>Ga0154471_151_pt2 | contig 39286 bp, 36 predicted proteins | sample RifGroC2_FD_115950 | JGI IMG/M metagenome (GOLD analysis project Ga0154471, IMG submission 115950) | Geobacteraceae bacterium GWC2_53_11
CATGCAGCCGTTGCGAATGCTGGTACAATGCGGATTTCTGTTGTTTATGATCTGGTTGGGTGTCAGCTTTTACCGGTTTGTTCTGGCCGTCAGTTCCGGAGTCAACGGAACCATGGCTGTCCGTCCCGATGGCATCGATGGCTTTCTCCCCATATCCGGTTTGTTGGGAACGGCCTTTTGGGTAAAGGGGGGCGGAATAAATACGATACACCCGGCTGCGGTGGTCGTATTTGTGACAGTGATTATTGTGTCGCTGTTGCTGAGACGTTCCTTCTGTTCCTGGATATGTCCGGTTGCAGCGCTTTCCGAGTGGTCATGGAAAAGTGGCTTCCGCCTGTTTCGCCGAAATCCGAGATTGCCGAAGTGGTTTGACCGCGTATTACGAAGTCTGAAATACCTTTTGTTGGTGTTTTTTGTGTATTCGATTGCCATTGCCATGTCACCGGAAGCATTGGCCGATTTTATCCGATCAGACTACCATATGATCGCAGACGTGCGGCTGATGAATTTCTTTCTGCACATGTCATCCCTGTCGCTGGGTATAATCCTTGCGCTGGTAGCTTTGTCGGTAGTATTACGGAATCCTTTTTGCCGCTACCTCTGTCCTTATGGAGCACTGTTGGGACTGGTTGCCATGGTTTCACCATTGCGTGTCACCCGAAACATTGACCGTTGCGTATCATGTGGAGCGTGCAGTCAGGCCTGTCCCACTTATATCGATGTCATGCATAAATCAAGCGTTGTCTCGCCTGAATGCATTGGCTGTTGGCGCTGTATCAGTCACTGCCGTTTCAACGAAGCGCTTTCAATGAAGGCAGTCCGTCGTTTCCCGGTTTCTGGAGTTGTCTTTGCCATTCTGGTTGTTCTGCTGTTTTGGGGAGGGACCAAGATTGGGAAGATGAGCGGACATTGGCACAGTGCCATCTCACTTGAAGAATATGTCCGATTATTGGGCAAGTAACCGAAAGGAAGAACTATTATGGGCGTATATGCCAACACTGTAAGTATTACTCAGTTTGCCGTAACAGGTGAACTGCCGAAAACGGAACAATTAGAATGGTTTTCAAAAATACTGTCTGACCGCGGATTTCAGTCAATTGAAAACTCTACCGAGGAGTCGTCTGAAGGGTGGGCCCTCGTTGACAAGCCGGACGATGCCTCGTTCGATGTACCGTCCGACTTCTGGCGCGATAATTATGTCGTCTTTTCTCTGCGCAAGGACCAACGCAAGATTCCTGCTGCTGTTCTCAAATCCCACACCGGGCGGGAAGAGGGCGCATTTTTGGCCCAGAATCCCAATTTGCGCCGTACTCCCAAGCACAAGCGCGAGGAGATAAAAGAGCAGGTTCAAATTCGCCTCCTGACCAGGTGCCTTCCGGTTCCCTCCACTGTTGATATCGTATGGGATCAGAAGAGTGGCGTGCTGACGCTCTACAGCCTGGGTACGAAAGTCATTGAACGGTTCGAAGATATCTTCCGCAAGTCGTTTGAGGGGTTCAGCCCGGTAATTGTTCACCCGTTTGCACGGGCTCGCACATTGCTTGAAGGGCAGATGCTTGATGCACTGGAGGCTGCCAATCAGTCTGGATCCGACGCTGTCGTCGCCATGATTCGTGATAACCAGTGGCTGGGGTGGGATTTCATGTTATGGCTACTCCAGCGAGGAGTGAACGGCGAAGGTGAGTTTTCCGTTTGCCGCCCCGGTCATATTACGCATGGTGAAAAGTTTTCCGCCTGGATTGATGATCGTATCCAGTTTCAAGGCGGTGGCGAAGAGGGGGGTATTCAGAAAGTCACCGTTTCAGGTTCACAGGACAGCTATCTGGAAGCCAAATCCGCTCTCAAGGGTGGCAAGCGGATTACCAGCGCGACCATCTGTATGGAAAAAGACGAGAACCCCTGGAAGTTGACGCTCAAAGGTGATACGTTTGGTTTCGCTTCATTCAAATGTCCTCAAGTCCGCGTTGAAAAAGATGCGACGGTCGATCAGATGAGTGAGCGGGAAGCGGTCTTTTACGAACGGATGTTTCTGATGGAGCAGGGGATTCAGATGTTCGACAGCTTATTTACGGCGTTTCTTACGGAACGCTTGACCGATGCATGGAATGGTCGCTTGCAGGCAATTCAAGCCTGGCTGGACGGGGAGTAGTTTGATGAAATTCATCGATGAAGTAACATTATTCGCATCTTCTGGACATGGTGGCGCCGGGTGCGTTGCCTTTCGTCACGAAAAGTTTATTGAGTTCGGCGGCCCAAGCGGCGGTGACGGCGGCAAGGGGGGGGATGTCATTTTTGAGGCGGTCTCCGGTCTCTCGACGTTACTGGAGTTGCGCCACAGGCCGCATCAGAAAGCTGAACATGGTCATAACGGCATGGGCAAAAACCGGCATGGTGCCGGCGGTAATGATCTATTATTGAAAGTTCCGGTTGGAACGGTTATCAAAGACGCAGAGACCGGAGATGTACTGGCTGACCTGACCGAGAACGGTCAGCGCGTGGTTCTGCTGCGCGGGGGCAGGGGGGGGCAGGGGAATGCCCGGTTTGCAACCGCTACCAACAAGGCGCCCAAATTTGCCCAACCGGGTGAAGAGCATGAAGAGCGCAAACTTCGCCTGGAGTTAAAACTGATGGCGGATGTCGGGTTGCTTGGCTTGCCGAACGCAGGCAAATCTTCGCTTATCAGCAAAGTCTCGGCCGCCCGTCCCAAAATCGCCGATTATCCTTTTACCACCATGGTTCCCTCTCTGGGGGTGGTGCCTTATAAGGATTATCGCTCTTTTGTCATGGCGGATATTCCCGGCATTATCGAAGGCGCCCACGAAGGGGCTGGACTCGGACACCGGTTTCTCAAACACCTGGAGCGATCCGGAATCCTGCTGCATCTGGTTGATATCTCCTGGATGCCGGAGCGTGATCCCCGTGCTGAATTTGAGTCGATCAACCGCGAATTGGCATTGTTCAGTCCGGAGCTTGCAGCGAAAGAGCAGGTTGTTGTGATTACCAAGCTTGATTTGCCGCAGACACGGGAAGAACTGCCTGAAATAAAAGCCTGGTTCGAAGGTAAGGGTATTGCCGTGTTTCCGATCTCTTCCGCGACCGGGGAGGGGGTAGATATTCTACTTGATGAGATTGCGCGCCGGTTGTGGGGTAAACCGGAAGAGGTGTGGTGATGAGGAAGGAACTGCTCAAAACAGTTAAACGGGTGGTGATAAAGATCGGAAGCAGGGTACTTACCGACTCGGACGGTGCTCTGGATATGGCTGTCATTGGACGAATCTGTGATGAAATAGCCATGCTGCGTGATCAGGGTCTGCAAGTTGTGGTCGTCTCGTCCGGTGCTGTCGCAGCGGGCAGAAGCGAGCTGGGATTGACGGACAAGCCGCGAACTATCCCTCACAAACAGGCGGCAGCAGCCGTAGGGCAGACCCGCTTGATGCAGGCCTATGAGACGTCGTTTACGCCACATAACCTCAAGACTGCACAGGTACTGTTGACAAGTGAGGACCTTGGTAGCAGGCAGCGTTTTCTTAATGCCCGTGCTACCCTTGACGCTCTGCTCGGTTTCGGCATAATCCCCATTATCAACGAAAACGACACCGTTGTTGTTGACGAAATAAAGTTCGGCGACAACGATAATCTTTCCGCGCTTGTTACAAACGTTGCAGAAGCACACCTCCTGTTGATCCTGACCGATATTGAAGGCTTCTATACTGCTGACCCCACTACAGATCCGGAAGCTACGTTGATACCGTTGATAAAGGCAGTCACTCGTGACGTGGAACGGGTTGCCGGTGGCTCCGGCTCATCGGTCGGTACCGGTGGGATGGCGACAAAGGTGGCTGCTGCCAAGAAAGCCGGTAAAAACGGGGTGGCAACCATTATGGTGTCGGGAAAAAGGAAAGGCGTTATTACCGCAGCATTGCGCGGCGAAGAAGTCGGTACCCTTTTCCTGCCCTCCGATACCGGTCTGAACCGCCGAAAACACTGGATTGCCTATACGTTAAAACCGTCCGGAAAAATAGTTGTTGATGATGGTGCCAGGAATGCCTTGCTGAAAAAAGGTAAAAGTCTACTTCCGTCAGGAATTGTAAAGGTGGAAGGGAAATTTGAGCGGGGGGCTTGCGTCAGGTTAACCGGCTTGGATGGCGTTGAATTCGCACGGGGTTTGTCGGATTATTCAAGTAATGAATCATCCCGTTTGATTGGCTGCAAAAGCCTGGAAATCGAGGGTATTCTCGGCTACCATTACGGTGATGTTATTGTCCATCGTGATAATCTGGTTCTGCTTTAGACGAGGTACGGCCTCAGGGCTTTGTTGCCACTGAGGCCGTTTGTATTGAAAGAATGTTACTTCGTTACTTCGCCTGAATTGTCGTAGCACTTGCGGTAAAGATATCTTTTCGTTGCAAGGTCCCATTAACTACCTCAACATGCCCCCGCACTTCTTGGCCGGCCATACTGTTTTCACGTACCTGCACATCCAGATTTATTTCCGCCAGTTTTCCTATATCAACCTGATCCACTTTGAAGACAAGCGTGCCGTCTGACTCCTGTTTGAAGGGGGTGTCCGGAGCCCCTTGAAAATCAATCTGCGACGGAAGCTGCAGCCGGACAGTCAGGTTCCTGGCTGGTAATGAACCGGCATTAAGAACCATGACCCGGTAGCGGAGCTTCTCTCCTGGAATCACTTTCTGTTTGGCAAGTTTAGCAACAGCTCGTACGAGAGGTGCTGAACTTATGACTACAGTGTCCCTCTGAAAACTCACATCACTGAATTTTGCAGATACGGCTTTGACGGCCACCGTAGTTCTATGGCCATCGACCATTTCAGCCGGCATCCGGAAGGCGACGGACCCTTTAAATGTTTCACCTGCTGCAAGTGTAAGGCGTGTGATGATTTCATTGGGCTTATCTGCTCTGACCAGCGTGGCGTCGTATTCTTTAGCGGCCGTAACCGTCAGGAGAAACTCTTCACTGTTTTTGCCTTTATTGGCTATTTCAATGGGAAGAGCGCCGTTACTGTCGACGGGGACAGCTCCTGCAGCGTTATTCAGTGTGATTACTGCTTTTATACTTGCCTTGGCCAGTTTTTCAGCCTGCAGCCGTTCGGTCTCACGACGTTCAGCTTCCAGTTTGATTTGAGCCAAGCGTTCCTGCTCAGCCTTGGCCCTGGCAACGCGTTCCATCTCCCGTTTCTGCTCGGCGGCCCGTTCGCGTGCCAGTCTGTCAGAACGGACTTTTTTGGCTGAAGTCTGAAGCGTCTTGTCGGGAGCAAGGAGCTCGCCTTTTTGCTGGCGGCCGGCCAGAGTTTTCAGCTCGTCTTCAACAGAGGTCTTCAGGCTGCTTTCAGGGAATTCGCTTGAAAACAGGGAGATTGATTTTGCGGCACGCTCATTGTCACCCGATTTAAGGCTTGCCCGGGCAATGAGAAGGAGTGTCACGTCACGCAACGGAGAATCAGGGAATACCTGGTTGAGTTGATCACACTTCTCAATTGCCAGGAGATAATCCTTCTGCTGGTAGGCGTTAAATGCTTCAACAAATACCGTGGCGTCATCAATTTCTGTGGTGTATGCGGGAGAAGATGCCAGCAACACGAAAAGCAGAAGTAGAACGAGTCTGGTTACAAGAGTGGACAGGTGCTTCATGGGATCAGTCCACAAAGCTCTTCAGTTTTTTGCTGCGACTCGGGTGCCGCAATTTCCGCAGCGCCTTCGCTTCGATCTGGCGGATACGTTCGCGGGTAACCTCGAAGTCCTGCCCAACCTCTTCAAGCGTGTGGTCACTTTTCTCGCCAATACCGAATCTCATGCGGAGCACTTTTTCTTCGCGTGGCGTCAGGGTGGCAAGAACCTTGGCAGTGCTCTCAGAGAGGTTGTTCTTGATAACCGCTTCAATGGGAGAAATGACCCCCTTATCTTCGATGAAATCGCCCAGATGGGAGTCTTCTTCCTCACCAATAGGAGTCTCAAGAGAAATCGGTTCCTTGGCAATCTTCAGAACCTTGCGCACCTTGTCGAGCGGCAGCTGCATGCGTTCGGCAATCTCTTCAGGTGAAGGCTCGCGGCCATTCTCCTGAACCAGTTGGCGACTGGTACGTATCAACTTGTTGATGGTTTCGATCATGTGGACCGGAATACGGATCGTGCGGGCCTGGTCGGCAATGGCGCGGGTAATCGCCTGGCGGATCCACCAGGTGGCATAGGTGGAAAATTTATAACCGCGTTGATATTCGAATTTATCGACCGCCTTCATCAGGCCGATATTCCCTTCCTGAATCAGATCGAGGAACTGTAGGCCACGGTTCGTATATTTCTTTGCGATCGATACAACGAGTCGCAGGTTTGCCTCGATAAGCTCGCTTTTGGCAATACGTGCCTTGCATTCGCCTTCTTCAATGGCTTTGAGCGCTGCAGAAAGATCGCGGGCCTTGAAGCCGGATTCCTGCTCGACCTTTTCAATTTTTCGTGCAGCAGTACGAAGGCGTTTTTCAACTTTCGCAGTTTCTTCCTCGTCCAGCTTAAGTTTGTTGAGTTCAGTCGTACATTTTTCATCTTCGTTTTGCAGCCTGTCGAGCAGCGCCTTTAATTTCTCTACCGGAATAACTTTTTCAAGATCAGATAACTCAGCCTGTAATTTGTCAACCTTGCCGGACAATTCTTTCAAACGCTCGGCAACCCTGTTGGTGTGGCGGTCTTTCAGGCGCAGCGATTTTAAAAGATCAGCCTGATGATCTTTTTCTTCCCGATATTTTTTTTCAAATTCTTTTTTCTTGGCAGGTGTTTTTGCCGCTGCCACGGCTGCTGCAAGCTCGATCAACAACTGGTCCTGTGCAGCGATGGCGTCAATAACCTCCAGAATTCTGGTCTTCTGGACGTCTTCTTCATCCTCTTCAAGCTCTTCTTCTTCAACTTCCTTGCTAACTTCCGAAGGGTTTATCTGAAACTTTCTCAGCCGTTCACCCAGTAAAACAACTTCTTTGACCGTGATGGGCGTATTAAGAATAACACCTGCCACATCCCGCTCACCATCTTCAATTCTCTTGGCAATCTCGACTTCACCTTCCCGGGTGAGAAGGGAAACAGAGCCCATTTCGCGTAAATACATCCGGACCGGGTCACTGGTGCGACCGATGGAGCCTGGCTCAAACTCTACCTCTTCCGATTCGCCTTCCGACTCTTCATCCTCGTCAAGATCACTCTTCATTTTCGGGATTTTGATCTTCTGGGCAGAATCGACAATTTCTATGTCGAGATCACCAAACATGCCCATCACATCATCAATCTGGTCGGTGGCGATGTCGGGGGGAAGGATGTCGTTGACTTCATCATATGTCAGGAACCCTTTTTCCTTACCGATATCAATCAACTCTTTAACGTCATCCATGTTTTTTTTGGCCATGTGTTTTCACCTCAAAGGACAGCTGTTATATTTAAAGTTTAGATTTTCGTGAACGGAGAGCATCCGCCTGTTGAAGCAGTTCTTCATATTCCGTACTTGCCGGATCAACAACTGCCAGCCGGGCAGCAATATCCTTGATTGAAGAAAGCTGCTTTTTTTCGTTGCTTCTCGTGCATTGACTGAGAACTGCCCGCCAATCGATATCCGCCAGATATGCATCCGATACCATTATCCGGGAAAAAAGCGCCTTCAGTTCCGGCTGCTCGATCGACTCGGCCAGTATACCGGTCACATTGTCGTCATCGGAACCGGTCAGCTTGTCCCGCAACAATCCGGCCAATAAAAGATAATCATTCGTGAAGACCGTTTCAAGGCCGATGCGTACTATTTCTGCCCGGGCATCCGGATAATTTATCAGCAGCGCCAGAAGCGTGTCCTGAACGTTGTCACTGGTCTGAGATGCTCTGTCGGGATTCGTCGGCGCATCCTGCTGAGAAAGCTTGGCTCCGCCCATTCGCTTGCGGAACGCATGGGAGGTTATGCCGAGCAGACGGCATATTTCTTTCTCGTATAAATCCCGTTCTACCGAGTCAACAATTTTACGAAAACGGGGGACGATTTCGTCGATTATCCGAACCTTGCTGTCCACACTGTCGGGCGGTGTTTCGAACAACAGGGACCGCACAAAGTACTCAAACACCGGACGTGCCTTGTCACGGAGGGCAGCAAACTCATCGCTGGAATGGGTAGTGAGGAAGCTGTCCGGGTCGTCACCGGCCGGTAATGAGATTACATATGCCGGGATGCGCTGTTCAAGAAATAGTTCCATAGAGCGGATAGTGGCTTTTTTACCGGCACTATCGCTGTCAAACAGTGTGTAGACACGATCAGCATGACGTTTGAGCAAGCCGGCGTGGGTTCCGGTGAGAGCCGTTCCGCATGTGGCCACAACATTCTGTACCCCGGCCCTGTAAAGAGCCAGATGATCAAAGTAGCCCTCAACAATAATGACGGAGCTTCCGGTTCTGATGGAAGGGAGCGCCATATCCAGCCCGAAAAGTACCGAACTCTTGTGGTAGAGGGGTGATTCGGGTGAGTTTATATATTTGGGGAGCGTTGCGTCCAGAACCCTGCCTGCAAACGCAATCACCTGGCCGCGCGCATCACGGATCGGGAAAATGAGCCGATTGCGGAACAGGTCATACCATCCGGAATCCGATTTACGAATGATTCCGAGTTTAAGCGCGCTCTCCAGTTCGGCGCCGTTGTTTTTAAGATGTTTTACCAGGCCGTCGCGTCGATCTGGGGCAAAACCGAGTCGGTATTCTTCAGAAATGCCCGCCTCGACCGAGCGTTTGGCAAGGTACTGCCGGGCAGCCTCGCCTTCCTGACCATGCAGAAGAATTGACCGGTAATAGGATGCTGTCAGTTCATTTATTCGCTGGAACCTGACAAATTCATCTTGTGTTTCTTTTTCTGCCGGAGTGAGCTGTCGCTCCTCAATTTCGATTCCGGATTTTCTGGCCAGCAGCTTGACCGCTTCGGGAAAACTGAGCCCCTCCATCTTCATGATGAAAGTGAAGGCGTTGCCGCCGGCGCCGCACCCGAAACAGTGGAATATCTCCCTTGCCGGATTAACATTGAACGACGGTGTTTTTTCGCCGTGAAACGGGCAAAGTCCAAGGAAGTTGCCGCCGGACCGTCGCAATTGGACGTACTCCGAAACAACTTCAACTATGGAAAGCCGATCAGCAACCTCGCGAACCTTGTCCTCGGGAATCATTTCTTTTGTCCCTTGGCATCGCGCCATTCAGAGAGGAAATGGTCTCCGGTTTGGGCCAGCAGGTTGGCAGACTCAGTCGAACGGATTTTATTTCTAATCTGTTCCGGCATGAACCCTGAGGCGGCAATACTGAAAACCATGCAGAGCAACAGCGCTCCTTCGACAGCTCCGATAAGCAAGCCCCCCAGCCGGTTCAGGCTGCCCAGCATGACGAGTTTCAAGGCTGCTGTAATTACATTGCCGACAATGTGGGCACAAATTCCGGTAATCAGCAGTATGATGATAAACGCCAAAAACGAAGACAGATGTGCAGGCAGATGAAGGGCACTTTTTATGGGTACCGAGAGCAGAGGATGAAACCGGTATGCCAGCCAGCCGCCTAACAGAAGACCTGCCATGGATGACGCCTCATTGACGAGACCGCGGACAAGTCCTTTGACAGCAAAAAAACAGAGAACAGATAATATAATGATGTCAATTAGATTCATTGTGGCAACTTGACCGATTTACAAAGAAGGGGCAATCTCAATGAAAGCCCCTTGACCGTGTATTTTGTATAAATCAGGATGATGCGCCTGTTGATAACGTACAAATCGTTCAGCGCGCTTCACGCCACCGTCTCGGCCATGCTTGACCATTCACGGAATCTGGATCTAATGGATTGTTTTTTTATGAAGTTAACAGGTTATGCGAGCAGCCGTTTAACAGCATCATTCACAAATCTGCCGTCCGCCTTACCTGCGGTAAGCGGGCTTACCGCTTTCATTACCCGGCCCATATCTTTAACGCCTTGAGCCCCAATCTCCTGAATAATTCCAGAAACAAGGGCTTCAATTTCATCAGAGCTCAATTGGGCGGGCAAAAACTCAAGCAGAACCGCAAGCTCAGCTTCTTCTTTTTCAGCCAGCTCAAGCCGGTTTCCTTCGCGGTAAAGTTTTATGGATTCACGGCGCTGTTTGGCCATGGTCGATATGACGTCTATGACAGCCCGATCGTCAAGCTCTGTCCGACTGTCTATTTCACGATTTTTAATTGCAGCCCGTACCATGCGGACAGCCGAAAGGCGCAGGTCATCCCGCGCCTTCATGGCTGTTTTCATCGCATCGTTTAACTGATCTTTCAGTGTCATGCCATGTCCTTATTCTGGAGCAACAGGATACTAGTCAATCATTTTACGCTGTTTCTTAAGAGCACGCTTGCGAGCGGCGATTGCCTTCTTCTTGCGCTTGATGCTTGGTTTTTCGAAGTGCTCACGTTTACGCACTTCAGAAAGGATACCTGCTTTTTCGCACTGCTTTTTGAACTTTTTCAGAGCCATTTCAAACGGCTCACTATCCTTAATCTTTACTCCCGGCATGTAAAATCACCCCCGTTCTTTTGAAATATAAAATAAGTATGTTGTCATCGATAGAAAAATTGAGAGTTGTGCACAATAGCATACTGTGCAACTTTGTCAACAAGCATTTGACCGGGATGGCTTAGGAATGATGTGTGTCAGGACGGGCGGCCTTTTCCGCAATGCCTGAAGTGCCGAACCTACGTCTCAGTTCACGGTAAACCGCTTCGGGAGGGATGTCCTGATGACCAAGGAGAACAAGGAGATGAAAAACAAGGTCTGCGGTTTCATACACAATTTCATCATGCGTACCCCCCTTTGCCGCAATGACGACTTCCGTTGCCTCTTCGCCAATTTTCTTCAGGATTTTGTCGATTCCTCCCCGCATGAGCGAAGAGGTGTAGGAGTTTTCTGACTGATTCTTTTTGCGATCAAGGATAACCTGATAGACTTCCTGAAGGATGCCGGCATCTGTTGTCATAACCGTACCTCTACTCCTTTGTTGCGGAGATATTCCTTTGCCTGCCCTATGGAGTACTCACGGTAGTGGAAAATTGAAGCTGCCAGGCATGCACTGGCTCCGGCGGTCGTGAAACCTTCGTAGAGATGCTCCAGATTGCCGACTCCGCCTGAAGCAATGACGGGTATTGAAACAGCATCAACAACCGAACGGGTAAGTTCCAGATCATAGCCGTCCTTGGTTCCGTCGCAATCCATGCTGGTCAGGAGGATTTCGCCGGATCCGTATGCTTCCATTTTTATTGCCCATTCAACAACGTCAAGTCCGGTGGGCTTCCTGCCGCCATGGGTGTAAACTTCCCAACGGTTTTCACCCGGCACCCTGCGGGCATCAATGGCCACCACAGTGCATTGCGAGCCGAAGCGCTCCGCTGCTTCTCGAACAAACTCGGGGCGGTCTACCGCTGCAGTATTAATGGAGGTCTTGTCGGCACCTGCATTGAGTAACCGTCGGATATCATCTACACAGCGGATCCCCCCGCCGACGGTCAGTGGCATAAAGACCCGCTCGGCGGTTCGTCGAACCACATCAATGATAATATCCCGGTCGTCGCTGGACGCTGTTATATCGAGGAAAGTTAATTCATCGGCACCCTGTTGATCGTACATTTCTGCAATTTCGACCGGGTCGCCCGCATCCCGCAGTTCCAGAAATTGGACCCCTTTGACGACGCGGCCACCTTTGACATCCAGGCAGGGAATAATGCGTTTTGTCAACATTTCAAGCTCTTCCCTTGGTAAGCGCGATCGCTTCACTCAGTTTGATCGCTCCGGTATATACCGCCTTGCCGGTAATGACACCTGAAATACCGCTGGACTCGATGGCCATCAGATTTTCAATGTCTTTCAGGCTTGAAACGCCTCCGGAGGCAATTATGGGAATGGAAACAGATTCAGCCAGACCTTTGGTTGCTTCAAGATTTGGCCCCATCAGCATTCCGTCCCGGGCGATGTCAGTGTAAATGATGGCGGATACGCCGAAATCCTCAAATTTACGCGCAAGCTCAACCGCCGTAATATCAGTTACCTCTGCCCATCCTTGAACAGCTACCATGCCGTTTTTGGCATCAATGCCCACGACAATCCGCCCCGGGAACTTTGCACACGCTTCTCGGACCAGTTCGGGATTGCGTTGGGCTGCCGTGCCGATTATGACACGCGAGAGCCCAAGCGACAGATATGCCTCAATGGTGGCAAGATCCCGGATGCCGCCACCCAGTTGGGCGGGGATTGTAATGGCTTTGAGAATACTCTCAATTGCTTCCTTGTTTTTCGGTTGGCCGGCAAAAGCGCCGTCAAGATCGACAATGTGCAGCAGCTCGGCCCCCTGGTCTTGCCATGCTCGCGCCTGCGCCCCCGGGTTGTCGTTGAATACGGTATCTTTGTCCATCAATCCCTGTTCAAGGCGGACACATTTTCCTTCTTTCAAATCAATGGCGGGAATTACGATCATGTGAGCTCCGCAAAATTTTTCAGTATCCGCAGTCCGACAGCCTGCGATTTTTCCGGGTGAAACTGTGTTGCAACAACATTGTCCTTCCAAACGGAAGAACAGAATTCAATGCCGTAGTCAGACGTTGTGGCAATCACACTACTGTCATCCGGCTTGACGTAGTACGAGTGAACAAAATAAACGTTGCTGCCGTCGTCAATCCCTTCAAAAGCGGGGGGACGGCGTTTGAAGGAGAGCTGGTTCCATCCCATTTGGGGGACTTTTAACTTTTCACCGGCAACGGTCATCTGGTCCGGAAAGCGCAGGACATGACCCGGAATGACATCAAGCCCCTTGTAATGTCCAAATTCAACACTATCGGAGAATAAAAGCTGCATGCCGACACAGATTCCGAGAAACGGCTTTCCAGCGGCGATAACCTTCTGGATCGGTTCGACAAACCCCGCCTGTTCAAGGTTATGCATGCAGTCGCGAAAAGCGCCGACACCGGGCAGTACAACCCTGTCAGCGTCAAGCACAACCTGCGGGTCACTGGTAACGACCGCCTCACTCCCGATCTTTTCAAAGCCCTTCTGGACGGAACGGAGATTGCCCATTCCGTAGTCAATTATTGCGATCATTTTATTCCGCTCTTGTTGAGATGTGGACCGTAGCGCTTGTCAACACCCTTGATATGGTTAATCAGCCAGTCTTTGAGGAAGTTGATGACATCCTGAGCTATGAGCGGTTCCCCGGCATTGAATTTACCAATCAAGGCGGTAACCTGATCAAGCAGTTTCTTGTGCAGGGCTTTATGTTCGATCTCTTCAGGGTAATGAGTCTGGGCAAAGTTACGTTCTTCATCGGCAAAGTGGTTGATCGTGTATTCAGCCAGTCCGTTCAGTACCCGGCCAACAGCCTCTTTACTCTTTTTCTGTTGCATGGCGTCGGCAAGATCGTTGACCATGTTGAAGAGGACCTTGTGGGCATTATCATACTTTTCAACGCCGACCGCGAACGAAGCATCCCACTCCAGCGCCTTTGACAACCGGAAGTGGCCGACCAGTTCGTGCAGGTTATCAACCTCCCGGGAAAGTGTGCTGGTTGCCAGAGTTGTGCTGTGGGCATTTTCTACATTTCGGTTAACAACATCGGTGATCATCTGGATGTTGTTGGTGATCTCCTGCGTGGTGGCGGTCTGTTCTTCCGCTGCGGTTGCCACCTGGCTGATCTGCATCGTTAACTCATTTATTTTGTTCAGGATGTCTTCAAGTGCTTCGCCGGAACGGGCTGCTTCAGCTGTGCCCCGCTTGACTTCATCGACCCCTTCTGACATGGAGCTGACTGCACTCTGGGTTTCGCTTTGAATTGCCTTGATCATGGTGGAAATTTCTTTTGTTGCCTTGGTGGTACGCTCTGCCAAGGCTCGAACTTCGTCGGCAACAACTGCAAAACCACGCCCCTGCTCGCCTGCTCGCGCGGCTTCAATGGCAGCGTTTAATGCCAACAGGTTGGTTTGATCCGCAATGTCCTGAATCGTGTTGACGATAGCGCCGATTTGATCGGATCGCTTGCCCAGGCCTTCTACCGTCTCTGATGAAACATTGACTCGTTGCGCGATGTTCTCCATCAGGCGGGAACTCCCCTGCACCAACTGGGAGCCGCTGTGAGTCTGATCAGTCGCTTTCTGGGCGCTTTCCGCAGCATAGAGGCAGTTGCGGGCGATGTCTCCTGATGTGGCTGACATCTCCTCGCTGGCCGTGGCGATCGTGCTGGCCTGAATGGCAACATCTTCAGCCGCTGCAGCCATGGCGTCGGTGGTTGCACGCACCATAACGACCGAATCCCGTACCGTATCAGCGACGGAAAAAAACTGGCGCATGGCTTTGTTCATATCGTTCATCATGCTGTTGAAGGCAGCGCCCAGTCGGGCTAGTTCGCCGAAACCCTCGCCGGAAACCCGTACCGAGAGATCTCCGGCTGCCGCCTTTTCAAGCGCGAGGGTAACGTTGGACAGCGGTGTAAAGGCTTTGCGGCAGAGATACCACAGTACCAGTGAGGAGCCGCCCAGCATTGCCAGGCCGACTGCCAGATTTATCAGCAGGTGCGTCTTTGGCGCCATAATTGTCATAGCAGCTATCGTGATAAGAATTACGACAGCGTTTCCGGCAAGAATACGGGTTGTAAACGACATTGGTACACGCTCCTATCAGTTCCGTTATGTTAAGTGACAATGAGGTGAGACACTACAACTCCGTTGTTGTCGTGCTTACGCAACGCGTGAGAAATCGGCAATCTGCCCGAACAAGCGGGCAATGGCAGTCAGGAGAGCAAGGCGGTTTGTCCGCACAAGCTGGTCTTCAGCCATCACCATGACGTTGTCAAAAAAGCGGTCTACCGGCCCCCGCAATGTGGCGATTTCGGTCAAAGCATCAAGCCAGGCGCCGGACAGGATGAACCCGCCTGCAGAAATCTTTACCAGCTGGATTGCCTCGTACAAGTCACGCTCTGCATCATCCTGGAAAAGCGAAGGATCAACCGGAGCATCAACGCCGTCCTTGATAATGTTGCCGACTCGTTTGAAAGCCACGGTCAACGGTTCAAAATCCGGATGTGTTTTAAATTCGGCCAACGCGGCAATCCGTTCCTTGACCGTTACCAGATCATCGAACCCGGCAGCAATAGCTGCGTCTACTGCGTCAGTGGCGAATGCCCCTCCCAGCAGGTTAACGAAGCGGGCGCGGAAAAACTCCAGCACATCGCTCGCAACCTGATCTTTCGGGCGGGTTAACTTGGCCGAAAGAAGTTCCAGAGAGGTGCCGATCAGCGTGGGCAATGACAGGCGGTACCCTTTGTCCAGGATGATAGCGATGATTCCGATGGTCGCCCGTCTGAGCGCATACGGGTCGGCAGCTCCGGTCGGAATGAGTCCGACTCCGAAGCAGCCGCAGATCGTATCCAGTTTGTCTGCGATCGATACAAAGGCGCCGATGTCGGATGCGGGCAGTTCACCTCCGGCTTGAGTCGGCAGGTAGTGCTCGGCGATGGCATTGGCAACGTCGGCGGCTTCACCTTCCAGCAAAGCGTATTCACGCCCCATGATTCCCTGCACTTCGGGAAATTCACCGACCATGCCCGAAACCAGATCTGCCTTGCAGAGCCAGGCGGCCCGGGCCGTCTGTTGTTTGACGCCGGGATTGAGCTGCGCGGCTAATCCTTCTGCAATTAATCTGAAGCGCTCCATTTTTTCAAAGGAGGTGCCCAGCTTTTGCTGATAGACAACTTTTTTGAGTGACTCGACCCGCTCATCAAGGCGCACTTTCTGGTCTTCCTCAAAGAAAAAACGGGCATCGGAGAGGCGTGCGCGCAGAACTCGCTCGTTCCCCTTGACCACAACCGAAGGATCTTCAGTCAAGGTGTTGTTGATGGTGATGAATCCCGGCAGCAGCCCTCCGTTGGCGTCAACGATGGAAAAATAGCGTTGATGACTACGCATGGACGTTATCAATACCTCTTTTGGTACCTTGAGGAACTCGGGAGAGAATGTGCCATGCACGGCGCTTGGGTATTCAACCAGGTATGCGACCTGCTCAAGGAGTTCTTCATCCGGCAACAGGTGACCACCGGCCGCCGTGGCGACACGGTGTGTTTCACGACGGATGATTTCCTTGCGTTTTTCCGGATCAGGAATGACAAAATGCCGCTCACATTCGGTCAGATATCCCTCGAAGTCGCTTACCGGGAAAGGGGTGTTGGCCATAAACCGGTGGCCGCGGGACACTTTACCGCTATCAATGGCACCAAAGGAAAACGGGACTACGGTGCCGTCGAACAGAGCCACGATCCAGTGAATCGGGCGTGCGAAGCGCACTTCCTGCTCCCCCCAGCGCATTGACTTCTTAAAAGGGATGTTTGCAACCAACGCCGACAGGATCTCGGTCAGCAACTCGTGCGTCGGGCGTCCAGTCTCATGTTTGCTGACAAAAAGGTATTCACCTTTTTCAGTGGTAATGGTTTGCAGGGCGGATACATCAACTCCCTGCCCCCGGGCAAAACCTTCTGCTGCCTTGGTCGGTTTGCCGTCGGCATCGTAGGCAGCCTTCAGCGAGGGGCCGGTTGCCGTAATCTCTGCATCCGGTTGTACGGTCGGAATGCCTTTAACAACCAGCGCCAGGCGGCGCGGTGTTGCCAGGGTTTTGATTTCGCTAAAAGAAAGACGGGCAATCGCCAGTTCTTTGGTGATGATTGCTTCCATCTCAGCGGTGGCACGCGGTATAAATCCGGCGGGAATTTCTTCGCAGCCTATTTCAAGAAACAGTTCTCTGGTGCTCATCAGGCGACACCTCCTTTCAACAGTGGAAAGCCCAGCCGTTCGCGCATCCGCAGATATCCTTCAGCACAGGCGCGGGCTACGCCCCGGACCCGGCCGATGTATGAGGCACGCTCGGTGACTGAAATGGCCCCGCGGGCATCCAGCAGGTTGAACGTGTGGGAACACTTCATGACGTAATCATAGGCCGGCAGTACCAGTTCTTTCTCAACGAGTCGCAGGCATTCATTTTCGTACATGGTGAACAACTTCAGGAGCATATCCACATCGGCTTCTTCAAAGTTATGCCGCGAAAATTCAACTTCGCTTTCATGGTGGATGTCACCGTACTTGATTCCTTTAACCCACTCCAAGTCATAAACGTTGTCAACACCTTGAAGGTACATTGCAATGCGTTCACAGCCGTAGGTAATTTCAGACGGAATCGGTTTCAGATCGATTCCGCCAGCCTGCTGGAAATAGGTGAACTGGGTGATTTCCATGCCGTCCAGCCAAACCTCCCAGCCAAGACCCCAGGCGCCCAGCGTTGGTGATTCCCAGTCGTCTTCCACAAAACGGATATCGTGTTTGGCCGGGTCGAGGCCGAAGGAGCGGAGCGAATCAAGGTAGAGGTCAAGAATATTGAGCGGAGAGGGCTTCATTATGACTTGAAACTGGTAGTAATGCTGCAGCCTGTTCGGGTTTTCACCATAACGTCCGTCAGTGGGGCGCCGTGATGGTTCGACGTAAGCCACATTCCACGGTTCCGGGCCGAGTACGCGCAGAAACGTGGCGGGATTGAATGTGCCGGCACCTTTTTCCGTGTCGTACGGTTGCTGGATGATACAGCCCTGTTTGGCCCAATAGCCTTGCAGGGAGAGAATAAGATCTTGAAATGTCACGTATGTACCTCCGGATGGGGAGTGTTGATATATACTGCTGAAAAGAAAGGAACCTTAATAGCAGGAATAGCGGCTTCGGTCAAGGTTGCGAAGATGGTGCGGTTAAAAACCGTTTTCATGTAAGTTACAGGAACAATGAGAGCGAATCGGTGACAAAAGTCGCCTGGTCCAATCTGTGTGCGGGATAGCTGTTTGTGACGCCGCAAACCATCAGTCCGGCAGCCTTGGCTGCGGTTATTCCGGCAGGGGTGTCTTCAATGGCAATGGTTGCCTCTTTCGAAAAACTGTTCTGGTGTGCAGCGTGCAGTTTCCGGAAGGCAAGTGAGTAGCATTCCGGGTCCGGCTTACTTGCGGCGACGTCATCGGCGGTTACTATGACATCAAAACAGTCCGTAATTCCAAGCATGTTCAGGATGGGATCGATGTCGGACCTGAGAGCGCCGCTGCAGATAGCCAGTGGAATATTATGCCCCTTCAAATGAAATATCAGATCAAGGACACCGGGGTACGCCGAGACGCCTGATTTGATGACTTCCTCGAAGAAAGTAGCCTTTTCTCCAATCAGTGACTGGAGTCTGTCTCGTTCAAGTGTGGCACCCTTTGTGGCAAAGGCATGTTTGAATGCATCCCTGTCATCAAATCCGATGTAGGTTTCAATATATTCTTCCCAGGTGAAATGAAGCCCCAGCGGTTCCAAGGTGCGCTGAAACGCCGCATAATGAAGTGGTTCTGTGTCAACAATGACGCCGTCAAAATCAAAAATAACAGCTTCTATCGGTTGTTTAGTAGAAGATATAATCATAGGTGAAGGTGATTTGCTCCTTGATTGTAGTGGCTGGATGCAGATGTTAGAAATAGCATCTTCAGTACTCGTTAGACAACGAAAAAGCCCTCGAAGAGAGGGCTTTTTGGAAAAACATAGGCTGTCGGTGTGCTATCTGCGTGGCAGAGGCGATGCAATTGCAGCCGCCGCGTCAATCGCTTGGTTTGCATCACCATTGCTGTCGGTGCCGGCAGCAATTTTTGCGCGTATGCGTGCGTTAACCCGTGCAAGATTAAGCCCGTTGGCTGTGACTAATTCTGCCAGGATCGCTTCAGTTGCAACTATGTGGTATGCCATACCCTCGGCCTTCTTCACCAGCAGATCCAAAGTTGCGCTTAGTGTTGAAACAACTTTTGACAATTCCGCAATATTATCAACAACAAGCTCATCACCATTTTTTTCCTTGTTCGGTTTGGTAACGGTGCTTTTTACGATAGCTTTTGGTGCGACAGGCTTTGGAGCGGCTGTTTTCGGAGCTTTCACCGCATTCTTTTTAATGGTGGCCATCGGTTTTCTCCTTTGAATGAAAATACCACACAGGTGTGGTTTCAGCAGGAATAGTTTCGAACTTACAAACAGTTACTTATTAAATAGGCTAACAGGTAAATAACGTATGTCAAGCGCGTGCTCTGGAAAAGCGGACACAACTCACCAGTGACTCGATGATTTAAAACAGGATGCATTAAATATGGTTGACGATTTGTTATTATGCACTATTATTTGAGCTGGTTTTGGCAGGTGTTTCAAAGGTGAATGCAGGATATTACTAAATCCAGGAGGCGATAATGGCGTTACGAGTTGCAATAAACGGTTTCGGCAGGATTGGCAGGATGGTGCTGAGGGCGGCAAGCAATGATAATGAAATTGAATTTGTTGCGATAAATGATCTTACCGATGCTGCTACCCTTGCTCATCTGTTCAAGTATGATTCTGTACATGGACAATTTAACGGCAGTGTGGAAGCGCGCGACGGACAGCTCGTTATTAACGGCAAAGTAATCGCCGTTCATGCGATTAAAGATCCTGCAGAGCTGCCGTGGGGCAGGGACAATATTGATGTTGTCATCGAATCCACCGGTCGCTTTACCGACAAGGCAAAAGCGGTAGCTCATTTGCAAGCGGGAGCAAAACGGGTGGTTATCTCGGCCCCGGCAACAAACGAAGATATTACCATCGTTATGGGTGTCAATGATCATCTGTATGATCCCCAAAAACATTTTGTCATCTCAAACGCCTCCTGTACAACCAACTGCCTGGCGCCGGTTGCCAAAGTAATTCATGAGGCGTTCGGCATTGAAAAGGGGCTGGTTACAACAATTCACTCCTATACCAATGATCAGAACATTCTCGATTTGCCTCATAAGGATCTTCGGCGCGCCCGGGCCGGTGCCTTGTCAATAATTCCTACCACAACAGGTGCCGCCAAGGCGGTTGCTCTGGTTCTGCCGGAATTAAAAGGAAAGCTGGACGGCCTCTCCATTCGTGTCCCGACACCCAATGTGTCCCTTGCTGACATTGTACTTACGCTCAGCAAACCTGCGGATACCGCCCAAGTGAACGCAGCGCTCAAACTGGCGGCAGAGGGGCCTCTGAAAGGTATTCTTGGCTATGAGGAAGCTCCGCTGGTCTCTGTCGATTTCAATGGCAATCCGCTCTCCTCAATTGTTGATGCCTCCTGCACCAAGGTTCTCGGCGACACAATGGTTCGGGTTCTGTCCTGGTATGACAATGAAACCGGCTTTTCCAGCCGGGTAATTGACCTGTTGAAATTGATCAAGTCAAAAAACTGATTTTTTATAAAAAAACCTTCAGGGGGAATTCATTTCCCCCTTTTTTTGCCTGCGGGCTCAATTTCTTAGCTAGAGGGAGTGTACGCGATGGGGATTTGTTACATTGACCAGATCAAGGATTTGAAAGACAAAAAAGTTTTTATCAGGGTTGATTTCAATGTTCCGCAGGATGAAAGCGGAGCTGTTACTGAAGATACCAGGATCGCCGGAGCCATTCCAACGATTCGGTACGCGGTTGAACAAGGGGCTAAGGTAATTTTGGCGTCTCACCTTGGCAGGCCCAAGGGGGAAAAAAAAGCAAAGTACACCATGACGCCTGCCTCCTGTCGCTTGTCTGAACTGCTTGGCATGCCGGTGCAGCAGGCTCCGGATTGCTTTGGAGCGGAAGTGACGCGCATGATTGATGCTCTTGAAGGGGGCGAAATTGTGATGCTGGAGAATGTCCGCTTTTATCCTGGCGAAGAAAAGAATGATGCTGAATTTGCCCGTCAGCTTGCCAATGGCTGCGATATTTATGTCAATGATGCTTTTGCCGTATCCCATCGCGCCCATGCCTCGGTTGAGGCAATTACCAAGGTCATTCCGGTTATTGCCGCCGGTTTTCTGATGCGGGATGAAATGACGTATTTTGACAAGGCCATGAGCAATCCGGTCCGTCCGCTGGTTGCCATACTTGGCGGGGCAAAGGTCTCCGGCAAGCTTGAAGTCCTGGAAACGCTGGTAAACAAGGTTGATAAAATCGTCATTGGTGGCGGAATGGCATTCACCTTTTTGAAAGCTCTCGGTTATTCTGTCGGTAAATCGTTGGTGGAAGAAGAGCTGGTTCCGACGGCGCTCAAAATCATGGATACGGCGAAAGAGCGGGGAGTAAAATTTTATATTCCTGTTGATTGCGTTGTTGCTGAAGCTTTTGATGCAAATGCCGCCAACGCTATCACGACAGCGCAGGAAATTCCCGACAGCTGGATGGCCCTTGATATTGGTCCGGCAAGTGCGGCACTGTTTGCTGAAACGTTGAGTGATGCAAAGACCGTTATTTGGAACGGGCCCATGGGAGTTTTTGAGATGGAAGCGTTTAGCAAGGGAACGTACTTTGTTGCGGAGGCGGTCGCCAATTGTGATGCAACAACGATCATAGGTGGTGGAGATACGGATTCTGCCGTCCGTAAGGCCGGAGTGGAAAATCGTGTCAGCTATATATCAACCGGTGGTGGCGCTTTTCTTGAGCTTCTTGAGGGTAAAATACTGCCGGGAGTTAAGGCTCTTGATCTGTAGGGGGGACTATTATGCGTATACCGTTGATTGCCGGGAACTGGAAGTTATATAAAACAATTGCAGAGTCTGTAGCTTTGGTAAACGAGCTTAAACCGCTCGTTGAGAACAGTGCAGGCGTTCAAATCGTCGTAGCCCCCGTTTTTACCGCGCTCAGCCGGGTTTTCGACGCGACGGAAGGTTCGCAGATAAAGCTGGCCGCGCAGGACTGCTATTGGGAAGAGGAAGGAGCATTTACTGGTGAAGTTGCGCCAAAGTTGCTGAAGGATGCCGGATGCAGCTACGTGATTATCGGGCATTCGGAACGTCGTCAGTATTTCGGTGAAACAGATGTGACTGTCAACAAGAAAACCAAGGCGGCTGTTGCTGCCGGGTTGGATGCAATCGTATGTGTGGGGGAATCTTTGGCCGAGCGGGAATCGGAACAAACATTTTCTGTCATCGAGAAGCAGATTCAAGGTGGATTGGCGGGGCTTTCGGCGGAAGCTTTTTCCCATGTCGTTATTGCATATGAGCCGGTGTGGGCGATTGGAACCGGCAAGACAGCCAGTGACGCTCAGGCTCAAGAAGTACACGCATTCATCAGGCAATTGGTTGTCCGGCTTTTTGGCCAGGCCGTTGCAGACTCCGTTCGAATTCTTTACGGCGGCAGTGTAAAACCGGAGAACGTCAAAGGGCTCATGAGCCAGCCTGACATTGATGGAGCTCTTGTCGGTGGTGCAAGTCTCAAGGCGGAATCATTTGCAGCTATATGCTCTTTTAATTCATGACCTTCCTCCGAAGGTCGCTTGTATTTAAAACTTTACAGTATGTGAATTGCTGTGCTATAAATCTGCTCTTTTAAATCGTTGCAAGGGGATTCTGTATGACTATTGTGCTTACAATTCTGCATGTCGTTGTTAGCCTGTTTTTGATCGCTGTTGTACTGCTGCAATCGGGCAAGGGTGCTGAAATGGGGGCATCATTCGGTAGTAGTGGAAGTCAGTCCGTCTTTGGTGCAGGAGGTGGAACGTCCTTCCTGAGTAAATTAACTACAAGCGCTGCAGTGATCTTTATGTTGACGTCATTGACTCTGGCATATATTTCAGGTCAGCCTTCATCATCGTCCATGATGTCGGGAAAAGGGAAATCTGCTCCGGTTCAGGCGCCTGCCGCTGTACCATCGGCCCCTCAGAAGAGTCCCGTCATGCCTGCACCCGCTGCTCCTGTCGCGCCGGCTCCACAAAAATAAAATTTACACTTGATAAATCTAGCCGACTATGTTAGAAAGCGTGTCTGACGTTGAGTTGAAAACAGTTATAAATTTTTGACATATAAGTTGTACACGAAATTTGTGTACTCTGCTTGCGGTGGTGGCGGAACTGGTAGACGCACCAGCTTGAGGGGCTGGCGGGGGCAACTCCGTGATGGTTCGATTCCATTCCACCGCACCAGTTAAATTTCCGGTACAAACCGGATTGAAAAAAGGCCCTGAGGAATCAGGGCCTTTTTTGTTGTTGAAGTCATTATAACTGATGCCGAAGAGTCTACTCTTTGTGGGATCGTAGGCTGGAGAAGAATGACGCTGGTAACAAAGGGTTAACTGTTAGGGTACGTTGGTAAATGACCTGAATATGAATAAAAAGAAGGGTTACAGCTTTTTGTCTGTAACCCTTCAATAGTTATGGTACGCCCGACAGGATTCGAACCTGTGACCTACGGCTTAGAAGGCCGTTGCTCTATCCAGCTGAGCTACGAGCGCATAAAGAAAGTATGCTTGTGTTTCAGAAGGGTGACTATACCGTTCACAATCGTTGTTGTCAAGTTCTGTGCGGGGAAATAAAAGAACCTGAAAACTCGATTTGAGTTGTCAGGTTCTTTTTGTTTGGTACGCCCGGACCGATTCGAACGGCCGACACCCAGGTTCGAAGCCTGGTGCTCTATCCAGCTGAGCTACGGGCGCATTTTTCTATTCAAAATTAACAGCGAGGGGGAAACTGGCTGCGGGGTAAGAGATGTAACTACTGATCTCTTCAACGGTAGAAGACGTTACGCTGAAATCCGCTTTGGAAACAATGGTATTGGCGGCAATATCACATGTTATTTTCAAGAGCACTCCGTTTGTAGTCCCTGTACCGTTGAATCCTCCGAAATTTATTGTATGAGTGGGTGCATCGTAAGTAGCACCGCTCAAATCTGCCGTTATTGTAGGACTTAACAAAGTAACTGCAGCCATTGCGTTGTTGGCAACAAGGCCTGAAGGGGTTACTCCTGTATCAGGAACTTTAAACGCAAACGATATAACTCCAGCCTGAATTCCAATTTCTGGCAGTCCGGCAATACTTACTGTAATGACAGCCTTGGTAGGTTGAACTACAGTCAGGGTTGCGCTATCCGACGTTGCTGGAGGCGCTGTAGTGCCATTGATAACAACTCTGTATTTATAGCCGTTCATGCTGGTTGTGGTATTGGCGATAATTAAGGTGGCCGAGGTAGAGCCTGAGTAAACTCCCGAGTCAGATATGTTCGTAAAACCTGAACCGCTGTCAATTTGCCACTGATAGCTCAGACTTGTACCACTTGCAATAACGGATAACGTTGTGTTGTTACCAGCTATCATGGATACGTTGACTGGTTGAGTTGAGATGGAAGGCGGCTGATTTGTTTGACCGCCTCCACCGCCCCCGCCACAGGCAGAGAGTAATAGGGCTAAACTGATATAAAAAAGGACTGTGTGCAATTTTTTTAGCATGTGTAGAATACCTCACGCATTTATTTTTATCTTTACAAACTATCATACTGCGGCAAAAAACTGAACCAAATTATTGAATAAAGACGGTTATTTCCCATACCGATCAATAAACGATTGTACCTGCCGCGCCGTGTCACTTGTAGACTCCAACTCAAGGTATCGTCGCCAGATTATGAGAGCTTTCGGGATATTGTTTAGGTCAAAACCGTACACATAGCCGCTGTTGTATAGGCTCTCAAGGTTGTGTGGGTCGATATTGAATGCCTTCTCGAAATTTGCCAGAGCTCGCTCGAAGTTGCCTGTCTGGCGAAACATCGCCCCCTGATCATTAAGAATGTCCGTATCATCAGGTTTCAGGGCAAGTGCGTGATCATAGGCTTTGATAGCCTGTTCCGGTTGGTCGGTATCAAAATAGATATTGCCCAGCTCTTTCCATGCTTCAGGTGTTGCTTGACGTGAGGATGTTGCTTTTTGCAGGGATTCTATCCGCTGAAGGGTCTCTTTGCTGATTGCAGAACCCTCGACCGGGCCAAGTCCTTCTGTTTGTTCAGAGTTCGCTGGTTCATCCTCACTTTCAGTTTCTTCATCCAGAACCGGACAAATATGTTGAGCAACATTATCCAGCACCGAATCGGGGACGATCGGATATTGTTGGGAGCCTCCCTGAAGCCGCTTTAACCGTGCACGGGAGGCCCCGAGAATGTCGATCAAGCCGAGCAAGGCGGTTTGGTTGCCACAATCGATTTCGTAATATTCCAGGTGAGACCGGTATCGTTTTTCTTTATATTCTGCCACCGCTGATTTGCGTTCTGTTTCTCCCCATGGAATAAATCGTATCCAGATCTCCAGCCTACCCTGAGAGGTGAGGCGAATGGACTGCTCATCATAAGCCACTTTGTAACGCGATGTCCCACTCAGTGGTTGCCACTGAACGGCCTCGGCAGGAAGCTGCCCTCCGATCAGAAAAACGGTCAGAGCACAGAATTGTAAGAAGTAATGCCTCATAGAGAGTCTCATGGTGCCATAGTGCCAAATACTTATAAAAACAGGTGCATCTCTTATGCGTATGAACGTACTTACTTGTCAAGCAATTTCAGGTGTTTTGGTCGGATTGACTTTCGCATTGCCTGCTCCGGAATATGGGCGGGTGTATGTGTAGGTGCAGCATTTGTGAGCATTCGGTTTTGGTCTTGAAAATGGAAAAAAATGTACACCATGAGTGGATTATGGTAGTACATGCAAACTTGTATTGATTCTTGTGCTGTATTGATATTGATTATTTATGCTGGCGGGACTGGGGCGGAATATGCACAAAAATTCAATTTCAAATTCTCTTACTTCGTTTAATGTCCAAACCACGGTTGCCTCCCCGCTGCATGCCGGTAAAGCTTCCGGTAAAGTCCACCACCTCCCGCATTCGATCTGGAAAAAAATGGTTGGTGACGCGCAGGACCCTCTTGATAAAGCTATAGAACGGACCCGGAACTTTTTCTTTCGAGAGCAGGTGCCTGAGGGGTACTGGTGGGCGGAGCTTGAGTCGAATGTAACCATTACCGCTGAATATATCATGTTGTTTCATTTTTTGGGCATGGTCGATAGAGTGCGCGAACGGAAAATGGCGCATTATATTCTGAGTAAGCAGACGGTCGAAGGCGCGTGGTCAATCTGGTTTGGCGGTCCGGGCGATCTTTCGGCGACGATTGAGGCGTATTTTGCGCTTAAACTGGCTGGATATGCTGCCGATGATCCGGTCATGTGTAAAGCACGTGACTTTATTCTTTCAAAGGGTGGCATACTTAAAGCCCGCGTTTTTACAAAAGTATTTCTGGCTTTATTCGGTGAATTCTCCTGGTTGGGAGTCCCGTCTATGCCGATTGAGCTCATGATGCTTCCGGAGTGGGCCTATTTCAATCTGTATGAATTCTCCAGCTGGTCGAGAGCAACAATTATCCCCTTGTCGGTTGTCATGTCTGAAAACCCGGTCAGAAAACTGCCGCCTCGCGCTCGCGTTCAGGAACTGTACGTCCGTCCGCCCCGCCCCAGTGATTATTCCTTTTCCCGTCAGGACGGCATAGTCAGCTGGAAAAACTTTTTTATCGGTGTGGATCATCTACTCAAGATTTACGAATCATCCCCTGTTCGGCCGTTCAAGAAAAAATCGGTTGCCCTGGCCGAACAGTGGATACTGGATCACCAGGAACCGAGCGGCGACTGGGGCGGGATACAGCCGGCCATGCTCAATTCCATTCTCGCACTGCACTGTCTCGGATATGCCAATGATCACCCGGCTGTTGTCAGCGGACTTGAGGCTCTGGCAAACTTTTGTATTGAGGATGAAAAAGGCCTGGTATTGCAGTCTTGCGTTTCCCCGATTTGGGATACAGCACTGGTTCTTGTGGCAATGCAGGAAGCGGGGGTCCCGGTTGATCATCCGGCGTTGGTTAAAGCTGCCCAGTGGCTGCTGGATCGGGAGGTCCGTCTCAAAGGTGACTGGCGCATCAAATCGCCCGGTCTTGAACCGGGTGGCTGGGCATTTGAGTTTCAAAATGACTGGTATCCCGATGTGGATGACTCCGGATTTGTCATGCTGGCGCTCAAGGATATCAAGGTTCGTGACAAGAAGCAGAAGGCACAGGCCCTCAAGCGCGGCATTGCCTGGTGTCTTGGGATGCAGAGTTCAAATGGCGGATGGGGCGCTTTTGATAAGGACAACACAAAATATCTTCTGAACAAGATACCGTTTGCCGATCTTGAGGCTTTGATTGACCCGCCGACTGCAGACTTGACGGGTCGTATGCTTGAGCTTCTGGGCACGTTTAACTATCCCAAAAGTCATGCTGCCGTGGTTCGGGCACTTGATTTTCTCAAGGCTAAGCAGGAGCCTGAGGGCCCGTGGTGGGGGCGCTGGGGGGTCAATTATATTTATGGCACATGGTCCGTGCTTGGCGGGTTGGATGCAATTGGCGAGGATATGAACCAGCCATACATAAAGAAAGCAGTCAATTGGCTGAAATCCAAACAGAATCTGGATGGCGGGTGGGGGGAGGTCTGTGAGTCGTATGACGACCGCTCTTTGATGGGATGCGGTCCCAGTACTCCATCGCAAACAAGTTGGGCTCTTCTCACGCTCTTTTCCGCAGGTGAGGTCAACGCAAAGGCTGTCTTGCGAGGAATCAAATATCTTATCGAAACCCAGAAGGAGGATGGCTCCTGGGATGAAGATGCCTATACCGGCACAGGCTTTCCTAAATTTTTTATGATCAAATATCACATCTACCGGAATTGTTTCCCTTTGACAGTTCTCGGGAGATACCGTCGATTATTGCTGGAGAATGCAAAAAACGACAGCGCGTGATGAGCATTCAGGAACATGTATGAAAACTTTTGTGACCGGTGCTACCGGCTTTATCGGTGCCAGTATTGTTCGCGAACTGCTTAAGGATGGCCGGGATGTTCGGGTCCTGGCAAGGCCTTCATCCAATCTTGCTAACCTGAAAGGGCTTGACGTCGAAATATGGCGGGGAGATATCCTCGAGGGTGACGGATTACGCCGGGGGCTTAAGGGGTGTGATGTCCTGTATCACGTGGCAGCTGACTATCGTCTCTGGACGCGGAACCCTGAGGAAATGTACCGCACCAATGTAGGGGGCACGGTAGCCGTTCTGGAAGCGGCGCTGGAGAACAGTCTTTCACGGGTTGTCTATACCAGCAGTGTCGGGACGCTCGGGCATTTACAGGATGGGGAACCGGGAACTGAAGATACGAAAGTTTCACTGTCCGATATGGCCGGTCCGTATAAGAAAAGCAAATATCTTGCTGAACGGGAAGCGGAAAAGTTTGTTGCCCGCGGGCTCCCTCTGGTTATCGTCAATCCATCGACTCCGGTGGGTCCGGGTGATATAAAACCTACCCCGACTGGGAAAATAATTGTTGATTTTTTGAAGCGGAAAATGCCCGCCTATCTGGATACCGGCCTGAACCTGATTGCAGTTGAAGAGTGTGCTCGCGGCCATATTCTGGCTGAGCAGAAGGGGAGCCCCGGTCGTAAATATATTCTGGGTAACGCCAATATTTCCCTCTGTGGACTATTTAAAATGCTTCAGGAAATAACCGGGATCCCGGCACCGAAAGTCCGGTTACCCTATGCTCCGGTACTTATGGCCGCTTGGATGAATGAAGGCTTTTCAAGGCTAACGGGCCGGGAACCGCTGATCCCTTTGGCAGGTGTTCAGATGGCGGCGCATCATATGTATTTCGATTCCGGAAGAGCGGTTCATGAACTCGGTCTGCCTCAGTCGCCCGTCCAGGAAGCCTTGGTTCGTGCGGTCGAATGGTTTTATACGAACGGTTATGCGTAACAGAAGAGGTCTCTAAAAATGCTGCTTGAAACTATAGACTCTCCGTCGGATCTGAAAAAACTTCATCCGGAGCAACTGCCGGATCTGGCGGCGGAGATCCGGCAATTTCTTTTGGAAACAGTCTCATGTACGGGGGGGCATCTCGGTTCAAACCTTGGCACGGTGGAGCTGTCAATCGCCCTGCACTACTGTTTCAACTCTCCGAGTGATAAAATTATCTGGGATGTGGGTCATCAGGCCTATACTCACAAAATTCTTACCGGGCGCCGTGACAGTTTTCATACCCAGCGTCAGTATAAGGGGATTTCCGGCTTTCCGAAGCGCTGCGAATCGGAGCATGACGCTTTCGGGGTCGGACACTCATCCACCTCCATATCAGCGGGGCTTGGCATGGCTGCCGCTGCGGGGCTTGATGGAAAGCGGAACCATGCCATTGCGGTGATCGGTGATGGCTCCCTGACCGGAGGCATGGCGTTTGAGGCGCTGAATCAGGCTGGTCATCTCAAAAAGAACCTGATCGTCATTTTGAATGACAATGAAATGTCTATTTCAAAAAACGTCGGTGCTTTTTCCGCGTTTATTTCGCGTAAGATGACGGGACGCTACTACCGTGATTTGAAAAAAGAAATGCAGGTGCTGTTCAAGCATATTCCTGCATTTGGCACCGATATTCTTCAGTTTGCCCGGCGGGCGGAAAATTCAATGAAGAGTTTTCTTACGCCCGGTTCACTCTTTGAAGCACTAGGCTTCGACTATCTCGGCCCTTTGGACGGGCATGATCTGCCGCAACTGCTGGAGGTATTCAGGAACATCAATGAGCTTGACGGTCCGCTGCTGGTGCATGTCATGACGACCAAAGGAAAGGGGTATAAGCCTGCCGAAGAGACCCCCTCCCAATATCATGGTGTCGGGGCGTTTGATGTTGCCACGGGCAAAGGAGCTGTCAAGCCTGCGGTTAAATCATATACGGATGTTTTTGGCGAGACCCTGGTGCGGTTGGCGGAAGAGGATCCCAAAATTGTTGCCATAACGGCTGCCATGCCGGACGGGACCGGGCTCAATCAATTTTCACAACGGTTTCCCGAGCGTTTTTTTGATGTCGGTATTGCCGAACAGCATGCCATGACGTTTGCCGCAGGGCTTGCTGCAGACGGTTTCAGGCCGGTGACGGCCATCTATTCAACCTTTGTCCAGCGCGCTTACGATCAGGTCTTCCACGATGTTTGCCTGCAAAAGCTGCCGGTGACTATCGCCATGGACCGTGCCGGGTTGGTGGGGGATGACGGCCCGACGCATCATGGCGCATTTGATCTTTCCTATCTGCGGCATCTGCCGGGAATAGTCGTGATGGCTCCCAAGGATGAGAATGAGTTGCGACACCTGCTCAAAACAGGTATCTATTCCGGTCTGCCGGTAGCGCTTCGTTATCCCCGCGGTGCGGGGTATGGCGTTCAGCTGGATCGTGAGGTAAAGGCTCTTGAAATAGGGACGGGGGAACAGCTGCTGGACGGCACCGATTTGACGATCGTCGCAGTAGGCGCGACGGTCTATCCGGCACTTCAGGCGGCGGAAGCGCTCCGGCTGAAAGGGGTTTCCGCCGGAGTCGTCAATGCCCGCTTTATCAAGCCGCTTGATGAGGAACTCATTCTCACCGTTGCTCGCCGGACCGGCAGGATCGTCACGGTCGAGGAAAATGCCCTGCAGGGCGGGTTCGGCAGTGCCGTACTGGAACTGCTGCATGACCGCAACCTGCAGGATGTCAAGGTACGGCGGCTTGGCCTGCCTGATCATTATATCGAGCAGGGGAGTCAGGCCCAGTTACGCAAGGATGTGGGAATTGACGCTGAAGGAATTACACTGTCTGTTATAGAATTTATGAAGTGAGGATGCCATGACTCTGGAAGAAGCTCGAAAAAAAATCATTTTTGCCCTGGATGTGCACGGACTTGAAGATATTGACCGGTGGGCTGACCTGTTGGCGGGTAAAGTCGGAATGTTCAAGGTTGGCAAAGAATTGTTCACTTCCTGCGGCCCTGCTGCGGTGAAGGCTGTCCAGCGCCATGGCGGCCAGGTGTTTCTTGACCTGAAATATCATGATATCCCGAACACGGTTGCCAGTGCGATGTGCGAAGCTGCCCGCCTCGGTGTCCAGATTGCCAATCTGCATGCGCTGGGCGGCGCTGAAATGATGGAAACCGCTGTTGCTGCCGTGCATAAAGAATTCAGTGTAACGGAACGACCGCGACTTCTGGCGGTAACTATTTTGACTTCGTCTACCGTAGATACGCTGCGTCAAGTTGGCATCGAACATTCGGTTCAGGATATGGTGGTTCGTCTGGCACGGCTTGCCAAAGCGTCGGGTATGGATGGCGTTGTTGCGTCACCGCTAGAGATCGGCCTCATCAGAGAGGCTTGCGGACCTGATTTTCTGATTGTTACTCCTGGTGTGCGCCCTTCCTTTGCGGCGCTGGATGACCAGAAACGCATTATGACTCCTGCAGAAGCGGTGACCTCAGGAGCAGACTACCTGGTGATAGGCCGACCAATTGCCAAAGCGGTCGATCCGGTTCAGGCGGCTGAAGCTATTGCCGCTGAAATATCGGAAGGTGCGGCATGAAAGGTGAGTTGATTTTTGGCGTCAATCCGGTGAAGGAGTCGTTGCAAGGGACACGCGGTGCTTTCAATCTGTATGTACAGAACAGTGCCACTGATCACCGGGTTGAAAAGATCATCAGGTTGGCCGAGGAGCGCGGCGTTGCAGTTCATCGCCGGGACAAGGTCGATCTTACCAAAATGTGCGCTTCTTCTCATCACCAGGGGATCGCCCTGGAGGTGGAACCGTTTCGCTATGCTGACTTCGACGGTCTGATGACAGCAATTGACCAGTCCGGAAAGGCCGGATTTATTCTTGTCCTTGATGCCATTCAGGATCCTCATAATCTGGGTGCCTTGATCCGTTCTGCCGCCTGCGCCGGGGCGGATGGCGTTCTCATACCAAAGGATCGGGCCTGCGGCGTCACTGCTGCTGCCGAAAAGACCTCTGCGGGGGCGGTTGAAACTATTCCGGTGGCGATGGTAACCAATATTGCGCAAACTCTTGAAGTCCTTAAAAAGCGTGGTTACTGGGTATACGGGCTTGATGGGGCTGCCCGGCATTCTGTCTATCAGTCGGATTTTTCCGGAAATGTCGTCTTGGTTGTGGGCAGTGAAGGAGAGGGGATCAGGCCCCTTGTGCGCAAGCAGTGCGATGTGGTGATGTCTATTCCGCAGTATGGGGGGGTAAGCTCGCTCAATGCATCTGTTGCCGGGGGAATTGCGCTCTTTGAAGTCGCGCGGAAGCTGCGAAGCTAACTGCTTATCTTGTTGTCAAGCTGCCGGAAGTATTCCGACCGGCACCAGTTTTCCACATCAACCAGTCCCTGAAACGCTTCGCGGAAATCGGATCTGCCGATACTGAACACTCCGTGCCCGTATACTATGGCAGATCCGCTTTTGCCGATCACCGGCGGGACATTCTTGGCAATGCCGCCGGCACCGATCTCACCCGCAACAACGGGTGCATCTCCCAGCAAGCGTACGTTCGTGCAATCCTTCCAGCAGTCTGTCACCGGACACGTTTTTTTCTCAGCACACAACATGCTCATGACCACCGCGAAGCGCGGGTGCCCATGCAAAATGGCGCGGCACCCGGTTGATTCAAATATGGCACGATGGGCAACCAGTTCGCTGGAAGCGGTGATGCCGACCGTTGAACTGTTTTCAAAGGGGACCGGGTCTATGCAGCCCGGAAGTTCATCAAGGCTGGATGCGGTTTGAGAAATATAGATCAGGTCGCCGGTTGAGTAGGAAATGTTGCCGAAAAATGAATCTACCAGACGCCGTTGCACGGTATAGGCGCCGGTGCGGGCGATCTCCTTCAGAATGATGTCTTTATCTGCAAACGGCCCCTGGCGGAATTCAAGTCCTTCAGACGAAAGAGGCGGCAGTAAGTTGTGGCGAAAATGATTAAAAGCCTCCTGTTCACCCGGAAGCATGAAGCCCAGTTCGAGCAGGTCTTCAAGGTATTTGATATAGGTTGAATGAAAAACCGAAGACCAGTTGATGTAGGCTTGTTCAACTGTCAATGCTCCGGCAGCAATGATCCCGATCCCCTCGACGACGATCCCCTTGCGATTACCCAATAAGGTGGCAATTATCTCTGCCGGATCAGACTCCAGTTCGATCTTTCGTACCATTGGAATATCGTGGAGAAAGGTGCGTGTTTCAGTGTCGCGCGGGACAATTTCATGCTCATGGATTGCGCTTCTTTTAATGAGATAATCTGCAAAGGGAACAGCGGGGGAAGCGGCGGTAAGTGCGAGACAGTTCAGCCGGGAAAGTACTGCTTCAGACAGTGAAGCAAGAGAGGGCTCGCCGCTTGAAATCATGATGTCATCCTGAGCGGCAAAAGCAATTTTTCCTGCCGATGACGATTGATCCGAAATCAGTTTTGCGGTGTATTTGGCTATCTGGTCAAGCATCAGGGGGTTGACGAAGGGATATTGGTGAACAGGATTGAGCCGTCGGAAAGTGTTTCACTCCTGAAGTGAGGCGTTTTCTGGCTGCTGGCGACAAGTGTCATGTTGGGTAGCGCTATGCCGCTGTTGGGGAGAAAAGCCATGGTGACATTCGTTCCTGCCTGCCATGCCTCAAAATGCAGGTGCGGTCCGGTTGAACGTCCGGTAGAGCCTGAAAGAGCCAGGGTGTTTTCAGGTGTAACCGGTTGCCCCTGTGCAACCAAAATGCGGCTGTTATGTGCATAGAGGGTAATAATACCGTTGTCATGCTCTACGACAACGGTGTTGCCATAGCCGGAACGGGCTCCGCTGTAAACCACCACACCCGGAGCAACCGGTTTAACCGGTGTTCCTGTGGGAACTGCGATGTCGATACCGTTGTGAAGCCGCCAGCTTCCATCAATCGGGTCTATTCTCATGCCTACTTTTGAGGTTACGGTTCCGCCAACCGTTGGCAAATGAGGTTCAATGCTGTTTTGTGGCGGTGTGTTAATGTTGAGTGCGGCTTCAGCCGCTTTCAAGACAATTTCATCTAACGAAATATTATGTGTCTTCTGCTTCTTTGTTTTTTTACCTGACTTTGCCGTGGTGCTTGGCCGGTCCTTGATTACTACCGTTGCACTTTTGTTGCTGGGAGCATCGGTAAATGTTTCGACGCCGTCAATAGTAACAAAACGATAGATATCGGCTTCAGCAAATGAGCCGGTAACGCAAAAAGCGACAAGCAGGAGAAAGCGGTAACCATAGGGAAAACGGATGCGGCACCTGTGAGCCTCATGTACGGCGCATGTCAATTGTACTTGTTGTTCGGCACATTTTCTGATAGTTAAATTCATTCTCCATTTATAGCGTATTTTACCATATAGTTCAATTCATCATCTTCGGGGTGCCTGGGGTGTTTCAATATTACGATAAAGTAGTGAGGGGTACCGAACGTGAAGATATGCAGGTTATTCTCCAATTTTTGCAGGGGATGATTGGGCAGACGTTTTCATTTTTGAACTACTACAAAGAAATCCCGGTTTCGTATGATGCGACGTTGCTGAGTATCGAAAATGAGATGGCTGAATTTTCGGTCCATGAGTATCAGGCTAAAGTGGTAAATCTGGAGAAGAAAACGCTCATTCACTCGCACCCGCTGAATTCTTTTCCGGAAGATATGATAGGCGAGGCTTTTTATGTTAGTTCTGCTAAAAAACGTGTTATTTTGTGCAACTTCGGCTATGCCCACATTCGTTCTGATATGAGGAAATTTGTGCGGGTCCTGCTCGATAACCCGATCGAAGCGGATCTGCTTTTTGAAGAAGATATCATCAAGGGCAATGTCAACGATATATCGCTTGGTGGTGCAGCAGTAAGTATCCAGACTGCAGATCTTCTCGTCCCGGGGCTTGACATAAACGTGTTTTTGAAGCTGCCGGAGCTCAATGGTAATTCCCGGCAAGAGGTCGGCTTGAGTGCCACTATCGTTAAAGTCGTCGGAACGTGCGCGCCTTATACCTGCATAATTGAGTTTCACCCTGAAAAGCATTCTCAGCAACTGATAGCCTATTATATTAACCAGCGTCAGGTTGAAATTATCAAGGAGCTCAAAGATATCAACGCCTGATTGGCTGTTTTTTTATGCCTTAATTATGTGCAGTAAATTACCGGTTCTGAGTTGTTTTTGGGCAGTTTGGGCCATTGAGGAATTTACTTGATGGCACCCCTTCTTTCTAACCATTCAAATGTGCATCTATAATTATTTGGTAAATTAGTTGGCAAGGAGCTTGCTGTTACCAAGTGGGTTTCCCTGCTTTCAAAACAAATTTCAAGTAACGGGGGGTGGTGTCGTGAAAAAAGTTGAAGCGATCATAAAGCCGTTTAAGCTGGATGAAGTCAAGGAGTCACTGAATGAAATCGGTATTCAGGGGATTACGATAAGTGAAGTAAAAGGTTTTGGGCGTCAGAAAGGCCATACGGAGTTGTACCGTGGCGCAGAATACGTTGTTGATTTTATCCCTAAAATCAAGATTGAGATCATCGTTGCCGACTCAATACTGCCACAAGTAGTTGAGGCCATCGAAAAGTCCGCAAAAACCGGTCGAATCGGTGACGGGAAAATATTTGTTACCAATGTTGAGGAAGTAATCCGTATCAGAACAGGTGAAACCGGAGAAGATGCACTGTAACAACAACAAATTTCGAAAGGAGCAACAGATGACCCCGAAGCAAGTCTTAGAATTTGCCGAGAAAAACGGCGCAAAGATGGTTGATTACAAATTTATGGATTTTGTTGGAACCTGGCAGCATGTTTCAGTGCCAATGAGTGAATTTAGTGAAGATACTTTTGAAGAAGGACAGGGCTTTGACGGTTCTTCGATTCGTGGTTGGCAGCCTATCCATGCTTCGGACATGATCCTGCTTCCCGACCCTACCACCGCCAAAATGGATCCTTTCATCAAGGTTCCGACGCTGTCCATCATCTGCGATATCTTCGATCCGATTACCAAGGAAGACTACACACGCGATCCGCGTAACATTGCCAAAAAAGCTGAAATGTACCTGAAGTCTACCGGTATCGGCGATACCGCTTTCTTTGGTCCTGAAGCTGAATTCTTTATTTTTGACGATGTTCGTTTCTCTTCAACGGCCAATCAGTCTTTCTTTGCTGTTGATTCTTCAGAAGGTGCCTGGAACACAGGCCGTGAAGAATTTCCGAACCTTGGCTACAAACCGCGCCACAAGGAAGGTTATTTCCCTTGTTCACCAGTGGACTCCCAGAATGACCTGCGTAACGAAATGGTTCAGGAACTTCAGAATGTTGGTATTCGTGTCGAGTGCCAGCATCACGAAGTTGCTACCGGTGGCCAGGCTGAAATCGATATGCGTTTCTCTTCGCTCGTTGATATGGCTGACCAGTTGCAGTGGTTCAAGTATGTCATCAAAAATGTTGCCTATCGCAACGGCAAGACCGTAACTTTTATGCCGAAGCCTCTTTACGGCGACAACGGTTCCGGTATGCACTGCCACCAGTCAATCTGGAAAGATGGGCAGAACCTGTTTGCCGGTGATAAATACGGCGGGCTTTCACAGATGGCTCTCTGGTACATCGGCGGCATCATCAAGCATGCCAAGGCTCTCTGCGCTATCACCAACCCGACCACCAACTCGTACAAGCGTCTGGTGCCGGGTTTCGAAGCTCCGGTCAACATGGCGTACTCCAGCCGTAACCGTTCTGCATCTCTCCGTATCCCGATGATGTCAACCAATCCGAAAGCCAAACGCGTTGAGTACCGTACTCCTGATCCATCCTGCAACGGTTACCTGGCTTTTGCTGCCATGTTGATGGCCGGTCTGGATGGCGTTGAGAACAAAATTGATCCGGGCCAGCCACTGGATAAGGACATCTACGGCCTTTCTCCGGAAGAGCTCAAGGATATCCCGTCCGCACCGGGCACTCTTGAGGAGGCGCTGCAGTGCCTCAAGGATGATCACGAGTTCCTGCTCAAGGGCGACGTATTTACCCCTGATGTTATTGAGAAGTGGATTGAGTACAAAACCGAAGCTGAAGTCAACCCGGTTCGTATGCGTCCGGTTCCGCTTGAGTTTGAATTGTACTACGATATTTAAGTTGAAGCGGACTACGTTTCATGCAGTCATGAAGGGCGGGAGAAATCCCGCCCTTCTTTTGTATAAAATTCTTGAATAACAGTGGTTAAGCCCAAAAAAAGGAGCCCCCGTCAGGAGGCTCCTTTTTTTGCTACCGGGTAAATATTAAGGGATTACAGAATGAAAAGCATTTCCCCATAGGTCGGCAGCGGCCAGTATTTGGCGCCAATTATTTTTTCCAAAGCATCGCCATCGGCACGCAAGTCGAGCATTTTCGTAAATACTTTTTCCCTGAACGCAGCGGCCTGTTTTTCAAGATCAGCTATGTTCAGTGCGCTTTCAAGGGCTTTCTCCAGTGCTTTGACATTGCTGCTCGCAGAGGCAAGCTTGTTGGAGAGTTCTTCCAACAGCTCCTTCTGGGTCGATACGTTCAGCTTGCCGGATACGGCTGCAACGGCATTGATAGATGATGCTACCGTTGTTGCATATTCTATGGCTGTGGGGATTATGCTGTGGTTGGCCATGTCGATCATGGTCAGTGCTTCAATATTAAGGGCCTTCACATATTGTTCGACCATGATTTCATAACGTGAATGAATTTCTTTTTCATTGAAGACTTTGTGCGCAACAAACAACGCAACAGCTTCTTTTGTTACCAGCTCCTTCAGTGCCTGAGGAGTATTGGGAATGTTCAGCAGTCCGCGCTTCTTGGCTTCTTTGACCCACTCGTCGGAGTAGTTGTTGCCGTTGAACACCACGCGCTTATGTTTCTTGGCGGTTTCCTGCAGCAGTTTCTCAAGGTCGGCGTCAAAGTTTTTTGATTTTTCTAGTTTATCGGCAAATCCCTTCAGCGCATCGGCAATGATGGTATTGATGATAATGTTGGGGCCTGAGATGGAGAAAGAGGAACCGAGCATCCTGAATTCAAACTTGTTACCGGTAAAGGCGAACGGTGAGGTTCTGTTTCTGTCGGTGGCATCCTTGGGCAGTGCGGGAAGTGTCGTTACGCCGATCTTCATATCAGCGCTCTTTGAGGATGATTTTGCTCCGCCAGCCACGATCTGGTCGAGGATGTCGGCAAGCTGTTCGCCAAGGAAAATTGAAATGATTGCCGGAGGTGCCTCGTTGGCGCCCAGGCGGTGGTCATTGCCGGCGTTGGCGCAGGAACAGCGCAGGAGTCCGGCATAGGTATCGACCGCTTTGATGGTTGCCATCAGGAAGGTCAGGAACTGGGCATTTTCATGTGGGGTATGACCCGGCTCAAGCAGATTCTGTCCGTCATTTGAGCTCATGGACCAGTTGTTATGCTTGCCGGAACCGTTAACGCCGGCGAACGGTTTTTCGTGCAACAGGCAGACCAAATCATGCCTGAGGGCGATCCGCTTGAGAACATCCATAACCATCTGGTTGTGGTCAGTGGCAATGTTGGTGTTCTCAAAAATAGGGGCGAGTTCAAACTGTCCGGGAGCCACTTCATTGTGCTGGGTTTTTGCGGTAACGCCCAGTTTCCAGAGCTCTTCATTTACTTCTTTCATGTAACAGAGCACTCTTTCCTTGATAGAACCGAAATAGTGGTCTTCCAGTTCCTGTCCTTTTGAAGACATGGCTCCGAAGAGAGTCCTGCCTGCCATCATCAGGTCAGGTCGTTTCAGGAAAAACGACTTGTCCACAAGGAAGTACTCCTGCTCGGCGCCGACTGTCGAGGTTACTCTGCTGGCAGTTGTATTTCCGAACAACCTCAGAACACGCACTGCCTGTGTTGAAAGCGCTTCCATGGAGCGGAGCAGAGGGGTCTTTTTGTCCAGGGCCTCGCCGGTGTATGAGCAGAAGGCGGTAGGGATACAGAGCGTTATGACATCTGCCTCTTCTCTCAGAAACGCAGGAGAGGTGCAATCCCAGGCGGTATAACCCCTGGCTTCAAAGGTTGCTCTCAGGCCGCCGCTGGGGAAAGAGGATGCGTCCGGCTCACCCTTGACCAGTTCTTTTCCTGAGAACTCCATCAGGACACCATTTTCTGACGGTGTAATGAACGAGTCATGCTTTTCTGCCGTAATACCGGTCATCGGCTGGAACCAATGGGTAAAATGTGTTGCACCTCTTTCAACAGCCCACTCTTTCATTGCTGTTGCGACAACATCTGCGATTGTAGGATCAAGTGGCAGACCTTCATCTATGGTTTTTTTCAGGTTTTTGAAAACACCTTTCGGCAGCCTTTCTCTCATAACTGTCTGGTTAAACACATTTTTACCGAAAATCTCCATCTGTGCAGCCTCCTTTTTGGGCAGTGTTGTATAAAAAATAAGCAAAGAGCTTATCAGTTATAGTTGTTGTTTTAATTAGTTACGGAATCAGTGCGTTGAAGTGCTGGGTTTGGAGCAAGATAAATGCCAACTCTTTTGGTGAGCGTGCGGCGGAGGTGATAGCTAAAATAGCAAGAGAGTCAACCGGACGATAGTAACTAGGAGCCTGTCGGCCTTGAGGTT
>Ga0154471_187_pt8 | contig 38061 bp, 30 predicted proteins | sample RifGroC2_FD_115950 | JGI IMG/M metagenome (GOLD analysis project Ga0154471, IMG submission 115950) | Geobacteraceae bacterium GWC2_53_11
GCCGTTTGTCGCGGCTTTTGCCCCGGCCGGTCTGAAGGCCGACGGGGTTGTCACTGCCGCGTGGGATCTGGCGGCTCCGGTGACGGATAAGGCTCCGGTACCTGACAAGCATCAGCTCCGTTCGGCCAAGGCCGCTTTGGCGCGTCTGGACAAGCTTGACGTGGGTCTGAAGCTGGATAACATTTCCGCTACGGTGCCATCGGCCAAAGGGGCAATCAGGGTCACCGGCCTGAAAACCGGCCCGGATCTGCGGGTTGTGTCGTCGAAAAAAGGGAATTCCCTTACTCTTCAGGGGGGCGTACAGTTTTCCGGTTTGAGCGGATTACCGGGAAATGCCGGAAAAATGGCTTCCCAGCACGGTTCTTTTCTGGTTAACGGTGCGCTGTCCGACTGGAGTACCTTCCGCCTGAACGAAGAGTTTCGCATCGATCCGGTGGCCGTGGCGCATGAGGCCGAGTTGAATGTGAGCCGCATCGATACCCTGCTGGATGAAAAGCAGCCGCTCAGTACGGCCACGCTGATCAAGCGTCTGGATGCCACACTGTTGACCACGTTTGACGCCGCCTTTTCCCGCGATCTCAAACCGCTCCTGCCCGGAATCGATCTGGCCGGACGCGCGGCTGCTTCGCTACGCGTCGATCTTTCCGCCGGTCGCGAGTTGGGACTGCGCTGTTCGTTGAAAACCGACGACTTTGGGGTAAAGTTGTCCAATGGCACCTCCGTGGAAGGGATGCGTTCCGATATTGTCGTTAACCGGGTCTATGCCCTGGAGCAGACTCAGGCAGAACGCTGGACACCCCTCTCTACGGCGCTGGTCAGGCCGGGGGCGGTGTCGTCGGCCAATCCGGGTGCTGCGGAAATCGTCGGCAGAATACATGAGGACTTGCGCGGCGATGTGAGCGGCTCACGTTCATTCTCGATCCGCCGCATAACGACGAAAGCGAACGGTGTGCCGCTGGTGCTCACCGCACTGGAAGGTGACCTGCTCTTTACGCAGGAAAAAACCGGTCTCAGCTTTTTCCAGGGTGATCTGCTGGGCGGAACGGTCCTTGCCCGTTCGGTGTTTGACCTGAAACCGGAGGTTCCCGTTATTGCTGCCGCCAGTTCGTTTTCCAATCTGGATATCACCCAGCTGCTGCCGAAGGATGCCAGAGGCCGCCAGGCGGATCAGGATGCCGAAATTACCGGTGAAATGAGCCTTACCGCTCCATTGACAGCGGAGCAGCGTGAACTGTTTGAACAGCTGCGCCTGTCGATGAATGTGCGTAAAATAGGCGCCAATACCATAGAACGGGCACTATTCAGCCTCGATCCGTACGAGCGGAACGAACAGGTGGTCGCCCAGCGTAAGATGTTGAAACTGGGCGGTCTCAAAGGGTTGCGGGCCAATGCGGTTGACGGCGCCTTCAGCATGGAAGGTGAGGCCCACATCAAGGGCGTTACGGTGGATCTGCCGAAAGTGGAACGCTTGCGTATTTCCGAGCTGCCGCTGCGGCAGGAACTGGTGAAAAACAGGAAGGCGATTGCCGCCCTGCGCGGTGTCCTCGATCTGGTGCGGGCCGATACGCTGGTTATCGGGCCGAAAGGTGAAGTGTCATTAAAGCGGAGGAAATATGAAAAATAGATCATTCAATTTGAACGAAAAACCGGTTTCACGCAACGCCGCAACGACGCAACGTAACACCTTAAACTTCAAGGCTTGTTTTAAATATTTTCGTCGCGTCGTTGCGTCGTTGCGTGAGTATGCTTTTCCGGTTGTTGCCGTTGCAATGTTACTTCAAGCCTCCGGCTGCACGCTGGCCAAGCTTGATGTCAACGTTGTGAGCGAACGGACATCTCTGGAAAATCAGGTGCTTGGCACCTATAACAGCATGAATGAGGATATGCTGCTGGTGGCCTCGGTGCGGGGCGTTTCTCCTACCGGCAAGATAGATGCGCCCCCCCGCCACACGCCGGAACAGGTCGATGCGACCAGGGCGATGGAGACGGTGGCTTTTCATGCCGATGATATTGAGACATTTAAGCGCTTCGGCTGGATCGGCGAGAACCAGGAAGGGCTGCTGACCACCTTCACCCGTGAAACGCCGAAGGTTGCATCCCAGGAATTGAAATCGTTTGCTGCCAACTACAGCGAAGCGGAATTCCAGCAGGTTGTCAAAGAGGTCAACCAGGCGAGGGAAGTGCTGATGATGAGGGTGGTTCAAACCAACGAAAATTTCACGGTCAAGGATCTTCCGGCTATTCGAAAGGTGTTTGCCCGGATTAACCGCCAGAATTCGGTGGCCGGCGCCAAGGTGCAGGAAGCTGACGGACGGTGGACTACGCTATGAATCGGGAAGCTCAACTAAAAAAGTCCCCTCCCCACTGGTGGGGGAGGGTTAGGGTGGGGGGAGAGGTTGCCATGAAATTTCTTTGTTGCTGTTTTGCCCTCCCCCTAGCCCCCTCCCATGAAGGGAGGGGGGATGTCTTTTTTTGCAGGGGCATCAGAGTTGCTTTAGTTACTCTGCTTTTACTTGCCTGCGCTCTACCCGCAACCGCTCTCCCGCTTAACGACGAACTACTCGCCCCTGCCGTGCCCCGCTCGGCGCCCCGGTCCCGTCCTGAACTTGCTCCGCAGCCCGCCATTTTCAGCTCTCGTCAGGTGCTCTACGTGGCCCGGGCCGCCAACGGTTCACGCATGGTGACGGTGGAACGGGGAGACAAGGGGGATGAGCTCTGGCTCTACTCCTTCAGCGCCGTGCCCGAACTGCCGCGCCTGCTCCATACCAGCCCGGTGCGTCTCGCCGCTCCGGCGCTCAATGCCGATGGCTCGCTGGTGGCGTTTGTTGATGCCCAGGATGATGTCAAAGGCGATATCTGGTCGATCAGCCTGGCAAAGCCCGATGCACAAGCCAAGCGGCTGACCGGCCGGGAATCAGCCGATGATGCCCCGGTATTTACGGCTGACGGTTCCGCTGTCGTGTATCACCGCCAGCTTCCCGGTTCCGACCTGCGCGAACTGGTGAGGCTGTCTTTCAAGGATAATCGCAGTGAACCGCTCCCCATCGGCATCGATGCCGCCTTTGCCGCTCCTGCACCGGAGGGTGGCAGCTGGCTGTTCGTATCGCGAAAATCCGACCCGAACGGTGATCTCTGGCTCTGGAACGAGCAGGGGGGGAAACTTGTACGGTTGACAAGCGGCGCAGAACGAGACCTCTATCCGGCCTGGGAAAGCGCTGATACGCTTCTGTTTACCCGCCAGACCGCCGTCGGGGGAAACGCCGCGACCGGTCAGGAATCGGGGCAGATTTACCGGTTGCAGTTGAAAAAGGCTGGTGACGATGGTCTGCCGTTTGCCTCGCCGCTCACTTCTGCCGCCCTGATGGCGGTAGCGCCGCTCCCTGCGGGGGATCATTTCTATTTCGTCGCCGGTCTGGCCGGTGGCGGACAGGTAATGTCGCTTCCGGCGTCCGGTGAAATTCCGGAGCGCTCGACGGTTGCCGAGCAGTGGGCCCTGGCGCGCATTCTGCTGGAACGCCAGCCGGCTGACCCGGCCCATGCCCGGCTGGGAGCAGCGCGGGTGCTGGCGCGGGAAGACGCGCCGACCCGTGAGGGCGCCCTGGCCGGCCTGGCCCTGGCCGGTTTGATGGAACAGGCGGGTGAAGCCTCGCAGGCCGGTGAACAGTATGGATCTGTGGCCCGGCGCTATGCCGGTTTCCCCCGGGAAGCGGCCCTGGCGGCGATTGCCCGGATCAGGGTTCAGGCGGCGCAGCGCTGCAGTGACGTGGTGCTGGTGCAGCGGCGTCAGGAAATCATCCGAGAAGCACAGCAGGGTATGAAGGCTGCTGCGGAAGGGAAGGGAGCTGATGCAGCGGCCCGTTACCTGATCGATACAGCCCGATTGCTGGCGGATTTCGGTGGCGGTGCTGCCGACCAGCTGAACGCCGTCGGCTATGCCGAGCAGGCGGCCCGTCTGAAGGAGGCCGCCCGTTCGCTCAAGGCGGAGGCTGCCCTGCGTCGCGCCGTGCTGCTGGCACAGCTGGAAAAGGGTGAGGGGGCGCAGAAAGCCCTGGTTGATGTGGCAACCGAATACGGTGACCAGGAAGAGTGGGCCGAAGCGGCGATCACTGCGGTGCTTGATCAGGTGTCCCCCCGTGATCATGCCGATCCGGCGGCACTTTCGGCGCTGGCGGAACGCTACCGCACCTTGCTGCCCCGTCTGGCCATGGGAGCCTGGAACCGCCAGGGGGATGTGGCCTATCGTGCCAACGAGTGGGCCAAAGCCAAGGACGCTTACCGCACGGTACTGGAAAAGTTTCCGGTCATAGCGACACCCACCGCTGCGGCGCGATTTGCCCTGGCTGAAGTGCTGTATCGCGAGGAGCGGTACTCGGAAGCCAAGGCGCTCTACGAAACCGAAATGAACCAGCAGCCTGAGGACACGCCGCTCTACCAGCTGGCCCGGGCCGCCTATATCCGCAAAACCGTGGCTGCGGGTGAAAACCTGTACCGGCTGGGCGAAGTTGCCGCCGCCCGGTCAATTTTCCTTGATCTGATCCGCTATGACGGCCGGAGTGTCGAGGCTCATCGCGGTTATATCAAGTCGGTTGCTGCCATGGGGCAGGCGCCTGAATTGCTTGATCTGTACCGCAAACTGCTGAACTCCTATCCGGACGATGCGGTGCTGCTCTATGCCACCGGTCTGACCTTGACCTATCTGCCGGGAAGGGAACATCTCGAAGAGGCGGATCGCCTCATCTCCCGAGCTGCCGACCGGATGCCGTCGTCCGAGTACCCTCCACAGACGCGCGGCTATCTTGCTGAAGTTGCCGAAACGGTGCATGGCGAACGGGGCGGCCTGGAACGGGCCTTGGCGCTGTACCGCCGCGCCTGGCTGCTCAACCGTCCGCTGGAACAGCCGGAAAACCGCGCCAACCTTGACCTGAATATCGGCAACATCGCCTACCTGCTCGGCAGCAAGGCGACCGCCTGGAAGTTCTACAGTCAGCGTCTTGCCTCAAAGATCCCGTTTGATAATCCGGATACAGAGCTGATTTTTCAGCAGCGCTATGCCGCCACCGCTTTTCAGATGCGTGAAAAGGAAGCTCCCATTACGGGGTATACCCGTGCCTTGCAGTTGACGGAAGAGCGGCTGAATCCGTCCCGTCCGCTCGATCTGTTTGGCCGACTGTCGCGCCGGGTCGTGGAACGGCTCTTTTCCGGGAAGGCGCGGAGTGCGGCCGGAGAAACTGCCCTGACGGAGCAGCAGACGATTACCGCCGAGCTGGAGCGTCTGGGAGCGACGCCCCCTGATGCGCCTCCGTCCGCCGGATGGAGCAGTTTTGACAAAGACATGCGCGCGCTGCTGGTCCGGGAGCGGGCACTGCTGAATACCGCTTCCTCCTGGAACGCTGACGCGCCGAAAAGCGCCGCCGAACTGAGCGGCATGGCCCAGGCTGTGGAGAAAGAGCTTGATGCGGTGCCGCGCCTCGTGGAAACGGCGGCGGAGATCCATGACCGTCTCGGCCTGGCCTATCTTGAGGCTGACCGCTACGCCCCGGCTCGCGAACAGTTCGACGCCGCTTTTACCCTGAACAAAGGGCTTGGCTTTACCGGTAACCTGGTGGCCAACCGCCGTTCCTCCAGCATCGCCGCCTACAAGGAAGCGCACACCGCGTCGGGTGAAGAGCAGCAACGGCTGCTTCGCCTGAGCCGTGACGGTTTCACCGAATTGCTGACGCTCATTGATACCTATCCTCCCAAATCAAAAGCTCCGGCTCAGCGGAGCGGCGGGCTGATGTCGATTTCGGCGAACGTGGCGCTGGACAAGGGGGGCTCAACCGATGCCGCCTTCGGCTTCACTGCCGCGCAGGAAAAACGGCTGGCGGAAATTTATCTGGCCCGCATCCAGTCCGAACTGGGCGACCCGTCAGCGGCAGCCGTCCTGCTGGGTAACCAGCTGAAGCAGTATCCGGCTGATCCAAAAAAGGTTGCCGTGCGTGACCTGTACGGGGTGACGCTGCTGTCGCACCGTACGGCCCACGTCGCGTACGCGCTGGGTGACCTGGATGGTGCGGCTGCCGGTTTCCACCGTTCGACGCTGCTGTCGCTGCAGAGCGGCAATCCGCTCAGTGCCATGCTCAATCTCATTAACTGGGGACAGCTGCTGGCAGCCGATGAAAAACCTGCGGACAACTCTGAATTCCTTGCTGCCGAGGGGCGGGTTGCCCGGCTGGCGGATGCATCGCGTTCTGCGTTGCCGCCGCTGGTTTATGCCCGCTATTACAACGATGCCGGCGCGCTGCTGGCCCGGCTGGCCTCAACCGCTTCGGATGACGGCAGCCGCCAGGCGCTGCTCTACAAGGCGCTGGAAAAGTGGGATCGCGTCCTGTTCATCGCCGCCGACAGCAGCGACCGGGACACGCTGTATCAGCAGCGCCGTCAGCGGGTCACCGCCCAGTTGAACCGGGGTGCGGTGCTTGCGGCGCTTGGCCTGGGTGACGCTGCTGAAGCGGCCCGCACCGCTGCTTTGGAAGAAGCGCGCTTTTCGAAAGCCTATTCGCTGGAATGGCGTGCGCTTGCCGCGCTTGGCCGCTTTGACGAGGCGCTTGCTCTTCTGGAACATCTGCCGCTGACCGGGTATGACCTGCAACGGGGCGAAGTGATGGAGCGCTTTGCGCCGTTCCTGGAAACGCTTGCCGCCAAAAACTCCGAACAGTCGTTTGCGCTGCTGGAAAAGTTGAGCGAGATCGAGCGGGTGCAGGTTCTCGGCCGGGGTGCTCTGGGGCTTGATGACCCCGCGACTGCCGGACAGTTCCGGACTGCCGCGCCTCATCTGGCTGAGATCGACCGGCTGCGGAGTACTCTTGCCAAGGCGGCAGCAGCCGACAAGGAATATCTGAACCTGCGTCTCCAGCAGGAACAGGCCGTGGTTGACGACCTGTTCGGTGCGAAGCTGGAACGCATTCCGTCTTTCTATGCTCAGGCCGGAGAATCGGCGTTGCGTCTGGCGGCAGCTTCGGTTGAGCTGAGCATGCAGTCACGCTCCGGTGATGATTCATCGGCGGCAACGAATGCTTTCAAGGCTGCGCAACAGCGTTTCAACTCCCTTCAGGCGGTCTTTAACAAGGAGTGCATATCCGGAAAAGGTGGCAGGCTGTGCCGTCTGGTGTCGCCGCAACCGGTCGAGCTGATCGATGTGCAGGAAACGCTGCCGGGGAAAACCGTGCTCCGTTTTACGCCGCTTGATGAAAGGCGCTGGCTGCTCTTTACGGTTGGCGGCAAGAAAGGCATTGTGGCGGAAACGGTGGATTTGGCAACGCTTGAGGCCCGGCTTACCGCCCAGCCGCCGGTTGTAGGCGCCTATGAAGCACCGGAGCAGTTCAGTTCAGCTCAGGTGCTTACCTGGGGCCTGAACGCCACCCATCTCGTCCAGGCGGTAAGCCAGCGCAAGCCGTTCCGACGTCAGATCCTTGATCCGTCCGGTTGGTGGCCGGTCGCCGAACCGTTTGCCAAGCTGGCATCACCCCGTATGAACGACCGGTTGACCGATGCCCATACCCTGGTGCTGCCGGGACGGGCCGGTCTGCTCGCCGAAGTGCCGTCGCTGCCGGGTGGCAGCGGTTATGCGCTGCCGCTGTGGGAGGATGACAAAGGAGTGCGCCAGCCGTTCGCTGCGCTGGCTAATGCGGAAAACCTCTCGCTGGTTGTCGCGCCCAGAGCCGGTATTCGTCAGGCCTACAGTCTGGGGCATCTGGCTGCGCTGCAAGGGGTGCCGTCGTTGCTGTTGGCGGGTGGCGCCGTTGGCGATGCCAAGCCGTTTGCCGCTGCCTATGCCCGGCAGTCGCTTGGCGATGCCCGCAAAAATTTAATAAGTGGTTGGTTGATGCTGGGCGACTGGGGTCCTGACGCGGTCGAGGCTGCCAAGCTGGGCAAAAGCCGTTTCACCGAATACGGCAAAAAGGGTGTGCTGGCCCACAACGCCGGAGAGTTTGCGAAAGCGCTTTCCCTGTTTGAAAATGCCCTGACCATAGTTGACGAAAATCCCTCCCTGGCAAAACAGCGCAGCACCTTGCATCGCTATGCCCGTGAAAGTGCCTATTCCGCCGGGTTGACTGATCGTGCCATCGTCCATGCCGACGCGCTGGTACAAGGATTAGCAAAAGAAAAACCGTATTCCGCCGAACATGCCGATGCGCTGCTCCGTCTCGGCCTGCTGCAGGGGAATGCCGAGCGGTTTGCCGCTGCTGCCGTGTCGCTGAAAGAGGGGGTCGGCATCTTTGCCGATCTTGGCATGGCCAGGGAGCAGGCGGCTGCACTGGCTGATTTCGGCGTGGTGATGGAAAACTCTGTCAATTTCACCGCCGCAAAAACATTCTTCGAGGAATCTGCCGGACTGCGCCGCACCTTGAAGGACGATGTGTCGCTGGCGGAGCAGTATCGCAACCTGGGTCGCATCTATGACCTGCGCCTCAATCAGTATGCGGTGGCTGAACAGTATTACGGCCAGGCGGGTGACATCTACGCCAAGGCCGGTAACGGAGCGCTGGAAGCCGAAACCCTGCTGGAGCGGGGGCGCTGTCAGCGTCTGCTGGGCAATTTCCCGGCTGCTGACAAGTTCTACAAGGATGCTCTGGCGAAAGTAGGTGCCAAGGATCTGCGTACCAAAATGCGCATCGTGCTGGAACAGGCCAACAACGCCTGGTTCCAGGGGCGTTATCAGGAAGCGTTCGATCTGCGCGAGCAGGTGGAAAAGAGTGCCCTGGCCGAGCAGTGGCCGCTGGAGCAGGTCATGGCTAAGAACACCGGCGGCCTGATCTGGTGGACGCTGGGGGATAACAAGCGGGCCCAGCTGGAGTTACGCGGGGCGCTGGAACGGGCCGAGAAGCTGGCGGTGCGGCGCGACGAAGTGGCAACGACCCTCAATAACATAGGTCTGGTGCAGCGTGAGTCGGGTGAATATGCCAAGGCGCTGGCGACGCTGGAAAAAGCGCTGGCAATCGACCGCAAGCTCGGTTCCCGCTGGGCTATGGCCTATGATTTGCGCAACCTGGGGCAGACCCGTCTGAAAATGGGTGATGCCGTTGCCGCGCTGCAGCAGTTTACCGAAGCAGCCACTATGGCGGGTGACATCGGCGACAAGGTCAACCTGGCCAAGATTTATCTCGCCCGTGGTGATGCCGAAGCCGAGTTGAAACAGCCGGCTGCCGAAGCAAGCTACCGCAAGGCGCTGGAACTTGCCGATGCCCTGCTGCTGCGCGAAGTGCGCTGGCGGGCGCTGTTCGGGTTGGCCCGTTTGCAGAACCGGGCCGGCGATCAGGCTAAAGCGGTGGCGTCATACAGCCAAGCGCTGGAAACGGTTGAAGGGCTGCGTGCCGAGATCAAGCTGGACCAGCTTAAGGACGGTTTCCTGGCGGACAAGATGGATGTCTATTCCGGGCTGGTCAGTCTGCTGGTTGATTTGCAGCGGAGCGATGAGGCGTTTGCCGTGGCGGAGCGCTCCCGCTCCCGCAACCTGATCGATATTCTCGGTCGTCAGCGGCTGTCGCTGAAAGGATCGGTCGATCAGGATCTGTACGACCGCCAGATCCGGCTGAAAGAACAGATGCTGGAGCAGGAAAGCCTGTCTGTGCAGGCTGCAAACCCGAAAGAGCGGGCCCGTTATGCCCAGGCGCTGGAAAAGCTGCGCGGCGATTACCAGGATCTGCTTATCGACATCGAACGGAAACGTCCGGAACTGCTGGCGTTGGTAAAGGTGAATCCGACGACGCTTGACGATATCCGTAAGCTTCTTGAACCGGGTGTGGTGCTGTTGTCCTACTATCAGCTGCAGGACCGGCTGTTTTGCTGGAAAATCGACCGCGACCAGGCGACGCTGACGATTCAAAATGTATCCGCCAAAGAACTGGCCACAAAGATAGCGTCGTACCGCCGCATGCTGCAAAATCTGGAGCCGCTGGAAAAGCAGTCGCGCGAGCTGTATGACCTGCTGGTGGCGCAGCAGTTGGCGGGAAGCGGTACGCTCCGGTCTGTCGGCATCATTCCGCACGGCAGCCTCCATTATCTGGCCTTTGCCACCCTGAACGACGGGCGGGATTACCTGGTGGATCGACAGAAGCTGTTCTACCTCCCGGCGGCCTCGGTGCTCAAATACACGCTGGCCCGGCGCAGCACGGAAAAGAAGCTGCACATTCTGGCCATCGGCAACCCGGATCTGGGCAATTCCTCGCTTGATCTCCCCTTTGCCGAGCGGGAGGCAGGCACCCTGCGCTGGAATTATCCTGACGTGACGACCCTGACCCGCGAACGGGCCACCGAGAGTTGGATTCGTGAGCATATCAGCGAGTTCGGCATCATTCATATCGCCTCCCACGGCGAGTTCGATCCGGTCAATCCGCTCTTCTCGGCGATCCGGTTAACCAAGGACGGCAAGGCGGATGGAAAGCTTCAGGCTGAGGAAATCTTCGGACTCGACATCAAGGCTGACCTGGTGGTTTTGAGCGCCTGCCAGACCGGCTTGGGTGATATCCGGAGCGGAGACGATGTGGTGGGGATGAACCGGGCGTTCATCTTTGCCGGTACGCATTCGCTCATGTCCAGTCTCTGGCGGGTCAGCGACGTGTCAACGGCGATTATGATGAAGCAGTTTTACCGCAATTACATGGCCTACGGCAAAGCCGAGAGCCTGTCCCGCGCCATGCAGCATGTGAAGAACCGCTATCCGCATCCCGGTTACTGGGGGGCATTTGTGTTGACCGGGGATTATCAATAACAACAAACTATTACTATTAACGCTATTTATTTGATGCTATATTAAACATCAAATAACACATGTTTTTGGTGATGGAGGTTGAGATGAATGCCATGCTTGCCAGTATGACAACCAGTGTTACCGAGCTCAAGCGTAATTATGCCGGTATACTCAAACAGGCGGATGACTGTCCGGTGGCGGTGTTGAATCATAACCGTCCTGAAGCATATCTGTTGCCTGCGGCTTACTACGAAGGTTTAATGGCTTACATCGAAGATATTGAGGATGCAAAACTGGTTCGTGAACGAGCCGATGGTCCTTTTGTTAAGGTAAGACTCGATGAACTATAAGCTCCGATTTCACGAGCTGGCTCTGGCGGAGTGGCGCAAGCTTGACGAAAGCATTCGCAAACCGTTGAAGAAGAAACTTGCCGAGCGCCTTGAAAATCCTCGTGTACCAGCGGCGGCTTTATCCGGTTTGAAAGATTGTTATAAAATAAAACTGGCGAGCGCTGGTTACCGGATTGTGTATCGGGTTGATGACGACGTGGTGTATGTGACAGTGATAGCTGTCGGTAAACGTGAGAGAAACCGCGTTTATGAAACTGCTCATGAGCGAATCGGAAAGTAAAACAATAACAAAGGAGGTCCACGATGAAAATGACACGTAGTATGGCTGTACTGTTGGCCCTGGTGCTGTTCGCCGCAACGGCTTTTGCCGAAGAGAAACGCTGGGTATCCAGCGAGGGGACATCCCTGAAAGCCGAGGCGTCTGCGACGTCGGATACGGTTGTCGATGTTCTGGTCGGCACGGAAGTCAGTGTGGTCGAATCCGGGGGCCGCTGGCTGAAGGTCAAGACTGCTGCCGGAAAAGAGGGATGGGTGTATGCTGGCCGCGTATCCGATACGCCGCCGGCCGGCGAGGTTGCGGGTGGTGACGGCGGCATCTTCGGCGCATCCATGCAGAAGAGCCAGATCAACACGGCCAAGGCAGACAGTGCCCGCAGTATCCGTGGCCTTTCACCCGATGCGGCCAAGTACGCCAAGGATAAAGGTACTCCGGAGGCAACCAAGAAGGCTCTCGATATTGTACTGGCACGAAAAGTCAGCCCCAAAGAGTTGAAGGCATTTTTGAAAGATGGCGGAATCGGTGAATATGCCCAGCTTCAGGGGGGTGGCAAATGAGATTTCTATTGTTCTTTGCGCTGATTGCGCTGTCATTGTCGGCGTCACCCGCGTCAGCCGGTTTCTTTGACCAACTCCAGAATCTTGCCAAGCCGGATTCAAAAGAGGGGAAAATTCTGGCGGGTGCCACTCAAGTGGTTTCAAGCTCGAAAGAGATTGATTATCCGACCGAACGCACCATTGGTGAAAGTCTGGCGCTGGAAGGGTTGCAGCGTTTTGGCAATCCGGTGAAAAACGAAGCGTTACAGCGCTACGTCAATCTGGTAGGAAATGCCGTTGCCGGCAACAGCAAGCGTTCGACCATTCCGTATCAGTTTGCCGTGCTGGAAAGTCCGGTGCAGAATGCTTTTGCCGTGCCGGGGGGAGTCATTTTTGTCAGCAAGGCGCTGGTCTCCATTCTCGACGATGAAGCCGAGCTGGCAGCCGTGCTGGCCCATGAAGTGGGCCATGTCGCGGCGAAGCATGCCTTGAAGAGCACCCAGCGCGCCCAGCTTATTTCCGGGGTTGGAACCATTACTGCGGCGAGCGTCGGTGGCGATAAAGGGAAGAAGCTTGCTTCGACCATAGGCGATATGCAGGCGGTTCTGTTTGATAAGGGTCTTGATAAGGAAATGGAATATGAAGCCGATCTGGCTGCCATGGAATCGACCTATCGCACCGGGTATGATCCGTCGGCCATGATCAGGGTGCTCGAGAAGTTGCAGAAGCTGGAGGCATCCAGCAAGGAGAAAAAGGGTTCGTGGTTTTCGACCCATCCGCCGCTGTCCGAGCGTATTGCGCGGCTTCAGGCACAGTTGAAGAAATATCCGGATTATGCAGAACAGGCGAAAGTGCCGTCACGTTTTGCCAAACAGGTAAGACTTAAGTAGTTCTTCCCTCCCCCTTGGCGGACCCTCTGGGGTCTAAAGAGGAGGGTTAGGGTGGGGGGGGAAGGTGCCATGGAATCACTTCGTTGCCGCTTCACCTCCCCCCTAACCCCTTCCCGTCAAGGGAGGGGGAGTAATTAAAACCGCTTGGTCAACGCCAGGTTGAATGTAACGTCCGGCGCCGAGTTTACCAGAATATCTTCCCCCACCCCGATATCAAGCAGGTAGTTGTCAGGAAACTTCAGCGTTCCTCCCATGGTAAGCAGAAACGTCCAACTGCCAAGTTCACGCAGGGAACTGTCTTTATAGAGCGGCGAGGTGAGGTGGCCTTGAAGCTTGAAGGCGATCCACTCCGCAGGGGACCACCCCGTACCTATCGTTCCGAATCCAGCCAGATTCTGCCGCTGATGCTTCAGTATCTCGCCATCACTGCTGTACATCCCTCCCAAAGAGGCAAAACTGCCCACCGTTCCCCACTCATTCCGGCTATTCCGTGAGCCGGTGACGAAGAGTGCCAGATCGGTGCTACCGCTCCCCAGCATTTCCGAGCTGTCGCCGGTAGGAAGTTTGAGCTGTGCCCTGAGCGCCAGAGTGTCGTGATCCTGTTCGCTCTTGTGAGCGTATAACTGATAACCAGCCAACAGGCTTATGTCGCTTATCCCGTTTGAAGCGGGACTTGCATCAAGCTGACTGACACCGTCTTTGGTGTACCGGTATTTCAGGCGGTTACGCGGCAGGTCGTTGCGCCCACCCTGCGGCAGGCCGAAGAAGTCATGCCAGTTGACGATGAAGCCATCAAGAAAGCCGCCTGTCTGAGCAACGTAGGGTAGCTCAAATCCCAGCTCCATATTTTGTCCGAGACCGTATTTTCCGATCAGGCTCCAACGGTAGAGCTCGCCGTCCAGAAACATCTGTTCGTGAGCCGTATGGTCTATCACGTTGATGCTTGCAATGTCCTGCGCAACGCTGAATTCCCACTTTCCGGCTCCCAGCAGATCGGATGACGTATCCGAGGGTATGCCGAAAAAGTAGAGCAGCGGACTGCGGTTGGCAGTGCGGAAAGGAGTGATTTCAAGTGCCATGGAGCTTGCAGCAAAGATAAAAACGATAGTTAGGAAGAGAGCTGAAGAATATATGAAAGAAGGGCGTAGCATTGGGCGTATACTCCGATAGTTTTTGTGAAGCGCCGGAAAATAAGGGTGCGAAAGTAAGTCATTGGCGTAGGAAGATTTTGGACGCTCGATTACATACATGCTTGTAGTTGCATTGTCCAGCAGAAGCGGCTACTTCAAAGTCGAATATGCTCTTGAACTGACTTGACAAGCTCTTTCTGAAACGTGTATACAGTATGCGATTTATACCCACGATTTGCTGTTGAATAACCACCGCAGAATATACCCCACGAAGGAGGAACAGTAGATGATTGAAGCGTATCTTGCACACGAAAAGGAGAGGGCGGCACAGGGCATTCCCGCACTTCCGCTTACTCCTGAACAGACTGCCGACCTGTGTAAATTGCTGGTAAAACCACCAAAAGGGAAAGAAAAGTTCCTGCTTGGCCTGATCAAGGATCGTGTTTCTCCCGGTGTTGACCCATCTGCCAAAGTCAAGGCAGAGTTCCTGGCCGGTGTTGTTTCCGGCAAAGTGAAGTCTCCTCTCATTACTCCTGTTGACGCCATCAAGATGCTCGGCACTATGATCGGCGGCTACAACGTGGCTCCTCTGGTCGCTGCTCTGAAAGACAAAAAGCTTGCCGATGAAGCCGCCTGCGCCCTGTCCGGCATCGTGCTGGTGTATGACGCGTTTGACGAAGTTGCCAAACTTGCCACAACCGGTAAGAATGCCGCTGCCGCCAAGGTCCTCAAGTCGTGGGCCGATGCCGAGTGGTTCACCAACCGTAAAGGTGTGCCCGAGACGATCAAGGTTAAAGTGTACAAGGTTGACGGCGAAATCAACACCGACGACTTCTCCCCTGCAGGCGATGCCTGGAGCCGTCCCGACATCCCGCTGCATTCATTGGCCATGGGTAAAACCCGTTTCAAGGACGGCCTCGCCACTATCGCCAAGTTCCGTAAAGATGGTTTTCAGGTTGCCTTTGTCGGCGACGTTGTCGGCACCGGTTCTTCCCGTAAATCGGCCTGCAACTCGGTTCTGTGGGCTATCGGCGACGAGATTCCCTGCGTACCGAACAAGAAAACTGCCGGCGTTATCATCGGCGGCGTTATCGCTCCGATCTTCTTCAACACTGCTCAGGACTCCGGCGCACTGCCGCTGAAAGCTGATGTGACCGGCATGAAAACCGGCGACGTGATCGTGATCGACACCAAGAAGGGGGTTGTCACCGACGAGAAGGGGAAGAAAGTTCTCTCCAAGCTCACCATTGCTCCTAATACCGTGCCTGACGAATTCCGCGCCGGCGGCCGTATTCCTCTGATCATTGGCCGTGCTGTAACCGACAAGGCCCGCAAGGTTCTCGGTCTCAAACCGACCACCGTGTTCACCCTGCCGGACAATCCAAAACCGAAAGCCAAGCAGGCGTTCTCGCTTGCTCAGAAAATGGTCGGCCAGGCCTGCGGCGTTGCCGGTATCATGCCGGGCACCGCATGCGAACCGAAGATGACCACGGTCGGTTCACAGGATACAACCGGTCCGATGACCGCCGACGAGTTGAAAGAACTGGCATGCCTGAAGTTCCAGGCCCCGATGTACATGCAGTCATTCTGCCACACAGCAGCCTATCCGAAGCCTGCCGATGTCAAGATGCACAAGAACCTGCCCGGCTTCACCGCCGAGCGCGGCGGCGTTGCTCTTCGTCCGGGGGATGGCGTTATTCACTCCTGGTTGAACCGTCTGCTGCTGCCAGACACGGTCGGTACCGGTGGCGACTCACACACCCGTTTCCCGATCGGTATCTCCTTCCCGGCCGGTTCCGGTCTGGTTGCTTTTGCCGGCGCCATGGGCTTCATGCCGCTAGATATGCCTGAATCCGTTCTGGTTCGCTTCAAAGGCAAGCTGAACACCGGTATCACCTTGCGTGACGCCGTCAACGCCATTCCGTTCTGGGCCATCAAGCAGGGCCTGCTGACCGTGCCGAAGAAAAACAAGGTCAACATCTTTAATGGCCGTATCCTCGAAATGGAAGGTCTTCCCGACCTGACCGTCGAGCAGGCTTTTGAACTGACCGATGCCGCTGCCGAGCGTTCGGCTGCAGCCGGTTGTATCCAGCTGTCCGAGAAATCCGTTGCCACCTACCTGAAATCCAACGTGGCGCTGATGAAGAAGATGATTGCCGATGGTTATTCGGATGCCAACACCCTGAAAAACCGCATCAAGGATGTGGAAAAATGGCTGAAGAAACCGGAACTGCTGAAGGCAGATAAAAAGGCCGAATACGCAGCCGTGATCGAAATCGACCTGAAAGAGATCACCGAGCCTATCCTGGCCTGCCCGAACGACCCTGATGATGTCAAGCTTCTTTCCAAAGTAGCCGGTACACAGATTCAGGATGTGTTCCTCGGTTCCTGCATGACCAACATCGGTCACTTCCGTGCTGCCGCTGAAATCTGGCGCGGTCAGAAGTTCAACCCGGAAGTTCGCACCTGGATCTGCCCGCCGACCCGCATGGATCAGGCACAGCTCAAGGACGAAGCATACTTCTCGGTCTACAGCGCTTTCGGTGCCCGCATCGAAATCGCCGGTTGCTCACTCTGCATGGGTAATCAGGCACGCGTACCTGATGGCGTCAACATGTTCTCCACTTCAACCCGTAACTTCGATGACCGCATCGGCAACGGAGCCAAGGTATATCTCGGTTCTGCCGAGCTGGGTGCAGTAACGGCCCTGCTGGGACGTCTGCCGAAACCGGCTGAATTCCTCAAGATCTACAAAGAGAAGATCGAGCCGAACAAGGACAAGATTTACAAGTATTTGCAGTTTGATGAGATGCCGGAGTACAAATAGTCTTCGGATGTTTTGCGTTCAAGCGGCCCGCTGGTTTATTCCGGCGGGCCGCTTTTTTTGCTTCAGTAGGTTACGCTGACGGATTTCCCGGCGGGCAGTTTCAATGCCGTGCAGACAGATTATAGTGTGGTACACTAACATCATGTTTTGAGAACGTTATTCACAACCTGCTTTGAAAGGAGTCAAGATTATGAGCAAAGGTGAGGACAGCAAGAAAACAGAAAAAAAAGCACCAGCCAAAACTCCGAAGGAAAAGAAGACCGACAAAAAGATCAAAAAAGCGGAAAAAAAGAAATAGTTGAGAGTCGATTTTGGCGGAGGTATTCGCTGTCATCAATTGGACGTAAAAAGGCAGGCTGCTTTGCATACAGCCTGCCCCTACCACATCTCCTCCCGATACGACTATAAGCTGCTATCATTTCTACTCATGGATACATGCCCTGTTACCGTATTTTTTCTGTACGGTTTCGGCAATTGATCTCATATCGGTACAACTGTTTTTAAACAGAGCCATATCCAGATCAAGTTTAATATCGTCGGGTATCAAACCTTCCTTGATAAAGACATTGACATCCCGCCCTTTTGTTACCTGGAGCGGTCCTGAATAGTTGACTTTGGTACCATCGTTGAATTCACATTTCATATATCACACCCCCTTTTGTCTTTTCATTATCTCATATCGGCAGAAGAAATACGATCATATCCCCTGCCTGTTTTTTTTTTACGTTCCGGGTTTTACTGCTTGTATGGCGGGAGGGGATAAAGTGAGAAGCAGGTGTCATTACGCTGCACAAGAAAGCCCGCTAAGCCGCGGGCTTTCTTGTGTTCAAATACCACATGAAGAATTTTCAGCTAAAAATATTTCAAGGTGTAATGAACACTCCTGAAACGTCCTGGCTGGTATATGCATCGAAATTAAAAAGATCTGTTCCGGGAATTCCTCTGTTCACGATCGTAAAATAATTTGTTCCGTTTACGATTGGAGCAGCAGCCCACGGAATACGGCCATCGCTCGCGGTTGTGAACAGTGACAGCTCCGATCCGATTGGTGCCCCGGAAGTGTCAAAGTAGTGACCTTTTATTGTTGTTGTCGGACTACCTAAATTTTCGGTCCAGGTGACCAGATATTTCGTGCCGTTCCAGGAGATGCCTGCGAAATGATGATCCGGTGCCGTGGTGCTGATTGTAATTCTTGAACCTGTCGGAACGCCCGCCGTTGTGAAGAATTGACCGTAAATGTCCAACTTGCAACCACTCGCTGGACACGCGTTAGGAAGTGTTGTCTCTTCGTTAAAGACGACAAGATATGTGGTTCCATCGAATGCAACTGACGCACCATTGCCGTCGCGTGGCAGTGACGATGCGTTTATGAGGAAGTTGCTTCCCGAGAGAGTGCCGGTTGTTGACGCAGCGGATTTCGTTACTAGCTGCCCATATATATCTGACTCGAAACAATGGGTGCCTTGCGGAGGAATATAACCAGGATCTGTGTAGCAGGCACTCTGATTTCGCCCATCAGTCCAGACCACAAGGATGTTTGTTCCATCAAAAGAAAATGCCGGATCTCTCTGACCATGTATGGCCGTGCTAATTGGGATCACGGAGCCCAACAGAGTGCCTGCCGGTGATATGAATTGCCCGTATATATCGCGACTATCTCCCGAGCCAGGAACAGTCTCAACTGTCCATACTGCGAAGTAGTTCGAACCATCAAATATAACCGGTCCGCCATCATTTATAGACTGGCTGATTGTAAAGCGTGATCCCACCAGCTGACCTGTTGTGCTGATGAGTTGGCCAGTCAAAATATCATTTGGATTCGTGGCATCATCAGGCCACACCATCAGATAGTTTGTTCCGTCAAAGGCCACAGAAGGTGCTCCACCGGTCCGCCCAGTGGAGATCCTGGATCCGACCAGATTTCCGGTGGTGCCGGATACCAGTTGAGCAGTTACATTGTTGTTGCTGGTCTGGTTGCCCTGAATTCCTACCAGGTAATTTGTCCCGTCAAATGCCGCGCCCAAACTCATTTCTCGACCTGTTGTTGCCGCAATCGGGAATTCCGAGGTTGTTGGAGGTGGGGCGACTACTGCCGTGCCGGCAATACGTGCTTCGCTGACGGCATCTGCATGAATAATGAAGGTCTTTGAATCAAACGTGTATTCTGATCTGGTGGCGGTTACTTGCACGTTTCTACCAGCCGGGACATTCAGGACGACAAACCAGCCATTGGCTGCGTCAGTGCTGGTCAATGTATTGGAAATGATGTCTGTTGAACTGTCAATATACTTTACCGGGTAGGTTGTACTATTTGCCTGATCAATTGCAGTTACTGCGGCACCGCCGATGTAGCCGTTTACCAGATTTGTACTGGAGACAACACGGCCTCTGATAACTCCGTTGCCGGTCAGGTTGCCCCAGCCTGTCAGCTTTGACGGGAGCCAAAGAGCATATGGGCGATCGGATACGTCATTATTAGCCGTTAGCGAATACGTATTGGAGTATGCGTCGGCATATCCGGTCTTACTTATTTTAATGTGGAAAAAAGTGTTTTGCGGTATGCCGGCCAATACGAACGATCCGTTTACATCCGTTGTTGCGGTAATCACGGTTGAAAGACCGACCGTTGCAGCTGTGACGCCAGCCAGTGCAGTTCCTCCCGATGTCGTGTTGAAGTCGTAGACCTTGCCGGAAAGGGCCACGTTGCCTGAGCCAGGAGGCGACGATGACGAAGAACCGCCACAACCGCAAAGCGTTACGAGCGTCAACAGTGCCGCACTGCACACACATTTGAATATGTTTCTTCTCATTTTGTTATCCCCCTTCCGTATTTTGTTCCTATCAAAAAAGTGTATGACTATTTTTAACCAAGTCAATGTGTCTTTTTCTATTTAATACAATATCAGGGAGCAGACCTGATCGCGACTTTTATTGTGTCAGCAAAAACCAAACAGTATCATATAGTGTCAAAATGTATCATTGCGTCTGATGCCCTTCGTTTTATTGATGTTTTAAAAGCAGAGTTCTTACTCTATTCTGGCGCCGGGATGCGTGTTTCTGAAACCAATCTTGTATCATTTCATCCGGTGTGGTAGCTTGTTCGCGACTGAAAGCCAATTCTCATGAATCAGAGTTTTGCTTTCAAACAATTAAGAATGGACATGGAGACAGATCACATGGCTGGAATTTCTTTTGATGAGGTTTTATCGACCGTAATGACTGCAACCCTAGAAACTTTCAAGTCGTATATGAATATCGACCTGTTAGCGGGCGAAGTCGATAAGCGTATTGATACTCTTGATTCCGATGTTACCGGCATTGTTGGTATTGGTGGTGACAGGGTCGGATACATCATTATTGCCACAAACAAAGGGACTGCTCGCCTGGTTGCACAGCAGATGCTGATGGCGGATGAACCGGACGATAATGATATAACCGATGCAATCGGGGAATTGGCGAACACCATTGCCGGCGCCGTGAAAACAAACCATGCTGAATGCGGAAATGTAGCTTTGGGGTTACCGCTGATAGTCGCCGGTCAACTTCGGGCAGTTTCCGAGCCGCCGTCATCCTCCGACGACTCGTCCATTACCGTTCAATGCAAGGGTATCGCCATACCGTTTCAGACCGCGGACGGCACGGTGTCATTAAAGGTTATGGTGTACATGTAGCTATACCGCTGTCAACCTGACGTCTTACGCCTGTGTATCAGTGCATCTACGCTCCAGATGCCGCCCCCCTGCGTAGCGATAAACAGGAATACGAAGCAGTACAGCACCGCAAGTTCCCCATTGTTCTGCAGCGGCAGGAGCGCATTCGTTCCGTGGCCAATCCAATACGCAAAGGCCATCTGGCCACTCGTGATAAATGCCGCCCATTGCGTAAACAGCCCGATCATGATCAAGATGCCTCCAATCAACTCGATCGGACCGGCAACGTAGGTAATAAACGGTGGAACACCTGCCGGCATACCGGCCGGAAATCCGAACAGTTTCTGAAAACCGTGCCAGAGAAAAAGAAATCCGACTACAATCCGCATCAGCGCGTAGCCTTGGGAAGTAAAGCTTGTAAGTAATGATTTCATGGTTGCACCTCCAACTTCCGGTTTTATGCATGTTCTCCGGTGTCAGGATGGTAGCTCAGTAAAACGGTTCCTGATGAGAACGTCTTTACATCGGCTAATTTCAGTTTCAATCTCTCGTTGATACCCAGTAACAAGGCTTTGCCGCCCCCCAGAACAACCGGATTTACGATGATCCGGTATTCATCGATCAGACCGAGTTTTGTCAAGGCTACTGCAAGGTCTGAGCTCCCGAAAATCACCATGCTTTTTCCGGGCTGTTGCTTTAGTTTGGTAACAGCTTCACCAATATTTCCTTCGACAATTGTTGTATTTTGCCACTCCGCTTTATCAAGTGTTGGTGAAAAAACAATTTTCGGCAGGGTGTTCATCCGCCCGGCAATAAACGGGTTGCCGGCGATTGCTCCCGGAGTCGGCCAGTAATCAGCCATCATCTCATACGTCACCCGGCCAAACAGGATGGTATCCACCGTATTGAGCAGATCAGCGGCATAGCTGATAAATTCTTCATCCACGACGTGCCAGTCCAATTCTTTATCCGGTCCTTCAAAGAAACCATCCAGAGATATCATCATTTGAAATATAACATTTCTCATTCCAGGCTCCTTTCATATGGATTGCCCTTACTCATTTTTCACGCCTCCAAGCGCTGACTGCTTTTAAGATAAGTTTAGTCTTATTGCCGGAAAATGCAATCATCTGGTTGCTCGACATGTAATCAGTTAGGGACGTTTACGGTGTCCAGTCTGATAACCTGCCGGTATCTTTCTAACCGCTTGGTGGTACAAACTGCCCTTTCTGGTGGCTGGTGAGTGGCTTTTATATGTATTGATTATGAAAAGTTGTGCTATAAAATGCCGAAACAGATGAAACGCGTAATGCTTTGCGGTTAATCATTCACAACGCACAATTCGGGGGTATGTTTTGAAAAGAGAATTGATCGTATCAGGATTCTTATCAGTTATCTGTTGTTTGCTGGTGGGTTGCGCTGGTGTGCCGATGGAAGTCAACAGTGTCAACAATCCGTATCTGCTGCCGGCAGAGTACAAGCGTTTTTCCTTCACTCCGTTGCACTCGGAAAACCAGCGTAAAGGACAGCATCTGGTGACCGTCGTGAAAAACGAGATGGAGGGGAAGGGGTTTGTTTTTGACGATAAATCGCCACAATTTATTGTGGACATCAATGTTAGCGAAGCATCGAAGCAGATACAGAAAGACAAAAACGAGTTTACTGACGTCACAAAAAAGGTTGAACTCATATTTATCGATGTGCTTAACCGAAGGCTGTATTCCGAACCTAAAATTGTTTGGCGGGGTGAGGCACAATCACATAGTACCGGTAGTGATTCCCGTTCGGTTGATATTGAACGTTGCCTGGTGATCGGTTTACTGCAGGCCTATCCGGATAGATTGAAATCAGTACAGAAGAGTGTTAATGCCTATTCATGCAGGAATTGACGCCTCCTTCAGTTTGCATCCAATTAGTGAGCATGACATCCAGCCCGCCTTGTTGCGGGCTTTCGTGTCTTCGTTCATATATGTAGTTATCTGGCCAGGACAGGAGAAAGCGCATGAAAACAGTGGTCAAGCATCTAAAAGGAACTTTTCTGGCGGGAATATTTATTGTAATTCCGTTCGGGATTACAATATTCATTCTCAAATTCCTGTTCAATTTTGCTGACGGAATTTTGGGCAGTTACCTGGACAGGCTGATGGAGTTATATGGCCGGAGCAGCGGGCATATCCCCGGAATCGGCATGATCACCGGAGCAGTGGTGATCTATCTGACCGGTCTGGTCGCTACCAATGTGCTTGGCAATCGTCTGCTGAAGTTTGGCGACGATCTGATGGCGCGTATTCCATTGGTCAAGTCGATCTACTCGTCAAGCAAACAGTTGATCAAGGTATTCAAGGAAGGTGGTTCGTCATACCGGCGCGCGGTTTTTGTGGAGTGGCCTCGACCCGGCGTGCGTGCCGTGGGGTTTGTAACTGCCGAGCTGGAGCGTGATGGCGAACAATTAGTGGTGGTCTACATTCCGACCATGCCGAATCCGACCTCCGGCTTTGCGCTCTGGTTCCGTGAGTGCGATGTGTACGAGAGCGGCATGACGGTTGAGGATGCGATAAAATTTGTAGTTTCAGGCGGAGTTGTTATTCCGGCCAAAGTGTCTCAATAGGTTTCAAAGCGTATCACTTGTTATTGTAGGCGCTTCAGTGATGCAGGAGGATTAAATCAGGTGCAGATAGTATTCGGAATTGATTTTGGCACGACCAATTCGGCTCTTTCAGTATATCGGAACGGGACCGTGGAGGTGGTTGCCATTGACGGCAGCAGCCATGCCGGGGAACTGATGCGTTCGGTGCTCTATTTTAACGAGGAGAACGAGATTTATACGGGTCAGGAGGCTATTCGCCAGTATGTGGGCGATGGCGCTGCCGGACGCTTCATGCAGTCTATCAAGACATTTCTGCCGAACACTAGTTTCGACAGCACCGAGATATTTGGCAAACGCTATACCATCGACGATCTGGTGGCAATTATTCTCCGGAACATAAAGGCTCGGGGCGAGGCGCATGTAGGGTGCCCCGTGGAGAACGTGGTGCTGGGGAGGCCGGTCGTGTTTTCGACGGATGCCGCCAAGGATGCCGTGGCTGAGCAGCGTCTGGAAAAGGCTGCCCGCAAGGCCGGCTTCAAAAATATCTGGTTCCAGTATGAACCGGTAGCGGCGGCCTTGGCCTTTGAAGAGTCGTTGCAGGCAGGCCAGGAGCGGATTGTGTTTATCGGTGACTTCGGCGGCGGCACCTCCGATTTTTCGGTGATCCGCGTCAAGGGGGGCGCCTTTGCCCGTTCCGACCGGCGTAGCGACGTACTGTCGCTGGGAGGCGTGTATGTGGCAGGCGATAAATTCGATTCACAGATTATGTGGGATAAGGTGGCGCACCATTTCGGACGCTATGCCCGCTACAAAACCATGGGCAAGGACACGTGGGTTAATGTTCCCAAGAGCATCGTCTATACGCTCTGCCAGTGGCATCGCATACCGCTGTTGCGGGCGCGGGCGACTAGGGAACATATCAGGGTGATCAAGGGGACCACTGATAACCGGCAGGCCATTGAACACCTGGAAAATATTATTTCTGACAACTACGGTTTTTTTCTGTTTCAGGCTATTGAAAAGGCCAAGTGCGAACTTTCCGGGCGGGATCAGACGCAGATCAGCTTCATCGAGCGTGATCTGACCATTAACGAGGAGCTTGGCAAGGGTGAGTTCGAGACGCTTAATGCGGATAACTTCAGGCAGATTGCCGGCTGCATTGACGAGGTTGTCGCTCGCTCCGGGCTCTCACCGGCTCAAATTGATACGGTCTTTCTGACCGGAGGCACGTCTCGGATTCCCCATATCCAGGCGCTGTTTGCCGAGCGATTCGGGTGGAACAAGCTCGAAAACCGTGATGCCTTTACCAGTGTTGTCCATGGCCTCGGTTCCAGCGTTCCGTTGTTCATGTAAGTTCAGCCTGCTGAATGCAGAAACGAGGCGACCTGTTCCGGTCGCCTCGTTTTTTGTTGGGGCAATAGTGTTGGTAAAGGGTGCCGCCTGGCGATTATAGCTTGAACTGGCTGACCAGGCTTTGCATCTCATGGGCCTGCCGTGCCAGTTCTGCCGCGGCAGTTGCTGTTTCTTCGGCGCCTCGCGCAGTCTGGTGCACGACATCGGTTACCTGATGGATGTTGCTGGTTATCTCGCCGGTAGTAGCAGTCTGCTCTTCAGCAGCCGTAGCTATCTGGTTTATCTGCATGGAAACTTCGCCAATGCGCTCCAGAATCTCTTCCAGAGCGTAACCCGATTTCTGGGATGATATGGCCCCTTTTTCGACCTCGTGAACCCCTTCTTCCATGGCATTTACCGCTTCTCCGGTCTCTTTCTGAATGGCCTTGATCATTTCGCCAATCTCGCGGGTCGCCTTGGTGGTGCGCTCAGCCAGTGCACGTACTTCATCGGCAACAACGGCAAAACCGCGACCCTGCTCTCCGGCACGGGCTGCTTCAATGGCAGCGTTCAGGGCAAGCAGGTTCGTCTGGTCGGCGATGTCTTCGATAGTGCCGACTATCTGGCCGATCTGATCCGAACGGGCGCCAAGGGCTTCGACAGTCTTTGAGGTTTGTCGAACCCGCTCTGCTATGGTGTTCATGCCGGTAATTGTCTCCTGAACCACCAAGGCCCCGGCATGGGCAGAATCTGTGGTGTTCCGCGACGCATCGGCAGCCATGGAGCAGTTGCGGGCAATATCGCTGCTGGTTGCCGACATCTCTTCACTGGCGGTAGCTACTGTGGTCGTCTGTGATGCCACTTCCTCGGCCCCGGTAGCAATCTGGGTGGCGGTTGCCTGAAGCTGATTGGATGATGAGGCCACAAGTGCCGATGTCTCGCTGATCCGGGATATGGTTTGGCGAAGGCTTGCGGCCATCCGTTTGAACGAACCGGCGAGATGACCGATTTCATCTGATGTGGTGCAGGCTATTTCAACGGTCAGATCACCTCCGGCCAACCGGTCCGCCTGAGCGGCAAGTATGTTCACCGGCACGATGATCGAGCGTGATATGGCAACACAGATAAAGAGTGCTGCACCTGTTGCCGTGAGAAGCAGTGCCGCCAGAATGGTCATGACTGTTGTTCTGGTCGAATTGCTTGCCTGCAACTCCGTTTTTACATCCGCTGCATTTTTGTCGGCCAGTTCAAGCACTAGAGCCTCTGTCTTGTGGGTCGCCTCCTTGAAGGCCTCCATCTGCCGGTTTGCTTCGTCCTTGCTTGTTATCTCACCCCGTGCGATCCGCGCGTACACGTCGTTGAAGCCGTTGTGGTAGACAGTGAAGTTTTGTTTAATTGCAGAACTCAACTCCTGCTCTTTCGGCTCAGTTGTAAGACGGCTCAAAACTTCAAAACGCTTATTGTAACGTTCGACGGTCTCATCATATTGTTTTTTATATGCGGCAACCTTCTCCGGTGACTCGATATTCAGGAAAATATCTTTTTCAAAACGGCGCAGCTGGTTGATATTTGCCCGCAGTCGTTGCGATGATTCAACTGTTTCATAGCCGGTTCTTATAACGTCGGTTGCGCGCGACATCTGTATCATACTCCAGATTCCGCCGCCGCCTACTCCAAGCAGCAATCCCAGTACGAGTCCAAACCCGATAAACAGCCTGGTAATTATTTTTGTGTTTTGAAGCATGGTGTTACTCCTTGACTCAATTTTATTGTATGACGGCATGCTGTTTTTACTCAGCACGCTCATAGGCGACAGCAGGCACCCGATTTAACTCACAGATATAAACAACCAAAAGACAATAGTCAAATAATATCGTTTTGGTCCTGTTGAAAATTTGTTGCGGATATGCAAAGTTGTTCAAGCGATACGGAGAGGAACATTTCTGTCAAACCATGCTGAAAGCTTGAAAGTATTACATAAAAAGTACGACAGCCTTGATTATGATGGTATAATGTTGCAACCTGAAGAGACAGGGGGGAGTTGAGTATGTTTGACTGGATCCGTGGCAGGAGGGAAGTGCTGACAGAGTTTGCAGATAACGAATCTGCCTTTGACCATGCGTGTTCATTACATTATCCTCTGCTTCTCAATGCATGTATTCCAGCTTTGGTTATGGAGGAAGGGCACCGGGGAGTCGATGGTGAACGCTGGTTTCGGTTGCATATCGCCTGCGAAGAAGGTGTGCGTGATATCTGGGCGCCGACCATGTCTGAAGCGCCTGCCTACCCGGCTGTGGGCGATCTTGTCGGGTTTCGTATTGTCAGGATTGCTACGGAACTTCCGGATGATGCCAGCCTGGTCGGATACATCTACTGCCGATTGGAGCCGGTCCTGAATTCCCGAAAGGGGTGGCATATCTCTACAAGCTTCAAGCCTGATAATCTTAAACATGAACTTCACCTGGGATGAATATACAGGTTCATAGATTCAGCGAAGTGACGTCTCGACACCTGACGGGAGCGTGTTGTCAATAAGCTCGATGAGTTCCCGGTACAGAGCGATTGTTATAGATGTTTCGACCCACTTGTCAATCACCGCGCGATACAGGGAAATGCCGTTTACTACAGTTCCCGATGTAACAAAAATCCCGGCAGTAAGCATATCCTCATTCGTTAGCATGTAGATTCCAAATGAAAAAACAATTGCCATTAGTGCAAGCCAGGCGGCCTGCGGTCCGTGCAAGGGATTTTCCAGAACTGTCAGGAAGTCAATGTAGTAGCGTATCAAGCTGCGGCTTTTTCGCATGAAAGCCGCTACATCGCTTTCCCCGCAGGCGAGATACGAATAACTCAGGAACTTGGTTTCGGCCACGTTCCGCCGGCTTTTTTTCCGTTCACTTACATACCGTTCGATTGCTTCGTCGATCTTGGCAGTTGTCATGGGACACCTCCATTGGTGGAACATCAACCAATACAGAAAATAAATCGTGCCCTAAAATCATCCTTTTTATTTGTATTCATCCTTCTCTTTTTATTGTTTGAGTTTACCACAAATAAGAAAAATATTCAGAGGCACAGCTATTTTTGTACGTAAAAATGTCGCGCCGGATGCCGTTGTTTATGTTATTACAAAGACACGTAATGCGATGCACAGGAGTTTTAAATGGTTACAAAGTTCAGTGAGCCGGGCACGACCCGCAGAAACAATCAGCGTATAGTGACTGTTCTTTTGTGGATTGCCCTCTCTACCGGATTGGCAGTCTCCATTTTCAGTCTGGTAGAAGAATTGTGTATGGCTACAGCATGCAGTGATGCGGCCAGTTTTGTTTTCTTTGGTGTCGGAATGGCTCTGTTCGGCTGTGCCTATTTCAGTTTTATTCTGGTGATACTGTTTTTGCGGCGAAAAAATTTATGGTTTGGTTTGATACTGACAGCAATGGTCTTTTCGGGTGTTGGTGCGGAATTACGTCTGCTCTGGATACAAAAATATATAATCGGCAGTTGGTGTCCGCTCTGTGTCACGATCTGTTGCTGTCTGTTTTTTAGTGCCGTGCTACTGCTTATTGAGAGAGTGCTGGACCGGAGGGCAGGGGATGTTCTCGTTAGCACGACCGGCTGGATGAGCTTGGTGATTACCATGATTGTCGTAGGGTTGGCAGTTGCAGTTATGGGTGTACAAGCGCTTTCATAGCGACTGATCGGCCATTAAAAACACGCAGCAATACATTGTCAGAAAAAAAGAGACCGGAGGGGACGGGCAGAGAAAAGTCCCCGTATTAAGGTCTGGTCAGCTGTGTCGTTGCGATCCGAGCAGACGGCTCAGAACATCTGATATTTCCGAGACACTGTAAGGCTTGATTGCTGCCGCAGCAAAACCGAAGTGGCGGAAATCTGAAATGATTGGATCGTTTGAGTAGCCGCTGGAGACGATCAGGCACGCATTCGAATCTATGGCCAGTATCTGCGCTGCTGCCTCCTTCCCCCCCAATCCTCCCGGAATGGTCAGATCCATAATCACAATTGAATATGGTGTCCCGCGCTCAAATGCGCTTTTGTACAGGGAAACTGCTTCTTCCCCGTTCTTGCAGATAGTTGCCTTATACCCCAGTTCCTCAAGCATTGCCTCGACAAGTTCAAGGATCATCTCTTCATCGTCCATAACCAGTACCGGGGTTCCCGGTTTCGAATCAACACTGTTCACGCGTGTTTGTGCCGGATTAGGTATTTCATCTGGTACAGATTCAATGCAGGCCGGCAGGAGCAGTTCAAATGTTGTCCCTCTACCGACCGTTGATCTAACGCCAATATACCCTCCATGCTTTTTAATAATCGACTGTACCGAAGCCAGCCCCAATCCACTCCCTCCCGATTTGGTGGTGAAATAAGGGTCGAAGATGTTTTTCAGATTAATCGCCGGTATGCCGCATCCTTCGTCCGTGAATACAAACCGTACGTATGCACCGGGTTGGAGTTCGTACGGATTGTTTTCTTCAATCGTGGCGTTGGCCGCCCGGATGGTAATCGTTCCTCCACCCGGCATTGCCTGGATGGCATTGATAATCAGATTGTTGAAGGCTTGGCTGATCTGGCCGGCATCGGCTTCGATGTTGTGAAGCTTTTCGGAAACATCAAGGCGACTTTGTGCGTTGGAACCATGAAGTACCAGCGCCAGAGATTCTTCAACGAGTTGCAGTGGCGCTATCGAACTGGTTACCGGCTGTCCCCCCTTGGCAAATGTCAATAGCTGATGGGCCAGTTCGGCTGCTCGCTTTGCCGCCTTCTCAGCCTGAAGCAGGGGAACTGCTGCTTTATGATCAGGCTTGATGAACAGGCCGGCAAACGAAATATTACCCAGTATGGCGGTCAGAATATTGTTAAAGTCATGAGCAATGCCCCCAGCCAGTACACCTATAGACTCAAGTTTCTGCTTTTTTATCAGCTCTTCCTGCTGGCTCTCGTGGTCGGTAATGTCAGTGAAGATTACCAGGGTGCGCGTAAGCGATGGTTGCGTGTTGATTACGATGTGTCGAACGGTGTCGTCACCACAGGTTACCTTGACATTGAGAGGTGGTACCGGTGTGCCGTTTGTGACGTACTTAGCAATATGATCACTCCACATGGCCACAACTTCATTCCGGTAGTCCGGGTCGGGGTATGCCTTGGCAAACCACTCGTCGATGGTGGGGATCTCAGAGATGGTGTAGCCGAAATTTTCGGTGAAAGTATGGTTAATGTACTTGATCGCTCCGGTCTGGTCGGACCAAGCTACTCCGACCGGCATGAGTTCCAGAAGGGAGCGCAGATCCTCTTCGCTTGCTGCTATCTGTCTGTTGGATTCGCCGAGTCGATAGATATAACGCCCAATCAGATAATAGAGAAGAGCCGCGGTAGTTGCTATAAACAGGAAGCCTTTAAAGGTTGCAATTCTGGTCATCGTATCCGGATTTTGCACTAATAAGCCCAATATTGAGTCAGACAGATAGATCCAGAGTCCTCCAAACAGGGAATACACTGCAACTATCTTGACGGCTATGATGCGATCATCGCGGGTCAGGCGGAATGTCATTACTCCTCCGTTACTGGTACAATTCTGATGTATTGGGATCAACATCGGCAGAATCAGGATCTGAGAAATAAATTCTACACGAAAATACGAAAAAAATATCATAAATGGCTTCTATGAAAAAATTGTTTACCCTGCCGCAGGTCTTGCTTGTTCTCCGGCAGTATTCTCTGCTAGTTTGAAGTGAACAAAGCCACGAAAGGAAAAATATGAAAGTTGCGATGGTCGGCTCCGGTGCTCTCGGTTTGTACTACGGTGCGCTGCTTCAGAAAGGGGGACATGAGGTACATTTTCTTCTTCGGAGTGACTATGAGGCCATCATGAATAACGGTCTGACAGTTCACTCCGTCAATGGCGATTTTCATCTGCCGGCAGTATCCGGCCACACATCGCCTGAAACGATTGGAGGAGTCGATCTTGTTGTCGTAGGACTGAAAACTTTTGCAAATGACAGCCTTCATACGTTGATAAAGCCGTTGCTTGCGGAACATACCGGGATTCTGACTTTGCAGAACGGGCTTGGGAATGAGGAGTATCTTGCGGATCTGTTCGGATCCGAGCGGATTATGGGAGGAGTCGCCTTTCTCTGCTCGAACCGCGGAGAACCGGGGCATGTTCACCATCTGGCCGCCGGCAGAATAATCATCGGGGAGTATCTGAAGTGCAATGAGCAAAGGTTGGAAGATATTGCAGCCGCCTTTACCTCTGCCGGAATTGACTGTAAAACAGCCGGAGATCTTAAAAAAGTGCGGTGGGAAAAACTGGTCTGGAATATTCCCTTCAATGGATTATCTGCTCTTCTGTTTCAATCGGTTGACCGGCTTTTACAGGTTCCGGAGTGCAGGAAGCTGGTTCGTGAATTGATGGTCGAAGTTATCATGGCTGCCAATAGCCAGGAGTTGAGTCACGCAATTCCTGAAAAATATGCGGACAGCATGCTTGAATTTACAGACGGAATGGGCGTGTACAAGCCGTCCATGTTGATCGATCGCGAGGAGGGGAGGGAGCTTGAGATTCAAGCCATATTCCGTGCCCCGCTTGAGTACGGCAGGCAGCATGCCGTCAGTATGCCGCGCATTGAGATGCTTACTGCTCTTCTCGAACAAGTTGCAACCAGATAGTCGCATTCAAATCGGCCAGGACAGAATGGGGATACCATATGCTCACGAACTCAACTGATGTATTGACGAAATTGCAGGAACGGCGCAACGAAGAATTGGTGTCAATGTTGGAAATCGGTAAAGCGCTGACTTCCAGTCTGGATCTTCATGCCATTCTGGAAACCATAATGAAGCAGGTTGAACGGTTGATCAAGCCCAAGTCCTGGTCTCTTCTTCTGGTTGACGGTGAATCCGGTGATCTGGTCTTTGAAATTGTTGTTTCCACGGTATCAGATCAATTGAAGGGGGTGCGGCTTGAACGCGGCAAGGGGATTGCCGGATGGGTTGCCGAACATGGTGAGACACTTCTCATTCCTGATGTCTGCAAAGATGACCGATTTGCCGGACAATTCGATCAAAATCTGTTGTTTACCACCCGGTCAATTGTCTGTGTGCCGATGAAGATAAAGGATCAGGTTATCGGTGTTATTGAGCTGATCAACAGTCTTGAAGAACTAGATTTTGATGAGAACGACATCCTGCTGATTTCCGCCATTGCCGACTTTGCCGCGATCGCCCTTGAAAATGCTCGTAACTACAAGCGCATCAATGAACTTGTGATCACCGACGACCTGACCGGATTATACAACTCACGGCAGTTCGGCCATCTTATTGAGAACGAGGTTAAACGCTCCGGTCGCTACGGCGAACAGTTCTCGCTGATTTTCCTCGATCTCGACCATTTCAAGGGAATCAACGACACCCATGGTCACCTGGTGGGGAGCCGTATGCTGGGGGAATTTGGCCGCTTGATCGGTAAGCAGATCCGCTCTTCCGATATGGCCGCCCGTTATGGAGGGGATGAGTTCGCCATTATTCTGCCGCATACGGGAAAAGAGCAGGCCGTCAAAATGGCGTGCAACCTGCTGGAAGTCATGAAGGAAACACGCTTTGTGTCTGACGATAATATTCCCATAGCTTTGACCGCCAGTTTCGGCGTTGCCGAGTTTCCGGGCGATGCAGATACTCGGGCTGATCTGATCAGGGCGGCTGACATTGCCATGTATGATGCAAAAGCTGCGGGGAGAGCCGGAGTGAGAGGGTTTGTTGTCGCGGGGTGATGTGTTTGTTGCTGTACTCGGATAAATAGGATGCATACGGATAACGGCAGAATCTTAACCGGTTTAAAGGTTTCATCCGCGTTCATCTATGTTCATCCGTGGTTACATGGTTTAATTTTTCCGTGGCTGGCGACACCTGTCGGGATATTGAGAAGCGGTTGCGGATGCCGGTGGTGATGGGGGAGGATCATTATGGCGATATCAGAACAAACAATTGAGATACAGCGCCTTGTCAAAGTATTTGAATCTGAGGCGGCCAAATTTCATGACCTTCAAATGACTTTGCACTTCGTGACGCAAAACTTTAGCGGGCCATGTCAAAAATTTAGTTCCCCCAATCATGGAATCATGCTTTGGCAGTATTATGGGGCTATTAAAGATGAAACTGATGTCGAACTGGCTGTGACAAATATAGAGGGTAGCGATCAAAAGTGGGGTTTGAGAGGTGCTGAATTATCTTGGTTTGCGGTTATCGAGGGTGAAGCGACTAGCCTTTTCGTGAGAATGGCAAAGCGTGCTGGAGCTGTATTTGACGAATCTGAAACAAAGATAGCTGAACGGGTCGGAGTAATGTAGCGCAATTCAATTCTTCAAACCGTTCAAAGGGTCGCGTCTCCAAAAACTAAAGAACCAACTAAACACAGGCACCCCATGAAAGAAAAAAAACTGCAAATCCGCAACAGCACTGCTGAATTCCTTATCTTCACCAAACAGGCGGGTGAAAACACAATAGAGGTGCGCGTTGAGGATGAAACCGTCTGGCTGACGCAAAAGCTTATGGCTGTGCTGTTTGAGGTGTCTGTACCGACGATCAATGAACATCTGTCCCACCTTTATGCTCAGGGAGAGATTGCCAAGGGGGCAACTATTCGGAATTTCCGAATAGTTCAAAAAGAGGGCAATCGGGATGTTTCCCGGAACGTAGATTTTTTCAACCTCGACGCAATCATTTCGGTCGGCTACCGCGTCAACTCAGCGCGGGCAACCCAGTTCCGCCAGTGGGCCACCGGTATCCTGCGTGACTTCGCCATTCGTGGTTATGTGCTGGACAAGGAACGCCTCAAGAACGGCGCATTTTTCAGCAAGGAATATTTTGATACGCTGCTGGCGGAGATCCGCGAGATCCGCGCCAGCGAGCGGAAGTTCTACCAGAAAATCACCGATATCTATGCCACGGCCATGGATTACCGCGCCGATTCCGAAATCACCGGAACCTTTTTCGCCACGGTGCAGAACAAACTTCACTTTGCTATTCATGGACAGACCGCCGCAGAGCTTATCGTGCAGCGTGCCGACCACAAAAAGGAGCGGATGGGACTGACCACCTGGAAGAATGCACCTGACGGCAAGATCATCAAGACCGATGTCGTGGTTGCCAAGAACTACCTGACTGAAAAGGAACTGAAGTCGCTGGATCGTTTTGTCACCATGTATCTTGACTATGCCGAAGATCAGGCGGAGCGAAACATCCCCATGACCATGGAAGATTGGGCGGGCAAGCTGAGTGCATTTTTACAGTTCAACGAACGGGAGATTCTCGACAACCCCGGAAAAGTCACTCAGGAAATCGCCAAGGCCTTTGCTGAAAGTGAATTTGAAAAATACCGGGTTGTGCAGGATAGGCTGTTTGAATCGGACTTTGATAAACAGATCAAACGACTTCTGGAAGAGAATTGAAGGAAAGCGGTATGACGATCAGTTCAGGTCACTTTTTCCATGCAGCACCATCTTCTGAACAACATCAATCAACACTTGTGGCACTATTCCGGAATGTGCCTTCGGAAGAGTGATGAAATATGAATGCTGATAAGGTCACTACCGAACAACTGCTGACCGGGGCTGCCATTGCGGATGCAGTGAACGATCTGGCGACGCTTCGTCTCGAAATTTTCCCGGAGTATCCCTATCTGTATCAGGGCAGGAGAGAAGATGAACTCGCATACCTGGTCTGTTATGCCGAGGCACCCGACGCCTGCGTCATTCTCGCCAGTGATGGCTTGACGGTTATCGGTGCCGCGACCGGCATGCCGCTTGTCCATGAAGACGCCCAGATGTGTGAGGCCTTTGCCGCGACAGCCTTTCCGCTCAACGAAGTATATTACGTCGGGGAGCTGCTCTTTCGACCGGCCTACCGCAATAGCGGATTGGGCCGGAAACTGCTTGACCAACTGGAAAGCCACATCCGTTCTCTCGGCAGCTACCGCCACCTCACCTGCGCCACGGTTGAACGCCCCGACGATCACCCCTTACGACCGCGTGACTACACCCCCATTACACGATTCCTCGCCCGTACCGGTTTTGTCCGGCTTTCGGGGGTGACCACCCACTTCATCTGGCGTGAAACGGATGGCGTCAAACGTGATCACCCTATGCAATTCTGGAGCAAGGAGCTGATTTGATTGCGCAGACGAACTGCGTTTCCGAAGGACTAAAAGGGGCAGGCTGCTTTGGTAATAAGCCGCCTGCCCCTTTTTCCTGCTTGAACCATCGTCTTTTTGATTTACGGTAACAAGACAGGCTCTTTCACCAGTTTGCCAACTCAAAAGTCTGCTCTGTCAACAATACTGCCTTTAATCGCCAAACCGGACACAACCTTCCACTCTTCCATTATTCAGATTTGAGCGATGCCATGTCGATGGAGAAACGGTACTTTACATCCGTTTTGACCATTCTTTCGTATGCTTCATTGATCTTCTGAATAGGTATTACCTCAACGTCGGATGTGATGTTGTGCTCGGCACAGAAGTCAAGCATCTCCTGAGTCTCTTTGATGCCACCAATAAGCGAGCCTGAGAGGCTTTTGCGCCCAAACAACAGGGCAAAAGCAGAAACTTGCAGCGGTGTCTCCGGTGCGCCGACTAGGGTGAGATTGCCGTCGAGGCCGAGCATGCCGAGGTAGGCATTGATATCGTGATCGGCGGCAATGGTGTCGAGGATGAAGTCAAAGCTGCCGGCGTGAGCCTTCATTTCATCGGCATTCTTCGAGATGATCACTTCATGAGCGCCGAGGCGCAGCGCGTCATCTTTCTTTCCTGGCGAGGTGGTGAATACCGTAACAATGGCACCGAGAGCGCGGGCAAACTTAACCCCCATGTGTCCGAGTCCACCGAGGCCGACAACGCCAACCTTCTTCCCCTTGATATCGCCCCAGCGCCGGATCGGCGACCAGGTGGTTATACCGGCGCATAGGAGGGGAGCCACTCCGGCGAGATCGAGGTTAGTCGGAACCGTAAGGACGAAGCGCTCATCAACAACGATGCTCTCTGAATAGCCGCCATACGTGACCGGCGCCGTGCCGTGCTTGTCCGGCGAATTGTAGGTGAAGGTGGAACTGGGGCAGAACTGTTCGACATTGGCTTTGCAACTTGGGCAGTCGTGGTCTGAATCGACCATGCAGCCGACTCCAACCAAGTCGTCCGCTTTAAACTTCGTAACAGCGCTCCCGACCTTGGTGACGCGACCAACGATTTCATGCCCGGGTATGCAGGGGTAGGTGGTCGGCATGACGCTGTGCCATTCATCGCGGGCGGTGTGGAGATCAGAGTGGCAGACGCCGCAGAAGAGGATTTCTATCTGCACGTCACGCTCGGTTGTCTCACGGCGCTGGATGGTGGCGGATGTGAATGGTGATGTTGCGCTGGCAACGGAATAGGCTTTTGCTTGGTACATGGTGTATCCTCCTGTTTGGTGGTGATGTCGTCTCTGACGCCGCTGGCTATGGGTTTGAAGTAACGCCTTGCTTCAAATGCTTGGTAAAAAATGATGTGAGCTTGTTAAAGGGGATGTAGTTCACCCGGTCGTACAGATCCGCATGACCGGCGCCCGGAACGATATAGAGTTCCTTCGGTTCGCCCGCCAGCTTGTAAGCATCTTCGCTGAACTCTCTGGAATGAGCGATTTCACCCGTTATGAACAGCATGGGACGAGGAGAAATTGTCTTGATGTCATTGAACGGGTAGAAATTCATGAACTTGACGTTGCTGGTTAACGTCGGGTGAGTCGTGAGTTTGCGAGACGAGCCCTTTGGGGTGTATTCTCCCCGTGGAGTGCGGTAGAAATCATAAAACTCACGAGCAATGGGGTGAGAGTTTTCATCCACTTTATCCGCCGTCCCACTGGTGTATTGGGTTTCACCGCCCGTGAACTCCACATAGCGTTGTTCGGCTGCCTCAGCAATGATCTTCTTTCTTTGCTCAAGTGTCTGAGAATGATTGAGCGCGTGACGGTTGGCAGCGCCCATGTCGTACATGCTGACTGTTGCAATGGCTTTCATGCGCGGGTCGATCTTGGCTGCGCTGATGACAAAACTCCCGCTGCCGCAAATCCCGATTGCGCCAATCCGATCCCTGTCAACAAACGGCCGGGTGCCCAGAAAATCCACCGCAGCACTGAAATCCTCGGCATAGATATCTGGCGAGACAGCATTGCGAGGTTGACCCTCACTTTCTCCCCAGAAAGACAAATCCAAAGACAACGTTACGAATCCCTGTTCCGCCATTTTCGTGGCATACAGATTCGCACTTTGTTCTTTCACCGCGCCCATGGGATGCCCGACAATAATCGCGGGATTTTTGCTGTTCTGCTTCAATCCTTTGGGCATAAACAGATTCCCGGCAACATTCATGTTGTATTGATTATTAAACGTAACCTTTTCCATGGTTACCTTGTCGCTCCGGTAAAAGTTGTCTGCTCCACTGGACTTGTTTGCCGCAGAAGCAACGCCAATGCCGGTTGTGGATAAAACAAAGCCCAGCGTCATCCCCGTGAGGATGTGAAAACAACGAGTGATAAAGCCATTTTTGTTCATTTCGAACTCCTTTCGATTAGCAGATCAGGCCTGCCGGGGTTATTGGTGATTGCTTTTATGATTTTATCGTACCCCGGAGGAGATAAAGGCAGGTAGACCAATCCTTTTTGATTCTTGCCTAATCGTACAAAAAGTTCCTGAAGCGTTGTAAGGAAGATTCAGGTTTGGTATTATGGCGCATTACATTAGTGCCGTAAATTCAGATAGCTGCGGGGTTGATATGAACAACAGAATGGAAGTAGCGCTCGAAACCCTCAGAGAAAGCATTGCCCGATGGACTAACAGAGGTAATCAGTTTCCAAGCGCGATCCCGGCTTTATCACTTTTTCGGGAAGATGAACCGACCGAACCTGTGAGCGCAGTGTACGAACCGAGCATTTGCATGGTCGTGCAGGGTGCTAAACGCGTGCTACTTGGCAATGAACAGTATGTGTATAACGATCACCAGTATTTGATCACGTCTGTGGATCTGCCAACATTTTTCCAGGTTGTCGAAGCGAGCAGAGAAAAGCCCTTGCTGGGACTCAAGTTGTCGTTTGACATGCAGGAGGTCTCAGGGTTGCTCATAGACAATAACTTCCCCCATCATCGGACACAACAATCCGGTCACGCCATGGCAACCAGCGAGATCACCCTGCCACTGCTCTCAGCCTTTCAGCGTCTCATCGACCTGCTTGATGAAGAACATGACATTCCGATTCTTGCGCCCATCATTCAGAAGGAGATTATTTACCTTTTACTTGTTGGTGAACAGGGTGCGCGTCTCCGTCAGATTGCGGCGGCGGGCAGCCAAAGCCAGCAGATGGCGCGGGCAATTGAATGGCTGAAAAATAACTTCACCCAGCAACTTCGCATTGATGATCTGGCTTCCCAGGCACGCATGAGCACTTCTTCATTTCATAACCATTTTCGGTCCATGACCGCTTTAAGCCCATTACAATACCAAAAGCATCTGCGCTTGCATGAAGCCAGGCGTTTAATGTTGGCGGAGTCACTTGATGCCGCAAACGCAGCATTTCAGGTGGGGTACGAAAGCCCTTCGCAGTTCAGCCGTGAATATAACCGGCTGTTCGGGGCGCCGCCGATACGGGACATAACGAAACTACGTCGGTTGTCCGCTACGGAATAAATTGGATCACACTATGCAATTCTGGCGCTAGGA
>Ga0154471_141_pt5 | contig 37566 bp, 41 predicted proteins | sample RifGroC2_FD_115950 | JGI IMG/M metagenome (GOLD analysis project Ga0154471, IMG submission 115950) | Geobacteraceae bacterium GWC2_53_11
TGACATCCCCCCAGGCAATGCCGGCGGATGTGCAGAGTTCCTGCACGAGCCGTCGCAGCCCGGTGCGAATGAGCGCGGTCATTTCCCCGTAAAGTGACACGGACCCGAGCGCCGCATCCAGCCGAGAAACCACATCGGCACCAAAACTACGCTGCGGGTTCAGAGCTCCGGCAAAGGCAAGACGTTCTCCGCTGGCGCGGTCAAGCAGCGATGCAGCCAGGGTGGTCGTACCGAGGTCTATGGCAAGGGCGTACATGAAATGAAATTCAGGACCGGCAAAGGTTCATGGAAGATACACCCTCGGTACCCGCTTGCTGATGCCGCAGAATATCGCATAAGGGATGGTGTCGGCCCAGGCGGCCAGCTCTTCGGCGTGAATACAGTTCCCCTGATCGTCAGGCCCCATGAGGGTTACGGTATCCCCCACGGCAACCCCTTCGATACCGGTCACATCAAGCATGATCCAGTCCATGCAGACGGTACCGGCGACTCTGGCCCGCCGGCCGCGCACGAGCGCTTCGCCCCGGTTGGTAAGTGCCCGGGGATACCCGTCGGCGTAGCCAACCGGCACGCTGGCGATCAAGGTACGCTCCCCTGCGGTAAAGCGGCGGGCATAGCTGATGGTCGTTCCCGGTTCCACCCATTTGAGCATGGCGATACGGCTTTTCAGGCGCATGACCGGTTTCAGGTCGAGCTTGCCCTGAAAATCGGCGGAGGGTAGCGCACCGTACATGGTGATTCCCGGCCTGATCAGGTTGCAGTCGGGGATATCGCGCAACATCGCCGCAGCGCTGTTGGCAATATGAATATAGCGCGGTTTGAAACCGGCTCTGCGGATTTCCGCTAGTGCCCAGGCAAAGCGCTCAGCCTGCAGACGGGTAAAGTACTGCCCCGATTCGTCCAGCTCATCGGCGCTGGCAAAATGGGAGATCACCCCTTCAACAGTAAGGTTCGGCAGTTTCTTCAGCTCGGCAACGAAACCGGGCACATCCTGATAGGCAACCCCCAGCCGCCCCATGCCGGTATCAACTTTTATATGGACATTAGCCCGGCGGAACAGCTTGCCTCCTGCCGCGGCCTGGTTGAGCGCCTGTGCCTGATCCAGCGAAAAGATCGCCGTGGAGATATTGTAGCCGATACATTTTCGTTCCTGACCGGGATACACCCCGCCCAGCAGCAGGATCGGCTTGTCGCAGCCGCTTTTGCGCAGCTGGATGCCTTCCGCCAGGAACGCAACGCCGAAGGCGTTAACTCCCAACTGCTCCAGCTCCCGGCTGATATCCAGAAAGCCATGACCGTAGGCATCCGCTTTGACAACGGCCAGAATGTCCGTCCGGCGCGGAATCGACGAGCGGATCAGCTGATAATTATGTTTAAGCGCGGAGAGATCAATCTCGGCGTAGGTAGGACGTCCATCGTACACAGCAATTTCTCCTCAGATTCAAGTCCCCCCGCCCCTTGCGGGAGGGGGTCAGGGGGTGGGGGTATGCGCCACATTTGACACCGTAGCAACCTCACCCACCCCTCGATCCCTTTAGGCCCCAGTGGGTCCTCCCGTCAAGGGAGGGGAAGCATTACAGAACCAGCTTCTTCCGCGCTGTGGCCAGACACTTTGCCATATCGACACTGTTGCGGCATGCCAGGGCAGCTTTCGCCAGGCGGCGGCACGCTTCGGCACTGTTGTTCCGGATCGCCTGCTTCACCACCGGAATACTGGGCGCTGACAGGCTGAATTCGCGGATCCCCATGCCCGTCAAGAGCAGGGCGCACAACGGATCGGCGGCCATCTCGCCACAGAGCGACACCTTTTTCCCCGCCTTGTTGGCCGCATCGGCAACGCGCTTGATGGAGTGCAGGATCGCCGGATGGTACGGGTCATAATACTGTCTGACACTGGCATTGTTACGGTCAGCGGCCAGCGTGTACTGAATCAGGTCGTTGGTGCCGATGCTGACATAATCGACTTCCTGAATCAGGTAATCGATAATCTGCACCGCAGCCGGCACCTCAATCATGATCCCGAACGGGATATAGCCCGGTACGTCATGCCCTTCACGCAGCAGCTCGTTTCTGACCGATGTCAGGATTTCCCTGATCTGCCGGATCTCGTCGAGGCTGCTGATGAGCGGAAACATGACCGTTGCAGAGCCGAAGCGGGACGCGAGCAGAATACCGGCCAGCTGTTCCTTGAAAATATCCTGCCGCTCCAGCGAGACTCGAATCGAGCGCCACCCCAGGAACGGGTTATCTTCGTGGGGATAGGGAAAATAGGAGAGCCCCTTGTCGCCGCCGATGTCGAGGGTACGGATATTGACGGTCTGGCCGGGGAACCCTTCCAGGATCTTGCGATAAATGGCCGCCTGGGCGTCACGGTCAGGAAACGAGGAACGCGCCATATAGGGAAATTCGGTACGGTACAGCCCCACCCCTTCGGCGCCATGCAGGTTGGCAACCTTGACATCGGAAATCAGCCCGATGTTGGCGCTCAAGGTAATGGCAACGCCATCGGTGGTCACCGCGGGGAGATCGCGCAGCCCTTCCAGCTCCTTCATGCGACCGGCGTATTCCTGCTCAAGACGAACGTACTCCTTTTTGATGCCCGCATCAGGATTGAGGTAGACCTGCCCCGAAGTACCGTCAACGATTATTTCATCCTTGACGTTGGCGGCATCCATCACCCCCCGCACGCCAAGCACTGCGGGGATGCCCAGCGACTTAGCCATGATGGCGGCGTGGGAAAAGGCGTTCCCCTTTTCGGTAACGATGCCGAGAATCTTGTTCGGATCAAGCATGGCAAGATTGGAGGGGAAGATTTCATCCGCCACCAGCACCCGCTTCTCCTTGAGCGTCACCTCGTTGGTATCACTCCCTTCAATCGCATCGATAATGCGCCGCCCGATATCTTCCATATCAGCCGAGCGTTCCCGCAGGTACGGATCCTCCATGGCGGAAAAGGCCTGCACATAGTGCTGTACCACATCATGTACGGAGCGGGTCGCCCCCACCCCGCGCTCGATCAGATCCATAACCTTTGCGGAAAAACTCCGGTCTTCCAGTATCATCAGGTGGGTATGGAAGATGGCGGCGTCATCGGCCGAAAGCGTCTCGCTCACCCGCTTTTCCATATAAATGGTCTGGATCTTGGCCTTTTCCAGGGCCTGACTGAATTTATTCCGTTCTTCGGCAGCAGTCCCGACCTTGGCCAGCTTGATAACCTTATCGTTAAAACGGTCGAGGATATAAATCTTCCCCCGGCTGAAACCGGCCGACACCGCAGTCCCGGTGAGCGTCCGGGAAACCTGGCCCCGTCTGGCGCTCCCCGGAAGGGACGAGGCGACATCTCCTGCCGAACCATTGCGGACCTTGGCCAGTTCGCTTTCGAACCAGGCCCGTTCCTGTTCCTTGTGCTGAATCGAATCAAGCAGTCGTGCCGTATGCACAATGCTGCCGATCTGAAACGTGATCGTACGCAGGATACTTATTTCATCATCGCTGAAGCTGCGAGTTTCACGGGTCTGCACGACGATGACGCCGATGGGCGCCTTGTGCTCAAACAGCGGCAGGCCGAGAAACGACAGGAACCGTTCCTCTTTGGCCTCCTTGAAATATTTGTAGCGGGGATGCGACGGGGCATTATCAGTCATGACCATGGCGCGGGTTTCAATGGCAAGACCGGTCAAACCCTCATGGACCTTCATGGATACCCGGCCGACCGAGGCCTTGGAAAGGCCTTTGGTAGCCTTCAGGGTCAGTGTCTCGCCATCCTTCTCCAGCAGATAGATCGAGCAGACATCGCTCCCCATGCGCTTGGCAACCAGGGTTACGATGTTGTCCAGGGTATCCTGAAGATCGTGGGAGTGGAGGATAATCGAACTGATATCTTCCAAAGTGCGGAGGCCGAGTGATTGCTGGGGTTCTTTCATTGAAGCGCCTTAGGAGTTGTAAAATAAATGACTTGGTTAATATTGCGCTCAGATTCGGGTCAGATTTGGCTGAACTGATTGAGGCAAACCACAGACGTAGCAGAGCTACGTTGAGGATTTGGTGATTGAAGTTCGGTCAAAGATGGCCTGAAGATGAGATGCAAGATGGCCATGTTATTTTTTTTACAGCTCCTCAATGGATATTTGACGTAACGGCATTGCTGCTGACAACTGGTTACTGGAACTCTTTTCTTCGTAAACCAACCCCCCTCAATCCCCCCTTATCAGGGGGGAGCTTTTAAGTCTCCCCTGACAAGGGGAGGTTTGGAGGGGTTGGGTATTGATGATACTGCACTACCTACATTCCGAAAAAATATTTCAGCCGTTGCAGATAATCTTCGTTGCGCGGCAGCGCCGCGACGGTTTCGCTCCGGCTGGCTCTGCTTGCCCGGCTTTTCCGTTCCCGCTCGACGAGGATCGTGCTCAACGCGTCAAGCATGGCAGGATTGGCGTGCAGGATCGGCTCCATGATCTCCTTGGTAATCTCCGCCAGCCAGACTTCGCTGGTCGCACGAACCGTTGCCGTGCGCGGCTCACCGGTCAGCAGCGACATCTCGCCGAAAAACGACCCCTGGTGAATGCTCCCCACCGGTGTTCCGGCAATGGAAACGTCAAGGGTTCCTTTAAGAACTATGAAAAGCGAACTCCCCATTTCGCCCTGTCGGACGACGATTTCATCCGCCCCATACACGGCAATCGGCGCCTGTTCTACCAGCGCTGCAACCTGCTGAACCTCAAGCATGGCAAAGAGCCCGGAATCGCGCAGATAGCCGGCAATCTGTTCTTTGGAAAACTCAAACGGCTGGCGGCTTTCTGACGTAACAATTTGACGGTGCGGATAGGGGAAACTGTAGCCGACACGATTCACGGCATACCAGATCTGGCTGTAGAGGGAATCCTGTACCGGAATCCGGCGTGAAGGATCATCAATACTGAATCTGAGTTGGTAGGTAATTCCACTGTCGTTCAGCGCAATCAGCCGTACGAGCGGTTCCGGATCGTCAATAACCTCCCGGTCTTCACGAATAACCTTGAGCAGCAGCGCCTTTGCCATTTCGGGAGGCATGTCATAGCCAAGCATGACGTTCACCTGCAATGCAGGTTTTTCCTCGGTTCCCCGGTTACCGTGATAGGTGACGATGTTCTGCATGATGACGCTGTTCGGCACCATGATCAGGTAGTTTTCCGGGTTTTTCAGGGTTGTATAGCGAAAGCCGACATTGACGATTTCGCCGAAAATGTCTTTTTCCTTGATTGTTATCCAGTTGCCGCGCGACAAGAGCTGATCCGACTGAATCGAAAAACCGGACAGGGCGTTGGTCAGCGTACTCTGCATGGCAAAGGCGATAGTCGCGGTGATGACCGTCGTTGTGGTGACTATCGCCGAGAGATCTATTTTGAAAACCAGCCGCAATGAAATGATTCCGACCGCCAGGTAGACCACCAGGCGGACGGAATCCCGGAGAAACGAGGGAACTTCCCTCTGCGTGTGAATGCGGAGATAGACGTCAACCGTGAGGTACGTCACCAGTCTGGCCAGACAGAGCAGCACGACGATCGTCTGCACTCCCTGGATAATGGCCTGATAGCTTGGCAGGCTGGACATCGCCAGCTCGGCATAGAGCAGAATAAAACCGAACAGGGACAGCTTGATCGGGCCTGTTATACCGGGGCCCGCATCCTGCCGGTGAGTGCGCCGCAACAACGCCACAACACAGAAGAACAGCAGCGTGACCACCAGCACGAAAATGCGGTTGATCAAAATAAAATTAAGATCTATCAGCGACACGACCGGCGCACCGGATGCGGCCTGTACCAGCGGGTTCATTGCCATCCGTTCCTCAGGTTTCCAGCGCGCCGATCAGGCTTTTAATGTCGGCAACGCCGTTGGCAATCAGCCATGCTTCCATATCTTCAGCGATTGTCTGGGCGGCGCCCGGATTGATGAAACTGGCGGTACCGACCTGGACGGCCGTGGCACCGGCCAGCATGAATTCCAGCGCATCGGTCGCGTTCATGATGCCGCCGATGCCGATGATCGGCAGTTTGACCGCTTTGGCCACCTGCCACACCATGCGCAGGGCGATCGGTTTGATGGCCGGTCCGGAAAACCCGCCGGTGATATTGGCCAGTACCGGACGGCGTTTGTTCAGGTCGATTGCCATGCCGGTCAGCGTGTTGATTAGCGACAGAGCGTCGGCGCCGGCGGCTTCGCACGCCTTGGCCATGACCACCACGTCGGTCACGTTGGGAGACAGTTTGACGATCAGCGGTTTCTTTGTCGCAGCACGGCACGCCGAAACCACCGATGCCGCACTGTCCGGGTCGGTGCCGAACACGATGCCGCCATGCTTGACGTTGGGACACGAAATGTTTATTTCCAGCCCCGCTACCTCGGGGATTTCATCGAGACGGCGGGTCATCTCAGCATATTCGTCAACCGTGTTGCCGAAGAAGTTGGCGATGGCCGGTGTCTTGACCGTACGCAGGAACGGGACCTTCTTGGCAATAAACGCCTCGATCCCCACATTCTGCAGGCCGATGGCATTGAGCATCCCGCCGGGGGTTTCCACGATGCGCGGCGTCGGATTGCCGGCCCGGGGGTTGAGAGAGAGCCCCTTGGTCACAAAGGCGCCAATGGTTTCCAGATCGACGTATTGGGCAAATTCCTGGCCATAGCCAAAGGTGCCGGAGGCGGTCATTACCGGATTGCGCAGCGGAATACCCGCCAGGTTGACGGTCATATCGGGTTTCATGGCAGATTTCATAGTAGTAGTCATGGTCAATCCCTCCACTTCAGTTCGCCCGATTCAAATACCGGACCATCGGTGCAGACACAGCGGAAGTCGGGGGTTTCCGGCGAATGGGTATGCCCCGGAGCGACGCAGCCGAGACAGGCGCCAACGCCGCACGCCATGTACCCTTCCAGCGACACCTGGCAGGGGATGTCCCGTTTTGCCGCGATACCGGCCACGGCGTTCAGCATGCCGTGCGGGCCGCAGGCATAGATGGTTGCCTTTCCCTGCAGCTCGTCCAGCCGCCGCACCAGCGCTTCGGTGACCAGGCCGCGTTCGCCCAGCGAACCATCCTCGGTGGCGGTGTAGCACTCGACGCCGAGCCGTTCGAATTCGGTGATGCAGAGGATATCGTCCCGCGTCCGGCCGCCGGCAAAGAGCCGTACCTTCGAGGTTGCCACCAGTTCTTTTGCCAGCAGGTAGAGCGGTGCCAGCCCGACTCCGCCGCCGACGATCAGCTTTTCCTCTTCCACTTCGCCCAGGTCAAATCCCTTACCGAGCGGAGCAAGCACGTCAAGCAGGTCGGTTTCGTGCAGGGTTGCCAGCATGGCGGTCCCCTTCCCTACCACGCGATAAAGCATCTCCAGATACGGCTGCGAATTGGCGCCACTCTGGGCGGGAACATGGGTGCCGACATCGAAAATGCCGAACGGCCGCCGCAGCAGCGGGTCGATGGCGCCGTTGACCCGCACCATCATGAACTGGCCGGGTTGTGCCGAGGCACATTCGGGGGGAGCGGTCATGCGCATCCGCCAGTAGCCGGGCGAGACCTCCACGTTGGAAATAATAAGTGAAGTAAACTGCATTACGGGTTCTCCTTGCGTATGGGATATAACCTGCAAAACATTAAAAACTTTTTTGCCTCACGATTACCATGATTACTCTAGATTTTGATTCTATAAATCATGAAGTAATCTCGAAGTAATCGTGTAGCTAGAATAGACAAGGAAAATACTTAAACCGTCACAATCCCGTCACCATACAACGAAATGTGACTATCGGCGGTCAACAGCACCATTCCCTCGGTTCGTGCCTGGGCAATCAGAATACGGTCGAACGGGTCTTTGTGCAATGGGGGAAGTATTTCTACCGCAAGTGCATGATCCGACGAGACAGCCACTTCTTCATAGCCATTGATGACGAGCTGTTTCAACAAACGCAGCGGATCAACCTTGAAATCATCGCGCCCCAATCCGCGCTTGATGACAATCTCCCACATACTTGCAGCACTGAAATAAAGGATATTCGACGGATCAAGCAGCAGGGTGCGCGCCTGTTCGGAAAGTTTTTCCGGCTGGCCAGCCGACCAAAGCAGAATGTGGGTGTCCAGCAGTAGCTTCACAGCTCTTCTCCGTCAAACAGAGCAATGATCGCACCACCATGCATACTGTCAAAATCATCGGGCACGGATATTTCACCAGACATAAAACCAAGACGGCGCTCGGAACCAGGTTCAACCAAAGAAAAAGGAATAACCTTGACCATCGGCTTGCCCGCCTTGGCAATAATAAACGGCTTACCGTGTGCGGCATCCTCAACAAGACGGGATAAATGGGTTTTTGCTTCATGAATATTAACGGCCAGCATACGACACCTCCCATCAATGGACTAACCAAAGTTAGTCTACTACCAAAACCGTTTACAGACAAGAAAATTTACCTCAAACATTTCTCCATCAAAACCGCATCATCCCTGCCTTCATAATACTTTTCCCGCACGCCGGTCCGGACAAAACCGCACCGCTCATACAGGGTAATGGCCGAACTGTTGGTGGAGCGTACTTCAAGAGCCAGCACTTCGGCTTTCTTTTCCCGCGCCACCGCCACCGCATGGTCCATCAGCAACTGCGCAATGCCCTTCCCCCGCTGCTGCGGTGCCACGGCAATATCCAGTATCTGCGCCTCCTCAAACAGCGACATCAGGCATACATAGCCGACGATGCTGCCACTGGACTCGGCAACAAACGGGAACGAATGGGGCGCGGCCATTTCGTGTTCAAAATGTTCACGCTGCCACGGCACGGAAAACGAAGCCTGCTCGATATTCAGGATGGCGTCGAGGTCAGCTGGCGCCATGGGGCGGATGACTATTCCGGATGGTATGGACATGACTCGGCATGATATGCAAGCGCGGAGCTCTTGTAAACGGTTTTCAGACCATTCACGTCAGTTTGTGGTATAGTTCGAGCCCTCAAAAATATCGCAAGGAAACCGGAACTGTAACCATGAACTACATCGCCGATCTGCACATCCACTCCCCCTTCTCCCGGGCCACCAGCAAAGGCAGCACCCTGAGCGGACTGGCATCCTGGGCCCGCATCAAGGGCATCCAGGTCGTCGGCACCGGCGACTTCACGCATCCCGGCTGGCTGAACTGCCTGAAAGACGAGCTGACACCGGCCGAACCCGGCCTGTTCCGGCTGAAGGACGAAACGAGGCTGACCTCACCCCTGCCGGGGGTGGCGCTGCCGAAGGGCCCGGTCCGCTTCCTCCTGACCGCCGAGGTGAGCAGCATCTACAAACGCCACGGCCAGGTGCGCAAAGTCCACAACCTCCTCTACGTCCCGGATTTCGGCTCCGCCGAACGGATCAACGCGAAACTCGCCGCCATCGGCAATATCACGTCGGACGGCAGGCCGATCCTCGGCCTCGACAGCCGTGACCTGCTGGAGATCCTGCTGGAGCAGGCGCCGGAAGGGTTCCTCGTGCCGGCCCACATCTGGACCCCCTGGTTTTCCCTGTTCGGCTCCCGTTCCGGCTTCGACGCCATCGAGGAATGTTACGGCGACCTGACCCCGCACGTGTTCGCCCTGGAAACCGGGCTCTCCTCCGACCCGGAGATGAACCGGCTTATCTCAGCCCTCGACCGCTTCGCCCTCATCTCCAATTCCGACTGCCACTCCCCCCAGAAGCTCGGCCGCGAGGCGAACCTCTTCGACACGGAACTGAATTTTCATGCCCTCCGCGACGCCATCAGAGGGAACCGGCGCGAAACCTTTCGCGGCACCGTCGAGTTCTTTCCGGAAGAGGGAAAGTACCATTTCGACGGCCACCGCGCCTGCAACGTCTGCCTCGATCCCCATGAAACGCGGCGACTCGGCCTCCTCTGCCCGGCCTGCGGCAGGCCGCTCACCGTCGGGGTCCACCACCGGGTCATGGACCTGGCCGACCGGGACGCGCCGCTCTTTGGGCCGGACACGCCTCTCGTCCACAGCCTCATCCCGCTCCCGGAACTGCTGAGTGAACTGCTCGGCGTCGGGCCTGCCTCAAAAAAAGTCATGCTCCGGTATGCCAGCGTCATCGCCCGCTTCGGCTCCGAATTAAACCTGTTTCTGCAAACTCCGCTCGACGAAATCGCCTCCCATGCTCCGCTTCTGGGCGAGGCGGTCAAACGCGTCCGCGAAGGCCGGGTAATCCGCCAGCCCGGCTACGACGGCGAATTCGGGATCATCACCGTCTTCGAAGCCGGGGAAATTCACTACTACCCGCCCCTCATCTGAACCGTTTTTCCCTCCCGCTTCAACCGAAGTCATTCTCTCTTTATGTAAACATTGACAGCATACATATTATCTGCATAATGACAATATCCCTGCATACGAAGGACGCACCTATGTACGACATCGAAAACAGCATCGGATTCCTGCTTGCCAAGGCGTACCAGCGGGCTTGGGCCGTCATGAAGGAAGAGATCGAACCGTATGACCTCACCCCGCCGCAGTTCGCCCTGCTCTCGTTTCTCTGGCAGCAAGATGGCTTGACCCAGGTTGAATTGTCCGACAAGGGGCAGATCGACCGTTCCACGGTCGGCGGACTCATCGATCGACTGGAGAGAGGCGGCCTGTTGGAGCGCCGTCAGCACCCGCAGGACCGCCGGGCGCACCTGATATTCCTTACCGAACATGGCAAGGCGATGGAGGACACCCTCTCCGCCTGTGCCGAGCGCTCTCTGAAACGCATTACCACGGGACTCAGCGAAGACGAGATCAAAGAGTTCAGACGGATGCTCAATATTTTGCGGGGAGAGAGGAGAGTCTATGAAATTCCTTCATGTTAGCCTCATAGCTGTTGTCTGCCTCGGCATGTCGGTTCCTTCCTGGGGGGCGACGCTTTCCCTGAATGATTGCCTGCAAAAGGCGCGCGACAACAATCCGGTGCTGAAAAGCAGCAACTGGGACAGCCGGATCGCCGAAGAAAACAGCCGGTTGGCCACGGTAGCGCGCTATCCACGCCTCGACGCCCAGGCCGGTTACACCATGCAGTTGGAACCCCAGGCGGTAAAACTGGGAGGTGTCACGGCGGAAACCCAGGAACCGAACTTTGCCTTTGCCGGCATAGCCGCCACCTACACGCTCTATGATTTCGGACGGCGCGACGCCAGGATCCGGCAGTCCACCGCCGTTGCCGGGGCAACCGGGCAGGAGTTCATGGCGGGCAGCGGCGACGTCGCCCTGCAGGTCATCGAAGCGTACTACCGGATTCTGGAAGCGGACAGGAACGTTCAGGCGGCGGCTGAAGAGGTCGTGCAGATAACCGAGCATCGCCGGGCCGCCCAGGTATTCTTCGAAGAGGGTGTGGTAACCCGAAACGACGTATTGCAGGCAGATGTGCGGCTCGCATCGGCAAAACAGAAGCTGATGGCCGCCACCAACCGCCGGGAGAATTCCTGGCTGCTGCTCAACTTCCTCACCGGCAGTAACGCCGCATTCCGGGGCGAACTTGAAGAGACGGCAGCGCTGACCGTGCCTCCGGCGGGTGAAGATACCCCGGACAACCGCCACGACCTCAAGGCCCAGAAGCAGATGCTCGAAGCGCGCGAGTTTACAGTCCAGGAAAATCGCGAGAACTATATCCCGGAAATCTACACCCGCCTCGGCATGGATTACGTCCAGAACGACAAGGTGCGCGAGCAGGCGATCTATTCCGCCACCCTCGGCATCCGCGTCAACCTGTTCGACGGCTTTGCCGCCCAGGCGTCGCGGGAAAGAGCGGTAAAACAGCGCTCGAAGCAACAGGACCTCCTCAGGCTGGCCGAACAGCGTGCCCGGCTGGAAATAGCCACCGCCCGCAACGACGCCGCTACGGCACACGAGCGGATCACCGTCACGGAAACTGCGATCCGCCAGAGCGAGGAGAACCTGCGCATCAACAAGGAGCGTTATCAGGAGCGGGTCGGCATCGCCTCCGAAGTGCTGGACGCCCAGACGCTGGTCACCCAGGCAAAAACCGAGTATTACCGGGCGCTCTACGACTACCAGACCGCTTCGGCGCGCCTGCAGAACGCCCGCGGGGAATTGTAAAACTATTATTCAAATGGAGGATTGTCCGTAGATAATTGCAAGCCATGAGAAGTATGTTTTTAGCCCCCCTCCTGTTTTTAAGGAGGGGCTGGGGGTGGTCAGGTTTTGGCTTTTGACTTCGCTTTTTATCCTTATAGATTAATGAAAATCAAATGCAACCACCCCTAACCCCTCCTTGAAAGGAAGGAGGGGGACAAAATGCAAAAACCAAACCGGACAAAGCTTATTCAAATGGAGGATATATGGCAGCAGAAACACCAGCAACGGAGCCGCAAGCGTCCCAGGAAAACCGTCCGGCGGAATCCGCGCCAAAGCAGAAAGGGAGCAAGAAAACCAAAGGTCTGATTATCCTGCTGACAGTCTTCATCGTCGTGGGGGTATTCGGCCTCAGGTGGCTCATATCCAGCAGGTCCAACATCGAGACCGACAACGCCTTTATCGAGGCCCGGATCGTACAGGTATCATCCAAGGTATCCGGCACCGTGGCCCGGGTTCTGGTGGCCGACAACCAGTTCGTCAGAAAAGGCGACCTGCTGCTTGAGATCGACGGGCGGGACTACCAGGTAAAGATTGCCAAAGCAACCGCCGACGTCGGTATTGCTGAGAATGAGAGCGGCGGCGAACTAATGAAGGTAGAAGTAGCCCGTGCGGCGCTGCAGTCGGCAAAAGCCCGTTACGACCAGGCCGTGCAGGATCAGAAACGGGGTGAAAAACTGTTCAGCCGCGACGTCCTTCCCAAAGAGCAACTGGATCGGCTGACCACCGCCCGGCGCGTCAGTGAAGCCCAGCTGAAAGAGGAAGAGGAAGCGCTCAAACGCGCCCAGGCGGAAGCAGGCCAGGCAGGAAAGAGCGGCAACAAGGCCAGGATTCTTCAGCGAAAGGCTCAACTGGACGAGGCGGAACTGCAGCTGTCATACACAAAAACATACGCCCCCCGGGACGGCTACATCACCCGCAAATCGATCGAAGCCGGCGTCAACATCCAGGCCGGCCAGCCGCTGATGGCGCTGGTACCGCTGCAGGAGGCCTGGATTACCGCCAACTACAAGGAGCGCCAGATCACCTATTTGAAACCGGGGCAGAAGGTGGAGTTCACCGTTGACGCCTACCCCGGCAAAACGTTTCAAGGCACGGTTGACAGCATCATGGCCGGTACCGGTGCAGCCTTCTCCCTGCTCCCCCCCGAAAACGCCTCCGGCAACTACGTCAAGGTCGTCCAGCGGGTGCCGGTCAAGATCACCATCGACAAAAACTCCGACCCGGAGCGCCTGCTGCGCGTCGGAATGAGCGTCATTCCGGTTATCAAAACCGGCAGATCCAGTGGCGATGTGCTCAAGGAATTGAGTCCGTTTTAAATGAGTGACGAAAAAACCATAAATAAATGGCTGATCACCATCACCGTCATGCTCCCCGCCATCATGGAGATCATCGACACCTCGGTCGCCAATGTCGCCCTGCCGCACATGCAGGGGAGCCTCAACGCCGGGACCGATGAAGTCACCTGGGTGCTGACCTCCTACCTCGTGGCCAATGCCGTGGTGCTCCCCATGACCGGCTGGCTGTCGCGGGTGTTTGGCCGCAAGCGTTTCCTGATGACCTGTATCGTGCTGTTCACGCTGGCATCCCTGCTCTGCGGCGCCGCGCCCAACCTGGCCACGCTGATCTTCTTCCGCGTCCTGCAAGGAGCGGCGGGCGGGGCATTGATTCCGATCAGCCAGGCGATCCTGATGGAGACATTCCCCCCCAACCAGCGCGGCATGGCCATGGCCATCTTCGGGATCGGCGCCATGTTCGGCCCGATCGTCGGCCCGGCTCTCGGCGGCTGGATCACCGACAACATGAGCTGGCGCTGGATCTTCTACATCAACCTCCCGATAGGCGTCATCGCCATGATCATGTGCGCCTTTTTCATTTTTGATCCGGATTACCTACGCAAAAAGGCCGAAACGTTCAAGATCGACTATTGGGGGCTGTTCCTGCTGGTGGTGAGCATGGGGGCGCTGCAGATCGTGCTGGACAAGGGGCAACAGGAGGATTGGTACAATTCATCGTTCATCATCGGCTTCAGCATCGTCACCGTCGTATCCCTGATCGCACTGATCTGGGTTGAGCTGACCCACGAACACCCGATCATTAACCTGCGACTGTTCAAAAACGTGTCGTTCTCGGCGGGCAACCTGATCATGTTCGTGGTCGGCTTTGCCCTCTACAGCTCGATCATGCTGATCCCGCTGTTCCTCCAGACGCTCATGGGGTATTCGGCCACCGACGCGGGCATGGTCATGGCCCCCGGCGGCGTGGCGACCCTCTTCACCATGCCGCTGGTCGGCGCGGCGCTGGCCAAGCGGGACGGCCGCAAGATCGTCTTTTTCGGGCTGCTGCTCGGCGCGACCTCCATGTTCATCATGCAGGGACTCAATCTGGAAGGGGCGTTCTGGAACTACACCTGGCCCCGCATCGTGCTCGGTTTCGGGCTGGCCATGATCTTCGTGCCGCTCACCACGGTCACGCTCGCCTCGATCTCCCGTGAAGAGATGGGCAATGCCACCGGCATGTTCAGCCTGCTGCGCAACATCGGCGGCAGCGTCGGCATTGCCGTGGCCGCCACCCTGCTGACCCGCTACCAGCAGTTTTACCAGACCTCCCTGTCGGGCCACGTCAACCCGTACAATCCGGTATGGCAGATGCGTTTCGAGAACTTGAAACAGGCGCTGATCGCCAAGGGGATCAACGCTACCCAGGCCGACACCACGGCGCTTGGCATGATGTACGGAGTCGTCAAGCGGCAGGCGGGCGCCCTGGCCTTCAACCACATTTTCTTCATCATCGGCCTGGCCTTCCTGGTCATAATCCCGTTCCTGTTTCTGCTCAAGCGCCCGTCACACGCCGTCGAAGGCGTAGGGCATTAACGCATCAAATTCATTTTGCTAGATCGGTCTAGTGTTTTTACTAGATCGATCTAGTAAAAAAACCATGGGGCCCTTGAAAAAGGAATTTTGATAATGCTTACAGCTTGCAGCGGTCAGTGCCCTTCATGATGTCCCCCGCGACGATCACCGCCACGGTCCCGTTCATAACCGCCACCGCGACGTCCGCCTTCTACCGGTATCAGGAGGCATGCCGACAGCGCAGAGGCTGTTAACAGCAGGATTACCAGTTTAACCAACAGTGAATTTTTCATGGTAAATTTCTCCTTTTTCAGATGTGCGGAGCACGATCATTTTACCGATTCCTTGATTTTTTCCCCGGCTTGCTCGACCTTATCACCGGTTTTATCGATCACTTTATTAATCTGCTGCCCGGTTTTTTCTACTGCCTTATCAATCCCCCTGCCGGTTTGCTCCATCGGACCGTCGTTTTTCTTGCAGCCGGAAACTCCGGCAAGCAGGACGCCCAACACCAGTGCTGCAACAATGTTCCTTCCGTTTTTCATCATGTGAAATCTCCCTTTTTTAGTGGTATGTGGTTGTCCAGGCAACGCAAGTCTCCTGGTTTTGCACACCATCACCACAAGTGTACAAAGGCAACTAACATGCCAGAGGAAACCCGGAGCCAGGCAGATGTAACAATCTGATTGTTAGGGTAAAATCAATGTACTGCGTGTGGAGAAAAGAAAAGCTATCGACAGAATCCGTCAGGTTCAACGTATCCGTCATATTTGGCAGGAGCGTTTTGCAACTTTAGAAGTAAGTAGTTTTTTAATTGGTGAAGCCAGAGGTGCATGGTATATTCCCGCCGGATTGATATGAGAAATTACGTATCACCTGTTTCAGAGGGATCAAGGGGAAAAAAGAGGATGCTGAATTGGAAAACAGAATATTGCCGTCTTGAACTGAGACTTGCGTGATTCCTTATATAGGTAACATGTTACCAATATTGGGAACTTCAGTGATAAGTAAAAAAATCAGCAAAATCTACTTATATAAGGAACATGCGGGTTCCCTATATAGGCTGCTAATTCCGTATATAGGGAACAAGTACCGTATATACGGAAACCCACTAATAAGATGTTGAACAGAACATATTGAAACAAGGAAAAACCGAATGATAAAAAAGTGCTTATTCTCCCTTTTACTTTTGACACTCGCTTTAAGTCCCAATCTCGTTTTTGCAGAGAAAGTTTCTACGTCGCCTAAAATAACCGAAGAAAACATACCCAATTTTCAAAATATTAAATACGCGGACCTATCTGAGGTAACAGAACTCTTTCACCCAAATTTAGCAGAATACGCCCGAGCCGCTGACATTGACATGAAGCGGATAGTCTCTGTCTTGAAAATCTCGGCTCAACAAAAAGAGAGTACACCTATCTACTTCGTACCAAGCAACCGTTATAGAACCAGAGGTTACAGAAGTGCTACTACAAAAATATTTGAAATCGTACGAGTCCGAATGGGTGAGAAAAGGAAGATTCTGGTTCTTTTTAATGATCAGACGATTGATGAGAACAACGTTGAGAAATTTCATAAGGGGTGGAAATTAGCAGAATTATCTGAGAAATACGAACTAGACAAATTACATGACTTCTTCATTATTTCAAAACACCCTTGGCCTGGTGGAGAGGCTATCTACACGAATTTGAACATCAAGAAAAACAAACTCGAAGTTGCAATCACTTATGAGCAACCAATTCGAGGATATGAGCTTCATAGTGAATGTAAATATTTGTTTTCTCCATCTAAAGAGACTCTTGTTTTTAAGAAGGTGACTGAATCTACTGAGGAAGGGCCTGTGCCCTGACTATAATGTCCAACACGCGCTCAGACCATGACCGGGCCAAAACCCGCCCGGCAGGTCAAGCGCAAAGCCGTTGAACATAAATAACGTGAAGGAGTAATACATGGCAATTCCCAGAGTTTTTATAAGTTCAACGTTTTATGATTTAAGACAGGTTAGAGAGGATTTAGAACGGTTTATAAAAGAACTTGGTTATGAGCCTGTGCGTCATGAAACAGGTGCAATACCATATGGAAAAGAAGACACCCCTGAAGCGTACGCTTATCGAGAAGTAGAGCTCTGTGACATCATAATCACAATAATTGGTGGCAAATATGGCACAGCTTCACAACACGAGCATGGATATTCTATTACTCAAAATGAACTTAGACGCGCCTTAGAAAAAGGGATACAAGTATTCATTTTCATTGAAAAAAGTGTTTTATCTGAATTTTCAACATATAAAATAAATAAAGATAATAAGTCCACTAAGTACAATTTTGTGGACGACATAAAAGTTTATGAATTTATTGAACATCTTTACAAATTGCCAAGGAATAATCCGATATCCGGATGGTCTGGTAGGCAGGAACATACCTTTGCCTGCTCGAATCATGGCGCTGGCAGATGTGTATGACGCGTTACGATCAGACAGGTGTTACCGCAAAGGCATGAATCATGATCAAGCCAGAACTATTATTCTTGAAGGCGATGGCAAGCACTTTGATCCTGAAGTGGTCATGGCGTTTTTACGGATCGAAGTTGTTTTTGCCGGAACGGACTGTAACAACACAAAAGCTACCGGGAGAACAGTATGAAATGGATTTTTACCATCATTGCCGTTGGCATCGCGCTTTCAGCCAATCTTGCTTCTGCCGACAACTTCCGCTGCCCCAATGACAACATCGTCTCCACCGGAGACAGCATCTCCACCGTTGCCTCCAAATGCGATTCCCCTGACTTCTCGTTCAAGCGGGAGGAACCGATGACGGTCGTAGACACGAGAGATGACGGGAGTACGAGGCCAAGGACCATCTACGTTGAGGTACAGGAGTGGACGTACAATCAGGGTTTATCGCATACCTTGATATTCCGTAACGGCATCCTGACGGAGGTTCGCTTTGGCGGTTTTGCCAAATAATTTTAGCAGCCGGCCTGACCTCTCATCCCGGAGGGAGTAGCCCTTGACACGTGACAAAAGATAAAAAACGCTATAAATTAGGGGTTCCAGCCAGCTGGAAGCCTGTCACCAAAGTTCAGACCTTGGCAGAGCTGTGAAGAATTCAAGGAGTTACGATGAATCCGGAGACAGGCAAAATTGCCCAGAAGGAATTCGATCGGGCGCAACAGGAACTTGACAGCAACAATGTCCTGGCTGCACTTGCCAGCCTGGAACGGGCACTCGGCATCTGGGATGATCCACTCTGGTATTCCCGTCTCGGGTTCTGTATCGCAAAACAGCGCGGACATCTTACCCGGGCATTCGAACTGTGCCGCGCTTCACTTGAATACGACCCGGACAATCCGCTCCACTACCTGTATCTTGGCAAAGTCCATCTTATCGCAGGAAACAAAAATGAAGCACTTCAGGCTTTCAGGCAGGGGATGGCACGTGGCGGCACTCCGCAACTGGAGCAGTTCCTTGCTGCCCTGGGGAACAGAAGACCTCCGGTCATACCCATTCTTTCACGTGATAATCTGCTGAACAAATATCTTGGAATCCTTTTTGCCCGTCTTGGCTTAAGATAGGCGTCTTGAATTCAGCCCCTTTACCGGTAAATGGAGGATGACATGAAGATAACTATCATTGCAGTTGCACTACTCGCCTGGAGTATCCCTGCCCTGGCCGAAGAGGTCAATTTCAGTACCCACCTGTATCCCAAATTCCAGACCAAAGCATGCACCACCTGCCATGACTACTTTGAGAAGGATCGCGGAGGACTGGCCTTCAAGAGCCATAAGGGGCGGTCACCGGACATATGCATCTATTGCCACACGGATGGGGTAACCGGCTTCAAGCACGCAGATGAATGGTTTGCCCAACCAGGACTGTACACATCGGGTATGAACCCGCAGCAAACGTGTGAAACCATGAAATCCGCAATTAACGCAAAGTTCAAAAACAAGACGCTGGTTGCCCGGCAGATCGAGCATCACCTTTTTGAAGACCCCCGGGTGCTGTGGGGCATCGAAGGCGCCACTCCCAAAAGCGGCCAACTCCCCAGCGACGGGAAAGAGAGCGATCTGGTAAAAGGTGGCCTGACGAAATGGAAGGAACAGGTCAAGGCGTGGATAGATGGCGGAATGAAGTGCCAATAGCAGAGGAACTATCGACACGGAGGTAACCGTCGTGTGCAGGAACATCAAAACGCTGTACAATTTTGTGCCACCTGCGACTGAGGAAGAGATCCACGCGGCTGCTCTACAGTATGTGCGGAAAATCAGCGGCTTTGCCAGGCCTTCCGCTGCAAACGAAGCGGCGTTCAACCATGCGGTTGCAGAGATCGAACGGGCGTCCTCCGGATTGTTCGCCTCTCTCGTAACAGCCGCCCACCCTAAAAACCGTGACATCGAAGCCGTAAAAGCACAGACCAGAGCGAAACGAAGAACGCGCCGCGAGATAATCCATGGATAACGGGTCGAGGACCGGCGAGCTGCACGGTGCCAGGCTGGTCAGGTTCGGATGCTTCGCTTTTGCCGCTTTGCTGATAGTTGCCGCGTTATACTGCCGCATACGTCTTCTTTCAGTACCGCTGGAGCGGGATGAGGGGGGCTTTGCGTATATCGGCCAGCAGTTGCTGAATGGTATTCCTCCGTATGTCAGCGGCAACATGAAGGTACTGGCCGGAATCCACTTCGCATACGCCGTGATCATGGCCCTGTTCGGAGAGAGCTCCGCGGGAATCCATGCAGGACTTCTGGCGGTCAACACGGCAAGCATGGTGCTTCTGTATTTCCTGGCACGCCGGATACTGCCCATCGAAGGGGCGTCAGTAGCGGTGGGCGTTTTTGCGTTCCTCTCCGTAACCCCATCCGTACTGGGTATTTTTGCCCATGCGACAAACTTTGTCATACTGTTTATACTCGCCGGTCTGGTAACCATGATGGCCGGACTTAAGAGGAACCGACTCTCCCTGATCCTGGCAAGTGGCGCCTGCTTCGGCCTTTCCGTACTTATGAAGCAACACGGGGTGTTCTTCTGTCTGTTTGCCTGCGGCTATCTTTTTTGGGAACTCCAGGCACGTAAACAGGGCCTGCAGAGTACGTTGCGTCACTTTTCTCTGCTGTTTCTCGGCATGCTTGTTCCCTATGCCGCAACCTGTGCTTACATGTGGGCAAATGGTGTTTTTGGCGAATTCTGGTTCTGGACCGTGACACGGTCCCTGGATTATGCGACTGAAATACCCCTCTCCGTCGGTCTGCATCGTTTGAAGTCCTACGTTGGAACAGTCCCCCAAAATGTGCTTTTGTTCTGGTATCTGGCCGGCGGCGGCCTGATTGCTCTCCGCTACCGGGACTGCCGCATCCGGCACCGCTGGTTTGTTGTTTTCTTCCTGTGTGCCTCGATAGCAGCTATTCTTCCGGGATTGACCTTCTATCCCCACTATTTCATCCTGCTGCTCCCCGCAGTTTCAATTCTGGCCGGGATCGCTTTTGTGGCTCTGACGCAAATTCCGGTGCCGGTCCCGGCTCAATCTGCCAGGCGGCAGGCGGCAGTGGCACTGATGTTACTGGCCGCCTGTTTCGGCATATACCAGCAGCGCGGTTACCTCTTCACCATCAAACCCGTAGCGATAAGCCGGATGATCTATGGCGGAAACCCGTTCCCCGAATCGATCGAAATTGCCCGGTACATCAGGGAACACAGCATCCCCGGCACACAGATCGCGGTTCTCGGCTCAGAGCCGCAGATCTATTTCTATGCAAACAGACCTTCGGCTACGGATTACCTGTTCATGTACCCGTTGGTTGAACAACAACCCCATGTTGAACAGATGCAGGATGAAATGATCCGCGAAATTGAACAGGCATACCCTGAATTCATTGTACTCGTGGGGATTCCATCCTCATGGCTCTATCAAAGTGAGGCGGGAGCCCGGCTTATCAAGTGGGCTGACACGTATTTGTCCGGAAATTATCACAAGGTGGGAATAATTGAATTATTGAGCAGCAGCCAGACCAATTACTATTGGGGTAGAGACGCGGAAGAACGGAAGGTATCTTCGAAGCTGTTCATTGTTCTGTTTCAGCGAAACAGTTGAATTTCACCTGGCAGTATAACAAAATGCCCCCCGGTTTCCCGGAGGGCGTTCATTCAAAGCAATCTTTTTCCGGCCGGCTACTCCACGCCCCTTCCGCTGAACACGAGCTTGCCGTCAAGCCAGAGCAGCACGCCACCGTCGGTTTCCCAGAGCGTCAGGTGGTCATCCCGGTAGCGCCCCTCCGTTCCCACTATCTCCGCTGGCAGTATCGCAAGCCGGTCATCGGGCAGTTTAACGATGACGACGCCGGTGCCGGCATCATGGACAACCTCCAGCTTCTCGCCCGCTGCTGAGAGGTACACCGTCGCCTGCCCCAGAACGCGGGTTTCTGCCGGAACCGGCATGGACTGCTGCACCGGAGTGCTGACGGTCGGCGCTGTTGCACATCCCGCACTGCACAGCAGGACAGCTGCGAACAGCAGAGGACCCCTCACTTCCCGAGCGCCTTCTCGATCCGCTCACAGAGGGTCTTCAAGACCTTGATGCGGGCATAGTACTTGTCGTTGGCCTCCACCAGCGTCCAGGGGGCGATTTCGGTGCTGGTGCGGTCGATCATGTCGCATACCGCCCGTTCGTACTCGTCCCATTTATCCCGGTTGCGCCAATCCTCGTCGGTGATCTTGTAGCGCTTGAAGCCGATCTTCTCCCGCTCCTTGAAGCGGCGCAGCTGTTCTTCCTTGGTGATGGAGAGCCAGAATTTGACGACGACGGTCTTGTTGCGCACCATCTGTTCTTCAAAATCGTTGATTTCCCCGTAGGCACGCATCCAGTCCTTGTGCTCGCAGTACCCCTCGACCCGCTCCACCAGAACGCGCCCGTACCACGTACGGTCAAAGATGGCAAAGCGGCTTTTGCGGGGGATGCTGCGCCAGAAGCGCCACATGTAGGGCTGGGCCCGCTCTTCCTCGGTCGGCGCCGCAACCGGAATAACCCGGTATTGACGGGCATCGAGCGCCTGGATGATGCGCCGGATACTACCGCCTTTACCGGCGGCGTCGTTCCCTTCGAAAGCGACCACGACCGACAGCTTTTTGAACTCGGGGTGACGGGTCAGCAGGTTGAGCTTCCCCTGGTATTTTTCCAGTTCGCTTTCGAACTCGTCCTTTTTCAGCTTCTTGCTCATGTCGAGCGTATGCAGAATCAGCAGATCGTCAATAGTCGGCATGATGGGGGGAATAGGCTCTTCGTGACGGGGCGGCTCGGGAGCGTCCAGCCGTTGCCGCATGGCGGTGAGAATCGCCTTGCCGATGGTCAGGTAGCGGTAACGCGGGTCGGTCCCCTCGACGATGGTCCAGGGGGATTCGGCGGTGCTGGTGGTGCGCAGCATTCGCTCGGAAACTTTGCGGAATTTGTCGTATTGCTTGTAGTGGTCCCAGTCGGTATCGGTGACCCGCCAGCGGGTTTTGGGATCTTTTTCCAGCAGCTTGAGCCGTTTTTTCTGCTCATTCTGGGAGAGGTGCAGCCAGAACTTGAGCACCAGCGCACCTTCGTCGCAGAGCATCTTCTCGAAATGTACGATCCGCTCCAGGCGCTGATCCAGCTCGGCGTTCTTGATGGTGCCGTAGACATTCTCGACCAGCGGCCCCGAATACCAAGTGCCGATGAAGACGCCAACCTTACCCTGGGGGGGAAGCACCCGCCAGTAACGCCACATCTGGGGCCGTTCCAGCTCCTCATCAGTCAGGTCGCGCAGAGCGTGGGTTTCAATGTGGCGCGGATCCATCCATTCGTTGAGCAGATTTACCGTTTCCCCTTTGCCGGCACAATCGACGCCTGCCACCAGTATGATGACAGGAAACTTTTTCGACTGGAACAGGTCGAGCTGGGCATCCAGCAACCCCTCGCGCAGCTCCGGTATTTCCCTCTTCCATACTTCCTTGCTGATCTTGTGACCCAGTTCGGCGGATTCAAACATGATACCCTCCTGATCGTTCAGCCTTGAAAACTATGGAAAGTATACCAGTAAACCTGAAAAAAACATGTGCCACAGAGGCGCAGAGACACAGAGAAACCATTAGAAAGAAATCCACAAAATATTTTGGTTTGTTTTTACTAACTGGTTAGAAAATCACCAATCTCTGTACATCTCTCTGTGTCTCGCTTAAAAGCGCCTACTTTTGGCTGAGCCTCTGTGGCAAAAATATTTTATTTCCCGGCCAGTTCCTTTGATTTGAGGGTCGCGGCTTCGACACAGTTCATGATCACCCCGCGAAAACTGCCGTTCTCAAGGGCGTGCAGCCCGGCGATGGTTGTTCCCCCCGGCGATGTCACTTTTTCCTTCAGCAGCGTCGGATGCTCACCGGTTTCAACGACCATCCGGGCGGAGCCGAGCACCGTCTGGGCAGCCAGTTGAGTTGCCACATCACGCGGCAGGCCGTTTTTGACACCGGCATCGGAAAGCGCCTCGATGAAGGTAAATACATAGGCAGGACCGCTGCCGGAAAGACCGGTCACCGCATCCATCAGTTTTTCATCCACGGAGACGGCAACCCCGATCAGGGCAAATATTTGCCGGGCAAGGTCCAGGTCGTCCGAAGTTGATTTGCGCCCGGCACTGACGGCGGTCGCCCCGGCTCCGATCAGAGCAGGTGTATTGGGCATCGCCCGTATAACCCGGCAACCGGGGTGCAGATTGGCTTCGATCTTTGACGTTGGTATGCCGGCCATGATCGAGATCACCAGTTTTTGCGGCGTCACGACCTTTTCGATCAGGTCGAAGGCACCCTCGGCCTGCTGCGGTTTGATCGCCAGCACGATAACCTCGCCCCACTCCGCCGCTTCAGCCGCATCACCCACTACCCGAACATTGGGAAACCGTTCCGTCAGCTCGTCGCGCCGCTTGGGGCTGATTTCCGCCACACAGATTCCGACCCCCACATCCTCACGCAACAAGCCGCGAATGATCGCTTCAGCCATGTTGCCGCCGCCGATAAAGGCGATTTTACGTATAGTCAGCATTTCAGTCCCCTCCAAAAATTATTTAATTCACGCTGCTTCTCGTCACCAGAGCAACCCCGACGCAGATCAGGCAGATACCGGCCCAGCGCATCCCGCCCACCTGTTCACCCAGAAACCACTGTGCCAGAAAAGCGACCACAAGATAGCTGAGTGCCTGCAGCGGCAGCGCCACCGACAGATCCTCCCACGACAGCACCGCCAGCCAGAGGCCGAAATAGACCGCCTGAAGCGCGGTACCGAGGATCAAGCGCCAGTTGGTCAGGGCACCCAGCGCCGTGGCGATGATCTGGCGAAAATTCATCGCCGAAAGATCCCCAGTGCTCTTCATTCCCTGGGTCAGAAAGATATCACCAACCGCTCCGGCGGTTATGGCCAGCAGCATGACGACCAGCGTCTTCAGCATTTCACTTCTCCGCGGTAGTTTTGCACCTGAATCTGCAGTTCGCGCAATCGCTCCCTCACCTTCGGGCTGGTGATGGCAGCCAGCTCTTCCTGGTGCCGGTAATCCGGCATGCGCCGGCTGATCTCAGTGTCCGGCAGTATTCCGGGATGAAAATAGAACTCCGTCAGACCGTCCTGCATTCCGTCAATGATGTTGAGAACATACTCCTCGGTCATTCGCCCCGAATTCAGCAGACCTTTGACCTCTGCAGCGTAACGGATACCCAACCGGTCAAGTTCCGGACGAGCCTGATCGGTCAAGCGACGAAAAATATACGTTTCGATGGTTTTACCAAAACGCCGCTCACGATCAAAGCGGAGGTTTTCAGCCAGCCGCTCCCGGGCGAGACGAAAGGTGGTGATACCATAGCGGGGCATCAATTCGACCAGGATCCGGAACAGGGTCGGATGCAGATGGATATTCAGATGGCCGTCGATGTGCGTCAGCGGAATTCCCGCATCAAGCACCTTCACAATCTGGGCTTCAATTTCCCGCTTCAGCTGGCAGTACAGACCTCTGTCCATGAAATAGCGAAAACCGGCAGCGACCGGGTTATTGCTGAAGTTGCCGTCTTTATCCACCAAGCCGGGTATATCGCCTGGCGGCAGCACCGCCCGCCCCTGCACCAGCGTCAGGTGCAGCCCGACCTGAAGTCCGGGATTGCGTCTCGCAATTTTAACCGCTTCGCCAAACGCCGCCGCACCGGACATGATCGAGGCGCACGTCAGAAGGCCGTCACGCCACCCCTGCTCCACGGCGCGGTTGACACCGCCGGACAGGCCAAAGTCGTCGGCGGTGATGATCAGGCGTTTCATAGACAAAACGGAATCAAAAGAATCAAAAGAATTGTTTCACGCAACGACGCAACGACGCGACGTTTTAAAATCGTAAAACAGGACGTTTGCTTTAAAGCCGTTCGTTGCGTCGTTGCGGCGTTGCGTGAGACCGGTTTTGCCGTCATATTTTGACCTAACAAGATTCCTTCCTCTTCCGCATATATTCCAGATACTGCTTTCCCTCTTTTAGCAGCTTGCGCCGTTCGTCACCATCCATAATCATCCGTCCGATGCTGCGGGCAATATATTTGGGACGGAAATAGAACTTGTTGTAGAACTCCTCGACCGAGTTGAAAATTTCCGTATTGGACAGGTTCGGATAATTGATGACGCACTTCTGATGGCCGCTGGCGTCAAGGAAGCTGTCTGAAGAAATCCATCCTTCCTCTTTGCAGAGATCGTAAAATTCCGTGCCCGGATACGGGGAAGCAAGCGACGCCTGAATCGAATTGAGATCGAGCTGTTTGGCAAAGTCGATTGTCTGGCGGATGGTGTCTTTTGTCTCGCCCGGCAACCCCATGATGAACGCGCCGTGGATCGACAGCCCCAGCTTTTTGCAGTCCTTGGCAAACTGCACCGCCTGGGCGACCGTGACCCCTTTTTTGATATTCTTCAGGATCTGGTCGTTGCCACTCTCAAAGCCGACCACCACATGGCGCAGTCCGGCCTCGCGCAGGACTTTCAGGGTTTCGTAATCGGTGTTGGCGCGGGCATTGATCGTCCAGGATATACCGAGCGGCTTGATCAGTCCGGCAATATCGCGGGCATGCTGCCGGTTGGCGGTAAAGGTGTCGTCGTCGAAAGAGAGTTCACGCATCTCCGGAATGTTATCGACGATCCACTTTATTTCCTCATAGACATTTTGCGGGGAGCGAACACGCATGGTGCGCCCGGAAAAGGTCTGCGGCCAGAGACAGTAGATGCAGCGGGAGGGACAGCCGCGACTGGAGTAGATCGACACATAGGGATTCTTGAAATGGGGGATAACGTATTCGGAAATAGGCAGATCCCGCTTATAGACCGGCGCCACAAACGGCAGGGCGTCCAGGTCCGCAATCGGCGGGCGGTTGGCGGTATGCACGACCTGGCCGTCCTCGAAGAAGCTGATGCCGTCCACCCGGCTCCATTCACGCCCCTCGCAAAGCTCTTTGGTGGAATAATCGAACTCGCCCCGGCAGACGATATCAATTGCCCCTTTGCCTGCCCGCAGCGACTCTTCCGGCAGCACGGAGACATGCGGACCGGTCAGCACCGTCACCATGTCCGGCTTGACCGCCTTGATGCGGCGGGCGGTCTCGATATCGAGCGCCAGGGTCGGCGTCGAGGTGTACATCACCACCATGTCGAAATCCATGGCAATGGCTATGCATTTTTCCAGGTCAAACTTCTGCACCGGCGCATCAACAACGCGGCTTCCCTCGATCATGCCGGCGGGAAAACAGAGCCAGGTCGGATACCAGAAGGAGGTCACTTCACGGGAGGCCTGATAGCGGGCACCGGCGCCGCCGTCAAAGTCCTCGAATGTAGGCGGGTTTAAAAAAAGCGGTTTCATTACAGCTCCTTGCATCATGTATCGCAGCACACGAATAGCAGGTATACCGCTGAAAAGTCAAGGTTTACGCGTCTGCACAAAAAACAAGGGCACCCGAAAACGGATGCCCTGATTGCTGCGGCTGTATCGTGCGGAACTTACTTCTTGCCGGTCGGCTTGGCTGCCGGTTTCTCAGCTTTCGCCGGCTGCTTGGCAATGATGCGATCCTTGATCTGTTCATACAGCGGAATGGGAAGGATTTTCCGGGATTTAAGCTGGGTCTTGTTGGCATAGGGGCGACCGGCAATAATCTTGGCGGCAAACGCATCGCCCACACCCGGAATCGCTTTCAACTCGGCATCGGTAGCGGTGTTAATATCGACAATGGCTGATTTGGCGGACGCCTTTGCATCGGCTGCTGCAGGAACAGCTTTGGGGGCGGTTTTAGCCGCGTCTCCCGGCGTTTTGGCCGGGGCTTTCACATCGGCGGCAAAGCCCAGCCCGGCGGACAACAGCAGCGAAACAGCGATCAAAGCAGTTCTGACAAAAATTTTCATACACGTACCTCCCGAATGAATGTAATTACGGCTCTTCTACAAACAACCCCTGCGGATGTCAATCAGGATTATTGCCCCGCCAGCCATCCGGCAAGATTGACGGCCAGTTTACGGTTATTTTCATCCAGATAGCGATTCTGAAAGAGCGCATCATCGCCGAAGACAATGAAACTACCGGAGCCAAGCGTTCCTGATACGGCAACAGTGAAAGCGCCGATCATATCCCCTTTTGACAGGACCTTGTTACCATCCAGATCAATCCAGGCATCGGGAGAGGTCTGGGCAACCGGCGTGCCGGTTTTACCTGGATCAAGTGCCCAGCAACCGTAGACGGAAAACTGTGTCAGACCGTTAAAGAGCGGAGAAGCGGACAACGCAGTGACCCGGAAATTGTTATTGTTGTCAATCACGTTGCGGCGTTCATAGAGAACCGCGTTGGAGTGGTCAAGATCCAGTCTGGTCAGTAATCCGGTCAACGGTGAACCGATATGCAGCATGACTGCCAACCGCCCTCCCCTCTCAACAAAACGAGCAACCGCCTCAACCTCTTCCGGCTTGAGCGCCTCAAACGGGCCGGAAATAACAAGCGCGGAAATATCCTTCAACACCTCATCGGTTAAAGCCTTTTTTGTGGAAGCCACCTGCGAGCCGCGACTCCGTATGATATCGGCAACTCCTGACAGGTGAAGAGCACCAGTTTCCTCTATCAGAAAGCGCTGATCATGTCCCTGATCAATCAAAGTCCGCACCACGCGCTCATCAGCCCCGGCAGTGCCGGCCCACAGCAACAGTACCGCAACAACCATTCGCACACCCATCAAGTTTGCCATAACGAAAAGACCTCCGCGTAATAAGACCTTAATTATCCTTTTATAGCCATGAGCACTTTATATTGCAAGAAATTCTTTTCCTTGTCGGCCCGATATGGTAGGTAGACAAGTATGTAGTAAGGATCAATTGCGATTACCACACCTCAAAGGAGAAAAAAACTGATGAGCAGCAAAAAACCTGAATTAACCTTTAAATATGTTTTCAACTACGGCTACAACCCTTCCTACGTTAATGGTGCCCAGGGCGGGTTTTCACCGCGTGGCGAAATGGTAATCAACTTTTATCTCGAACGTCAGCCCCTGCCGGAAGCAATTTCACACGAAATCACCCCCGAAGGCGCAATCGGCCGTGAAGTCAGCGTAGAGCCCAAAGACCTGGCTGCAAGCATGGTGCGCTACATCGATACGGGTGTTGTCATGAGTTACGATAATGCCAAGGTTTTCCATGCCTGGATGGGTGACAAGCTGCGCGAAGTCGAGGAGATGCACAAGGCACGCACGGCTTTTGAAGAATCACAGCCCGTAGGCCAGGCATAACCGGACGAAGGTGATAATGTGAATATATTTTCCGGTCACGTCATATCTCGCGCCGCAAGTGTAGCTCTTGCGGCGTTTATGCTTTTTTCAACGACCGCTTCTGCCTCGGCATTTTCGGTTCCGGAGCGATTGGAGTTTGAACTATCCTACACCGGAATAACCGCCGGGCACGCTGTTCAGGAAGTCAAGCAGGTCAACAATGAAACCCTGATCGTTTCCACAGCGCGCTCCGCCGACTGGCTGCGCTTCTTTTTTCCGGTGAATGACCGCATTGAATCTTATCTAACCCCGGCGACTTCACCCCTCCAGATCGGCCTGCCGCGCTTGTATGTGGAGAAAAAACATGAAGGAAAGACGATAACCGACCGTGAAGGGCGCTTTGACCGGCAGAAAATGGAAGTCCACACGATTGACCATCGCAACAAGAGAGAGAAAAAAGAACCCATCACCAAAAGAACCTACGACCTCCTTTCCAGCTTCTTCTATTTTCGCACAATCCCGCTACAGGTGGGAACGTCCTATTTTATCGACATCTACGACTGCAACCGGATCTGGAACACCGAGGTAAAGGTGCTGCGCCGGGAAGAACTGGTCACTCCGCTGGGACGCTTCAAAACCATTGTGATCCACCCCTTGCTGAAATCGGAAGGAATTTTTGCCCGGACCGGCGACATGTTCATCTGGTTGACTGACGACGAACGGCGTATTCCGGTACAGATGAAATCAAAAGTCGTCGTGGGAAGTATCACTGCAACCTTGACAGGAGGAAGTTACTGGCCGGGCAAAAAGTGACGGTTACACCGCTAATCCGCCATGCCTTCTGAACTTCTTCTTCCGCTCCTTTTCGCAGCAGCCTTCGTCGCCGGCCTGATCGACTCAATCGCCGGCGGCGGAGGCCTGATCACCGTCCCGGTCCTGATGGGCATCGGGCTCCCCCCTCAAATCGCACTCGGCACCAACAAACTCCAGGCTTCCTTCGGCTCCGGCAGCGCCATGCTCCATTTTGTGCGGGCCGGCACCGTAAAATTGAGCGACTGTTGGGCGGGAATCATCTGGACAACTATTGGCGCGGCACTGGGCGTCTGGTCGGTACAGCTCTTGGACGCGACCGTTTTAAAGCAGTTGATCCCCTGGCTGTTGGCGGCGATTGCCGTCTACACCCTGTTCTCGCCGCAGTTAGGCGTTGAAGACGAACACGCCCGTATGAAGCCGGGGCTGTTCTACCTGCTGTTCGGACTTTCGATAGGCTTTTATGACGGTTTCTTCGGTCCGGGAACCGGTTCGTTCTGGACCATGGCGCTCATGATGCTGCTCGGCTACTCCATGTTGCGGGCGACCGCCGCCACCAAGGTCATGAACTTCACCAGCAATTTTGTGGCACTGATCTTTTTTCTGTCGGTCGGGCAGGTCCGTTTTATGGAGGGGCTTGTCATGGGGGCCGGGCAGTTTCTGGGGGCACGGGTGGGGTCAAAACTGGTCATCAGGCGGGGCACCGCCTTTATCAGGCCGGTATTTATCACGATGGTGCTGGCGCTGGTCGGGCGGCTGATCTACCTGAACTTCAAGTAGTCTTAGAGAGATACTCCCCCAGCACCCCGCGAGAATGTTCATCATCATGGCAGTGAATGCAGAGGTTTTCCCAGTTGGAACCGTCGGGCGGGTTATTGTGATGGTTGCCGTCCTTGTGGTGAACGGTCAGCAGATTGAGACTGGCCTGATCGAATTCCCGGCCACACTTGGCACAGATCGCTCCATGAATTTTGAGCGATTTCGAGCGATAGTTCTCGTTGCTTTCGGTCTCGCCGCGCATTTTTTTGACGAGTGCCGCCGTCTGCTCAGCGGTCGGGAGGACAACGGTCCGGGGTGCTCGCTGTTTCATTATTTTTTCCTTTTTTGCGTTCCCTGTTTTTTTTATAGTAGAATCATCTCCAGCCGGTTGACAAGCATAATCCGGCTTGACCTCGACCAGATTCGCGTTACCCTGACACCATACATATCAAACGGAGGAACAACACCATGTCAATATGGGAAAAAGCCGTAGCGGAACTGCTGGACATTATCGAATGGACCGACGACTCAAACGATACGATGGTGTGGCGCTTTCCCCGCTTTGACAACGAGATCAAGTACGGTGCGCAGCTGATCGTACGACAGGCCCAGGCCGCTGTTTTCGTTGACCGGGGGCAGATTGCCGATGTTTTTCCCTCCGGGCAGCATAGCCTGACGACCAACAACCTTCCGGTCCTCACCACGCTCATGGGGTGGAAATACGGCTTTCACAGCCCGTTCAAAGCCGAAGTCTATTTCATCAATACCCGCAACTTTACCAACCTCAAATGGGGAACAAAAAACCCGGTTATGCTTCGTGATCAAGAATTCGGTCCCGTCCGGTTGCGCTCGTTCGGAACGTACGTGGTACGGGTCAGTGATCCGGCAAAATTCATCCAGGAAATCGTCGGCACCGGCGGGCATTTCACTCTTGATGCAATCTCGGAACAGCTGAGAAACCTTATTGTGAGCCGCTTCGCCGATGCGCTGGGAGAATGCGGCATTCCGCTGCTTGATATGGCTGCGAACTACAATGAACTGTCCTCTTTCCTGACAAAAAAAATCGCCCCCGAATTCCTGGAATACGGACTTGATGTGACCAAACTGCTGATCGAGAACATCTCCCTGCCGCAGGAAGTTGAAGAGGCACTGGATAAAAAGAGCAGCATGGGCATCATCGGCAATATGGACAACTATGTAAAATTCCAGTCTGCTCAGGCCATGGAAGCCGCGGCCAAAAATCCCGGTGGCGATGCTTCGGCCGGGGTCGGCATGGGAATGGGCTTTGCCATGGCCAACCAACTGGGGAAGATGATGACGGCTCCCCAGGAGAGTGCGCCGGGCGCGCCGCCTCCGTTGCCGGAAGATGGACAGATCAGCTATTTCGTCGGCGAAAATGGGACAAGGAAAGGTCCGTTTGACCTGAGCAGTATCCTCGGCCAGGTGCGTGACGGAGGCATCACGAAGGACACCCTGCTCTGGAAGCAGGGAATGACTGCCTGGAGTAAGGCTGAAATGTTCGACGAGCTGAAAGCGCTGATTCAGACGACGCCTCCTCCCTTACCATAACTTTTGTACAAGGAGACTCCGTGGCAAACTGCGCGAACTGTTCAGCCCCTCTTCCGGACGGCTCGATACGCTGCAACTATTGCGGCAGCCGTAACGATATCGACCTGAAAGGGGTACATTACTATACGACCCATGAACTTGAATCAGAACGGACCTGCCCGCGCTGCGGCATCGGCCTCCGAACCATCGATCTAAAGGTAAACGGCACATTTCTGATCGAACGCTGTGACGAATGCCTGGGGCTCTTCTTCGACCCGAATGAACTGGAAGCGGTGCTGGAAGCCACCGTTACCAACGTCTTCGCCATCGACCGGAGCCGGCTGGACAGTATAAACAGTACCAAATCCGGCGACTACGGCATCTCATACATCAAATGTCCGGTCTGCCGGAACCTCATGAACAGGGTCAACTTCGGGACAAAGAGCGGAGTTATCGTTGATCGTTGCAGGGAACATGGTGTCTGGCTTGACGGCGGGGAACTGCGGCATCTGTGTGAATGGATGAAAGCCGGCGGAAAGCTGTTGCAGCAGGAGCGATTTGTGCAGCAGAAGCAGATTGAAGAGCGGGAGCAGGAGCGGGAAAAACGCAGGATAGCGGCTCAGCCGCCACCGGGCGGGGTGTATGGAGATGATTCAGGTTTCGACCTGTTCGGAGGTCCGTTACGGCATTCAGACCCGGATCTGTTTGATATTGTGACAAGCGCTATCAGGTTTTTCATGAAATAGTACGGATTTACTCAGGCTTGCGCAGCTCCGCCACCATCTTGTCCACCAGCACCCAATTCCGTTTATAGTCCAGGTGGGTGCCGCCCTCTTTCCGTATCGCATCGCTGATACAGCGGTTGATGCGCTCCTGATCCGACTTGAGGATATGGATAAATCGGAATCCGCAGCGAAAACCTTCTTCAACATGCTGTTCCCAGACCGTCTCCGCCAGCGTACAGACCGGAAGGCCGTCATCAAGTTCGATAAAAAACATGGAGAGCGGCGTCGGACGGTTGTTTGTGTCTACGGTAATCCCGATCCCGCCGGCGCTGAGGTTGATGGCGGTTTCCTGCAGGACAAGCCCCGGCAGCACCCCGTTGCTGCGGAGATGATCCATGACCCGCCGCCACTCCTTTTTGAAAAATGCGAGCGGAAAACTTCCCCGCAGTTGAAACATTTTGGCTGAAAGCTCCGCACGGGGCACGATGCGCCGTTGAAACAATTCCAACGTGCCGTGCATGCGAAATTGAAAGTTATTGCCCGTCACTATGCCGACCAGGTCGGCCAGCACCTGAATTCCGCTCCCCAGGGCCTCACTCGTCAGCTTATAGGTTACTTTTCCTGCTTCACTGTCATGCCCGCCATGGGTGATCATCAATTCGAGAGAATCCACGCTGCTCTTGGTGACAACGCCGCTCAGCGACTCATAGATATCGCTGTTGCGCTCCTCCGACATATTGACCAGATAGACTTTCTGTCTCGGGCTGAAGTAACGGCTGTAATCATTGCAAAGCAAGTGAGGAGACATTTTGGTGGTCCGTGTGTTGCAGCGTGCGGACGGAATCGGCCGCGGGCGTCTCTTTGGAGTATCTAACAGGTGTATAGTACCTCAATCCGGCTGCAATTACCAGATGGCTGGAGCGGTTTTTTTAATGAAAACCCCGCCCGTCATTTCAGCATCTCCTCGATCTTTCTGACCAGGTCAACCGGGAAAATAGGTTTCATGAGCAGTTCCTGGTTGTCATCAACAAGCCCCTTGCTGCGAATAAAATCGGCAGTATAACCGGTCAGAAACAGGATCTTTATTCCCGGGCGCATTGCACGTATCTCTTCGTAGGTTTCGGTGCCGCTCTTCTTCGGCATGATCACATCAAACACCAGCAGATGAATGTCATTCTGATGCTCCTTGAATTTTTCAAGCGCGTCGTTGCCGTCTTCCGCCTCGATCACGGTATAGCCGAAGTCTCTGAGCGTGGTTGCAAGCAGACTGCGTATGGATGGCTCATCCTCCGCCAGCAGAATCGTCTCTGTGCCCCCCTCGGGAAAGCGGAGAACCTCTTTTGCCGCAACCACTTCACCTGACGTCAGCAAGGGGAGGAAAATCCTGAAGGTGGTCCCGTGGCCGGGTTCGCTGTAGACGTTAATATAACCGTTATGCTGCTTGACGATCCCGTACACGATGGCCATCCCCAGGCCGGTCCCCTTGCCGGTTTCCTTGGTGGTAAAAAAAGGGTCGAAGATCTTTGCACAGGTATCCTTGTCCATGCCCATGCCGTTATCGGTTACCGAAATCAGGGCAAACGGGCCGGTTTTGCCATACCCGTGGCTCTTGATGAAACTGTCGTCCAATTCCACCGATTCCGTCTGGATGATCATGCGGCCTTCACTGCCGATGGCATCCCGGGCATTGGTGGCAAGGTTCATCAGCACCTGCTCTATCTGATTGCTGTCGGCAAGAATAAGCAGATCCTCTTCCTTGAAATTGGTTTCAAGCAGAATGTTCTCGCCGATGACCCGCTTCAGGAACTTTTCCACGTTCCGGACGATATCGTTCAGTTTTTCCGTTTTTGGATTCATGGCCTGTTTGCGGCTGAACGCCAACAGGCTGCGAGTGAGATGCGCCGCCCGCTCCGCAGCTTCGATAACGTGATCCGCATACCCGCGCAACGGGTCAGCTTCATTGATCTTCTTCTGCAGCATGTTGCCGAACCCCATGATTACCGTGAGGATATTGTTGAAATCATGGGCAATACCTCCGGCCAGCTGGCCGATAGCCTCCATTTTCTGGGATTGGACGAGCTGCCCCCGCAAGGCTTCCCTTTCCCGCTCCAGGCGTCTGCGCTCGGTAATGTCCTGGAAAACGATAACGGCTCCCTCGATTGCCCCATTCTCGCGCAGTGGCGTACAGACATACTCCACGGTGAAATCGGAACCGTCCTTTCTCTGAAAGACGTCATCAAAAACCTGCTGGCGGCTTCCTTCCCGCAAGGTGAGCGAGATAGGGCACTGGTCGAGAGAAAGAGCATCCCCTCCGGATGTCCGGTGGTGCAGCATATGGTGCAGAGGCCCGCCCAACAACTCATCCTGGCTGAAGCCGAGCATTTTTGCGGCGGCAGGGTTGACGAACGTGGCATTGCCGTCACGATCAAGTCCGCAAATCCCCTCTCCCACCGAATCCAGAATCATGGTATTGCGATAGCTCAAATCATGAAGAGCCGTTTCTGCCGTTAGCCGTTCCGTAATGATGCTTTTCGTATAGGCTTCATTACTTCGGCAGAGCTGAATGGCTTTGGCAAAGTTGCCGAGCACAGGCTGAAACAACTGGGTAAGAGGAAGGTTGCTGTCAGGCAGACGGGAGGAAAGCAGCAGGATCACGCCACAGTCGCTTACGGGCAGCTTCAGAAAGGCCCGGTAATAATCCCTGCGGCAGGGGAGCAGGGAGAGCAGGTCGGCAGTTTCCGAAAGTTCGGCGCCCCCTTGAAGCAGCGCGGAGGGAAGCCGGATCAAAGCACCCTGATATTGGGAAAGTTCAAAATCGCCGATCGACGTTTCCAGACGTATATCCGCCATGCTGCCTGTTTGACCGGCTGACGTTCCTTCCGGATAGAGCAGCACCATCCCGCACGGAAAGGAGGTATGAAACAGCAGGCGTTGCAGCGTCTTGGTCAGCAGCGGCTGGACCTTGGTCTCACCGCCGATAACGATAGCCATCTCATACAGTATGGACAGGATCTGCTCACGATTCATGGCGATCCCATGTACAGCAGACGATTGCGCCGTTATGGAAGGAGGGATATCCCCCTTGCATCGAATGGCCGATTTCCCCCAGTGAAAGAGCGCCGGCAACCTGCATGGCTCCGGTAGCCTGCTGTATCTCCGTCAATTCGCACTCCGCCCGTTCCCCCAGGTGAATACGCCGGCCGGCACAATAAAAGGAGAGGATGCTGCCGCCCGCCAGCGTACCGCCAAGATCACGCAAACCATGGGCAAGCTTTTCCACGGTCTGAAGCGAATCCACCGCCGGGGCCTGCAAGAGCGTCAAAAGTGCGTTGGGTGGGACTTCTCCGACGCAGAATACGGAACCATCCTCTTCCAGGGCAACCGGCATGCGCACGATGATCTCGTTGTTGGCCCGCATGATTCCGAACGGAAAGTGCACGGCCAGTTGATAAAAATTTTCCCGATTGATGGTGACGTTGTATTGCGCTTTCACAACCTCCTGATAAACCTCGAAGGCGGGACGCCAGTCAATGGAGATGATCCGGTTCCCTTCCGTTGAGGTGGCGGAAAGCACCTGTTCAGGAGCCTGATAGCAGTGTTCCGTCACGGCTCCCGGGTGGTCCGGCAGCAGCATAAACAGTGCGCCGTTGCTCACCTGCCGGTTATTGTCGAACAGACATGGCATGGGCTGGAACGTTTCGCTGCCGGCGTTGGCGCCCATGTAGCGTACACGGTCGGCAAGCTTCAGGTATATCTCATCCAGAATAGTGGCAATGGTCGGTATCATGGAGTCGAAGATCATGCAGAGAGTACCGCTGCGCGGCCGGTCGAGACGACTGACCACATCATCGGACATACGCCGGATGGTGTGATCGTATTCGGGATGCAGGGGAGAGAGAGAATCATAGAGGGCGGCATACGGCATGACATCGAAGCGAAGCAGCAGACAACCAGTGGTGCGAAAACGCGCATCAACAATCAGGGCAGGAAACACGGCACCGCACAGCGGTACCTTCATACGGCGGCAGACGTCCTGAAGCAGCGGCACCATGGTTTCACGATCAGACTCGGCCACCAGTGCCAATACGCCCATGGACGGACAACAGCGGCGCCACTCACCTAAACATGCCTCGATTTCCTCTGGCGCCTTGTTCTCGAAATATACGGTGCCGGTCGTCATAACGGTTTCCTTTCTGCATCAGGATGTTCAAGACTAAGTCACTCCGGTAGGTCGTGCACCATATCATTAATTTTACCACAAAAGAAATTTGATTCATCTGTCAGGCCGATATTTTATTGATTGCCGCGGGCATAAAAAAAGCCGCCCATGCGCAGGCGGCTTAATCAATCTCACGGTGTAAAGCAATCCGGAGTGAAGTTAGTCGTGATGAAGTAGTCCTCGACCGTCTCGGCCCGGCGGATCAGTTCGACCGTGCCGTCGCTGCGGAGCAGCAACTCCTTGGGGCGCAGTCTGCCGTTGTACTGGAAACCCATGGCGTGGCCGTGGGCGCCGGTGTCATGGATGACCAGGATATCGCCGTCATCGATTGGCGGCAGTTCACGCTGAATTGCGAACTTGTCGTTGTTCTCGCAGAGGGAGCCGACCACGTCGTAGGTTTCGCTCTGCGGCAGGTCTTCCTTGCCGAGGACATCGATGTGGTGGTAGGCGTCGTAGAGTGCCGGGCGCATCAAGGCGGTCATGCAGGCGTCAACACCGATGTAGTTGCGGTAGGTCTGCTTGGCGTTGATTGCCGTCGTTACCAGGCAGCCATGCGGTCCGGTGATAAAGCGGCCGCTCTCCATCAGCATCTTCGGCGCAAAACCGTTGGCGCTCCGGAAGGCGTCGAAGAGGGCAGTGATCTCCGTAGCCATGGCGGCGAGGTTAAGACCTTCGTGCTCTGGGCGGTACGGGATGCCGAGGCCGCCGCCGATGTTGACGAATTCGAGTTCAATGCCGAGTTCCTTCTTGAGCAGGGCGGTCAGTTCGAGGAGCATCCGTGCC
>Ga0154471_185_pt1 | contig 37120 bp, 40 predicted proteins | sample RifGroC2_FD_115950 | JGI IMG/M metagenome (GOLD analysis project Ga0154471, IMG submission 115950) | Geobacteraceae bacterium GWC2_53_11
AGACTGTTATACCCAGTTACTAAAACAACGATTATGCCGGGCACGATGCTAAAAAGCCCGACAGACTCCTAGGTATATGCTAAATGTAAAAGGCGGGTTAAATCACGTCTTTTCTACATTCCAGGGGGGACCCTTGCAATTGACTTTACCATGCTACTCTGCTAGAAGAGGTGCAGATTTATTCAGTTCAAAGGACTTTACATGGAAAGTTTCTTTCTCAAGCTTTCGGTGATGCTTGTACCCGGTATGCTGGCAATTGTGTGTCATGAAGTTTCCCACGGGTATGTTGCCTGGCGTTTCGGCGATCCGACCGCGAAGATGATGGGACGGTTGACGCTTAACCCTCTGAAGCATATTGATATTATTGGTACGCTCATGATATTTTTTATCGGTATTGGATGGGCCAAGCCGGTGCCGGTCGTGTTTGAAAATCTTCGTAATCCCAAGCGTGACATGATCTGGGTAGCGGCAGCCGGTCCAATTACCAACATCATTCTGGCAACGGTGTCGGCTTTTTTGCTTCGGGGAGTGGTTTCGTTCAGCAACCCTGCTGCTTCCGGCTCACCGCTTGCCATGCTGGTAGAACCGGTAGTCCTTATGCTGGCTTTTTCCGTTTATATCAATCTGCTGCTGGCTATCTTCAATATGATACCGGTGCCTCCTTTGGATGGCGGTCGCGTATTGGTCGGGCTGCTTCCCTATCGTCAGGCCGCTGCCTGGTCGCGCATCGAGCCGTACGGGATGATAATCATTATCGTTCTGGTGTTTTTTACCAATATGTTTTCATACATAATCTCCCCGTTTCTTCGTATTGGTGTCCATCTGTTAGCTGGCCCGCAAAGTGATCTTGTTCTCAGTGTGACAAGGTTGATGATGCATTAAATTGCCTGCGGAATGAGAGGTAGTGATGAATGATCCGAGAATTAGACAGTTTGCTGAAATCCTGGTTGATTACTCAACCAGGGTTAAAAAAGGTGATGTCGTACTGATCAATTCCGCGGGGCTGGAAGCGCTGCCACTGGTCAAGGAGTTGTATGCCCTGTGTCTCGCGCGTGGGGCCGCATACGTTGAATACAACTTTTCAGTGCCGGAAATAGACCGGTATTTTTACAACAGTGCTACCAAACAGCAGTTGGCGCACTTTCCGCAGCATAAGCTGGATTTCTATAAGACGGTGACGGTTTATATCGGTATCTCGGCCGGAAACAATTCAATGGTCATGGCCAACGCCCGGCAGGAATCGGTGGTTGCCTATGCTAAACTGACCAGGCCCCTGATCGACCAGCGTGTCAAGCATACCCGCTGGTGCGTGACCCGCTATCCAACCCATGCTTCTGCCCAGGAAGCGCGCATGAGTCTGGATGAATACGAGGATTACCTGTTTTCAGCCTGTTGTATTGACTGGAAAGCAGAGTCCAAAAAACAGGAAAAGCTGAAAAAGCTGATGGACCGAACCAAAAGTGTGCGTATTGTCGCACCCGATACGGATCTCCGTTTCAGCATTGACGGCCTGCCCGGCATTAAATGCGATGGCCGCCTTAACATGCCGGATGGCGAGGTGTTTTCGGCTCCGGTCAAAACCTCTGTCCAGGGGCATATCACCTATAACTGTCCAAGTATCTATCAGGGTAAAGAGTACAACGGCGTCAGGTTCGAGTTTGCAGACGGCAGAATTGTCAAAGCCACTGCCGATGGCGGCATGAGCAAAGCCCTTAATAAAATTCTGGATGCCGACGAGGGTGCCCGTTATATCGGTGAATTTGCCATTGGCGTCAACCCGGGGATTCGGCAGCCGATGCGCAATATTCTGTTTGATGAAAAGATCTTCGGCTCGATTCACTTCACTCCGGGACAGGCCTATGACGAGTGTGACAATGGCAACCGTTCGTCCGTACACTGGGATCTGGTGCGTATTCTTGCCGATGGAGAGATACTGTTTGACGACGTTTTGATACAGAAAAACGGGCGTTTTGTTCACAAAGAGCTACTGGACCTAAATCCTGCCTGAGAGAGTACACATGACGCACAGTCCTGAAATCGAATTTGAACATGATGATTTCGAGTTTGAAACCATAGACGAAGAGCTGCTGGTTGACGGTCGCTGTCAGCAGGTACTCAAACATTTCTACCTGAACCTCCAGCAACAGGGAATGTCTGCCGAGAGCGCCTCTGAACTGGCTTTCAGTGCGGACCTGTATCTGAGGGACTATCTGATTGATTTTGGCCGCCAGAATATCGTGCGTCCTCAACCGGGGATTGTTACTAAATTTGCCGGTTCCTGGTTTATCACCCACACGCTCGATCCTGAGTTTGCCATGCTGGAACGGCACCTGACGGCGATATCCGAATTGTACCGCTACCTGCATCGGCAGCACCTGATTTCTGCTGAAGAGCTCTCATATCTTTTAGATGAAGCCGGACAACAGGCCTTTTTCCAACAAAGGATTGAATCCTTTCTTAATCTTACCGGTGGCGGTTTCGGTGCATGGGATGCCGAGTGTCCGGCGTCGTTCTGACCGTCGTGGGGTAGCTTGTAATGGCATGCAAACAAAAAAAGCAGATTGTTATTACCATTCTTGATCAGAAACACCTGAGAGATGATTGGTACATTGATTTCGATGGTCAGGAATTCCAAAAGTTTCTGCCGGGATTGATCAAGGAAATGAAGCGGTTGGGTGTGGAGTTGTCGGTCCAGCGCAATCGGGAAACAGTTATTTCTGTCAACAGCTATGCGGACTTGTTGAATGTGGTGAAAATATCGTCACCCCAGGATGGTCATAGCAACCAGTGTGTCGGGCATATCATCGGAAAAAGTCAGCGGCTGGATATAATGGAGGATATTGGCACAGCGGTCAGACGCATTGCGTTTGCTCCTGAAACAATCGCCCCCTCCAGTGAATTCAGGAAAGTATGTCATAACTGCGGCTGTGGATGTTAGAGTGGTGTGCCCAAATTATTAGTTGGTAAGGAGTCTTGACATGTCAACAGCATCAATACCGGAAACCGTACGAAGGTTGCTGGCATCGCAGCCGATCGAGTTGCCGATCTTTCATCCGGTTGCCTTAAAGCTGCAGAGAATGCTGTCTAATTACGATTTTACGGTTGATGAAGTTGCTCAGGTTGCCAATGAGGATATGTCTTTGGCGAGTCAGATGCTCAAGATTGCCAACTCGCCCATGTACATGGGGCGCTCCAAGGTTGCGACGATCAAGGAAGCGGTTATCCGGCTTGGCGCCCAGCAGGTTATCAATCTGGTCATTGCGGCTTCGCAGGCGTCGGCTCATACCTCGTCAAATCAGGCGCTTGATCACTACATGAAAGAGATGTGGATTCACAGCCATGGCTGCGCTCTCGGGGCCCGCTGGCTGGCCCATTCCTGCGGCATGCGCGGTGTGGCTGACGAAACGTACCTTGCCGCGCTTCTTCATGACGTTGGCAAGTTGTATCTGTTGAAATCAATTGAGAAGCTGGTGGGAGCAGGGGTGATCAATTCACTCTTTGATGACGAGCTGATCCTGGAAATATTCGATGCGATGCACGTCGAGCAGGGGTATCGCATGATGCAGCACTGGAATTTTCCGGCAATGTACTGCGACGTGATAAGGGATCACCATGCTGAACAATGGGATACGGTCAACAAGATGCTGGCTATTGTCCGGTTTGTCAACATGGCTTGTCACCGGGTCGGACTTGGATTGAAGCACGACCCGGATCTTGTCCTCATTGACACCAATGAAGCAGAAATACTGGATATCACTGATACCCAGATTGTTGAGCTTGAGTCAATGCTGGAGGAATCACGGGAAGTCGCGCTAGAGGGGTAACACCCTGCAAGGCACTGCTCTGCAAAGTCGCGTCACTACTCTATGGGGGCAGGCTCGCACAGGTTGTCGGCACAATTTGCCTCGCCGCCACACGTAAAACAGTAGAATTTCGGATCACTGGTGACAGCGGCAATTTCGTCATGCAGTCCGTTGCTCCTCAGCATGCAAAGATGGCCATGGTGATCGGCTCCACAGCGGCATTGTGTTTTGGTTGTCATGGCGGTTCTCCTCGGATGGTGGCTTGAAAACTGCGCAACCATACCAGAACCTCTGAAAAAAAAATAGTCTGTGAACAGAACTTTTGTATCGGAAAGGAATTATTAACGTGTCGTTTACCCCTACGTCTCTTCTTGTTACCGGAGGGGCCGGATTTATCGGCTCCAATTTCATTCATTCTTTCATTGCCAACAATCCGGAAAGCATGGTCACCAACCTGGATTGTCTGACCTATGCCGGCAATCTGAAAAACCTGACCGCACTGGAAGGGAATTCTCATTACCGTTTTGTCAAAGGCGACATCGGCGATGCGCTCCTGGTGTCACAGTTGCTGGCTGATCACAAGATTGATGCTGTTGTGCATTTTGCCGCTGAATCTCACGTTGACCGCTCCATAACCGGCCCGGAAATTTTTGTCCGGACGAACGTGCTCGGCACGCAGGTCCTCCTGGAAGAGAGCCGCAAGCATTGGCAGTCCGGTGCTGTGGCCGACTTCCGGTATCTTCAGATATCAACCGATGAAGTCTACGGCAGCCTCGGCGATACTGGGTACTTTACCGAAGAGACTCCGCTTGCCGCCAATTCTCCCTATTCGGCCAGCAAAGCCGGGGCAGATCTGCTGGTGCGTGCCTATCATGAAACCTTCGGTATGCCGACACTGAACACCCGCTGTTCCAACAATTACGGTCCCTACCATTTCCCAGAAAAGCTGATTCCGCTTCTGATCCATAACATCATCAATAAGAAGCCTCTGCCGGTCTACGGCGACGGCCTGAATGTCCGCGACTGGCTGCATGTGCGTGATCATGCGGTGGCAATTGAAACGGTGCTCAAAAAGGCTGCACCAGGGGCGGTCTATAATATCGGCGGCAACAATGAGTGGAAAAATATCGACATCGTCAACCTGGTTTGCGATCTGCTGGATGAGCGGCTCGGACGTGTGCGCGGAGAGAATCGAACGCTGATATCATTTGTCAAGGATCGGCTCGGCCATGACCGTCGCTATGCTATCGACGCCTCGCGGCTCAAAGACGATCTTGGCTGGACTCCTGCCTATACCTTCGAACAGGGGATTGCCGAAACAATCGACTGGTACCTCGCCAATCAGGAGTGGGTGGCCGAAGTCACGTCCGGAGCGTACCGTGAATACTACCAGCATCAGTACGGCGGAGGTGTCTCTTGATTCTGGTGGTCGGAGCACGTGGAATGCTGGGTCAGGATCTGATGGCGCTTTTGGGAGCCAGAGGGCACGGTGTTGATATTGACGAGATTGATATTACCTCGCCCGAATCGGTGATGAAGGTTGTTGGTGACCTGAAACCTGAAGTAGTCGTCAATTGTGCCGCATATACCGACGTGGATGGTTGTGAAAGCAATACGGAAACGGCGATGGCTGTCAATGGCGAAGGGGTCGCATATCTGGCCATGGCGTGCCGGGATCTTGGAGCCTTATTGGTGCAGGTAAGCACTGATTACGTGTTTGATGGCGGCAAGGGTAGACCCTACGTCGAGGATGATGCCCCCTGTCCGCTCAGTGTGTACGGCGAATCAAAGCTGGCGGGAGAGATGAACGCCGCATTCAGTCCTGAACATCTGATCGTGCGTACCCAGTGGCTGTACGGTCTGCACGGCAAGAACTTTGTGGAAACCATGTTGCGGCTTGGCGCTGAAAAAGATGAACTGACCGTCGTTGACGATCAGATCGGCTCGCCGACATGGACCGTGGATCTGGCGCGGGCAATTATCGCCCTGATCGATAACGGTTGCCGGGGTATTTACCATGCGGCCAATGCGGAGTACTGCTCGTGGAACGGCTTTGCCAAAGCAATCTTCGAGGAACAGGGGCTACCGGTTTCAGTCAAGCCCATGACCACGACCGAGTTGAACCGGCCGGCCCGGCGTCCGCTCTATTCTACCCTGGAATGCAGTAAACTTGCAGCTGATGCGGGTTTTCAGCCGCAACCATGGCGTAGCGCTCTCCAGGAATATCTGGAAATTCGTACAGCTGCACTTTGAGGGGATACCAATTGAACCTGGCGAATGCCCCTATGCCTGCTAGCACACCTCTCAGGCATATATTACTGCTGTTGTGCTGCATCTGCCTCCTCTCGGTCTGCGCCGGATGTGCCGCCTCCTCTGCAACGGTTATTGAGGAGGAGGTCGTTACGAATCCCAAGCCGATGTTTAATTATACAGCACTGGTAATTCGTGACCTTGACCTGAAAAGGGAGATGTACACTGATTCTCCCGAAGCGGGAATGAGCCAGCGTGAGCGTCGCTATTCGAAACTCCCCGGGGAGTTGTCCGATCATATCGAACGTTATGTCAAGTCACACCGCACCTATAAAACAATATCCCGTGACGGTGCAGCCGATGCTTCGACCTTGGTTCTGACGGGAAGATTTATCCGGCTTGGCCGGTTCAAAATTTCGGTCATAGTCAGTTTGCGGGATGGTGCCAGTGGTCAGGAAGTTGCCTACTTTCGTCAGACCCTGTGGGATGTTCTCGATACGACGGATACGGTCAGCCAGTTGGGGCGCGAAGTCGCGGATTTTATTGACCGGATTCAATACAAGTAACGGCGGTTTCTGTTAGTTTGCGGGAAGGGGCACAGGCTCAGCATGTTGCTGACGAACCGTCGCCCCGTTGTAGAACCTGAAACAGTTTTTTTTATTCTGATTGTCAACCTGTTGTTGTGAGACAGTTGACAAGGGGCGTGTGATGCAACGCACAATATGCAATGAGTTGGATGAAATCAAGGGGCGTGGACTGCTGCGGAGTACGAAGATGATCAGCGGCAGGCAGTCGTCACACGTTGTGTGCAACGGTAGCGACGTGCTGATGCTCTGCTCAAACAATTACCTGGGGCTGGCCGATCATCCCGCTCTGGCGGCTGCTTCCCGGACGGCAATTGAACAGTACGGCACATCAAGCGGTGCCTCGCGCCTGGTATCCGGAACGATGGAGCTTCACGAACAGCTGGAGCGTACGGTTGCCACCTTCAAAAAATGTGAGGCGGCCTTGCTTTTCAATAGCGGGTATGCTGCAAATACCGGCATTATTCCGGCTCTGGCCGGGCGTGGCGATGTCATCTTTTCCGACCGGCTCAACCATGCCAGTATTGTTGATGGAATCATGCTTTCCGGTGCTCGCCTGGTACGCTATCAGCATGGCGATTTCGGTCAGCTTGCGAAGCTTATGGAAAAGCATGGCAAGGGGCGCTGCCTGATTGTGACCGACGGTGTCTTCAGTATGGATGGCGATATTGCTCCTTTGGCGGAGCTGGCCAGGCTCAAGCGCACCCATGGGGCTCTGCTTATGGTTGACGATGCCCATGGCTGCGGAGTTCTTGGTGAGCAGGGGCGGGGAAGCGCCGAAATGTCGGGCGTCGGGAGTGAAATAGATATTCAGATGGGAACGTTCGGTAAAGCGCTGGGGAGCTTTGGCGCATACGCTGCTTTTTCGGCTGAAGTACGTGAGCTGTTAATCAACCGGGCGCGCAGCTTTATTTTTTCAACGTCATTACCCCCTGCAGTCGTGGCTGCCTCGCTGGCGGCTGTTGAGCTCGTGCAGACTCCGGAAGGGGATGACCTGAGAAGACAGTTGCGTACCAACACCATTTTCTTCAGAAACAGTCTGTTGGAGGCCGGTTTCAACATTCCTGATGGCGTCACCCAGATTGTGCCGATTGTCGTCGGTTCGGCAGATACGACCATGCAGTTTTCTGAAGCGCTGCTTGCCGAAGGGGTGTTTGCCCAGGGTATCCGACCTCCCACGGTCCCCGTCGGCACAAGTCGTCTCCGTTTCACTTTGATGGCCACTCATACGCATGACGATCTGGCCGATGCGGGTGAGAAAATCTGCCGTATCGGCAAGCGTCTTGGAGTCGTATAATGCCATGGTATGAAAACCGTCACGGAGAGAAGCTGTGGTACGAAGACAGAGGGGCTGGGTGCCCGGTTGTACTGGTCCATGGTTGGTGTATGTCTTCAGCGATCTGGGCATATCAGTTCGACGACCTGCCCGCTTCCATGCGGCTTATTGCGCCAGATCTTCGCGGTCACGGGCGCTCGCGGGAAATCACAGCGAATCTCGATTTTGGCCGCTTTGCCGAAGATTTGGTTGATCTGTTTGAGGCCTTGGACCTTTCCCAGGTGGTTCTGGTCGGCTGGTCCATGGGAGCGCAGGTTGCGCTACAGGCATCTGCCGGACTATCCGGGCGGCTTGCCGGTTTGGTATTGGTGTCGGCAACTCCCCGTTTTACCGCTTCAGCTGAATTTCCCCATGGTCTCAATGACAGTGAGGTGCGCGGCATGCGTCTTAACGTGCAGCGAAACCCGAAGCGGGCGTTGGACCGTTTTTATTCCCGCCTTTTTACGGAAGGTGAACTGGAGCGGCATGACTTAGCTCAAGAAATCAAACGGCTGCTTTCGGAACTTGTCGCACCGGATACAGCCGCTGTGCTTGATGCCCTTGATGCTCTTGCCGGGGCAGATATGCGCAACCTGCTTGCCGCAGTCAGTCTGCCGACCGTAATTGTGAATGGTGCACAGGACCGGATTTGTCTGCCAGAAGCATCACTCTTTCTTAAGACACATATAACCGGCGCAGTGCAAACTCTCTTTCCGGGCTGCGGGCATGCGCCGTTTTTGACGCACCGTCATGAATTTAATGACATTATCATTGGCTTTGTAAGGAGTATCTGTGGACAGAATGCCTGACACCGGTAGGATTGCTGCTGCATTTCATAAAAAAGCAGTGGAGTATGATCAGCATATCCTTGTCCAAAAGCGGGTTGCGGCACAGCTGGTCGGATCCGTTGAACAGCACCTGAAGGGGCGACCTGATCAGGTGCTGGATGTTGGCACTGGTACAGGCGCACTGCTGGAACGGCTGCATGTACAATATCCCGATGCTCGCCTGACGGGGCTTGATATCGCTTTCAATATGTGCCAGCGCACGCTGCACAAAGTGGGCCCCGCCTGCAACATCGTTAACGGTGATGCGGAATATCTTCCGTTTAAAACCGGGGTGTTCGATCTGGTTGTGTCTGCATCGGTGCTGCAGTGGGTGAACAGTTTACCGGCGGCTCTGTGCGAGTTTCAGCGTGTTACGAGGCCGGGCGGAGATATCAACCTGGCTTTTTTTTGTGACGGTTCACTGGAAGAGTTGAGGAGCTGTTTTCGGGATACGGTCACTCGTAATGGCGTTGATAGCAGTATGTCCCGTCTTCATGATTTCCGGAATGTTGATGATGTAACGGCAATGGTGAACGAACTGGACTTTGAAAAAGTAGTGGTCACGGTGGAAACGGAAGTTGACTGGTACGATAGCCTGAATTCCCTGCTACGCTCGATAAAAAGTATCGGGGCCGGAACAGTGTCGGGCGGTTCCGGAAAAGGTTTGGGCTGGCGAGGAGTGTTGCAGGAAACATCACGGTTGTATCAGGAGAGGTTTGGACTGAACGGCAGGATACCTGTTACCTATAAAGTTCTGTATCTGACCGCCCGTACCAAAGCGTAATCAAAGAAAAAGATGAGACGGGAATCAAGATTCAATTCTATAACGAATTGATGATTTTCTTCGCAAAATCATTGATGACGCTATAGTGCACTTCAACCCCTTCACGTTTGCCATCAATAATGCCTTTGTTCTTAAGCAGAGCCAGATGCTGCGAAACCGTTGCCTGAGGCAAGCCGAGGCATTCCCAGATATGTTTTACGTTACATTCCTGAGTACAAAGCCCCGCCACAATCTTCAGCCGAATTGGATGTCCTAGCACCTTTAGTACTTCTGCTTCAGCCGAAAATCTCTTATCCTTGTCGAATGCCATGATCATACTCCTGCACTTTTTCGATTATCATATATATGGATTCTTTGCTAGTCAATCGAAAACAGGCTCTCTTCCTGTTTTGCGGAATTCTAGCTATATAAGGTGTTGCTCAGATGGCAGGCAGCGGAGTGTCCTGGTGCATATTCCTTCAAGAGGGGGACTTCATGGCGACAGCGGTCTATCGCATACCGGCAGCGTGGATGGAAGCGACACCCAGGGGGGATTGACAGGGCGGAGGGAAGGTCGTCATGCAGCAGTTCACCTTTGGCCGCTGTGTGGCCTAAGCCTGGGATTGCTGCAATAAGGGCCTCGGTATAGGGATGCCGGCAGCGGCGGAATAGCTCGGAGGCAGGACCGCATTCGACAATCGTCCCCAGATACATGATAATGGTACGGTCACAAATGTGACGCAGCACCAGCAGATTATGCGAAACGATCATCATGGACAAGGCGAAGTCCTGCTTCATCTGCAACAGGATGTTAATGATCTGGGCCTGAATGGAGATGTCGAGTGATGACACCGGTTCGTCGGCGATCAGTATTTCCGGAGAGGATGCCAGAGCCCGTGCAATGCCGATACGCTGGCGTTGTCCGCCGGAAAACTCATCGGGAAAGCGGTTGGCGGCATCTTCGGGCAAACCGACCGCCTCCATAAGGCGGGAAAGTTCGGCTCGTTGCAGGGTGGGGGCAACTCCGGCAATTTTGAGCGGTTCCGAGATGCTGTCACCGATCCGCATGCGAGGATTCAGGGATGAGAAGGGATCCTGAAAGATCATTTGGGTTTTACGGCGAAAAACGGTGCCGGCGTCTTTACCCAGTTGTGACAACGGCGTGCCTTTGTACAGCATGCTGCCCGAGTCGGGCGCCAGGAGCCCGGCCATGATCTTTGCCAGCGTTGATTTTCCGCATCCGGATTCTCCGGCAATGCCAAGCGTTTCACCGGCAGACAGATGTAACGAAACGCCATCAACCGCGGTTAACGTGCGCGCAGAATGATTATGCGAGGAGACCTTGAACGTTTTATGAAGATCTGCCGCGTTGAGAAGGGAAGTGTCAGTCATGGATGTTTCCAGCAACGAAGAAAATGGGACGGCGCGATCTCGACAAGCTGCTGTAACCCGGCTTGACACTCAGCCATTGAGAACGGACAGCGTTCAGCAAAGCAGCAACCTCCGGAAGATGCTGACGGGAGATTGAACTGGCCTGACAGGGTTGGCAGCGGAGTTCCCGGTTCGGCATATTGAGGCAGAGATGCCAGGAGCGCCTGAGTATACGGGTGACGTGGGGCGGACAGCAAGGCAGCAGTAGGGGCGAACTCGACAATCTGACCTGCATACATAACGGCAGTATGAGCGGCGCGTTCGGCTACTATTCCGAGGTCATGGGTAATAAGCAGCATTGACAGGCCGCGTGTTTTCCTCTGTTCATCCAGAAGCTCAAGTATCTGTGCCTGTATGGTGACATCCAGGGCCGTTGTCGGCTCATCGGCAATCAACAGCGAGGGGGCGCATGCCAGGGCCATGGCAATCATAACCCGTTGGCGCATCCCTCCGCTTAACTGGTGAGGGTAATCGCGCATCCGGTCACCGGCAGAGGGAATGCCGACGTTTGTCAGGAGCTCTGTTCCCCTCTCCCGGGCTTCCCGCTGTGACAGGTTCATGTGGAGAAGCAGCGGTTCGCAGAGTTGGTCGGCTATAGTCAACACCGGGTTCAAGGATGTCATCGGTTCCTGAAAAACCATTGAAATCCTCCGTCCACGGATTTTTCTCAGTTCCTCTTCCGGGAGTGTCAGCAGGTTCCGCCCCTCGAAAACAATTTCACCGGAACTGATACGGCCGGGCGGCGGAATAAGCCGCATAATTGAGAGGGCCGTCATGCTTTTTCCAGACCCGGATTCTCCCACAAGTGCCAGAACGGACCCGGGCTCCAAGGAAAGAGAAATGCCCCGGACGGCATCAAAGACGCCCTTCTCTGTTGGAAACGATACGTTCAGGTTATGTATGGAAAGGAGATCGCTCACGGTAAGCACGAATGGGGAAAAGAAGTCACATCAAACACGAAAGGCTGATAGGACGGTGTTCGGGGAATCCGTATGCCGGGACGAGAAAAAAGTTCCTTCGCCAAGAATGGCAGTAAAAACTTCGACGACAGCCGGGTCGAACTGCGTGCCGGAGTTCTCTGTCAGTTCCGTGATGGCGACATCAAGTGAAAGAGCTTTGCGATAGGGGCGATCAGAAGTCATGGCGTCAAAGGCATCAGCGACGCCGATGATGCGCGATTCAACAAGCTGGTCATTGTGTTTGATATGATGCGGGTATCCCAAACCATCATAACGCTCATGATGCTGACCTATGCAGGTGCGCACATCTTTCAGGAAATCGATCGGTTCAAGAATTTTCATGCCGATGATCGGATGTAACTGCAGTTCACTGACATCATGGGCCGAAAGTTTGCCTTCTTTGTGCAGCAGGCTCAGGTCAATGCCGATTTTACCAATATCATGCAGAATTGCTGCCCGCTCCAGGATCTGCAACCTGTCGGAAGACAAGTTAAAACGTCGGCCGATTTCAACACTATACCGTGTTACCCGCTCGGAATGCCCCTTGGTATAGCTGTCGCTGGCCTCAATGGCGGTGACGAGTGCCTGAATTGTATTGAGATATGTTTGCTGCTGCTCGTCATAGAGTGTTGCGTTTTTGATGGCAATCGCAGCCTGGGCAGCAATCGTGGTGAGCATTTCCAGCTCGTATGAATAAAACTGTGAATTGTCAGTCTTGTTGACAACACTGATGGTGCCGATAATTTCATCCATAACCATGAGTGGTGCACAGATTAACGTTTTCCGCTCATAGCCCAATTCGCTGAAACGGTCAAACTGCGGTGTCTGATTGATGTCGGAAATCAGGAGCGGTTGACGATTGTTGATGACCCACGTCGAGACACTGGTCTCCTTCATTTTGATTGCTTTTTGCGGCGCACTCAGCTTGCCGCCGGCGATAAGGTTGGTTACTTTAAGCGCCAGCTGCTCTTTGTCATAGAGGATGATATAGCCGATTTGAGCATCCAGTGTGGAAGTAGTGCTGCGAACAATGAGATTAAACAGTCTGTCGATGTCCATGGTCGAATTGATTGCCAAGCCGATCTTGTAGATGGTGGACAGTCTGTCAAAGGCATGCTCAAGATTTTTGTTCTTCTGCTCCAGTTCCGCAGCCAGATCGGCAATGGTAAAACTTGCGTGCTCAACCTCTTCGATTCTTTCTTCAAGAGAAACATTGAGATTTTCAATTTCCCGGAGCTGTTCTTCCAGTTTTTGATTCATCAACTGTGTGTCATGGTGATGCGACAGCTTTTCTTCTGCCCGGGCAAGCTCGCGTTCGTTCAAAACAGTGGTGTGCAGCAGGTCCTTTAGTTTGGTTGTCATTGAATTGAAATGAAGGGAGAGGGTATTCATCTCGTTTGAACTCTGAATTGAGCTGTTGACGTCAAAATTACCGAGTTCAATTTGCCGCATGTCAGTAATTAATGCGCGAATGGGGCGGTCTACATAGAGCGTCAGGAAGGTGAAAATAGCTCCGATGATCAGTAAGATCATCAATATGGCAGAGGCTATGGCACTTTTCTTTTCATAATTGACGTAATTGATGAGGTCATCCATCGATATTTCAGTTTCAATAATGGCGATGACCGGTTTCCGGGCGTCATGGCAGCCATGACAGTCAGGTGTGTTGAGGATACGGGTATACGAGTCAAGATTGTTTTGTTGGTTGGTGAAATAGAAATGGTTTTGCTTTGAGTTGAAAATATTTTCGCGTTCTTCTGCTGAAAGCTCTTTACCTATATCATTAGTGTCTGCTGAATGGATTATAGTCCCTTCTTGGTCAATAATCCGTAATTCTTTAATATGATCATGGACTTTTGCATCGTGAAGGATTGCATTTATCGCTGTTGTGTGGCCGGCCTTCATCGAATTCTGAATATTTGAAACAACGCTCTCGATCAATATTACAGAACTTTTTTCAACAATCTTCTCGATCACGGCCTTCTGGTCGCGGTAATGATGCCACGACACGAAAGAAATAACCGTAATGACAATAAGTGCCACCAGGCCAACTATTTTAATTTTGAGAGAGTTAAAAATCACATGATTCTTTCAGTAATAGATTGGGGTTGCGTTATTTACCACAAACCATGGTGCGATTTAGCGAAAAGACCAGTATTGCAATATACTTATCTTTGGTTGCCGTTGTCAGGCGGTAATGCTGATAAAATGCTGTAGCTTTCAATAGTTGACTAAAATTGTGCTGAAAAAATTACTGTCGATGCCGACGGATACGGATTATATATATTAGTGATTCTTATGAGTTAAGTATCAAACACCGGTTAGCATACAGTATGCATGCCAAAGTGTGCAATAGTGATCTTTATGGGAACGGAGCTGAAAACCATTCAATCAAAAAAATTGACACGATGCGCTATTATATGTTTCTATCCTCAGGTTTTGCGGCCAATTCATAGTGTAAACATAATTGCTTTCCTGACGTTAGTTTTGGTCGTGTTCTCATGGCCTGGCGGCAGCAGGATTAATGCGGCCGTTCTGGATGAAACCATCCGGGTTGCTATTGTTAAATCCGCTTCCGAAGTGACTGTTTCCGGTGAAGGTCTTCTGGTGACAAGCGAGGGGGGCAACCCGCTGGTAGTCACTTTTCCTGCCACGGTCAAGACCGTTAAGGATGGGCTGCTGCTTGAAGGGAAGCTGTACCGGAGGCTGACGTTTTCAGCATCATCTGCCGTGCTTGTGAATAACAAGCCATACCGGGGACTTGCAGAGTTGACCGTGGCAGATAAGGGCATTCTGGTGGTGAATCAATTGCCGCTTGAAGAATATCTGGTCGGGTTGATCAATTGTGAAATTTCTTCTGCATGGCCGATTGAGGCAGTAAAAGCTCAGGCTATCATAGCCCGAACGTATGCGTTGAACAGGAAAGCGGCACGAAGTAACTTGCCGTATCACCTCGAGTCATCGGTCATTGACCAGGTGTATGAAGGGTGTCTGATTGAAGACAGCCGCGCCAGGCGCGCAGTTAACGAAACTGAAGGGCAGGTGCTGACCTTTGGCGGTGCGATTATCCAGGCGTTTTATCACTCCAGTTGCGGAGGAAAGACGGAAGCTTCCGAGAATGTCTGGGGAACTTCGTTGCCGTACCTGAGAGGCGTAGACTGCCAATACTGCCTTACTTCCTCCACCGCAGCTACCTGGGAATGCAGGCTCTCTCTGAAAGAGCTTGAAGAGCGGTTGCGGTCAGCCGGACATAGGGTGTCTGGCTTGCTTGATATCAAACCAGGTTCGGCTAATTCGCGTGGCCGCCTGAAACAGGTAATTCTGCTGTCGTCAAAGGGCGGCGTCACCATAACCGGGGAGCAGTTTCGCAGGGCAGTCGGGTATGGAGTCATAAAGAGCACCCGTTTTACACTTAAGAGCATAAAAAATGAAATCAGCTTCTCCGGCAGCGGTAACGGTCATGGAGTCGGATTATGTCAATGGGGTGCAAAGCAGCGTTCGCTTGACGGCTTTGGCAGCGGAGAAATTCTTGCCTACTACTATCCCGGCACGGAATTGAAAAAGCTCTCTGATATTCGTTGACCCACAGATTAGGGATTTGAATGCTCGTTAAGGATTTTACCTTTCATCTTCCGCAGGATTTGATTGCGCGTCATCCATCGGCTCAGAGGGACGGCTCGCGTTTGATGCTGCTTGACCGCTCGTCGGGGGCAATTGCCGAGGACACGTTCAATCACCTGGATGCTTACCTGAAACCGGGTGATCTGCTGGTTATGAACGACACCCGGGTTATTCCGGCACGTTTGTTCGGGCGCAAGCCTACCGGTGGAAAAGTGGAAATTTTTCTGCTACGCCGTGTTGCTGGCACACATGAACAATGGGAATGTTTATGTAAGTCGTCAAAAAGCCTCCAAACCGGACAAGAAGTTCAGCTTGAGGCCGGTATGGTCGCAACCGTGCTTTCTCGATCCGATTCGGACAATTGGTTGGTTGGATTTTCCGGGAACGAACCGTTTGAGATCTGGCTGGAGCGCGAAGGTCATATGCCGTTGCCCCCCTATCTGCAACGCGACGATAGTACCGTGGACCGTGAGCGATATCAGACAGTTATAGCGCGGGAACCTGGTGCTGTTGCTGCTCCGACAGCCGGTCTGCATTTTACACACGAAATGCTGGCTCTCTTGGCATCACAGGGGGTCAATACAGCTTTTCTGACGCTTCATACCGGTTTAGGAACTTTCCAGCCGGTGAGAGTTGAGCGCGTCGAGGATCACCAGATTCATACGGAACGATACGTTATTCCGGCTGAAACAGCTGAAGCGGTTAACAGGACAAAGGCTGCGGGTGGGCGGGTAATTGCGGTAGGAACGACTTCTGCCCGAACGCTGGAATATTCTGCACTTCAATCCGGGCATGTGGTTGCCGGAAGTGGCGAAGCCAATATTTATATCTATCCGGGTTATCGTTTTAATGTCATTGATGCGCTGATAACCAATTTTCACCTGCCGGAATCGACGCTTTTGATGCTGGTTTCTGCGCTTGCAGGTCGTGAGTTCGTCCTTGAAGCCTATCGCGAAGCGGTACAGCGTGGCTTCAGATTTTACAGCTACGGTGATGCCATGTTCATTTCTTGAGGGGTTGTGTGTCAGAAACATTTTCGGTACTACATCAAGATTCATCCTGCAAAGCGCGGCTCGGCTCTCTGAACACCCCTCACGGTGAGATCGAAACACCTATTTTTATGCCGGTTGGTACCAACGCCACCGTTAAAGCGATGACGCCGGAGGATCTGACTGCTGTACATGCTCAGATTATTCTTGCCAATACCTACCATCTGTACCTGAGACCGGGACATCGGCTGGTCGAACAGTTGGGCGGACTCCATCGCTTTATGAATTGGGATAAGCCGATTCTGACGGATAGTGGCGGCTTTCAGGTGTTCAGTCTCGGGGAGTTGCGCAAGATCAGTGAAGAAGGGGTCAAGTTTCAGTCACATCTGGATGGTTCCTATCACATGTTGACGCCGGAACTGGCTATCCATATTCAGGAATCCCTGGGCGCAGATATCATCATGTGTTTTGATGAATGTCCTCCCGCTACCGCCGAGTATTCATACGTCAGTCGCTCCCTTGAATTGACGGCGCGTTGGGCGGCGCGATGTAAAGAAGCTCATACCCGCGTCGGGCAGCAGCTCTTTGGAATTATTCAAGGCGGCATGCATTATGACTTGCGGGCTCGCAGTGTGAACGACATCTGTACGATCGGTTTTGACGGCTATGCTTTGGGAGGCTTGTCGGTCGGTGAAGAAAAAGAACAGATGTATGGCGTGATGGAGTGTTGTTCCACGCTGTTGCCGCACGATGCCCCGCGTTACATCATGGGGATCGGGTCGCCTGAAGATTTGGTAGAGGCGGTATGGCACGGGTATGATATGTTCGATTGCGTCATGCCGACCCGAAATGCCCGCAATGGCATGTTGTTCACCAGTCAGGGGCGGGTCAACATCAAGTCTAAAATATATGAAGATGATGCGGGGCCGCTCGATCCCGCATGCAGTTGCAAGGTCTGCAAGAATTACTCACGTGCTTATCTGAGGCATCTGTACCGGTCGGGTGAAATCCTGTCGTCGCAGTTGAATACCTATCACAATTTGCATTTTTATCTGGATCTTATGCGCAGAGTCAGGGAAGCTATACGTCAAAATAGCTTCGACGATTTTCGTAAACAGTTCAAAACGGCAATGTTACAGAAACAATAACTGAAAAGGGAGGATACAACATGTTTGGATTGGCTTTTGCGATGGCAGGGGCTCCAGGAGGAGCAGCAGGTGGAGCCGGCGGTGGAATGGCGGCATTTCAGCAGATTATTCCGCTCGTGTTCATGTTTGCCATTTTTTATTTCCTGCTTATTCGTCCGCAGCAGAAAAAGGCTAAGGAGCATAAAGCCCTGCTGGAATCAATGAAAAAAGGCGACAATGTGATTACAGCCGGCGGCGTTCATGGTAAAATTACCGCTGTCGAAAACGAGCTTGTAACTCTCGAGGTTGCAAATAACGTAAATATCAAAATTACCAAAAGCTATATTGCCGCGATCAAGAAGGACTAGTCCACTATCCGGAAGGGAGAAAAAGCCTCATGCCAAAAGGAACTGGCTGGCGTATTAGCCTGATAGCAGCATTTGTCGTGCTGTCATTTCTGTATCTGACTCCGACCCTGGCAAGCAAGTTGCCGTCATGGTGGGGAAACCTTTTACCCAAAGACAAGATTCATCTCGGCCTTGACCTTCAGGGGGGGACGCACCTTGTAATGGAGGTTGATACCCAGAAAGCGGTTGAAGGATCTCTTGATCTTGTTGCTACTGATCTGGAAGATACGCTGAACGGCAAAAACTTGCGCTTCAAACGTATTGCCCGCAGCGGCTCCGACAAGGTTTCCGTAGTGCTGTATGAAAAGGGGACTGCCGATGCCGTCCAGAAACTGATCAAGGATAAATATCCTTCCTATGAGCAGAGTCCGACCTTTGATGAAGGCGGTTTTGTTGCCTTGACTCTGAGGGTAGGCGAGAAGGATGCGCAGGATCGCAAGGATAAGGCCGTTCAGCAGGCTCTTGAGACAATCCGGAACAGGATTGACCAGTTTGGTGTGTCCGAGCCGACTATCCAGCGCGAAGGGATCAACCATATCGTAGTTCAGCTGCCCGGTATCAAAGACCCGCAGCGGGCAATTGAACTGATCGGTCGTACTGCACGGCTGGATTTCAAGATGGTGCGTGAGGATATCTCTCCATCGGGGGTGATCCCTGATGATGCCGAACTGCTCAAGGAAAAGAGTGTTGACTCGACAACCGGCGCTGTTACCGAAATTCCGATCGTAGTCCAGAAAAAATCGATGATCACTGGTGATCTCCTTACCGATGCCCAGGTCAGAATCGATTCGCAGTTCAATCAGCCCTATGTCGGCATTGAATTCAATTCTCTGGGCGCCAGGCTGTTTGATCAGGTCACCGCAGCAAACGTTGGCAAGCGCTTTGCCATCGTACTTGATAACAATATTCACTCCGCCCCGGTAATACGTGAACGGATTTCCGGCGGCAGCGCACAGATTTCGGGGAATTTTACCGAGAAAACCGCTGCCGATCTTGCCATCGTTCTTCGGGCGGGAGCACTGCCGGCACCGGTCAAGATTATCCAGAACGTAACCGTAGGACCATCGCTGGGACAGGACTCAATCAATAAAGGTTTGTATGCCGGTCTGATCGGAGTACTCTTGGTTGTTGTCTTCATGGCAATTTACTACAAGCTGTGCGGCCTGATAGCCGATCTGGGCATGGTTTTGAACATTCTCTACTTGATGGGAGCTCTGGCAGCATTGGGAGCCACGCTCACGCTGCCCGGTATTGCCGCCATCGTACTGCTGGTCGGCATGTCGGTTGACTCTAATGTAATTATCTTTGAACGTATCCGTGAAGAGCTCAAGCTGGGCAAATCGCCCAAGGCGGCTCTGGATGCAGGTTACGACAAAGCGTTTCTGACAATCATGGACTCTCATATCACGACCCTGATAACGGCGGCGGTTCTGTTTCAGTTCGGCACCGGACCGGTCAAAGGTTTTGCGGTATCCTTAAGTCTGGGGGTCATCATCAACCTGTTTACCTCACTGGTCGGCACCAAGGTTATATTTGATGTCATTATGCACAAGGGAACAGTCAAAAAAATGAGCATATAGGGGGAGCACCGTTCATGGAACTTCTTGGCAAGACCAACATAGACTTTATCGGCAAGCGGAATATTGCGTTTGTTGTTTCGGCGATAATCGCGATTATCGGTATTATCGGCATCATCCAGATTGGTCGTGGTGCCGCCAACATGGGGATTGATTTTTCCGGCGGTACCGCCATGCAGTTGAAGTTCAGCAAGCCTTTTTCTATCGCTGATGCCAGGGCAGCGCTGCATAAGCACGGTATTGCCAAGGCGGATCTGCAGGAAATCAAAGACGGCAACATGCTTCTGGTCAAGATGGCCGGGGCTGCAGTCGGCAAACAATCGGAACTGGTACAGATCTCTTTCAAAAAGGAGTTTGCTGACAACCCGTTCACCGTTGAAAGTTCCACTGAAATCGGCCCGTCAATCGGTGACAAGCTGCGTAAAGATACGCTGATCGCAGTAGTTCTCTCTTTGCTGGGAATTATTCTTTACATTGCCTGGCGGTTTGATTTGAAATTCGGCATCGGGGCAACGATTGCCACCATGCATGATGTTCTGGCCATGATTGCTGTTTTTTACCTGTTGAACAAAGAGATCAACCTGCTCTTTATCACCGCCGTACTGACCATTGCCGGTTATTCGCTGACCGATACGGTCGTCATATTTGACCGTATCCGGGAAAACCTGCACAAAAACCTCAAGGGCGCCATGCATAACATCTTTAATGGCAGCATTAACGAGGTTTTATCCCGTACAATTGTTACTTCCTTGACAACTTTTTTGGCTGCTCTTGCACTGTTTGTATTCGGCGGCGAAGTGATACACGATTTTTCTCTGGCGCTGCTGATAGGGATCGGGGTAGCCACCTATTCATCGGTGTTTGTTGCCAGTCCTATCGTGGTACTTCTTGAAAATCGTGCCTTGGCAAAAGCGGCTAAAACCGCATAAGCCGGTTATCCAACCATACGGAGAGGTGTCCTGTGAACAAAGAATCAACCCTAATAGCAGTAGTTGCCCTGATCGTTGGATTGTTGGGCGGGTATCTGGTCTTCAGCATCAGCAATTCCGGTAAAAGCCAACAGCCGAATACCGCTATCCCAGCCGGCGCCGGATCGCCAACTGACTATACGCAACGCATAGCCCAAGCCGAAAAGGTGGTTGCTCAGGATCCGAAAAATCTTAACGCCTGGATATCTCTGGGCAATGATTATTTTGATACGGAGCAGTCCCAGAAATCGATTAACGCATATACAAAGGCGCTGGAAATTGAGCCTAATAATCCGAATGTTCTCACGGACCAGGGGGTTATGTTCAGAAAAGTAGGCTGGTATGACAAAGCTTTGATAAATTTTGAGAAAGCGAACAAGATTGATCCGAATCACCTGCAAAGCTTGTTCAACGCCGGTATCGTCTACGTTGTTGATTTGAAACAGCCGGAAAAGGCAGCTCCCTATTGGAAAAAATATCTCACGCTGGATTCGAACAGTCCAACCGCCATGCAGATCAAGAGCATGATGGAGCAGTCCGGTAAGGGCATGATGCCGCCGATGAAGTAATGTACCCAGGTAGACAGGGTTAGTGTACCAACGAACCAAACGAATCCCCCGCCAGTCGGGGGATTTTTTTTACACACAGGAATGCTTTGTATGAAGAAAAAATGGGTGCTTAAAACTGTTGATGATGCCACGAGCACGATGCTGTCGCGCTTTCTCGGCATTAGTCCCGTAACGGCGGGAATAATGGCCGGCAGGGGAATTGTCACTGTTGAGGATGGTGCGTCATATCTGACGCCCGCTCTTGCGGCTATGCCAGACCCTTTTCTTTTGAAAGGAATGCAGGCTGCTGTAGAACGGTTGCTGGTCGCCAGAAAGAACGGCGAACCGGTCTGCGTTTACGGAGATTATGATGTCGATGGTATCAGCGGCACGTCTCTGTTAGTGTCGTTCTTGCGAAAGGTGGGTTTTACCTGCACATACTTCATCCCCAATCGGTTTGATGACGGTTACGGGCTGAACGAAGAGGCGTTACACCGCATCATAACTCTGGGCGCTGCGCTGATCATCTCGGTGGATTGTGGTATAACATCGATTAAGGAGGCTGCCTTCTGCAAGCAGGCCGGTGTTGATCTGATTATTGTTGACCATCATACCCCCGTTGCGAGTATTCCGGATGCAACAGCCGTGATAAATCCACTCCAGCCTGGCTGTATGTACCCTTTTAAACTGTTGGCGGGGGTCGGTGTTGCGTTTAATCTGCTGGTTGCACTGCGCAGTCGTATGAGGCAGGAGGAGTTATTTGGTTCCGAAGGTGAGCCGGACCTCCGGAAATGGCTCGATCTGGTCGCTCTCGGGACGATTGCCGATGTTGTCCCATTGGTTGCCCAGAATCGTATCTATGCCTATCATGGTTTGCAAAGACTCGAAAATACCCACAGGATCGGGATATCAGCGCTAAAAAAAGTTGCCGGAATTACGGGTGAAGTCACTTGCGGACAGGTAGGCTTCCGCCTTGCGCCGCGTTTGAACGCTGCCGGGCGTATGGAAAGCGCCGTGCCGGGAGTTGAACTGCTTCTTAGTGAGAATCCGGAGGAGTGCGCTCTTATTGCTGATGAACTGGATACGGCAAACAGTGAGCGACAGACGGTTGAGCGGAACATGTTTGATCAGGCTGTCTCGATGGTTGAAGACAGCGGTGTCTATCCCGCCTGCAAGAGCATTGTTCTTGCTTCCCGCGACTGGCATCAAGGGGTTGTCGGCATCGTTGCTTCCCGGATGGTCGAGCGTTATCACCGGCCGACCATCCTGATTGCCATTGATGAACAGGGTGGCGCAAAGGGGTCCGGGCGGAGTATCCCCGGATTCCACCTTCTGGAAGCCTTGAATGCCTGTTCCGGGCATCTGGACAGGTTTGGGGGGCATCGCTATGCTGCGGGCGTAGGATTGCGTGAGGCAGGCCTCAACGGCTTTATTCAAGCATTTGAGGCTGCTGCCTCTGGCATGTTGGGCGATTCGGAGCTTGTTCCGCTGCTGGAAGTCGATGCCGAGGTGGCACCTGATCAGGTAAACCTTGCGCTGGTTGAGGAATTGTGCCGGCTGGAACCATTCGGCTCCGGCAACCCGGAACCGACCCTGATGCTGCGTGGCGCAACGGTTGTTGAACGGCGGATTGTGGGTGACGCCCATCTCAAGCTGACTATCTCGGTACAAGGGCGGAAATTTAACGCCATCGCGTTCAGGCAGGCGGAATGCTGTACGGACGGAATTCTTGACATAGCGTTTTTTCCCGAAAGTAATGTCTGGAAAAACTCAACAACATTGCAATTGCGGATCAAGTCGATGCGGGCGGCGGAGGAATAATGCAACGGAATGAACGCTTTGATCAGGCAGATAGGATCATAAAGATAGGGTTTTGGGTCAATGCGGCTTTAATGGTTATGAAACTGTCAGCCGGGTACTGGGGACATTCGGATGCCGTTTTCGCCGATGGTATCGAGAGCGCCTGCGATTTTATTGCCATATTTGCCACCATGATGGCCCTTAAGCTGGGGCGGCAACCGTTTGACGCCAATCATCCCTACGGTCATGGCCGTGCAGAAAGCCTGGCGGCGCTGCTGGTTTCAGTGGTGATATGTGCCACCGGTGGCTGGATTCTCTACGGTTCGGTGGTTTCTGTCATTGAGGGGGACTTTAAATCACCGGGGTGGATCGCCGTTGTTGCGGCCGCGGTGACGATCATTGTCAAGGAGTGGCTCTATCGTTTTTCGACCCGCACCGGCAAGAAGCTGGAAAGCCCCGCACTGCTGGCCGTTGCCAAAGACCATCGTAAAGATGCCATTACCTCCGTAGCAACACTCATCGGTGTCATCGGCGCTTATTACGGGTGGGGGATCATGGACCCGCTGGCCGCCGGCCTGACCTCGCTTTTTATCCTGCACATCGGTTACCAGACGTTCCAGGAAGCTGCCCATGATCTGATGGACGGCACCGCTCCCGCCGATTTTATTGATGCGCTCCAAGTCCTTGCCGAAAGCGTTGAGAATGTTGAGCATGTCCATGAAATCCGGGCGCGCCGCTCCGGGCAATACATGATCGTTGATCTGAAGCTGGAAATGGACCCGGAGATGACCGTCAAGCAGTCGCATGACGTGGCGACCCAGGTAAAAAAACTTATCTTCGACCGCTATCCGGGTGTTGGCGACGTTATGATTCATATCAACCCGCATGAAGAAGAGCACGAGGATTTAATCAGACTATGAAGCTGTGGCGTGTATTGATCTCTCTCGAACTCTGCCTTGGCCTGCTTGCACTGGTGTGTCTCTCCATGGCGGTCGGCTCTTTTTCCCTTTCCGGTGAATACGCTGCCGCCATCAACAGCATGCCGTTGATGGCGTGGTTGCGTGAGGTGCCGTTTTCTATCTCGTGGTGGCTCTGGATAGCCGTCGTGCTGCTTGCCCTGCTGGCCTTGAATACGTTGTGCTGCTCGTCGGAAACCCTCTGGTCGCGCTGGAGAACCTGCAACATCGCTTCGTTGCTGGCGCCGCAGCTGATTCACGCCGGCTTTCTGCTGATCGTCCTTGCCCATCTGGGGAGCGCTCTCTGGTCATCGCATTACTCGGTGGAAGTCGGCGAGATGACCCTTGCTGCCCTACCGGACGGCAGCCGGTTCGGCATCGCTTCAATATCCGTGGCAACAACACCGGAAGGAATGCCGGTCGGGTTCAGCAGCGAACTGGCGCCGGATCCCAACAGACCGGAAGTGCGTGTCACGATTTCTCCCAACCATCCCTGGTTCTCCCACGGGTTCGGTGTGTATCTCAAACAGGCGGAAGCATATCCGTACAAGCGGGCGTTGCTTGAAATTCATCGCGAAGCGGGGGCCGGGATGGCGCTGGCCGGAGCGCTGCTGTTTGCGATCGGAAATGTCCAGCTGGTGGCAATCAGGTCAAAACGGCAGGACTCCAAAATAGATTCTTGACAGTTTCAGGAAAGTTAGCCATCATCTTTTCACCTCTATGCGAAAAAAGACTCCCTTCAAATTCTTTACTCGGCTCCTCCTTCTGGTCATACTGACTGTCACCATCAATGGTGTGCATGAAAGTGCCCATGCATTGCAGAACCGCGGGGTAGCGGCAGAGGGCCTTGATGTGCATTCCGCCCTGTCTGCGCCTCACCAGTGTCCTTGTGCCCCGCTTGAAGGGCATAAGGATTACGATGACTGCGATACCTGTGTCAACTGCGCGTGTCATGCTCCCCTGACCGTTCAGCCGCTCAAACTCGTGTATAACCCCATCATAGTTGCTCTGAACACGTACGACCCCTTCAAGTTTTTACCTGAAGTCTATCTTTCCAAGTTTATCCCCCCGCAAATACTCGCATAAAACATCACACCGGGAGTAGTTCGTCCTGACTCAGGACACAATGACTTCTCTCACGTCGTGGTGCGTCCGTAACCGCCGTATCTTCATTCTTCATAACTGAATACAAGGAGGTTATTCCCTTGGGAACAACTGTATTTGCACGTGGAGCTTTGCTCCTGGTGCCTGGAATCGTGTGTATTTTATCATCAACCCCGGTGATGGCAGAGGAACAAGTACTGTCACTGCCCCAGGTGATCGAGTATTCGTTGCAGAATAATGGCGGCCTCATCTCGCTGCGCGAGGAGAAAGGCATCCGTGACGCCGGCAAGGTCAGAGCGGGGCTTTTTCCCAACCCGACCCTCGACGTTGAAGTGGGCACCGGCGCCCTGACCGGCAGCAGCGCCGAAAACAGTCTGGCCCTCGGCATCTCGCAGGAGTTTCTCCTGGCGGGGAAGCGGGGCAAGCGAACGGCCATGGCCGAACGTGAACTGGATATGTATCGCTGGCAACTGGCGGATCGGGAGCGGTTGGCCGGCGGAGAGGTGAAGGCCGCCTTTTATGATGTCCTGTTGTCGGAGCAGAGGATCGCTCTGTCCGTCCGTGCCATCGCTCTGAGCCGGCAGCTCCTCGACGTAACCAAAGAGCGTCTGGCGGCAGGCGATATACCGGAGCTGGAAATGAACCTGGCGCAGGTCGAATTGGCGAGAAGCGAAAGCGCCAGAATAGAGGCAGAGAAGGGGCATCGGCAAAATCAGGCGAAGCTCTCGGCGTTGATGGGGCTTCCGCTCGATAAGCAGCCGGTGCTGTCCGGAAAACTCGATGTTACGGTACCGTTGACACAAACAGTGGCCGAGCTGAAACAGCTTGCCCGTGACCGGCGCCCGGATGTGAAGGCGCTGGAGGCCGAAAAGGGGAGGGGGGATGCGGACATTTCCCTGTCACAGGCCGAGGGAATTCCCAACCTGACAGCCGGTTTGGTTGTCCGGCGCGACACGACATCCCTTGAGGTCGGAGGGGTGGAAGGGAAGGATACGGCCTATACCATCGGCATGAAGCTGTCCATGCCTATCCCTCTGTTCGACAGAAATCAGGCCGGCGTTCAGGAAGCCCGGGCCCGGCGGAGCAGCAGTGAAGGCCGCCTGATCGCGCTCCGCAGGGATGTTGATCGTGAAGTGGAAACGGCCTACGCCGGCTGTCTGAACAGCGACACGATTCTCTCCCTGTACAGGAAAAACATTATTCCCCAGCTTGAGGAGAACCTGAAGCTTACCCAGGAGGCCTACCGGCTCGGCGAGGTCGGCATTCTGGCGGTCATTCAGGAACAGAAGAATTTTTTCGAGGTGAGCGACGGCTACCTGACCGCGCTGCATGATCGTCAGATAGCCCTTGTGAAGCTGGAAACAGCAGTTGCAACAGAACTTAGCGGAGGTGTGCAGTGAAGAAACGGGGAATCATTATCGGACTTATCCTGGCCGTGGCAGTTGGCGGCGGTCTCTACTATCGCTCTGCGCAGAACAGCGGCGGGGAACATGCGGAACAGAAAGAAGCCGGTCATACCGAAGAAAAGGGTGGCGGACATGATGAGCACAAGGAAGGGAAAGAAGGGCATGACGGTCACGATGAACATGGCGAGGCGGGCAGTGTCAAGATGACCGCCGAGGTGCAGAAACAGAACGGCGTGGCAGTTGCTCCGGCACAAAAACAGCGCTTGGCCGGAACCATCAGCGTTACCGGCAAGGTGGAGGCCAATGCCGACCGCATTGCCCATGTGTCTCCGCGCATTCCGGGGAAGATAGTTGCCGTCAAAGCTTCGCTGGGCGACAGCGTCTCAGCCGGACAGTCACTGGCCAGCCTGGACAGCGTCGAGCTGGGCGAAGCCTTGAGCCGCTATCACCAATCAAAGACCAAGCTGGCCCTGGCCCACTCAAACATGGAGCGGATCAAGGGGTTGGTGGAAAAGAAGATCGCGGCACGTAAGGACATCTTCCAGGCCGAAACCGATTTCAAAACGGCACAGACGGAGCTGCACACGGATGAAGAGCGTCTCTCCCTCTACGGTGTTTCTGTCGCCGATCTTAAAGGCGATGACCGTAAAAAACCGCTTCTGCCGGTTCGCTCCCCCATTGGCGGCATCATTACCGAAAAGCATGCCATTGTCGGCGAACTGTCCGATCCATCCAAAAGCCTTTATACGGTGGCTGACCTCTCCTCGGTCTGGGTGATGGTTGACATCAACGAAAAGGATCTGAGCAAGGTGCGCAAGGGACAGGCGGCAACCGTCATCATTGGTGCCTATCCTGATCTGAAGTTCCGGGGGCGGATCAATCACCTGGCCGATATGGTTGACCAGGCGACCCGTACGGTCAAGGCACGCATTGAAGTGGCTAATCCGGGACGGAAGCTGAAGCCTGAGATGTTCGCTACCGTTGAACTGGCCCTGGCGGCTGATGCGCCGCCGGTGGTGGCGGTTCCCGAAGACGCCCTGCAGGACCTTGATGGCAAGAAGGTGGTCTTTGTTGCGGAAAATGAGGCTGAATTCGCGGCGCGACCGGTGCAGACAGGCCGTGCCGCCGGCGGCATGGTCGAGATCGTGTCCGGCCTGAAAGAAGGGGAACGCTATGCCGTCAAAGGCTCCTTCATTCTCAAGTCGGAAGTGAAGAAGGGTGAGATGACCGACGAACATGGCCATGGCAAATGAGAACCTAAAACCAACCCCCCTCACTCCCCCCTTATCAGGGGGGAAGCCTGAAGCCTCCCCTGATAAGGGGAGGTTTGGAGGGGTTAAAGGGAGTTGCATATGTTAGAAAAATTAATAGCCTATACGTTGCGTCAGAAAGGGATGGTCATATTCCTTGCGCTGCTGATTATAGCATTCGGATCGTACTCATATCTGAAGTTGCCGATTGATGCCTTTCCTGATGTCACCAATATTCAGGTGGAAATTGTCAGTCACGCCGATGGTCTGTCGGCCATAGAGATCGAGAGAAACGTAACCTATCCGATTGAAATGTCCATGCGCGGCCTGCCAGATATCGAACAGATGCGTTCGGTGACAAAATTCGGCTTGTCGATCGTCACTATTGTTTTCAAAGACAGCGTCGATATCTATTTTGCGCGGCAGCTGGTGTTCGAACGACTGGCCGAGGCGCGGGAAAAAGTGCCCAAGGGGGTTGAGGTCGCCATGGGGCCGATCGGCACGGCCATGGGGGAAATCTACCAGTACACCCTCGAAGGGAAGATGCCGGATGATCCGCAGCAGAAAATCGCCTACCTCACCAACCTGCGGACCATCCAGGAGTGGATCATTACCCCGCAGCTGAAATCTGTTGCCGGAGTGAACGAGATCAACTCCTTTGGCGGCTATTTCAAACAGTATCAGGTGGTCGTGGCACCGGAAAAGCTGGTGAAATATGCCCTGACCGTTGACGATGTCTATTCCGCCATCGGCAGCAACAATGAAAACGTCGGCGGCAACCTCCTGGAGCGCGGCACTGATCAGTACATTGTCCGCGGGGTCGGGTTGATCAAGAATATCAGCGACATTGAAACCATTGTTCTTAAATCGTCGGGCGGCACCCCGACCTATATCCGGGACGTGGCACAGGTAAAAGTCGGCGAAGCGGTGCGCATGGGCGCCGCCATGAAAGACGGCAAGGATGAGTGTGTCGGCGGCATCGTCATGATGCTGCGCGGCGAAAACAGCCGTGACGTGGTGCGCCGGGTGGCGGCCAAGGTCAGGGAGATGAATGAAAATAACGTCCTGCCCGAAGGGATCAAGCTCGTTCCCTATTACGATCGCAGCGACATTGTCAAGGCGAGCGTCAGCACGGTCAACCGGGCGCTCTTGGAAGGCTCCATCCTGGTGCTGATCGTGCTGTATCTGCTCCTGAACAGTTTCCGGGGCAGTCTTGTGGTGCTCATCGCGCTGCCGCTGTCGCTCCTGGCGACCTTCATTGTCATGAAACTTTCCGGCATAACCGCAAACCTCATGTCGCTCGGCGGTCTGGCCATCTCCATCGGCATGATCATCGACACCACCATCATCCAGGTGGAAAATGTCCAGCGCCATCTGAGCGAGGAGGGGGGGAAGCATCCCAAATTATTGACCGTGCTGAAAGCGGTCATGGAGGTCAGGAAGCCGAGCATCTTCGGCGAACTGATCATTGCCCTCACCTTTATCCCGATCCTCTCCCTGGAAGGGATCGAGGGGAAGATGTTCAGCCCGCTGGCCATAACGGTGGCGATTGCGCTGCTTGCCTCGCTGTTTCTTTCCGTGTTCGTGATCCCGGTGCTCTGCATCCTGTTCCTGAAACCGCACCCGGAAAAAGAGAGCTTCATCATGAAGCATGCCAGCAGGCTCTATCTGCCGCTGCTCGAATATGCCATGAACACGAAGCGCGTGGTATTGAGCGTTGCCGGCATTCTTCTGGTCGTCTCGGTTTTTCTGGTAACGCGCCTGGGAACGGAATTCATTCCGGTCATGGATGAAGGCTCCTTCGACATGGATATCGCCATGCTGCCCGGCGTCTCCCTGGCCAAGGCGATGGAGGTCAATCAGCTGGCCGCGGCAAAACTGAAAAAATTTCCCGAGCTGGATACTATCGTGGGACGAACCGGACAGACCGGGGTCGCCCTGGACACCAGGGGTTCCGACAAGACCGGTTATGTGGGGGTCTTCAAGCCAAAGAGCGAGTGGAAGCGTGATATCTCCAAGGAAGAGTTGACCAATGAAATGCGCAAGTCCCTGGAATCGGTGGCGGGCATAAACTTCGGCTTCAGCCAGCCGATCCAGTGCCGCATTGACGAACTGGTGGCCGGAACCCGCGCGCAGCTGATTGTCAAGCTGTTTGGCGAAGATATCGATGTGCTGACGGCAAAATCGGCGGAAATAGCCAAGGTGCTTTCCACGGTCAAAGGGGGAACCGATCTGGCTGCGGAAAAGGTTACAGGGCAGCCATACCTTACCGTCAACATCGACCGGGCGCGAATTGCGCGTTATGGTCTGAATATCAGCGATGTGCAGAAGGTCATTGAAATAGCTGTCGCCGGCAAAGCGGCATCGCAGCTGTTTGAAGAAAACCGCAGCTTCGACATAACCGTGCGCCTGCCGGAAGAAAAACGGAATTCCCTGGATGCGATCAAAAATCTGCTGGTTACCACCAAAACCGGGATGAATGTGCCGCTTGAGCAGCTGGCGGAGGTGAAAATGGTCGAGGGCCCTGCCCAGATCAGCCGCCAGGACGGGGTGAGAAGAATCGGTGTCGAGATGAATATCACCGGCAGGGATATCGGCGGTTTCGTGGCGGAAGCGAAGCAGAAGATCAAGGAAAAGGTCAAGCTGCCGCCCGGTTATTATCTCACCTGGGGGGGGCAGTTCGAAAACCAGCAGCGGGCCATGAACAAGCTGATGATCATCGGGCCGGTGGCTATCGGCCTGATTCTGCTGCTCCTCTATGTCACTTTCCGCTCGATCCGCCTGGCGCTGCTGGTAATTTCCAACCTGCCGTTTGCCTTGATCGGCGGAGTCTTTGCCCTGTTCATCTCCGGACAGTACCTGTCTGTTCCGGCGTCGGTCGGATTTGTCGTGCTCTTTGGCGTCGCGGTGTTGAATGGACTGGTGCTGGTATCGCGCATCTCTCAGCTGCGTGAGGAAGGGTTTGAGCTGCAGGAGGCGATCAGGAAGGGAAGTCTCGACAGGTTGCGCCCGGTTTTGATGACCGCCTCAATTTCAATTTTCAGCCTGATACCGATGCTGCTGGCCGGCGGAGCCGGGTCTGAAATACAGAAGCCGCTGGCAACCGTTGTTGTGGGTGGATTGATTACGTCCACACTGTTGACGTTGCTGATTATTCCATCGGTATACAGCTGGTTTGAAAAGCGGAAAGAAGATGCGGAGATGTAATCTAATCGACAGATAACGGGAGAACCACATGAAAGAGATAAAAGCGATCATACGGCCATCGAAATTACTGGAAGTAACTGAAGAGCTTCATGAAATAGAGGGGCTGCCGGGAGTGACGATCATTGAAATCAAAGGTTTCGGCAAAAACAGGGCCAGGAACGCCGCAGACAAGGTCGTCTATGAAATGGTTGAGTTTATTCCCCGCATCCAGTTGGAAGTAGTGGTCGCTGACGACATGGTTGATGAGGTTGTCAACGTGATCCAGAAACATGCCCATACCGGCAATACCGGTGACGGCAAGATATTCGTCTCTACCGTCGATGATGTAGTGAAGATACGGACCAATGAGCGGGGAAAAGACGCTATTTAACAACAGGTGGAAACGCCTGACACACAGGGGAGAATTCATGAAAAAGTACATCATTATCGCCGTGGCCGTTGTGGCCGGCATCGCATTGTCGTATGCACTCGTTTCCAAGGGGGGCGCCAGCGCCCTCCAGGTCAATCAGGTGGCTGCCGATCCTGCCGCCTACAGTGGAGCCATAACGGTCACCGGTATCATGGCGGGCACTTCCCCGCAGGATCCCAGCGTGTTCGGCATCTTCGACATCAAGGAGCTGCAGTGCACGACCCCCAACTGCAACAAGATCTACCTGCCGGTCAAGCACCAGGGAACCATGCCGAAGCCGGGCGACGAGGTGCGGGTCAGCGGCAGTTTCGTCAATACGGGCAGCGGATACCTTTTTGCCGCTTCGAATGTCAAGGTACTGCGCAATCACAAGATAGGGGGATAGATGACGCTCACGAAACTGGTGTTCAAAAACATCACCCGCCGGCGGGGACGGTTTCTCTTCACCCTGCTCGGCATTACCATCGGCATCGCCTCATTCGTCACCTTCATGGCCATGGGGGGGAGCCTGAAGGACGAAATCCATCGGGAGACGGCAGCGCTCGGCGCCAATCTGGTGGTGATCCCCAAGGGCTCCTGCGGCTATGAACAGCTCTCCATACTGACCGGCGACCAGATGCCGACAAATATCTCCGCCGCGGAAATCGCCGGCATCCGGGCTATCAAGGGGCTGACCGTGGTGCCGTTCCTGGCCCAGCAGACCGCCATCGCCAACAAGCCGGTCACGGTCAGCGGTATCGAACCGGCGGCAACGCTGGCCTTCAAACGCTGGCAGATCGGCCAGGGCGCCTATTTCAGCAAGCCGGATGAAAGCGGCGTGGTTATTGGTGCCACGGCGGCGCGCCAGTTCAACCTGAAGCCGGGCGCTACCGTCATTGTGCGCGGCGAGAGCCTCCCGGTTCTCGGCATCCTTGGCGAAACCGGCGGCCGGGACGACGCCACCCTGTTTCTTGCCCTGCCGGTCGCCCAACGGCTCTTCAAGTCGGCGGACAAGGTCTCTTACGCGGCTATCCGGGTTGACGACCTGGCCCGGACCGACAGTTATATCGAAAAGATCCGTGAAGCGACCGGACTGGGAGTGGTCTCGGACAAACAGATGCTCAAATCGGTGCTCGGCATCGTCGGCAGCGTCAACATCACACTGCGGCTGATTGCCGCCGTGTCGGTGCTGGCCGCCGCCTTCGGTATCATCAACACCATGATGGCCGCTACCTATGAGCGCAAGCGGGAGATCGGCATCCTGCAGGCACTCGGCGCCCGCAGGAGAACAATATTCCTGCTGTTCATGCTGGAATCAGGTTTTTACGGCATCATCGGCGGCGTTACCGGGGTCATAACCGGACTGACCACGGCGGTCATCGTTACCCCCTATATCAGCCAGAACGCCTTTACCTCCTTTGTCAAGGGTTCCGGCAGCGGCGCCGCCATCGACATCAAGGTTGTTGCGGGATCAATCCTTTTCTCGGCCGTCGTGGCCGTTGTGGCCGGTATCTATCCGGCCTGGCGGGCGGCACGGCTCACACCGGTGGAGGCGATCAGCTATGAATAACATCATCCGTACCGAACATGCGGCCAAGTCCTACAAAACCGGCGATATCACCACCCATGCCCTCAAGGACGTATCCCTTGAGATTCCGCAAGGGTCATTCACCTGCATCGTCGGCCCGTCCGGCCATGGCAAGAGCACCCTCATGCACCTGATCGGCGGGCTTGACCGCCCGACTGACGGTAAGGTCTACATCGGCGATACGGAAATCAGCCGTATTTCCAACAGCGACCTGGCCCGCCTGCGGGGCAAACGGGTCGGTTTCGTCTTTCAATTCTTCAACCTCATGCAGGGTCTGACGGCACTGGAAAATATCGAGATAGCCATGATGCTGGCCGGAATCCCCGAGCGCGAACAACGGGGACGGGCTGAGTCCCTGCTGGCGCTGGTGGGGCTGGCGGAGAAGGCCGGCGCGAAACCGGGGCAGCTCTCGGGCGGTCAGCAGCAGCGCGTGGCCATTGCCCGGGCGCTGGCCAATGACCCGGATATCCTGCTCATGGATGAACCGACCGGCAACCTGGATTCGGTGGCCGAAGCGGAGGTGCTGGATCTGCTGCAGACGCTACACCGGCAGGGAAAGACCGTGGTAATAGTCACCCACAGCGACGAGGTTGCCAAGCGCGCCGAGCGGGTCATCCGGGTCAGGGACGGGCTGGTTGCGCATGGAATGTTTTTACCGGAACTGTGTTCAATATAAATGTTTTTTTTGCAGAGCGTGGGCGGTATATTTTAAGAAGGAGATGTGTCATGAAAACAGTGGCTAAAATTGTTGTAGTTATGGCTGCAATGGTTTCTATATCAGGATGTGCCGGAAACGGGAGTGCAGTGATAAAGGCGGGTGTGTCAACGCGGCAGGACGTTTTCAGGGAAGCCTCTGATTCAACGGCCATAGCCGGCAAGGCACTGCTTAAAATCGATTTCCCGGTAAAAAACACCAAGGCTCGAATTGCAACGACATACTTCAAACATAGCGATCCATCCTACACCGTAACAATCAATATTGACGGGCAGGCCATCGTGTTGAAGGATGAGCCGGTTCTGGAAGATCTGCCTTGGGATTTCAAGGACAATCCTGAGGCTGGTACCGGTTGGAAATATGCCTTTAAAAAAGAACTGTTGCTTGAACCGGGGAAACATCATATGACGATAGCCGTTCCCTTGTCAGATGTCATCTTGGTAAAAGATATCACATTGCATGCGGGGACGAATATTCTGAAGGTCACGCCTGATTATAGAACTTCTGGCATGCGAGATCGGAATTATCCCAAGTTCAATCTTGGTTTGAATACACTGAAACTGGAGTTGAATAATCAGGAGCTGTAATTCAGGCTGGAGCATGAGGTGGTATTATGGAAAATTTTCTGTTTCATGCAGTGTAGTTTTGAGTTTTCTTGAGTGGAATGTCGTAGGCAACTGAATCTTACCTGTGAGTTTCAGTTGCCTTTTTATTCATCAATTGATATTAGGTTATTCGAATATTACTTGGGGTGACCTTATGGACGCTGATACAGTACAAAAAAATGCCGATGTGCTTAAAGCTCTCGCGCATCCGACCCGCCTGCAAATTGTCATAGAGTTGCTCAAGGGCACTAAATGCGTAACCGACATTCAGGATATTCTGCCTGCTTCACAGTCTAATATCTCCCAACATTTGACGGTGCTGCGCAACGCCCGTCTGGTGGACTTTGCCCAGGATGGCTCCCAGAGGTGCTATTACGTAAGCCGTCCGAAACTGGTTTCAACGGTTATTGGATTGCTCACGGAAGGCGAACCGGCCATGCGTAAATCCAAGGGCGACCTCGACCGGGAAAGACAATCGTCAGGAGGTGCCTGCTGTGTCCGATAATGCAAGATCCCCACTCTTTGACCACAATCATACTGATGCTCCGGTATTCCTTCCCGGCAATATGCTTGAGTCAGCCAGATTACAGAAGAATCTGTCGCGACTGACCGTACCGGAAGGATGTCTACTGGATTTTGACGGTGAGCTGGTGGACTTTCTGGTGGCAAGCGGTCAGGCCAAGCTGGAGCCGTCATGGCCCTGTTTTCACACCCGCCTCTATCTGTGGCATATCAAAGGCACAGAATATGGGATTATCGGCGGAACGGTAGGCGCCTCATTCGCGGTACTCGTTGCCGAAGAACTCTTTGCGCTGGGGTGTAAGGCCCTCGTCACGATTTCATCGGCAGGCCTGATCGCCGAGAATCTTTTGCCGCCCTTTTTCCTGTTAATTGACAAGGCGCTACGAGACGAAGGAACCAGTTACCACTACCTGCCGCCGCAGCGATTTGCGATTGCGTTGCCTTCTCTTGTAGATGCCGTTGCCCGCCGATTGACCGACGGTGGCATGCCATTCAATCGAGGAAGCTCCTGGACTACCGATGCTCCGTTCCGTGAAACGGCTGAACTCATTACCGCAAGGCGTGAAGAAGGAATCGTTGCCGTTGAAATGGAAGCGGCCGCTCTGCTGGCAATGGCGGAAGCTCTCGATAAGCGCGTCATTTGCCTTGCCCACATCACAAATGCCATGGCCACACGAACAGATGACTTCGAAAAAGGTGGCGATGAAGGCAATGAGGCTGTCTTGAAGGTCTGTACCACTGCGCTGTCCGCACTATTGGAATATGTCGAACACAAATAACTGAATCCCATGAGGAGGGGCCATGAAAGTTGGCGTTATTATCACTCAAAACAATCCGGAGCAGGTATTCACAGCCCTGAGGTTTGCAAATTTTGCTCTGAAGGAAGGTGACAAAGTTTCTGTTTTTTTGGCGGCTGAAGGTGTTGATCTGGAAACTATTAATGATCCCTGTTTTGACGTTCTCGGTCAAGCCAAGAGCTTTATCCAAGGTGGCGGCAACATCCAGGCGTGCGGCTCCTGTCTTAAATTACGTGATTCTGACGGTTCTGAAATATGCCCTCTTTCGACGATGAAAGAAATGTATACCATTGTCAAGGAATCGGATCGAGTTGTGACCTTCTAGTCAATAACGTCAAAGTTACCCATTTGGAGGAAAGTATGAAGGTTCGTGACAGCGGTATGCCTGATGAGGAGATGTGGATCGGTTTTTTTGATCCGTCAAAGGTTCTGGCTGTTTTCGGTCTTGACCGTGGCGTGCAAGACCTGGTGGAGTTTGGTTGCGGCTATGGAACTTTTACCCTGGCCGCAGCCGGGATTGCTGCAAGAGCTGTCCATGCCCTGGACATCGAGCCGGAGATGGTGGATGTCGTCCGGCAAAAATGCGACGAAACCGGCATTACCAATGTGCGGGCAGAAGTGCGTGATTTTGTAACCGAGGGAACCGGTCTGGCCGACAACTCCATGGATGCTGCCCTTCTCTTCAACATTTTGCATCACGAAGAGCCGGTAGCTTTGATGAAAGAGGCGCTCCGCGTACTCAAGCCGAATGGCATGCTTGCCGTCATCCACTGGAACTACGACCCTACCACGCCGCGCGGCCCGGCCATGGAGATACGGCCCCGACCGGAACAGTGTATCGAGTGGGGAAGAGAGGCCGGTTTCCGTTTTAACGAGCAAGGCCGCTACGACCTGCCGCCGTATCACTATGGCTTGCTCTTTAAAAAACCCTTTGCCTGATGAGCTCTATTGCTGCCCGTGAGGCAGCTGAGAAAAACAATGACTAGGACAGCACCTTTCAATGAGCAGACAGACGAGTATGACACCTGGTTTGAGAAGCATCCTGAACTTTATCAAATTGAGCTGGAGGCTTTACGAAGTTTCATTCCTCCCCGTGGCCGCGGGGTAGAGATTGGCGTCGGTACCGGGCGTTTTGCGGCGCCACTTGGCATTGCCATCGGCGTGGAGCCGGCACCCCGGATGGCCGAACTGGCACGACATCGAGGAATCGAGGTTTTGGAGGGTTTCGCGGAAGCTCTACCGTTTGCCGACGAAAGTTTTGATTTTGCCATTATGGTGACGGTCATCTGCTTCCTGGACGATGTTTCCTTAGCGTTTCGTGAGGTCTGTCGCATCCTCAAGCCGAATGGGAGCCTTGTCATTGGCTTCATTGACCGGGAGAGCAGACTGGGACAGCAATGCAGTGAGAAAAAGAAACAGAGCCGTTTCTACCGTGGAGCTAAATTTTATTCTGCAGGAGAAGTTGAAACGCTACTGACTGGAACTGGCTTTTCAGACTTTGCTTATATTCAGATCTTGTTTCCGGAAGTAACAAGCAACCAGTCTGTAAAACATGGATACGGCAACGGCGGGTTTGTGGTCATACAAGCGCACAAAACAGCATAAGAGATGTG
>Ga0154471_191_pt1 | contig 35159 bp, 27 predicted proteins | sample RifGroC2_FD_115950 | JGI IMG/M metagenome (GOLD analysis project Ga0154471, IMG submission 115950) | Geobacteraceae bacterium GWC2_53_11
TTTCAGGAAGTTGTGCCTGGTCAGCACGCGCACGATTTGCATCAATCGTGGTCCTGATCGCAGCAGACTGCTCTTCTCCAGGTCGATGAGTATTGCCATATCGTCCTCCCGCCGCCTTACATGCCAACTTCCTCATTGCTGCAGCGTGAAGTAAAAGGTTGCGCCCTTGCCCGGCATACCTTCGGCATATACGCTGCCGCCGTGGCGTTTGATAATCCGCTCCACCGTGGCCAGGCCGATGCCGAACCCCCTGCATTCTTCCGCGCCGGGGAGCCGCTGGAACGGGATAAAGATTTTTCCCGCATCTGCATTGGCAAAACCGATGCCGTTGTCCCGGACGAAAAATGTCGGCTGTCCGGCGATCACCTTCATGCCAAACTCGATGACCGCTTCCTCCCGCTGGAAGGTATACTTCCAGGCGTTGCCCATGATGTTCGTCAGGACCACCCGCAGCAGGTTTGCATCTCCGGTGACGACCAGACCGGAGGCGATCCTGAACTTGACCCGGTGTTCAGCTTCTGTTTTCTGCAGTTCTCCGGCGACTTCCCTGGCCATGTTGCTGAGATCAACCCGTTCCATGTTCAATTCCGTATGTGTCAGCCGGGAGAAATTGAGCAGTGCCTCAATCAGCCGGTTCATGCGCAGGGTGCCGTCGTAGATCTCCTGGACGTAATGCCTGCATGGCTTGTCAAGTTGCTCGTTGCACATCTCCTTGATCGCCTGGCAGTAGCTGCTAATGACGTTCAATGGATTGCGCAGGTCGTGGGCTACGGTGTAGTTGAACGCTTCCAGTTCCCGGTTGACGTCCTCCAGATCGGCAGCCCGCGCCCTCAAGGCCACGTTCAGCCGCTCGATCTCCTCCTCTGCTGCCTTGCGCTCGGTGACATCTCTGACCAGGATAAGCATGTACCGCTCTTCATCAAGATCAATCAGTTCCCCAGAACAGAGACCGGTCAGGATTTTGCCGCTTTTCGCTTTGAATCTGACTTCCAGGTTTGTCATTGAACCCTGTTCTTTGAAATCCCGCATCAGCCTGACACGTTCCTCTTCATCTTCCCAGAGGCCGAGTTCCCGTGCGGTTTTGCCGACTATCTCATCACGCTGGTACCCCAGCGTTTGCAGAGATGCCTGATTGACATCGACAAACCTGCCTTCGCGCAAGTTGCAAATGCCGATCAGCGCCGGTACGGAATCAAAAATCCGGGAGAACTTCTGCTCGGATTTCCGGAGCGCTTCTTCGGTTCGCTTGCGTTCCTCCTCGGCCACTCTGCGTTCGGTGATATCGATAACCGCGATGCGGCACTCTTTAGCCGCCGCCTCTGCTATGGCCTCAATCTGCACAAAGTGCGGATGACTTTCTTTTGCCGTAAGCGTCACTTCACACGATTGCTTTTCCAGACTTGAAAACACTTTATCGAGGAAATTCGAGAAAATCAGGCGGTCTTCAACAGTTATGAACAGCCCGAAATGCCGGCCAATCAGCTTGGAACGCTCAACCCCCAACAGAGTTGCACCGCTCAGGTTCACCGCATGTATGGTTCCGGTGTTGTCAAGCGTCAGGTAGCCGATGGGGGCGAAATCGTAGAGGTCGGTGTACTTTTTTAACGCGGCTTCAGCCTCGTTCCTGGCCCGGAACAGTTCCTCGTTCTGCATTTCCAGCTCGATCTGGTGAACTTCAAGCTCATGGACAAGTTTTCTCGTCCCTTCCTTGGACAGGGGCAGACGCAGCTCCGCCTTTTTGGTGCGTAACCGCACTATCGCCAGGCGGCGGCGCTCCTCTCGATCAATAGGCAGAACTATTTTCCCGGTCATGTCCTGACCTCCGAAATAACAACCAAATTATGAAGGATGAATTATGAAGTATGAAAATAGAACCGGAACTTCCTCACTCTTCACCCCTCACCCATGTCCATTATCCTTCCATTTCGCAGTGCGGCAGAGACAGAATTGATTGGTAGCGTTGCAGATCTGCCATGTGGCCATTGTCAGCTTCGCTGAGCGCCTTGAACATATCCTGCATCGATGCTTCCTTGAATTTCAGCGCCGTGTTGACATGGAGGGCGGCGAGTTTCTTCTCCATCTCAATGGCCTTGGAGACCGCCGTCAGGAGATCCGGTTTGGAGCTTTTGATGTTGTTCATGAACGTCATGAGCTTGTATTGGATCGTATAAGCCTGTTTCAGGCTGTCATTCAATACGTCGAATTCAGTTTCGTCCCAGAGTCTTAGAGCCAGCTCGAACTGTTTCTGATGGTTCTCTTCCTCAAGAGCGGTCTTCTTCCAAAGACTGGCCGCTTCGGGAATGTCCTGATAAATTGTGCTGTAATGGTGGTACAGATCGGCGCAGAGCTTTTCGATACCTGCGCACACATCCAGGAATACTTTTTTTGTCATGTCGTCGGTCATATCGCTCATTATGGGCTCCTTTAATCCAGGGACGTACACTGCTGAATGTTTTATTTGAAACGTGATCTGGCCGAATCAAGGGCTTCCGCCATTGCCGTCAGGGCCAGGTCAATGCCGGATTTCAGGTCTTCCCAGGCGCCTTCTCCGGCATGTTGAAGTTCATCGATCTTTGTGTGCGCGGCTGCCTGCTTTGCCTTGAGAATCTCAATCTGTTCGGCGTACTCCTGTTTGACATCCGTCGTGACTTTGCCTGCCTTGGCGGTCAGCGCGTCAATTTCAGCATTCCACTCTCCAAGTTTGGCCTGCAACATCCGAACGTACTCGTCTCTGTTAGTCATGATCTTTCTCCTTTTTTAGCCCCCCTCCTGTATTCGCTTGGAAGCGCCTACTTTTGGTAAGGAGGGGCTGGGGGTGGTCAGGTTTTGGCTTTTGACTTCGCTTTTATCCTTAAGATTGATGGGAATCAAAGGCGACCACCCCTAACCCCTCCTTAAAGGGAAGGAGGGGGATCTGGTTGTCCACCTCTCTGTACTACTTGAGCAGCAACCATGCCATGTGTTGAATGGATAAAATCCTCTTATAAACAGCACGTTGCAATGTTGTAAGGTTTGCTTTTATGTGCTTGATAGAAACAAATGTTGCAGAGGGAAGGAGCATTACGGCTCAGGGGCTGGTGCGTTGGGTGAATATCAACGCAGGTGAAGAGTGAAACAATTGTGGCATGTTTAAAAGGGTGAGGAGTGAGGAGTGGTCCCCTCCCCCCTGGCGGGGGAGGGTTAGGGTGGGGGGGCGGTTGCCATGAAATCAGCATGCTGCAACTTCACCCACCCCCCAACCCCCTCCCGTCACCAGAAGTAGGTGCCTCTAGGCAAGGGAGGGGGAGTCTAAATTTCGATCCTGAACTCCGCGCCGGTTCCGGTGTTGCGCATGGTCAGGGTTCCTCCCATGCTTTGCTCGATGATGGTTTTCGACATGAACAGCCCGATTCCGGTTCCTTTGTCCGGTCCCTTGGTCGTGAAGTAGGGCTCGAACAGCCGGTCCATGATTGCTTCGTCAACGCCCCCGGCGTTATCGGTTATGGTCACGACCGTTTTGTCACCTTCCACATAAGACCGGAGGGAAATCAGGGCATGGTCAATGTTGCGTTCGATCAGTACATCCCGTGCGTTCGTCAGGATATTCAGGATTACCTGGCCGTATTCGTTGGGATAACCGGTAGCCGGTGCCTCACCGTCGCTGTGGAGGATAACGTTGATTTTCTGGTGCTGAAAATTCTGCTCGATAAGTGCGATAGTTTTTTCAAGTATCTCGTTGACGTCGAACTGCGCCGGTTCCTTATCTGATTTGAAAAAATCTCTGAAGTCGTCAATGGTTGCCGACATGTGCTGGATCAGCTTCATCGCCTTGTCGGTGTTGTTCTGTAAAAAATCCCGCGAAAATTTCGGGGTGTCATGGAACAGCATGGTTTGTTGAACAACCAGACCCAGCGTGTTCAGCGGCTGACGCCATTGATGGGCGATATTGTTGATCATGTCTCCCATGGCGGCCATGCGGGCCTGCTGTATCAGCATCTGATCCTTCAGGCGCAGTTCTTCTACAGCCCGTAAAATCCGGGTTTCCAGAGTCTTGTTAAGGTCGCTGAGTTCCCGGCGATTTTCGGCCAGCGCTTCTTCAGAGCGCCTCCGCTCGGTAATGTCCATGACGGCGATGCGGCATTCGAGTCCCGATGCCAGGCTGATGCCTTCCATCTGCCCGAAAAGAGTTTCGTTGTTTTCCGAGGAAAGTTTTACCTGGCAGGATTGTTTTGTCTGGGATGCAAACACCTCTGCAAGGAATTCTGAAAAAATATGGCGGTATTCGTCGGTTACGAACAGGTTGAAGCTACGGCCCTGCAAGCGGGAGCGCTCGATGCCGAGCAGGGAGGCGCAGGCGATGTTGGCATTTCTTATGATCCCGGTGCGGTCGAGGGAAAGGTAGCCGATCGGGGCAAAATCGTAGAGGTCGGTATATTTTTCCAGCACGGTCTCGATATTGTCCCTGACCGTGCGGAGTTCCTCGTTCTGCAATTCCAGTTCGATCTGGTGAACTTCAAGTTCATGGAAAAGCCGCTGTGTTTCCTGTTTGCTTCGGGAGGGGCGGGCACCGGTAACTCCATCGTCTTTGGGCGTTTTCATCAGCTGCCTCCAGCTTTAAGCAGAGCCCTGAGCCGGGCATTTTCCTCGCGCAGTTCCTGTTCCAGCTTTCTTGATGCGGTGATGTCGGTAAACGTGAGCACTACTCCGTCAATAACATCGTCCATGGTACGGTAGGGCATGATGCGCACCGAAAACCACCGCCCATCGGCGGTCGTGATCATTTTTTCCGAAAACACCAGCGTCCGGAGTACTTCCCGTGCTTCTTCAGCCATATTTGAATACATAAGGTCGGTGACGATTTCGGACAGCGGCCTCCCCACATCGACTCCCCTCAGCTTGAAGAGTTTGTCGGCACCATTGGTAAAGCGGCGGATATGCAGCTCCTTGTTAAGGAATATGGTGACGATTTCCGTGCTGTTGAGCAGGTTCCTCATGTCGTTGTTCGTTTTTGTCAGCTCAGTCATTTTAGACTGCTGTTCGGCGTTCACCGTCTGCAGCTCTTCATTCATGGACTGCATCTCTTCCCGCGAGGTGGTCAGCTCCTCGTTGGTGGACTGCAGTTCTTCATTGGTGGATTGCAGCTCCTCATTGGTGGATTTGAGCTCTTCCTGAGACGACTGCATTTCCTCGCGGGTTGTTTGAAGTTCTTCACGGAAATTCTGGAGATCCTGCTCCAGCTCACGGACCCTGTCACTTCCCTTTCCAGCCGCTTTGGGCCGTCCCGGAACTTTGCTTTTCGGGTGCGCCGGCACATCGGTGAAGACGATCAGCACCATGCCCCGTAGCGCCTCCGGTTCCTTGATGGGGTGAACCGACAGGTTAAGGCTCCGGGTGTTGCCGCTGATTTCGATGGTGATGTCTTTGACAACGGCAGTTTCCCCGTGTCGCAGTGCTTTCTGGAAGGCACTGCCCAGATCGAAACGGATTCCTTCCCGGGCCATGGCAAAAATGTTCCAGTTGGCTTTACCGGCGGCCGGCTCAAGGTAGTTACCCGTCCGGCCGCTGATATAGAGAATGTCTCCCTTGGCGTTGGTCAATACCGCAGGGGGGGCAAAGTGCTGCAGGAGCAGCTGGTCCGCAAGCGCCTGGAGATTGGCGGCAGGGTGCGCCGACTGCAATACGGCGGGAACTCCCGGCTGTGCCGGGACAAACGATGGGGGGTAGGCTACGGTTTCAGTCAGCATTACCGATTCGCGGCGCTGGAAAAGCCGCGCTTTGATGTTCAGCGGTGCGAAGAAATCGGTGAACGCGTTGATGGTCTCGGCGCTGCCCAAAAACAGGACTCCATGCTTGTTCAGGCTGTAGTGGAAGAGCGGCAGCAGTTTTTTCTGCAGCTCCGGAGTCAGATAGATCAGCAGGTTACGGCAGATGAGGATGTCAAGTTTGGTAAAGGGGGGATCCATGATGACGTTCTGGGTGGCGAAGGTTACCATCTCGCGGATTTCATTGCTGACTCGGTAGCCGCCCCCATCCTTGACAAAAAACTGGCGCAACCGCGCGGGAGAAACGTCTGCGGCAATGTTGGCCGGATACACTCCCCGGCGCGCCTTGTCAATGGCGTCCTTGTCAATGTCGGTGGCGAAAATCTGCAAGGTGAAACTTACCGGCACGTTGGCCTGCTGCAGCGCTTCCTTGAAGGAGATTGCCAGCGAATAGGCCTCTTCTCCGGTTGAACAGCCGGCGGACCAGGCGCGCAGCGAACCGCCGTCGGGATGGCGGGCCAGAAGCGCCGGAATGACCTCTTTCTGCAGCTGCTCCCATGACGCGGGATCGCGGAAGAAGTTGGTCACGCCGATCAGCAGTTCCTTGAACAGGAGTTCCAGTTCCTGTGAATTCTCCTGCAGATAGCGGACGTACGAAGCGATCCGGTCTATCTGGTGAATACCCATGCGACGCTCTACCCGGCGGTAGATGGTGTTTTTCTTGTACAGGGAAAAGTCGTGTCCGGTCTTGGTCCGCAGCAGGATAAGGATTTTTTCAACCGAGCTGAGATCTTTCTCCTCAAGTGTCTGCTCATGCTTGGGGAGCGCAACGGTATGCAGCAGAAAGTCAAGGAGCTTGCCAAACAGCCCTTCCGCCGGTGCCGTCAGGTCAACCATCCCGGCTTCGATGGCGCTGCGGGGCATGCTGTCGAACTTGGCCGAGGCAGGATCCTGCGCCAGGGCAAGTCCCGCTTTTTCCTTGATGGCCCTGAGCCCCATGGTGCCGTCCGAGCCCATGCCGGACAGGATGATGCCGATGCTTCTTTCACGCAGGTCTTCGGCCAGGGAACGGAGAAAAAAGTCGATGGGGAGGCGCAGACCGCGGGGGGTCGTCGGCTCAAACAGGTGCAGTACGCCGTGCAGAATCGACATGTCACGATTGGGGGGAATCACGTAGACGCAGTCCGGTTCGACCTTCATCCGATCCTTGACCTGGACTACTTTCATCCCGGTGGTGCGCTGCAGCAGTTCGGCCATGATCCCCTTGTGAGTGGGATCCAGGTGCTGGACGATGACAAAGGCCATGCCGCACTTGTCCGGCACATTGCCGAGAAACTGTTCCAGCGCTTCCAGGCCTCCAGCGGAAGCGCCGATTCCAACAATGGGAAACAGTGACCCTGCAAGTTTCGATGGGGTTTTTGTAAGGGCTTCAGAAATGCTAGTTGAGCCGGTTTCCTGTTTTACTTGAGTTTTTTTCATGACGTTAATGGTACCAGTATTTGAAAATATGTATACCGTAAAAACGGTACCAGCAAATGGAAGTTGCCGGAGAAAAAAGGTCTTGATTGTTCAAAAAGGGGCGTGATAAGAATAAATGCTTTCATTTCATGTTTTGATACCTGATAATACAGGTACTTCTGTTCTTCATTAAACCATCGGGCGGGACTTCATGCCGATTAACGAAAAGCTTTTCAGGCTTCTGATCGACAACGCCATGGTCGGTGTCTATATCGTTGATGAAGAACAGTTGTTTCAATATGTTAATCCGGCTTTGACCGCCATGCTGGGTTACACTTCTGAAGAGGTTATCGGTACGTTCCGCTTTCCCTCATTTATCCACCCGGATGATATCCCCCTGCTTGTTCACAATTATCAGCAACGTCTCAGCGGCGAGATTCCTTCTGCCCGCTATGAAGCCCGTGCGCTTCACAAATCGGGGCGTGTCGTCAATATTGAAATTTACGGCACCTACGTCGATATCAACGGTAAGCGTTCACTGGCTGGGACGGTTATCGATATCACGCAGCGTGTTACCGCCGAACAGGCCCTGGAGGAGTTGAACCGTACCTTGGAACAGCGCATCGCCACAGAGCTGGCACTCAGCCGTGAAAAGGATCGCATGGTCATGCAGCAGTCGCGTTTTGCCGCTTTGGGAGAAATGGTGGCCGGGATTGCGCATCAGTGGCGTCAGCCGCTCAACATGCTGGGGATGTCGGTTCAGGCGTTGCAGCTTGCCCATGGCAAAGGAATCCTGACGGCCGAATTCATGGAACGCCACACGGAAAAATCGCTGGAAGTTCTGAAATACATGTCCCAGACGATTGATGATTTCCGTAACTTTTTTCGTCCGGAAACCGCTCCCCGTAATTTCCGTCTGGACGAGGCGGTCGAGCGGGTCGTCGTCTTTTTTACTTCCAGTGTCAATACCATTGCCATCACAACCGATGTACAGAACAGAGCGACAATGTGCGGGCATATGAACGAACTGTCGCAAGTGCTGCTCAATATTCTCAACAACGCCCGTGATGCCCTGCTGGAGCGTCAGGTCGAGGCACCCGCGATTGTCGTTGCCGTTACGCGCAGTGATACCGCGAACCTGATCAGGGTGAGCGATAATGGAGGCGGAATTCCGGATGAACTGATCGACCGGGTCTTTGATCCGTTCTTCAGTACCAAGGACGCTGCCAAAGGTACCGGGCTTGGTCTGTACATGGTTAAATCAATTGTGGAAAAGAGCATGAAAGGGACCGTTACGGTCAGGAACACCGGAACAGGCGCCGAGTTTACCATTACGCTGCCGTTCCCTGGTGCCGATGACTGCGGTGTTGAACGCAAGGGAGAACATACATGAGATGTCTTATCGTTGAAGATGTTGATTTTGAACGTGAAATGATGGAATTTTTTCTGGCTGATTATGCGGTAACCGAAACTGCCTGCAATGGCGAAGATGCTGTCGAGCTGTTTACACGGGCAGTGGCGGAAGGGCGCCCGTATCAGCTGGTCTGTCTTGATATCCTGATGCCGAAAATGAGCGGTCAGGCAGCGCTGAAAAAAATGCGCCAGGCCGAGGCGGCGGGAGATCCGGCGCACAAGGCGGTCATCATCATGACCACCGCCATGAATTCGCGGGAAGATATGGAAGAGGCCCTGTGGCAGGGTGATTGCACCGATTATCTGGTCAAGCCGATCATATTGGCCGATCTGGTTGCCTTGATGCGTAAATATAAACTGATTTCCTGACGGGAGCGATCATGGACTTCTCGTATCTGTATAGTACCAGACCCCGGAAGAATGTAGATGAAGACATGGCGGACATCGTCGCCACGTTCCGGGATCTGCTCAAAGTAAAGAAAACCGCCGTCAAGCTGGTTAATTATTACCAGGGGCTGCCGCTTTGTTACCCTGCTACGATTGTGGGGGTGGATCATGGCATGCTTGACCTGGATATTCACCCGCAGCAGGCGGTGGCGATCGAACGGGGTCATTACACGTTTATCAAGTGTGACGGTTTCCCCCACATGATCGGCGCCCATGTGCAGTACATCAATGTCCATAAACGGGCGGTCACGTTGATGAAGTTCTTTTTTGCCGAAATCATGGCTGAACATCGTCATGCTATCCGTCTGATGCTGACTCCGCCGACGAACGCCGCCTTCGAGGCTCCGAAAGGTCCGGTCAAGGGGCAACTGTACGATCTGTCGGTGAACGGGGCCGGTATCCTGGTCGATCACCCCTGCGAAATGCCGGAAGGGACGGAGCTCAAGCTGCAGCTCATGGTTCCGAATATTGTCCAGAATACCCATGTCATTGCAACCACGTCCGCGTCCTTTGTCGGCACATCGGAGCGGGACGGGGCATATCTGGTCCGTCTGGCCATTTCGCCTGACAAGGCGGTCGAACAGCATATCTCCCAGTATCTGTTTCAGCGCCAGGTCGAGATTATCCGCGACCTGAAAGAGGCGTCGGTCTGATCCGGAATAGATGGCAGCGACTTGTCTTATCCGTAATAATTGCTATAGTTTTTGAAGCTGAAACGCCACTCACTCCGGTATCTGTCGCGTTTATATTAATGAGCGGGAAGGGATGTCATGTACCTGTTGAATAGAATCATTTCGTTCACGTCGGTTTCGCTTAAACGCTTTATTTTTACGGCGACCCTTATTGTTTCAGTCGTAACCTTCGTCACGGTCAGCGGCATTGCTTCGTGGGTTTTTCTGCGCCAGGCCGGAGCGGTTTCCACCAAGGATTCCCTGGCCATGGCGAACCAGATGGTCAGCTCCATCTCCCGGGCCATGCTGGAGGGGCGTAATCTTGCCGACATGACGAAAATTCTGGATGACTACCGGAGTTCGTTTCCCGGGCGCTTTTCCATCGCGCTGTACCCCGGCAAAACGATCAATCCTGCGTCGTCTCCCGTACCGCCCGAACAGGCCGACGTTGCCGCAGCATTTTCAAAGGGTGAGGTTATCCACCAGCAATCCCTTTGCACCTTTGAGCATGTGTTCCCCCTCAAGGCAGAAGACAAATGCCTTTCCTGTCATGCCAACGCCAAAACGGGAGAAGTCCTGGGCGTGCTGGTCATCAAGGAGGATATCCAGGAGAACCGTGACACGTTCCTGAAACAGATTTTTCTCTATTTTGCACTGCTGCTCCCGATTCCCTTTCTGATGTCGTTCCTTGTCACCCGCTTTGTCAATTCGCATATCGGCGCTGCCGTTACCAATCTCCACAACAAGGTGCGCTCGGTGAGCAGCATGGGTGAACTGGCCAAACTGGCGGATCTGGAAAAAGAGGAACAGAAGTTCCGTGAGCTGGACGACATCTTCACCGAGTTCGGCAATCTTGTTCACCGGATCAGGGAGGTGGCGGTCGGCAAGGAGATGCTGGAGTTCGAAATCAAGGTGCTGGAACGCTTCATTATCACTTCGGAAGCGATCAGGGATTGGAAGGAACGGGTCAGTTTCCTGCTCAACGAAGTCAACAAGGTCATGCCCGCCTATACGATTTTCTGCATTTTCCAGATTGATGAAGAAATCTATGATATCGAGGTGTTCTGGTCAAATCCTCCTACAAAATCAACTCAAGCCACCATGGAGGAAATCATACTCCAGCGGGTCAGCCAGGAAAAACTTGCCCTGGGAGGTGTTGCCGACACCAAAATAGTCCACAATATCGCCAATTCGAGCGGCGCTCCGCTTGATCTGGACCGGGCGGCCATCGATCTTCAGACCAAATCACTCTTTCTTGAAAAGCCCCAGATCGGCGGAGTTGTCGGCATCGGTGTGCAATCGCTGGTGGCGGTCGATCCGATCAGGTCGCTGGTTATCAACGGCATTTTGACGACTCTCCTCAATGTAGTCGGTTCCATCAAGGCGATCTATAAATATACCAAGGATCTAGAATACTACGCGACCCGCGACCCGCTCACCAACCTCTTTAACCAACGACTGTTCTGGGAAATGCTCGGCTACGAGGTAGGCCGCTCCGAACGGCACGGTAACAGTTTCGGCGTGCTGGTCATCGACATGGACAATTTCAAGAACGTCAACGATACCTACGGCCACCTGATCGGCGACATGTATCTCACCAGGGTTGCCGACACGATCCACAACGCCCTGCGTCTGGGCGACATCCTCGCCCGTTACGGCGGTGACGAATTTGCCATTGTCCTCCCCGAAGCGGACCAGGAACAGGTGTATATGGTCGCCTGCCGCATCAGGGAAGAGCTGGAAAAACTGATTGTCAGCACGCCTGACGAGGCCAGGATTCGTGCGACCGCATCCATCGGCATGGCGGTGTATCCTCTGCATGCCCAGACCGCCAAGGATCTGTTCCTGTTTGCCGACAACATGACCTACAAGGCCAAGAACATGGGGAAAAACTGCATCGTGGTGCCCACCAACGATGACGTGCTGGATGTCTTCCAAAAAAGCAGTGAAATGTCCAAAGCACTGCTTCAGGCACTGGAAGAAAAGAAGCTTACCCCGTATTTCCAGCCGATCGTCGCAACGGCGGACGGTTCTGTTGTCTGCCATGAAGTGCTCTGCCGCATGGAGGTTAACGGCACCATCCTGCCGGCGGCGGATTTTATTGAGTTGGCGGAAGTGCTGGGGATTGTCAGCACGCTAGACGGCATCCTGATGGAGAAAGTTTTTGAAATGGTTCACCGGGTCGGCTACGAAGGCCTTCTCTTTATCAATCTTTCGCCCAAATCGCTGATCGTCAAGGAATTTGTCCCCATGATCATCAGGCTGGCCCGTACCTACAAGATCAAACACGAAAATGTGGTGTTCGAAATAACCGAACGGGAAACGGTAAAAAATATCACCCTGCTGGAAAGCTTTGTCCATGTGCTCAGGCTGGAAGGTTTCAAATTTGCTATCGACGATTTCGGTTCCGGCTTTTCATCATTCCAGTATGTCCGCAGACTGCCCATCGATTTTGTGAAAATTGAAGGCATGTTTGTACGGAATATGCTGAATGACCCCAAAGACATGGCGTTTGTCAAAACCCTTGCCGTACTGGCACAGGAGTTCAACATCAAAACCATTGCGGAATATATCGAGAGCGAAGAGCTTTTCGAGGCGGTGAAAGCCCTCGGCATCGATTACTCCCAGGGGTACTATACCGGCATGCCGTCGCCGGAGATTATTATGAAGAAAAGCTGAGCATATCCATCCTGCTGAAACTACCTGCCATTATGCGAGGGCAACGGAGTACGCGTTGCCCTCTTTTATTTTACCGTGATCAATTCATAACTCCCCCCTTACGTCTTTGATCTACCGCAATTCCCTGACCCTCTGGGGCCTAAAGGAGAAGTGGCCGAAGGCCGGATGAGGGGGCAGCAGTGACATGTATTTCAACGTTTCCCCCTCACCTTAGCCCTCTCCCTCAGGAGAGGGGATTGTTTTTCCACCAGAGGGGGAGCTTTTCTCCTCCCCTTTAGCTAAAGGGAGGCCGGAAGGGGGTACGTTTTACCTTTTCCTGTTCTCTGTTAGACTTCTCCGTTAGGTTATGAATTTAGTGTTGACGTATTCAGTTTTATATATATAATGATTTATATAATTAAACGGAGGGGCTATGTCTCGTTTACTCATGGTTTGTATGGTCATAGTGATTTCGGCGGGTGCTGCCAGTGCTGAGACGCTGCAGTTGACGCTCAAGGATGCCATAGGCAGGGGGCTTGAAAATAACAACCGGATCAAGGCGGCGCTGTTTACCTCGCAGGCCGCCCGGCAGGGCGTCACCAGTGCCACGTCCCGCTATCTGCCCGCCATTGCGTTCGAAGAAACCCTGGTGGTGTCAAATTCGCCGATCAATACGTTTATGATGAAGCTCGACGAGGGGCGTTTTACCAATAACGATTTTCAGATCAGTAACCTCAATAACCCCTCGGCGCAGCATGATTTCAAAACGGCCCTGTCAATCCAGCAGCCGCTGTTTGTACCGGCGCTCGCTTCGATGAGGGAGCTGGCCGTCAAGGATGCGCAGAAATCAGAACTGGATCTGGAAGCGGCGCGTCAGGGTATTGCGTTTCAGGTGTTTCATACCTACCTGAATGTGCAGCGGGCTGCTGCACAGCTGAAGGCCTCTGATCAGGCGGTTGCCGATGCCCGGGAAAACATGCGTCTGGCTACCGTCAGAACCGCTTCCGGTGTCGGGCTCAAATCGGACGAGCTGCGCTCCCGCACCAATCTTTCACAGGTAGAGCAGCAGCAGATCACCGCCCGGAACAATGTGACGCTGTCACGGATGAAACTGGCGCAGCTGATCGGTCTGCCGGAAGATGCGTCCTATGAGGTATCCGGATTGCTGGAGGACGTCAGTGTGCCTGAGATGAATGAGCAGGTTGTAACGGAAGCTCTCCAAAATCGGGTTGAAATCAAACAATCGCAAACTGATCTGGAGAAATCAGATACGGCGCTCCGCCTTGCCCGCAGCGAATATCTGCCGACGGTGGGTGCCTTTGCCTCCTATCAATTGAACGCCCAGGATACGCCGTTCGGGGCCGACAACGATGCCTGGACCGCCGGTGTTTCCCTCAAATGGAACATTTTTGACGGGTTCCGCACTACCAGTGAACGGAAGCGGGCGCTCTCCGGTCAATCGGCAGCACGCGAAATGCTGGAATCGGCTACCAAGGATGTCCGTTATCAGGTCAAAGAAAGTTATATCCGGCGTGATGAAGCGGCCAAGCAGCGTGAGGTGGCGCGGAATTCCGTGCAGGATGCGGAAGAAACGGTCCGGCTGCTCACCAAACGGTACGAAAATTCGCTGGCAACCATGGTGGAACTGCTTGACGCACAATCAGCACTTAACCAGGCCAGGGCAAATCTGGTGGAAACAGAGGCCGGATACGCACTTGCAGGCGGACAGGTCTATTACATGACGGGAACATTCGTGAAGGAGATACGTAAATGAGGAATAATGTACTGGTTGTTACGGGGTTGATGACGCTTGCGCTCGCCTCTGCCGGATGCTCGAAGCATGAAGCGGGAAAGGTTGAAAGCGCACCGGCAGCGGTTGTCAAGGGAGCAACGCTGGAAACCGTCAAGCGTGTTGCCATGCCTGAATTGCTCGATGTTGTCGGGACGGTGCGTGCGCGTACCAGTGCCGTTGTCTCGACCCGTATTCCGGGGAGCATCAACGTGCTGCGCGTCCGCGAAGGCGACCGGGTGAAGAAAGGGCAACTGCTGATTCAGCTGGATGCCCGTGAAAATCAGGCCACCGCCGCCGTGGCGACTGCGGCAATCGACGAAGCCCGCAGAGGACTTGATGAAGCGCTGTCGCGCAAAAAGCTGAGCGATACGACCTTTGACCGCTACCAGAACCTCTTCAAGGAACAGGCGGTCAGCCGTCAGGAATTCGATGTCCGTCAGACCGAAAAAGATATGGCTTCCCAAGGGGTGGCGCGTGCCGAAGCGCGGCTGAGGCAGGCCCAGGAAGGTGCTAAAGCCTCCGGTACCATGTCGGACTACACGAAAATTGTCGCCCCGATTTCGGGAATTATTGCCAGCAAACAGGCCGATCTTGGCGCAACGGTGTTCCCGGGGCAGCCGCTCCTGACGATTGAGGATGAAGGAAGCTATCAGCTGGAACTGGCTCTGCCGGAAAGCGATGCCGCCAAAGTTAAGCCGGGTTCGTCGCTACAGGTGACGCTTGATTCCGTGGGGAGTACCTTTGCCGCGAAAATCGCCGAAATCGTGCCGACCGCCGACCCGGGGAGCCGTACCTTTACGGCCAAGATCACGCTCACCCAGAAAGGGCTTAAATCCGGTATGTTCGGCCGTGCTTCCATCAACCTCGGCTCCACGGTTGACGGCATCACCGTACCGAAAAAAGCGGTTGTCGAGCATGGTGCGCTGGCTTCGGTCTGGGTTGTGGAGAAAGACGGCAGCGCCCGCATGAGGATCGTCAAGGTCGGCAGACAGACCGGCGAACGGGTGGAGATTCTTTCCGGATTGTCGGATGGTGACCGGGTGATTGTCACCGGTATCGAAAAAGTAACTGAAGGGGCAAAGGTGGAGTAACCCATGGAAAACCTTGGTTTTGCCGGAAAAATTGCCCGTGCTTTCATAAATTCAAAGCTGACACCGTTGATTGTGGGGGCGTCCCTGCTGCTCGGCCTGTTCGCCGTCAAGATGACCCCGCGTGAGGAAGAGCCGCAGATCGTCGTACCGATGGTGGATATCTATCTGCCGATGCCCGGTTCGTCGCCGCAGGAAGTGCAGGAGCGGGTGGTCAAGCCGTTCGAAGCCAAGCTGTGGGAGATCAAGGGGGTTGAATACCTCTATTCCATGAGCCGTCCCGGCATGGGAATCATCACGGTTCGCTATCAGGTCGGTCAGCCGATGGAAGAGTCGCTGGTCAAACTGTACAACAAGGTCATGAGCAACCGCACGTTGCTTCCACCCGGCGCCTTCGATCCTCTGGTTGTGCCGAAGTCCATCGATGACGTGCCGATTGTAGCCCTGACCCTCTGGTCGGACCGTTATGACCACGGCACGCTCAGGACGCTGGCCCGCGAAGTGGCCGACGAGTTGAAAAAGAGTGAGAATACTGCCGAAACAACCATTACCGGCGGGCTTTCCCGCCAGCTGCGGGTCACGCTGGACGCGCCCCGTCTGGCCGGGTTCGGCCTGTCACCGCTCCAGGTTGCCGGCGCCTTGCAGAAGGGTAACGCTTCGTTGCCGTCGGGCAGTTATGCCAGCGACAATAAGTCCATGCTCGTGCAGACCGGCGGATTCCTTGAAAATGCCGATGCGGTCAAACGTCTGGTGGTCGGCGTTTATGGCGGCAAACCGGTGTACCTGTCCGACGTTGCCAAAATAGAAGATGGCCTCAGCGAGCCGGATGACTATGTCTTTTTCGGCATGGGACCGGCTGCCGCGCACAAGAAAATATCCGGTAACGCCCGGCAGGATTACGCGGCAGTCACCATTGCCGTTGCCAAGCGGACCGGTGCCAATGCCACCTGGATTGCCGACGATCTTCTGAAAAAGATCGAAAGCATGAAGGGGAAAACAATCCCTTCCGATGTACAGGTCTCCATCACCCGCAACTATGGCGAGACCGCACGGGAAAAGAACAACGAACTGCTCTTTCACATGTTCCTGGCAGCCATCTCGGTTACCATCCTGATTGCACTATTTATGGGGTGGCGTGCCGGTGCGGTGGCGGCGATAGCCATTCCGGTCACCCTGGCGCTGACCCTGCTGGTGATTTACCTGATTGGCTACACGCTTAACCGCATCACCCTGTTTGCGCTCATTTTCTCCATCGGTATCCTGGTGGACGACGCGATTGTGGTCGTGGAAAACATCCACCGTTTTTTCACCACCAAGGTGATGAATCCCCTGGATGCGGCTATTCAGGCGGTTGACGAGGTCGGTAACCCGACCATCCTGGCCACCTTTGCCGTTATCGCGTCGGTTATGCCGATGGGATTTGTCGGTGGACTGATGGGGCCGTACATGCGTCCGATCCCGGTTGGCGCAAGCACCGCCATGATGCTCTCCATGTTTATCGCCTTTATTGTGACCCCCTATTTTGCCTACCGTTTTATGAAGGGTGAGGCGCATCACAAGGCAACCGACGAAGTAAAGGTCTCGATGCTGACCTCCTTCTATCGCCGTTTGATGGGGTCGTTCCTGCATAACCCGAAAATGCGCACGGCGTTTCTGGCCGGTGTGGTGCTGCTGTTGCTGGCGTCCTGCTCGCTCATCTACTTCAAGGCGGTCACCGTAAAAATGCTGCCGTTCGACAACAAGAACGAGCTGCAGATTATCATCGACGCCCCGGACGGAACCCCGCTGGAGCAGACCGCCCGAATAACAAAGGAGATGGGGGATGCCCTCCGCACGGTTCCCGAAGTCACCGATTTCCAGCAGTATATCGGCACCAGCGCGCCGTTCAATTTCAACGGTCTGGTGCGTCACTACTACCTGCGCAAAGGGTCCAGCCTGGCTGATATCCAGGTCAACCTGCTTCCCAAGGAAGAGCGTAAGGATCAGTCCCACGCCATTGCCAAGCGTATCCGTCCTCTGGTAAAGGCGATTGCCGACAAATACGGCGCACGGGTGAAAGTTGCCGAAATACCGCCGGGTCCGCCGGTGCTGGCAACCCTGGTGGCGGAACTGTACGGTCCGGATGACGCTTCCCGCGCAGCAACCGCTGCCAAGGTTAAGGCCATCATGGCCAAGACCGAAGGCGTGGTCGATGTGGATTGGTACCGTGAGGATAATCAGGCGAAAACAACCTTCACCGTTGATCGTGAGAAAGCCGCCCTGTCCGGTGTAGCAGTGGATGATGTGGCCAAAACCCTGCACATTGCCCTGAATGGTCAGGATGCCGGGTTGCTGCACCTGCCCAAAGAAAAAGAGCCGGTGACCATCAACCTGCGGCTTCCGGCCGGACAACGCAGCTCTGTCGCAGCTCTGTCATCGGTCTATGTTACCGGTGCAAAGGGTAATATACCGCTCTCGCAATTGGTGAAGGTCACGAGTGGCAGTGAAGAGAAAACCCTCTATCGCAAGAACCTTAAGAACGTCATCTACGTAACCGCCGATGTGGCGGGACAGATCGAAGCGCCGGTCTATGCGATTCTGAAAATGCAGAAGGAAATCGACGCCATCGCCTCTGCTGACGGGCAGAAGATAGAGGTCCTAGCTTCGAAACAGCCTTGGAGTGAAGAGCATATCGGCATGAAGTGGGATGGCGAATGGCATATTACCTTTGAAGTGTTCCGTGACCTGGGTATCGCCTTTGGCGCGGTAATGGTGCTGATTTACATCCTGGTGGTCGCCTGGTTCAGGGATTTCACCACGCCGCTGGTCATCATGGCGCCGATTCCGCTGACCCTGATAGGTATTCTACCGGGACATGCCATGTTTGGCGCGTTCTTTACCGCTACCAGTATGATCGGTTTTATCGCCCTGGCCGGAATCATAGTGCGAAACTCGATTATTCTCATCGACTTCGCGGTACTGCGCAGGGAAGAAGGGCTGTCGCTGGACGAGGCGATTATCGAAGCCGGAGCTGTCCGGTTCCGCCCCATGCTGCTGACTGCGGCGGCGGTTGTGGTGGGGAGCTTCGTTATTCTGTTCGACCCGATTTTCCAGGGTTTGGCCATTGCCTTGATGTGCGGCGAAATAGCTGCTACAACACTGTCCCAAATTACGATTCCGATACTCTATTTTCTTGTACAACGACGGAAAGAACCGCGTAAAGCAAACCTTACCACCCCTAGCCCCTCCTAAAATAGGAGGGGGACGTTTAAGCTCCCCTCCTTGATAAGGAGGGGTTGGGGGTGGTGGCTTTTGAAATAATAGAAATGAAGGAGTAAGTTGTTATGTTCTGGAACAAACATAAAGAATTATCACAGCAGGAAGTGGCCTTGAGCAAAAAGTGTCAGGAAGAGGCCGAGCAGCTGTACCGCTCGGGCAAATATCATTGTGCGGAAGCCGTATTGGAAACCATCAGGCGTCAGTATGCTCCGAATCTGCCCGAATCTATTGTCGGCACCGTGTCCGGTTTCGGCGGCGGTTCCAGCTCCGGCTGTATCTGTGGCGCCGTATCCGGCGGCACCGTTGCCATCGGCCTGGTAAACGGGAACAAAAAGGAAACGACACATTTGACGAAAGAGCTGCATGATTGGTTCAAGGGAAAATACGGCGTGACCTGCTGCAAAACCATCCGTCAGACGCATAAGGGTGTCTGCCCGGTACTGACCGGGGAAGTGGCCGGCAAGATTGCGGAAATGCTGGGCGGTAAGGGACATGAATGATGCATTGATGCTGATCGGAGCAGTGGTCTTCTGGATTGTTCTTCAGAAATACATACTGCCGCGCCTCGGGGTGCCTACCTGAATGTCCGATTCATGTGACCTCGGGGACCGGGGCAAAAAGAAAGACATAAAAGATGAGGAGAAACACCCATGAAAGAAGAATTCTACGTTGAACGCATCGTGCGCATTGTGGCTGGAACATTTATTTTGATTTCACTCGTGCTGTCCCACTTTCATTCCCCCAACTGGCTCTGGTTCACCGGTTTTGTCGGCTTGAACCTGCTTCAATCCGGCTTTACCCAGTTCTGCCCGATGTTTAATATCCTGCAGAAAATGGGTGTGCCAAGATTCCCGAAGAGCAGCTGCTGCAAATGAATTTTCGCATCACGGTACTCTGCGAAAACTCGGTCGGACCGCTTTCCGGAACATTGGGTGAGCACGGTTTTGCCGCTTTGATCGAACCATCCGAAGGGGCTCCGCTGCTGTTCGATACCGGCCAGGGTTTGACCCTGCTGCACAATGCCCGGCGCATGAACAAGGATCTCACCAGGGTCAGGCAGGTCGTACTCTCGCACGGTCATTATGATCATGCGGGGGGCTTGAAGCCGCTCTTGGATGAGTGCGGTCCGAAACAGGTTTTTGCTCATCCCGAGCTGTTCAGATCCCGTTACCGTGTTAAGGATACCGGAGACTGCTACCCTATCGGCATGCCGGTCGCCCGTGATGAACTGGAGGCGGCAGGCGCTGCTTTTGATCTGTCGGCTGATTTTCGCACAATTGCTTCCGGTATCAGCCTTACGGGTGAGGTTCCGCGCGTGAACGTGTCTGAAACCGGCGACCAGGGGCTGTACTGTGACTGCACCGGCCAGGAACTTGATACGACACCGGATGACCAGTCGCTGGTGCTGGAAACTGACAAGGGGCTTGTGCTGCTTCTTGGCTGCTGTCATGCCGGCCTGGTCAACACGGTGGAACATGTGGCCTATGTCACCGGCAGGCGTGATATTTACGCCGTGATCGGCGGCACCCACCTCGGTTTTTGCGGTCAGGAACAGCTTGGCACAACGGTTGACATGCTTAAGGATCTGGGTGTGAAGAAGCTTGCCGTCAGCCACTGTACCGGTTTTGCCGCGTCGTTGCGTTTGGCGCGGGAGCTGCCGAAAGAGTTTCAGACCGCCATGGTAGGCTATGCGTTGGAAGTGTAATAAACCCAACCACCCCCAACCCTTTATGCCCCAGAGGGTACTCCTTTAGTAAGGAGGGGAGCTTAAAGTCCCCCTCCTATTTCGCTTAGAAGCGCCTACTTTTGGTAGGAGGGGTTAGAGGTGGTAAGGTTTCAGCTTGATTGCAATGTGGAATTACAATCAACACCGGTCTCACCCAAATGAAAGGAATTATGTTGATGAAAAAGATTGTGCTCGTGTTGTTAATGATGGTGTCTCTTGTGTCACAGGTCTGGGCGGCAGAGAAGGACATTACCTCCCGTGACGCCAAAGCGCTGCTGGACAGGAACAAGAATATCTATCTGCTCGATGTCCGGACCCCCCAGGAATACAGCCAGGGGAAGCTGGCCGGATCGGTGCTGATCCCGATTGGCGAGTTTGAGCGGCGCGTTGGCGAAGTACCTAAGAATAAAACGATTATTGTCTACTGCGCCGTTGGTTCGCGTTCAAAACCGGTGGCCAATTTTCTGGCCCAGCGCGGGCATAAGGATGTCTATAATATGACCGATGGTATTGTCGGCTGGTATCGCAATAAATTCCCCATTCAAAGATAAGCTGTCAAACGTACATCGCGAACAGCAAATATCGTAATTATGCAATTTCACGGGTGATATTTATAATTATAGCGCTGTCGAGTTGCTTGTGTTTTCTGAAATAACCGCTGTAATGCAGTTATTTGGCGGTAGAAACGTAGTTAAAAGGCGTGATATTTTATAGAATTCCATTCTATTATTTTATAGCTGATTTTGTGATCCGCTATAAACATTCGCGAAATAATATAGTTAGAATGTGCGTTGTTTTATAAAATAGAATTATCCATATAATTGGAGTTATGTTTGCAATTGTTCCATGACAGCAAAATCTTTTTTAGTAAGGGGAGGCAGTATGAAAAAGAAGAACATCAGAAAAATTGCCGTAACGCTTGTGATGGGGATGCTGGTTCCGTTGGCGGCACATGCGGCGGAGGCGGATTTACAGCTGAAGATTGACCAGTTAAGCAAGGAGGTTGCCAACCTTAAGGGTTCGGTCAAGAAGGTTGAAGACAAGTCTCTCAGTAGATGGTTGTCCATCGGCGGCGACTATCGTTTCCGGGTTGATTCTCTGCGTGGGAAAACCGCGGAGTACACAAATGCCATGGGCGTTTCGCAATACCTTGCCGGCCTTAACCTTACAGCTCCTCCGACGGCGGCACAGTTTGGCGCTGCAATGACCGCCGCTCATGTAGGTGAAGACAAACCCAAGAATGAAACTCTCTACACTAATAAATTCGGTCTCGATCTTCACGCAAAAGCTACCCAGGATGTTACGGTAAACGTCAAGCTGGCCATGTACAAGTCATTTGGCTCACAGGGCACTGAAGCGACCAGTGGCACCTATTTCGCTGACCGTGTTGGCGTAATGGACGGCACAATCGGCCATGTCCCATCCACAAGTTTGTTGGATGTAGATCGCGTGTATGCCACATGGAGCAACATCGGCGATCAGCCGGTATGGCTTTCTGTCGGTCGCCGTCCTTCGACCAATGGTGCCCCCAGCAATCTCAAGCTTAACAATGAACGCCCCGGCAACGGCGGCACGCCGTCACTGCTGGTTGATTACGCCTTCGATGGCATGACTCTGGGCTGGGCTCCGGACATTGACGCTCTGCCGGGCGCATACGCCAAAGTTTGTTACGGTCGCGGCTTCGACAGCGGTTTCAAAACAGCAACCAATAGCCTTAAGGACACCGACATGCTCGGCGTTGCTATCCTTCCTATAGACACCGACCCGCTGCGTGTCTGGCTACAGTGGAATCGCGGTTTTGACATTTTTGATGCTTCAGCTATGAGCTCCACCTCATTTGGTCAACCGTTTGCCGCTTCCACCAATCTTGGCTCAATTGACTGGTACGGCGCAGGTGCCATGAGCACGCTCAAGAATGTCGGCCCAGGCACACTTAATTTCTTTGCTGACCTTGGCGTGAGTATCACACATCCAAACGGCAACACGTCAAATGGTCTGGGTCTTATGACCAATACCTTTGATGGGGTCTTTTCCGGAGCAGCGTCCTCAAGTGAAAGCAAAAACGGTTGGGCTACCTACGTAGGTGTTCGTTATGATCTCCCTTCAAAAACCAAGATTGGTTTTGAATTCAACCATGGCTCGGAAAACTGGATTCCCTTTACCCCGGCATCAGACGATATGTGGACTAGTAAAGTTGGAACTCGCGGTAACGTCTATGAACCCTATATTATCCAGGAACTTGATCTCAAGCCTATTTCATCTCATTTGAGCAAGACCTTTTTCAAGATCGGCTACCAGTATTATGACTTCGAGTATACTGGCAGCAATAACTGGGTTGGCGCTCCAGTAAAAATTTCTTCCATCAAGCCGTCAACCGCGCTGATGATGGCTCCGGTAAAAACAGCTCATGATGTGTATGCAACATTCGAAGTGAAATTTTAGAGGTGTTAGTGTGCCGGGGAATCGAACGCTCCCCGGCAGTTTTTTTCTGATTGGATTGAACAAAAAATATCTTCTGATACACTCATTTTTACGGAATCAATAAATAAGGGGAACAACAATGAAAAGATTAGTAACAATCTGTATGGTAATGGCACTTGTGTTTGCCTCTTCACTTGCTGTAGTTAGCACAGCCAGTGCAGAGGAAGTAAAAATGACCGGTTCAATTTCAAAAATCGAACTTTCCGCCGATGGCAAATCGGCAACCGTGGTGTTGAAAGACAGCAAAAGCGAGGCTTCGGTCACGATAATCGTTACTGATGATCAGACCCTGGACAAGTTCAAGGACAAACGCATCGTGGAAGGTGATGAAATCCGCACCAAGTTTGATAAGGACGGTGACAAGAATACCAGCAAAATGTTCAAAAAAACCGCCGGTTGCTAATCTTGATGTAAACCCAAAGGAGGGAATTGTTTCATGAACTATCGATGCCGACTTCCGAAAATTGTGACTCTGACAGCAGGAATAATCGTAACGGCAGCTTTCACCGTTTCTGCCGAGCCGGCAGCTCCGGCGGCCAAACCGACCGTAGCCAAGATTTGCATTAACTGCCACAAAGCCGAACCTGGTGCGGTTCGCGGACATTTTGATCTCGTATCGTTCAAGGCCAGAACCATCCAGGTGAAGATCGATGATGCCGTTGAACAGTTTAAATTCGACGAGGACGAGATCAAAGTTGTCAATGGTGCAGGCAAGACCGGCGATGGCGAGTTTATGAAAGACAACCTGGTTAAAAAGGGTCACGAAATCAAGGTTGAGTACACAGAAGCAAACGGCGTCAAGACAGCGGTAAAGTTGATCGAAAAACCGCCGGTTCAGGTTTCGGAAGAGATGCTGATGAAAACGCCTGAAATCGAGAAACTCGTTGCCCTGGGACCGGAAAAGGGAAAATATTTCCTCTTTGATTCCCGGCCATTGCCGCGTTTCCAAGATGGCTCAATCCCGACGGCGGTAAATCTGCCGTATCCGGCGTTTGACAAGCTGGCCGGGAAACTGCTGCCGAAGGACAAGAACGCCCTGATTATCTTTTACTGCGCCGGAGTTACCTGCAACATGAGCCCCGGTTCTGCCGATAAGGCCAAGAAGCTTGGCTACACCAACATCAAGGTGTACAAGGACGGCATGCCTGCCTGGTCCCAGAAGAACTATTCCGTACTGTCGGCTCAGTTCCTCAAGGAAGCCTGGCTTGACAAGGATATCCCTGTCGTGCTGCTGGACGTGCGTCCTGCTAAGGAAGCGGCCAAGGGTTCTGTCAAGGGAGCTGTCTCTTTCCCTGCTCACCATAATGCAGCGCCACTCGTGAAAAAGCTTGATCAGAAACTGAAAAAAGCTCCGATTGTTGTCATTGACGGCAAGGGGGGGGCGCAGGCGGTCGGCGTTGCCAAAGAACTGCTCAAAGCCGGTTTTGTTAATGTCAAGGTGCTTACCGGCGGTATCGATGCCTGGCAGTCAGCCAAATACGAGGTTGTCTCCGGCAAACTTGCAACCAAGGTGAGCTACGTGCCCAAACCACGTCCCGGCGAGATTGCTCTGGACGAGTTCAAGAAGTACGCTGTCAACCTTCCTGCTAACGTCATGATCATTGATGCTCGCAGTGCCAGTGAGGGAAAAGCGGGCATGATCAAGACAGCCAAACTGATTCCTGCCGAAGAGATCAAGGACCGTCTGGCCGAGATTTCCAAGGATAAGCTGGTTGTGTTCTACTGCAATACCGGTACGATAGCCGAAGTTGCCTATAACACCCTGAAGGGTCTGGGGTATTCCAACGTCAAGTTCCTCAATGCCAAGGTGGTTTTTGACAAAAACGGCAGTTACAAGATTTCTAAGGATTAACCATTGTACGGATGCACTTTCAGTTTCATTGCTGAAAGTGCATCCGTGCGCTCGTGCTGCATTTTGGTCGCTTTTTATTTACCGATAATTATTCATAAATACATATAAATGGAACAATAGCTATATGCAGTTCAGTTGCACCGCTACAGAGTTTACAATAAGCCAGTAGTCGAAAGGGAATGATCATGTCAGGAAAAATTATTGCAATCTTGTTGGGATGCGCTCTGTTGTCAACAACCGTTCAGGCCAAGGAACACCCAGGGAAAGAACAGATACTGAAGGATGGCTACCAGGGGCCGAAAACCTGCGAAACGTGCCATCCCGGCAAAGCCAAGGAGTTTCTTGGCACGGTGCATTGGAAGCATGCCTCAAAGGTGGACCATGTCGATAACCTGAACCCCAACGAAGAATATGGTATGAAAAATCGCATCTACACGATGTGCAACGGCAACGATATCGTCAACAACCTGAAGGAAGTGCCGCCGAATGCGCTCGGCAAGACCAAGTTTACCGGCTGCAATACCTGCCATCCGGGTGACCACACCAGCGATGTGGGCAGCACCGGTTCCCAAGCGGAACAGGCCATAGACTGCCTGATCTGCCATTCCAGCAAGTATGATTTCAGTAAACGAAAGCCGGTCAAGGATAAGGACGGCAAGGTTGTCATGACTCAGGACCGCAGTACCGAGGCTGCTGCCAATATCGGCAGGCCCACCATCAAGAATTGCATGGTCTGTCACGAGGCTGCCGGCGGCGGAGCCATGATCAAGCGTGGATTTTCAATGTCCAAGGAGGCCGAAGTCCATGTCACCAAGGGTATAATCTGTGTTGACTGTCATCAGGTGAAAAACCACAAATTCCCCACCGGTCGTGATCCCAACAACTGGGCCCATGACGGCATCTACATGACCTGTGTCGGCGAATGCCACACCGCCAAACCTCATACTGATGCCGATTACAACAAGCATACGGCAAAAATAGCCTGCCAGACCTGCCATATCCCCAAGACCGGCGGTGCTTTTTCCAAGGACTTCACCAAATGGGAAAAACAGTCCAACGGTTTTTATGAGCCTTCCACCCTTAAACGTGAAGTCAATGAAACTGCTCCGGTGTACGCCTGGTACAATCTGACTGTCAGCAATACGCCGACATTCATCGGCCCGAAGGGGAGCAGAACCGATGGAAAAAGCAAAATTTACCCGTTCAAGATCTTTCAGGGTAAAGCCTATTTTAACAAGAAAGACGGCCAGCTGATGTCGATGGACTTTGCCCCGCCGATTGCCAACGGTGATTCTCTTGCCGGAGTTGCGTCTGCCGCCAAAATTCTTGGCATCAAGGATTATGAGCCGGTTCCGGGATGGCAGACAATCTACTTTGGCAGCAATCATCAGGTAACACCGAAAAACAAGGCGTTAAGCTGTGCCAACTGTCATGCGCTCAATGGTGTGCTTGATTTTAAGGAATTGGGTTACAAGCCTGCGGAAGTGGAAAAACTTACCAATCCTGAGCTCTATTTTGAAAAGCTGCTCAAGCAACAGCAGGAGAATGAATAGAATCCTGCTCCCACGTTTTTACATCCAATGTCGTAAACGGGAGGTAATTTGTGTCGCTAAAATTTTCACGCAGAACATTTCTTAAGGCGAGTGGCGCGGTGACCGCAGGTGTCGCCGCCGCCACAACCGTGCCGAAGAAGTTTCTTTCCTGGGCTGAAGAGACGGGACAGAAGGACATGAAGCAGATACCCACCTTCTGCGAGCTCTGTTTCTGGAACTGCGGCTTGGTCGCCAAGGTGGAAAACGGCAAGGTCGTCAAGGTGGACGGCAATCCTTTGAGCCTGCGTGGACGCGGGCGCTTGTGCGGTCGCGGCAATGCCGCGCTGGGTGCGCTGTATGACACGGATCGGCTCAAGTTCCCGCTGATCAATATCGGCAAGCGGGGCGAGCCGGTCTGGAAACGGGCCACCTGGGACGAAGCGCTTGGGGTTATTGCCGGGAAGATGAAGGGCATCAAGGAGAAGTACGGCGCAGAATCCATGGCGCTGATCTATCACGGTACCGGCGCGGCTTTCTGGAAACATCTGATGCATGCTTACGGCAGCACACTGTCCGCTGCGCCGTCGTTTGCCCAGTGTCGCGGACCGCGCGACATCGGTTTCGTGCTGACCTTCGGTTCGGACGTGGGGTCACCTGAATACTACGACTTCAGTAAAAGCAAATATATTGTCCTGTTTGGTTCTCATCTGGGGGAAAATGCCCATAACAGCCAGGTGCAGGATATCATGAACGGGCTGGCGGAAGGCGCCAAGCTGACCGTAGTCGATCCCCGTCTCTCCAACATTGCCTCCAAAGCTGATCATTGGCTGCCGATCAAGCCTGCCACCGATCTGGCGCTGATTCTGGCCTGGATTCGCATTATTATCGAAGAGGGACTGTATGACAAGGAGTACGTTGCAAAATATGCCACCGGCTTTGACGAACTGCGTGCGGCCGTCCAGAAGTACACACCTCAATGGGCCGAGGAAGAGACATCCATCGCCAGTGATGTGATTGTCAGGGTTGCCCGCGAGATGGGGGAGTTTGCTCCGAATATCTGCATCGGCGCCGGGCGTTTTTCAGCCTGGTACGGTGACGATACCCAGCGCAGCCGGGCCATTGCCATTCTGAATGCTCTGCTGGGCACCTGGGGCAGGGAAGGGGGGTATTTTTTCCCCACGGGAGCAAAAGTGCCGGAATATCCGGGGTTACCCGCCTATCCCGAACATGTTGAGGTGGCAAAGCTGGATGAGGTCTATCCCTTCGCCCTGCTGCCGACAACCACCTCCATCAAGCAGGCCTCCATCACCGGACAGCCGCGTCCGGTCAAGGCCTGGTTCGTCTACGGATCGAACCTGATGAAGACCATGCCGGACAAGGAGGAGACGATCAAGGCCATTCAGAATCTGGATCTGATGGTGGCTATCGACACCATGCCGATGGATATCATCAACTATGCCGATGTGGTGTTGCCGGAATGCACCTACATGGAACGCTATGACAACATCAACCTCGGCAAGTTCAAAGGGGCAAGTGAAATCGCCCTGCGCCAGCCGACCATTGAGCCGCTGTGGGAATCAAAGCCGTCCTGGTGGATCACCAAGGAGCTGGGCAACAAGCTGGGCTTGGCTGAATTTTTTCCCTGGAAGGATGGCGAGGAGTATCTGGCCAAACGCTGCCAGGCCGGTAACATTGACTTCGCCCAGCTGAAACGGGACGGCGTAATCATCTCGAAGGGTGGTTCACCCTATATCACCGCTGAGAGTCAGCCGGAATTTGGCACCCCTTCCGGCAAGATAGAGCTGTATTCCAAGCAACTGGCTGAAAACGGTTTCGATCCGGTGCCGCAATTCACCCGGCATAAGACTCCACCGGCCGGATATTTCCGGCTGCTGTTCGGACGGGCGCCGCTGCACACCTTTTCCCGTACCACCAATAACTTCATGCTGACTGACCTGCAGAAGGAAAATTCTCTCTGGATCAATGCCAAAAAGGGGAGAGAGCTGGGATTGAAAAACGGGGATTATGTTTCGCTGATCAATCATGACGGCGTCATTGCCAGCGGCCGGATCAAGGTGAAACTGACCCAGCGCCTGCGGGACGATGCCGTCTACATGAACCACGGCTTCGGCGTACATGCCAAAGGAATGGGGCGTGCCAATGGCATGGGGATTGCCGATGATGACCTGATCACCAAGGCCGCCATCGATCCGATCATGGGTGGTACCGCATTGCGCGGAAATTTTGTCAAGATTGTGAAGGGGGCCTGACATGCGTCTATTCGGAGTTCTTATTCCTGAAAAGGAACAGCTGATTGCCACGGTCTCTGATGTGGCCAAAGGAAGAGCAGGCCTGTCCCTGTATGCGTCCCTGTTCGGCCTGGCGATTGGATTTTATGCCATTGCCACCATCTTCATCCAGGGACACGCCCACACCATCAACACTTCAAACCTGGTGCCCTGGGGATTGCAGATATCCACCTATGTCTATTTTGCGCTGCTCAGCACCGGCTGCACCTTTGTCAACTTTTTCGGCCATGTATTTTTTAAGGATCAGTACAAGCCGTTTGCTTCGCGGATTATCTTTGTCGGCATCATTACCGCAGTGGCGGCATTCTTCTCCCTGGCGACCGAGATGGGGCGCATCGACCGGATGTATAACTTCATTCTTTCTCCCAATCCCAAGTCTCCCATGTTCTGGATGGGTATCTGGTATACCTGCTACCTGATCGCCATCACGTGGGAATACATCAACATCCAGACCAACAGGCATTCCGACAAGGTCATGTGGGGGGCGTTTTTTGTCGCCGTCTTCACCCACAGCACCCTGGGAAGCCTGCTTGGGTCGGTCAGCTCCCGTGTCTACTACTACAGTGCCCTGATGCCGATCTACTTCCTGTTTATCGCCTTCCTGACCGGCTGTTCCCTCACCACCATCATTGCCGCCATGACGGTTAAACAGAAAAAGCTGGACGAGAACTACCATCTTCATCCGTTTGTGACATTGCTCAAGGTCGGCCTGGGTCTGGCGTTGCTGATCACCTTCTGGCGCACCATGATCGGCCTTTCCGCTCATCTGGAGGGTTCCGAAGTCTTTTCGCTGACGCTGATCAACAGCGTGCTGTTCGGGATCGTGGTCGTCATCATTATCCCCTATATCCTGCTTAGAATGGGCAAAAGCGCCAACTGGCTGATCTTTGTGGGGCTGTTTATCATGATTACCCAGCTGAAAGCCCGTAACGATCTGGTAATCGGCGCGTTCAAGGTCCCGCTGTTTCGGGTCTACGACATGCCGGAGGTGATTCATTACTCACCATCGGTGTATGAATATCTCGTTGTTGTGGCGTCCGCTTCACTCGTGACGGTGCTGTACATTATTTTCGAACGCTCCGGCGTTTTTGAGGCACGCTTCATCAAGGAGGACCACTGACCATGGAACAGTATGATGGTAAAGATATTCTGGATATCATGCACGCAGACCTGCAGCGGGCCCTTAAGAAACCGCGTGCTGAGCGCCGTTGGGCCATGGCCATCGACCTGAAGAAGTGCATCGGCTGCCACGCCTGCACCACCGGCTGCATGTCGGAGAACCTGACCCCGCCCGAAATTCATTATCGGCCGGTAAAGGAAGAGGAAATCGGTGAATACCCCAATACCGGCATGCGTTTTCTGCCGCGTCCCTGCATGCAGTGTGATGCTCCCACCTGCACGCCGGTCTGTCCGGTAACCGCCACCTATAAGCGGGATGACGGTCTGGTGGTGATCGACTATGACAAATGCATCGGCTGCCGCTACTGCCTGGTTGCCTGCCCCTACGGCGCCCGATCGGCCGATGTCGGGCACTATTTCACCGGTGATTTTCATGATAAAACCTATGAAGTTGAAAATTCCGGCGAATACGGCAAAAGCTACAAGCGCAAGAGCCACTGGCACTCCCCCATCGGCAATGCCCGCAAGTGTCATTTTTGCATCCATCGGGTGGAAAAGGGTGAGCTGACCCGCTGCACCACCACCTGCTTGGGACATGCCACCTTCTTCGGCGACATCAACGACCCGCAGGCGCTGATTACCAAACTGATTTCAAAGCCGAGCGTATTCAAATACAAGGAAGAGCTCGGCACCAGGCCGATGGTGTATTACATACCGTAAAGAAAACTGGACTTTTTTGGCAAATATGCTAAAAAATGAATAATTGAATTATAACCGGTTCGCCGGAACATCATTATTCAAAGGAGATTCACTATGAAGAAAATGCTGACCCTGCTGGTATCTGCTCTTACCGTTGTTTCGTTTGCATCCGTTGCCTTGGCAAGCAGTCACATGAAGAAGGAAGCAGGAAGTCCTGCTGAAACTGCTGCTCCGGCTGCCGAGAAGAAGGAAGGGGACAAGAAGGACGCCAAAAAAGACACTAAAAAAGCGAAAAAGGATAAAAAGAAAGAAGCCAAACCGGCAGCCAAGGGCAAAAAAGAAGTTTCAGGCTGCTAATTTGAACAAAAATATGGTAATCAGGAGGCATGAGCATCTGGCATGCCTCTTTTTTATAGTGGATAGGAGTTACTATGCAGATTAAGACGAAAATAGTGGTTGGCGTCGGCTTCATGTCTATCCTGATGATTGTTATCGGAGCAATCGGTTTGATCGGCTTTGCCGAAGGCAACAAGGCGCTGGAGCATGTCTATGAAGTCAACATGAAGAACAGCGGTCTGTTGAACAAGATCAACGGACTGATGCGCGCCAATCGCATCCAGTTGCTCCTTTCCCTGCAGCATGATCCGAAAAGCGAATTCAGTGCGTTGCATGAGCACCCTACCACCATGCATACCGATCTGGCTAAAAAGTACACTGAAGAAAGCGATGCCGCCTGGAAAGAGTACAGTGCAACCGTAACTTCCAAGGAGGGGCGTGAGCTGGCCGACGCCTTTCAGAAGGATCGCCTGAAATATGAAAAGGAAGGGCTTGAAGCGGCGAGCAAGGCGGTACTGGCGGAAAATTACCATGAGACCTATCGCATCACGTTCGACGTTATCAATCCGTCTATTCAGACGGCCAACAAATCACTGGATGCCCTGTCACAGTACGAGCTGACACTGGCAAAGAGAGCCCACGAAACAGCAATATCACGCGCAACCTTATTCCGTTATATCATCCTGATTGCCATTGTGCTGGCCGTCGCGATCGGCGGCAGTATCGGCCTGATGATTGCCCGCTCCATCGGCGTTTCGGTGACGCAGCTCAAGGATACCGCCGCCGAGCTGGCGGCAGGTAATCTGACACGGCGCTCCAACGTAGCGAGCCGTGACGAATTGGGAGAAATCAGTACCTGCTTCAACCAGGTGGCCGACACTCTGTACGGCGTCGTCAACCAGGTGCGCAGCAGCGCGAACAATGTTTCCGGCGCCGCAGTGGAATTGCGGGCCAATGCCGAACAGATCGCCCTCGGTTCGGAGCACGTGGCCGCAGAAGCTGCCACTGTTGCTACCGCCGGTGAAGAAATGGCCGCCACCTCCAACGATATTGCCAACAACTGCTCGCTGGCGGTAGACAGCGCCAATCAAGCATCACAGACCGCCAACAGCGGCGCCGCCATCATCCAGCAGACTGTGGCCGGGATGGCGCGTATTGCCGTCAAAGTCCAGGATTCGGCCCGCACCGTGGAAACGCTGGGGGAAAAATCGGAACAGATCGGCGCAATCATCGGCACCATCGAGGATATCGCCGACCAGACCAATCTGCTGGCACTGAATGCCGCCATCGAGGCTGCCCGGGCCGGGGAACAGGGTCGCGGTTTTGCCGTAGTTGCTGATGAAGTCCGGGCTCTGGCCGAGCGTACCACCCGCGCCACCCGCGAAATCGGCGACATGATCAAGTCGATTCAGTCGGAAACCCGCGTGGCGGTTGCCGCCATGGCCGAAGGGGTTGGTGAAGTGGAAAAGGGAACCGCCGATGCTGCCCGTTCGGGCGAAGCGCTGAACGAGATCCTTACCCAGGTGAACGACGTGACCGGACAGATCAACCAGATCGCCACGGCTGCGGAAGAACAGACCGCCACCACCAACGAGATCAGCAACAACATGCAGCGTATTACCGATGTGGTGCAGGAAACTGCCGGAAGCTCCCAGCAGACCGCCCAGGCTGCAGGGCGCCTTTCGATCCTTGCCCAGGAACTGCAGCAGATTGTTGACCGGTTCCGGCTCTGAATCCTGCCGAATGAAAAGTCTTTGGGGATTCCTGGAAAAAACATGTGCCACGGAGACACAGAGACACAGAGAAAACCTTCAAAATAACTCTCTGATTTCCTCTGTGGCTCTGTGGCTCTGTGGCTTGCTTGCCGTTTGTAATTGTATCTTGAAGAGGGGCTGCCGGCCGGCACCCCTCTTTTTGCTTTTCCTGTTTGTCCTTGCCGGCTGCACGTCATCAGCACCGTCTTCAACCTGCATCTCCTGCCACGGCGGGCTGGAACACGCATCACCCACCCACGGGGATTGTGTCTCCTGCCATGGTGGCGATCCGCGGGCTGGCGACAAGGCCAAAAGCCACGCCGCCATGTACGATCCGACGAACCCCTCGTCGCCGGAAACCTGGGAGAAAGCGTGCGGCAGCTGTCACCGCTATCAGCTGGAGCGGGTGAAATCGACCATCATGCAGACCAACGCCGGCATGATCCGCAACATCCAGCTGACCTGGGACGGTGAGGACGGCAGACAATACGGCACGACCGGCGGCACGGTGTACGACCCAACCGGAAAGCCGCTGGAGACCCTGGCGGTGGCGGAGCTGGACAACCTGTCCGGCGAACTGTACCGCAAGTTTTGCTCCCGCTGCCACATCGGCACGGCCAACGGCGACTCCTACGCTGCAGCGCACGGCTCGGGGTGCGCTGCCTGCCATTTTCCCTGGAATGACACCGCTACCTATGAAGGGAAGGACACAACCATGAAGGGGAAGGCGGGGCATTCCGCCAGCCATGCCATGAATCCGTTGCCGGATACCCAGGTTTGCACACGCTGCCACAACCGGAGCGGTCGCATTGGTTTGTCCTACCAGGGGCTGTATGACGGCAACAACGGCCTGGTGCCGACCAGGGGAGGCGAAGCGGGGCCGGTCATGTCCAGCGGCGCGCGCAACCTGACCAGCATCACCCCCGACGTTCACTTTGCCGCCGGGATGGAGTGCATCGACTGCCACACGTCGCGGGATGTCATGGGGGACGGCTATGCCTACCGGAATATGTACCTGCAGACCGAGGTAGCGTGCGAGGATTGCCACGGCAGCGCTACGGAGGTGCCGCGCTATCGCGAGATCACCCGCGAAAACGACGAGGCGCTACGGGAATCCAGATCATACAAAAAGCCGGTGCGGCACGGCATGCAGATGATCCAGACCTCGAAAGGGCGCTCCTACTCCAATGTCTTCTACCGGGACGGCGCGATCTGGCTGCAGGGGAAACGGAGCGGCAAGCTGCACCGGAGCAAGGTCATCACCGGCACGCCGGAGCATACCATTGCCGGACATGGCCGCCTGGAGTGCTATGCCTGTCATTCCCGCACCTCGGTGCAGTGCTATGGCTGCCACACCCGCTACGACAAGGGGAAGACCGGGATGGATTTCATCAAGGATGAAGAGACTCCGGGGGCGTTCAGCGAAACGGAAGACTACCGCATGCTCTCACCATTTCCGCTGGCGCTCAACCAGCGGGGACGGATTTCGCCGGTGACCCCCGGCTGCCAGACCTTTGTCACCGTGGCGGAGGAGGACGGCTCCCTGTCAAAGGCGGAATACGTCTCGTCATTCAAGGGGAAGCAGCAGCTCCGCTTTGCCCCGTTCTATTCTCACAACACCGGCAGGACGGCGCTCAGCTGCACGGAGTGCCACGGCAACCCGGCCTATCTCGGCTTTGGGCAGCACGTCGTAGAGGGAAACAACATCAAGGGAACGCTGATCTGCGAGCGCTCGGACTCCAAGCCGCTCGACGGCTTTCTGACCATGACCAACGGCCAAGTCAACGCCTTCTCCGCCATTACCCGCGAAAAGTCGCGGCCACTGAGCGGAGCCGAAGTGAAGCGGACCCTGGCGGTTAACTTATGTCTCCCCTGTCACGGCGTCGCCCGTGACCCCATTTATCGGAAAGGACTGAACTATCGTGCGTTGGATGATATTCGTCATCGCAAGCTTCTGTCTGATCGCTAGCACGGCTGTTGCTGCGACTCATGCGGGGCTGGCCTGCAATTCGTGCCATCGCCAGGGGGGCGCTGCCAGCGATCCGGCCTCGCGGTCGAGCCGTGCCAACGGCTGTGCCGTCTGCCACCGTGGCCATGAGCGGATCTTCGACCACGCCATGGGGCAGCGCAGCGGCGAGCAGGAGTTTGTCCGGCGCAGCTATGGCCGCTTCGATTCGGGCTTCTGGGACAAAAACTGTAACTCCTGCCATTTGAAGGGGTGTCTCGACTGCCACGGCGAAGGTCTGGCAAAGCCGACGGTGGCGACCTGCCAGCGCTGCCACAACGGCTACTACACCGGCTGGGATTATTCGGGGCGGGCGCCGCGGGAAGACAACATGCGCTACCAGCGCGGCATTGCCGTGAACGGCGAGACGTTTTTGAAGATGCTTCCCGACGTCCACTACCGGGCCGGGATGACCTGCGGCGCCTGCCATTCCATGGCCAGTCTGGCGGTGGGGAAAAAATCATCCAAAGGGTGCCGCGACTGCCACAAGCCGAGTCCCAAAATCCCGGAACACCGCATTGCCGCCCATCTGGAGCGGCTGGAATGCTACGCCTGCCATTCGGCCTGGGCGCCGCAGGAGTACGGCACCTTTTTCCTCCGTTTCCGCGACCAGGGGATGAAGGAGGATTTCGACCTGAAGCCGGGGCCGAGCGCGGAGTACCTGCGCAGCGCCTACCTGAAAAAGCAGGATGCGCCGCCGCTCGGGCTCAACGCCGCAGGAAAGGTCAGCCCGGTCAGGCCGATGTTCATCGCCTATTACACCGACATCATGCGCGCCCGCAACAACGGCCCGGAAAACACACTGCTGGCTGCCGAGTGG
>Ga0154471_103_pt3 | contig 33387 bp, 32 predicted proteins | sample RifGroC2_FD_115950 | JGI IMG/M metagenome (GOLD analysis project Ga0154471, IMG submission 115950) | Geobacteraceae bacterium GWC2_53_11
CTCCTTATAAAACGGGCAACCAGCCCGGCATCTTTTTTTCCCGGCGCGCTTTCAACGCCGCTGGAGACATCCACCGCGTACGGCTTCACCGAAGCAATCGCGGCAGCCACATTATCCGGAGTCAAGCCACCAGCCAGGATGATCTGCCGGGCCGAAGCAACCCCGGCGGCAATGTCCCAGTTAAAGGTGGTTCCGGTGCCGCCGCGCGCCGCCGGTGACCAGGCATCCAGCAGGCAGGCGGCAACATGATAATCCGCCATGGCATCGACGCTGGACGCGTCCTTAACCCGGAACGCCTTGATGATCCTACGCTTGATACCAGAGCAGTATTCCGGTGACTCGTCACCATGCAGCTGCACCAGATCCAGGCCGCACTGGTCGGCAATCGTGTTGACCGTTTCCGGCTCCTCGTTGACAAACAGCCCGACCGTCTGCACGAACGGCGGCAGACGACGGATGATTGCCGCAGCGGCATCGGGAGAGATGTGGCGCGGAGAGCCCTGAAAGAAGACGAAGCCGAGAGCATCAGCTCCGGCTTCGACCGTCATCAGGGCATCTTCCAGATTGGTTATGCCGCAAATTTTAACCCGTACCATCTGTTACAGGCTTATCTTGGGCAGACGCTCCAGCGCCGCCTTCACCATGGCATCCGGATACTCGTAATCTTCCAGATTGCCGGAGAGGTAGGAATCGTAGGCACCCATATCGAGCTGACCGTGACCGGACAGGCCGAACAGGATGGTTCTTTCCTTCCCTTCCTCTTTGGCCAGCACCGCTTCATCAATGGCGGCGCGCACGGCATGAGATGATTCCGGAGCCGGAATAATTCCCTCACTGCGGGCAAACAGGAGCGCACCTTCGAAACAGGAGTTCTGCTTATACGATTTGGCTTCGATCTGACCGGCTTCATAGAGCTGCGAAACCAGCGGAGACTCGCCATGATAACGCAAACCACCGGCGTGGATGCCGGGGGGCATGAAGTCGTGACCAAGGGTGTACATCTTGGAAATCGGCGCCATCTTGGCGGTATCGCCGTAGTCGAAGGCATAAACCCCTTTCGTCAGGGTCGGACAGGAGGCCGGCTCGACCGCCACGCATCGGACATTTTTACCATTGGCGCGATCAGCGATAAACGGGAACGCCAGACCGGCAAAATTGGAGCCGCCACCGCAACAGGCGATGACCACATCAGGATAATCCCCGGCAATTTTGAGCTGGGCCTGGGCTTCCTGGCCGATAATAGTCTGATGCAGACAGACGTGGTTCAGCACGCTTCCTAGCGCGTAGTTGGTGTCGGCATGGGTAGCCGCATCCTCCACCGCTTCCGAGATGGCGATACCGAGCGAACCGAGACAATCCGGATCATGAGCCAGGATAGTGCGGCCGGCGTTGGTGAATTCGGAAGGTGACGGATGAACCTGGGCGCCCCACAACTGCATCATGCTCTTGCGGTATGGCTTCTGGGTGCAGGATACCTTGACCATGTAGATCGTGCATTCCAGACCGAACATGGAACAGGCAAGTGCCAGAGAACTGCCCCACTGACCGGCGCCGGTTTCGGTTGCCAGGCGGCGGATACCGGCCTGTTTGTTGTAGTACGCCTGGGGAATAGCCGAGTTCGGCTTGTGCGAACCGGCGGGGGAAACCCCCTCATATTTGTAATAGATCTTTGCCGGAGTACCGAGCGCCTTTTCCAGCCGGTGGGCACGGAACAGCGGCGATGGCCGCCAGAGCTGGTAAATATCACGCACTTCATCAGGAATATCGATCCAGCGCTGCGACGACATTTCCTGCTCGATCAGGGACATGGGGAAAATTGCCAGCATCTCTTCCGGTGTGACCGGCTGCATGGTACGGGGGCTGATAACGGGAGCCAACGGGCCGGGCATATCGGGAATGATGTTGTACCACTGACGGGGGATCTGGTCTTCAGGCAGCAGGATTTTGGTGATCATGGTTCCTCCTAAAATAACTCCCCTCCTTGATTAAGGAGGGGGTGGGGGTGGTTATTTTATTCCAGATTGTCTTCTATGCGGATGAAACTGGTTTTCTCGCAGATGATGTCGAGGTAATCGATCTCGGCCAGCGCAGTCTGAATAGAACCTTCACGCGCATGGTGGGTCATGATGACGATCGGCACCGGTGCCGTATCGTCGGATTCGTGGGCGGTCTGCACCATCGATTCGATGCTGATGCCGTGCTTGCCGAGCGCCCCGGCGATGCCGCCGAGAACCCCCGGTTTGTCAAGGGCGCTGAAACGGAGCATGTATTTGCTGACGATATCGGCCATCGGCTTGACCGGCAGGGTGACGATGGCGTCATCGAGAAAACCGAGCGGCGACATGCGCCGTCCTGCACCAGCCTTCATGCTGCGCGACAGGCCGATCAGGTCGCCAACGATAGCGCTGGCGGTCGGGTTCTGCCCGGCGCCTCGACCGGAAAACATGACCGGGCCGACAAAATCGCCGGTCAGTCGGATGGCGTTGAACACACCGTTGATATCGGCCAGAGGACTGTCGAGCGGGATCATGGTCGGATGCACGCGTGCCTCGATCTCGCCGTCAACATGCTTGCCGATTGCCAGCAGCTTGATGCGGTAGCCGAACTGGGCGGCATACTTGACGTCCAGGCCGCTGATGCCGGAAATTCCCTCGGTGTGAATATTCTTGAAGTCGATTTTGGTGCCGAAGCAGAGCGAGATCAGTACCGCCAGTTTGTGGGCGGTATCGACACCCTCGACGTCAAAGGTCGGATCGGGCTCGGCATAGCCAAGTTCCTGGGCAGCCTGCAGCACATCGGCAAAGTCGGCCCCTTCCTGGGTCATACGGGTCAGGATGTAGTTGCAGGTGCCGTTCATGATGCCGAAGACACTGCTGAAATTGTTGGCAGCCAGATTGCTCTTGATGGCCGTCAGCACCGGAATGCCGCCGCCGACAGACGCTTCGAACTGCACTTCCACGCCCTTGCGCACCGCAGCTGCATAGATGTCCGAGCCGTGCAGCGCCAGCAGCGCCTTATTGGCGGTAACGATGTGCTTGCCCTTTTCAATCGCCTTCAGAACGAAAGTCTTGGCCGGTTCATAGCCGCCGATCAGTTCGATAACGACCGAGATGTCCGGATCGTTGAAGATATCGTCAACGCTGGTTGTCAGAACGCCGGGATCAACGGTCACGCCGCGATCAGTGGTAATATCCAGGTCGGCAATTCGTTTCAGGACGATGCCGGTGCCGACCTTGCTGCGAATAACATCGGCGTTCTCGCGCAGCAGCTTGACGACTCCCGCGCCGATATTGCCGAATCCTATCAGACCAACCTGTATATCTTTCATTGTTCCTCGCTTGACAGCTCAGTTTTTTCGCACGCCTCGATCTCGTCAAGGATGCCGTTGACAAACGCCGGAGATTCCTTGTCGCCGTAGCGCCGGACGATCTCAATCGCCTCGTTGATGCTGACTTTTTTGGGGATGTCGGAGCGGAACATCAGCTCGTACGCCGCCAGCCGCATGACGTTCAGATCGACCCTCGGCATACGGGAGAGCGACCAGTTTTTGGAGCGGGCCTTGATTGCCTCATCAATGGTCTCGCGCTGGGACTGCACCCCCTGCACCAGCCCTTCGGCAAACTCCCGCACTCTTCCCGTTACTTCCACATGTTCTTCGCGAAAGGTCTGCAGGGTTTCCCGGAGTCCGACCGAGCTGTTCGAATCAAGGGCATATAACATCTGCAGCGCCAGTTCCCGCGCTTCACGCCGTAGTCCCATTATTTAAGCACCTTCAGCAGGTTGACAGCTTCGATAACGGTCATTGCCGCATCAAAGCCCTTGTTGCCCGCCTTGGTTCCGGCACGCTCAACCGCCTGCTCAATAGTATCGGTCGTGAGGACACCGAACGCGATGGGGATACCGCTTTCCAGAGAGACGCCAGCGACCCCTTTGGAAACCTCGGAAGCAACATAATCGAAATGCGGCGTCGAACCGCGAATAACGGCACCGAGGCAGATCAGGGCATCGTACTTGCCCGATTCGGCCATTTTCTTGGCAAAGAGTGGAATTTCAAACGCACCCGGCACACGGGCGACGTGGATATTCTTGTCATCGGCACCGTGGCGGATAAGCGCATCGACAGCCCCTTCCAACAGACGTTCGCAGATGAAACTGTTGAAACGGCTGACAACAATACCGATCTTCTGCCCCTTTGCTTCAAGCTTACCTTCATAAAATTGCGGCATGACGACCTCCATGGTTTGGAAAAAAGGAAACGGGATATTAGCATATTTTTTGCGGGTGGGGAGAGAAAAAATAGCCGTGAGAACGAGCAGTGCTGACGTGCATGAAATTATGCCCCGGATGCTTTAATGAGGAGGGTTTGCGGTGGTTATTTCGAAAATGGTGTGATAAATACGTACAGCACTTCAATCGGGATAAGCTGTTCGAAAACATAGGAGCTGCGACAATGACCCGTGAAACTGCGATAAAATTGTTCGAATCAAAAACGATTCGTTCCGTGTGGAACGACAAAGACCAAAAATGGTATTTCTCCGTTGCCGACGTAGTTGAGGCACTGACCGACTCCGTCAATGTAAAAGACTATATCAAGAAAATGCGGAAACGGGATTCTGAGCTCAACTCCAACTGGGGGACATTTTGTCCCCCCCTTGAACTTGTTGCCCCTGATGGCAAGAAGCGTAAGACACAATGTGCCAATGCTGAAGGGCTCCTCCGCATCATCCAGTCCATTCCCTCTCCCAAGGCCGAACCGTTCAAACGCTGGCTGGCGCAGGTTGGCTACGAGCGACTGGAAGAGATAGAGAACCCGGAATTGGCGGCCAAACGGATGCGGGAGTTGTACCGTGCCAAGGGGTACAGCGACGAGTGGATCGAAAAGCGGGTGCGCGGCATTGCCATCCGGGACGAACTGACCAACGAATGGAAGAAACGCGGGGTAAAGGAGCAGGTGGAGTATTCAATCCTGACCGCCGAGATTAGCCGGGCTACCTTTGGCATGACACCGACCGAGTACAAGGAGTTCAAGGGATTGGAGAAGCAAAAGGACAACCTGCGGGATCACATGACCGATCTGGAGTTGATCTTCACCATGCTGGGAGAAGCCTCCACCACCGAGATCGCCCGGAATCGCGATGCCCAGGAATTCGAGGAGAATCTGGATGCTGCCGTGGCAGGCGGTACTGTGGCCGGCAATGCGAGAAAAGATCTGGAGCAGAAGTCAGGAAAGCGGGTATCAACGCGGGAGAATTTCAAGGAGATACCTGAAGCGAAGAAGCGGAAGATTGCTGTGTCCAAGGGATAAATGTTCTATTTGGGAGGATCACCGGTTCACGCGCACGCGCGTGAACCGGTCAATACTGAGTTGGTCTAAAAAAGGATATTGAAACTCTCATGGAAAATAAAACCTCAACAATAGTCATAGTCAATGTGGTCATATTTCTCTTGTACCTTAAGTTCGGCATAATGGCCTTGTGGGTGCCTGCTGCTGCAGGATTTGGTCTTATTTGCGTTTATATATTTATGGATTTGATAATGCAGTTATATTTCGTTGAATTTTACAACACCAAATTTACACCTGCTATCAGAAGAATTACTGGAGATAAGTTAAATTTGACGAGTATGTCTTCCGAGCAAAGAACAATAATAAGAAAAGGATTTTTGCCTACCATCATTCTTTTGGCCGCTATTTTGTTTGGGATTAGCAGAGTGATAATGCGCTATCAGTAAGGCGAAGACCAACCATCGGCAACAGCGGTCAAGCCGCTGGTGCCTCAGCCCCGTTATTTACCCCAACCTCAACGCCGAAAAAATCATCTTCCAGACCACAATCACCGTAAACAGCAGATAACAGACCAGCGTCACGGAAGCCAAGCGGCGCTGCGTAACCGGAATTATGCGAACCAGACTACCAACCTGACGGAACGGCATCAGTACGCCGACGCCTAAGCCCGCCACCGCGCCGCCGGACAGGGTGGCGTACAGCACGTAGCCGACATATCCGTACCCCGCTTGCAGCAGACAGAACGGGCAGTGATGGGTGGGAAGTTCGTAGAAATAGAGGCAGATGAACGAGAGCACCGACGCGATGGCAATCAGGAAGGTTGCGAAGGCGAATGACGAGAAGAAATAGCCGCCACGCCCCTTGAGATAAAACCATACTCCGCTGACAGCGGTGAGCGCCATGCCGGAGAAGAAGGCGATCTGCATCGGCCGATGCGGCAGGGCCGCGAGATCGCCGCTGAAGCCGCCCCCTTCGTGGCTGAACAGACTGCCGCAGCAGGAGGTGATTATGTCCGGCTTTATCCCGGCAAAGTAGGCCACGAGCAGAACCGCCTCCAGCAGGAGCAGCGGCGCCACCACGTTGAGCAGCTCGTATTTGACCTTGATCAGCGGATAATCGTAGCCGCGGTTATCCACATGGTTGACGATCAGCCAGACTCCGGCCAGCAGGAAGTTGACGATCTTGAGCAGCAGCGCGGGATAGCCGAAAGAGTTGACCGCCAGGGTTCCGGCGGCGCACATGGCACCGGTAAAGAGGGTGTGCAGATCGTCGGCGGTGTAGATGAAGAGGAACAGCGACATGAGCTCGAAACCAAGGACGTAGTTCATGATGGTGGAGATCAGGTAGGTCCTCCGCTCCAGTTCCAGCTGCCCTTCACTGCCGCTGGCCGGATCCCAGCGTTTGAGAATGCGCACCCCGTAATAACCGGCATAGATCCCCAGACCGGAGACCAGCAGTGCAATCAGCACCAGGGCCAGGGCGGCAGGCTGGAGAATCACCGGCAGCTCCGGCTGGCAATCACCGCGCCGTCGCGCATCTCCACCAGCGTATCGATCAGCGGCGAATCATAGACAATCGGGTCGTGGCTGGCGATCAGCACGCTCTTCCCCTCCCCTTTCAACCGGCCGACAATCTCCATGAACTCCTGCGACAGCTTCGAATCAAGATGCGCCGTCGGCTCGTCGGCAATGATGATGGCAGGGTTGTTGATCAGGGCGCGGGCAATGGCAACACGCTGCAGCTCTCCCCCCGACAGCAGCTCCACCCTTTGTCCGGCATGGCGGGCGATGTTGAACTGTTCCAGCAGCCCTTCTGCCCGGCCGCGAAAGTCAGTGCGCCCCTCGCCGGTCGGATAGGCGGGGAGCATGACATTCTCCAGCACGGAAATCCCTTTGATCAGGTTGAACTGCTGGAAGACAAAACCGAAGGTGGAACGGCGAATTTCATTAAGGAACCGCTCCGGCAGGCTGGTGATTTCGAGAGAATCGGCCCCCTCCTGCTGGAACGGAACCGCCGCCGCTATGTCATGCAGGAAAATCCGCCCCGAAGTCGGCCGGGCCATGCAGCCGATCATGGTCAGCAGCGAGGTTTTACCTGAGCCGCTCGGCCCCTTGAACACCGTGATCTGCCGGGGGTTGACGGTGAGGGTGACGTCGGCCACGGCGGTGAATTGGTTCGACAGGCCGCTGTTGAATGTTTTGGTGATGCCGGACAGTTCTATCACGTCAGTTCCTCATGGCGGCATCGGGATCGGTCGTAGCCGCCCGCCAGCAGGGGATAATCGTCGCGGTCGTGTAGGGCACAACCGTCAGAAAGAAGAGCACCGTCAACTGGTAGGCATTAACCACCGGCACCAGCTGGAATCGGGGATAGATGACCGACCACCCCTTGAGCGCCTGGGCAAACAGGGGGGCTGACAGAAAGAAGACATGCCCGTAGGCCAGCACGACTCCCAGCAGGAACGCCGTGAGCGAAATAACCGTTCCCTCCCAGAATTTGAGCAGCAGCACGTCGGACGTTTCCCAGCCGATGGATTTCAAGATGCCGATTTCCTTGCGCTCCTCGGCGGACAGGCCGGTGGCCTTGTCCCAGGCGAAAATAATGAAAGAAAACAGCGCCGACGCCAGCACCATCAATGTCATGCCGCCGCGCCAATCGAAAATCGACTGGTAGGTGCGCTGGATTTCGCTCTTCAGGATCGGCCGGGAATCGGGGAATTGAGCGGCAATCTTGGCCGCCACGGTCGCCAGTTCCTTCGGATTGCGCACGGTCACCGCCAGGTCGGTCGCCTGACCGGCCGGAAAACTGAACAGGCGATGAAAGTCAGCCGCCGTGATGATAATCATGTCAGCCGAAATCAGGTCTGATTCGCTCGGGAAAATCGTGCCAATCTCCAGCATGAGCGGCGTTTTGTCATAGCTGATGAGCGGCAGCAGATCGCCGACCGCCAGGTTGCGTTTCTTCGCAATCGCTGCGCCGATGGCGGCCTTCTCCGCTCCGGCTGCGGTCTCGTCACTGGCCATGATCGTATAATTGGCACCGTTCAGCGCATCGTAATAATAGCCCCACAAGCGGGGATGCACCGCCGTCACCCCCCTAATTTTGGCAATTTCGTCGGCATAAGAGGCCGGCACCAGATCCTGCCGCCCGGCGGTCAGGCGTTGTACGACCATGTCGGGCGCATCGCTCAGAATGATGGCCGCCTCCCGTTTTAGGGCGGTGACAAAAAACTGCAGCGAGGCCAGCATGAAGATCACCAGCAGGTACATGGCCAGCAGGGAGAGGTTCTTGGCGCGGCGGCGCAGCAGCGAGGCCAGCGTGAAGTCCAGGATATTCAGATGACGTTCAAGAGCACGTTTCATGGGGCACCGTGACCGGTACGGGGCGGCAGGATCAACGAACCGGTAGGGAAATGTTCCAGCGCCAGGGGATGTTCCTGAAACGGCGCATGACGGTCGGCCATGGCCGGATGGCGGGTGTAGCGCGCCTCTGTCGCAAGACAGAGATCAGTCACCTGCAGGCGGCGCAGCTGGGCATTCTGCAACTTCACCTCACCACTCTGCTGGGCATGGCGGGCATGCAGCGGTAGCGCCAGGAACAGTGTCAGGCTTGCTGCGGTAAACAGGAGGAATTTCAGGGAACGCCGCATAGGAGAATACCGATCCTAGTTGAGTGATGAGACCGTCTGCCGGGTAATATCCTTGAAACGCAAAATACGCCTGCCTTTATGATCGGTTTTAAATGCCGCCGCATCCTTTTCGTTATCAAACGGTATCAGCTCAAACCCCATCGGCCCGTAGACGTCACTGCCGATCACAAACCAGGCAGCGCGGGCATCGATCATCTTCAGCGAGTAATACTCTTTCACGGAGAGCGCCGCGATATCGGCCTGACTCCTGCCGGGAGTATAGCGGGCAGTGTCGAAATAATGGCTGAACATGTCTTTTGGCCCGTCATAATAATAGGTGGTACCGTCCTTGAAACGGGCGGTTGCGGTCCAATCCGGGTATTTGGCAACAAACATCCCGCAGACCGGGCATTTGGCTCCGGCAGGGGCGGCAGTTCCCTTGGCGGCGGCCAGGACGACCGCCGCAGTCAGCACAGTGACAAGAACGACAGCCGTAATAATGCGTTTCATGGGAACTCCTGTCCGGACTACTCTTTCTCGGCGATAGCCAACGCTTCTTTGTAGGTCGCTAACTGACCGCCGTTTTTCTTGATAAATGCGGCAGCGTCATCTTTTTTGGCAAACGCCCACTTTGCCACCCGCGTCATAACCCCGCGCTTGGTCCCGCCGATGGTCCAGGTCGCCTGTTCGGCATCAAGAAGTTTTTGGGTCTGCACATCGCCAACCTGTACCGTTTTGAGAGCCTTGGCCTTGCTTGCCTTTATTTCAGTTACGGCACAATGAAGGGAGCAGACGCCAACGACTGATCCGTCAGCATACGAGATCAACATACGGGAATGGGCGAACTTCCCCCGATCCATGCCGCAATGCGGGCAGGCTTTATGCTGTGCAACGTCGGCATGGCTTGATCCGGCAGAGACCCCGGCTTTCTGTTCATGGCCTGAATGGCCATCATGACCGGACATCGGGGCGGCAGAGACAGCCCCGCACCCCAGAAGCAGAATTCCCGCAACATATGCCAGAACGGCTGTAATTTTCATATTTCCCCTCCTTGTTAATTTTTTCATATGGTACCATATCGCAAATATGCGAACTGCGCAACCATACCTGCCATAATCAGGGTTGACTTTGCCGGGCGTTGCCCCTAAACAGTTTCTGAATGTATGAAGGTTGTGCGAGACAAGGAGCCGGCTTATGAATCTCACAAAAAAACATATACTGGATTTTTTCAGACAGCGGGAGGGTGCCGTCCATTTGGACGTCCTGCTGCGCGAGTTCGGCGGTCGCCACGTCAAACGCGAACTGAAAAACATGCTGGAGGACATGTCCGATGATGGCGAAGTGGTTCGCCTCAAAGGTAACAGCTACAGCCTGCCGGGAAAGATGAAAACGACCAGGGGCAGGGTTTCCGTCCACCGCGACGGCTACGGCTTTGTGACCCCCGAGGAAGGCGGCGAGGACATTTTTATCCCGTCCAAGCTGCTCAAAGGCGCACTCCACGGAGATCTGGTGGAAGCCAGTTCCGCGCCGAGCCGCATGGGGGGCAACAAGCTGGACGGGCGGGTTCTGGCGGTTATCGAGCGGGCAACGTCCCGCATCGTTGGGCGCTATGAGGAGACCCGGCGCGGCGCGATTGTCATTCCCGAGGACCAACGCCTGAATCTGGTGGTGACGATTCCGGCCAAGGGACGCGGCAAGGCGGAGGATGGCCATCAGGTGGTGGCCGAAATCACTTCGTACCCGATCGGCGGTCGCCCCGCCGAAGGAAAGGTTGTGGAGGTTCTTGGCTGGCCCGACGATCCTGAGGTTGAAGTTCAATCCGTTATTCGTCGCTTCGACCTGCCACATATCTTTGGCCCGGACGTTCTGGCCGAGGCTGAGGGGATCAGTGAAACAGTCTCCCTCGAAGACCTCAAGGGGCGCGTTGATCTCCGCACCATGCCGACCGTCACCATCGACGGCGAGACCGCGCGCGATTTTGACGATGCGGTTTCCCTCCGCCGCGAGGGAGACAGGTTCCGGCTCTGGGTCTCCATCGCCGACGTCTCCAACTACGTCAAGAAAGACAGTCCGCTCGATCGGGAAGCCTATCTGCGCGGCACCTCGGTGTACTTCCCGGACCGCTGCATTCCGATGCTGCCGGAACGGCTCTCGAACGGCATCTGCTCGCTCAACCCGCAGGTAGACCGCCTGACCATGACCGCCGAAATGCTCTTTGACCGGAGCGGCGACATGGTGGAATCGTCCTTCTACCCCAGCGTCATCAGAAGCGCCGCACGGCTGACCTACACAATCGTGAAGCAGATTATCGTTGACGATGACCGCGACCTGGCCGACAAGTTCCGGCCGGTAGCGCCGATGCTGCTGGAGATGAAGGAGGTGGCCCTGACCCTGATGGCGATGCGCAAGCAGCGGGGAAGCATCGATTTCGATCTGCCGGAGCCGGAGATCATCATCGGCCTGACCGGCCAGACCGAGGGGATCATCCGCGCCGAGCGCAACCTGGCGCATCAACTGATTGAGGAGTTCATGCTGGCCGCCAACGAGGCGGTGGCACGCTTCATCACCTCGCGAGACATCCCGTTCCTCTATCGGGTTCACGAGAACCCCGACCCGGCGAAACTGCACACGTTCCAGGAATTTGTGTTTGGCTTCGGCTATGAATTCAAACTGGTCGATGACAAGGTCAAGCCGTCCGAACTGCAGCGCCTGCTGGCACAAGCCGACGGCCGCATTGAAGAGCGGATGATCAACTACGCCCTGCTCCGCTGCATGAAGCAGGCGCGCTACGCCGCCGAAAACGTCGGCCACTTCGGCCTGGCATCGGACTGCTACTGCCACTTCACCTCTCCCATCCGGCGCTATCCGGATCTGGTGGTGCACCGGATTCTGAAGGCTGTTCTGGCTCTGCCTCCCTCCCCCTTGACGGGGGAGGGTCGGGGTGGGGGTGAAGGCGCCATAGCGGACAGCACGGCTAATGCCGGTCTCACCCACCCCCTGGCCCCCTCCCGTCAAGGGAGGGGGAAACAGCTCCCCATCGCCCCCGAGCGACTGGGCGAAGTTGCCGAACACACCAGCAAACGCGAACGGGTTGCCATGGAAGCCGAACGCGACGTGGTGGAGATGAAAAAACTGCAGTTCATGCAGAAGCATGTGGGAGAGGAGTTTAACGGTTACATCTCCGGAGTGACCGCCTTCGGCTTCTTCGTGGAACTGGAGGAACTCTTTGTGGAAGGTCTGGTGCATATCTCAACGCTGAGTGACGATCTGTACAGTTTTGCCGAAAAACAGCACTCTTTGATCGGGCGGCGCACCGGCACGGTTTTCCGGATTGGCGATGCGGCACGAGTATCGGTGGCATCGGTCTCACCCGCCACGCGGCGGATTGAATTTATCCTTGCAGCACACACCGCTTCTCCCGCCGTCAAGACAGGCGCAATCCCGGCCGGATCGGAACAGTACCCCCGCATTCCGCTGCGCGGCAAGCGACTATCCGGACTCCAGACGCGTGGCGATGGGCGGGAGCAAAACGGCAAAGGCGGCAAGGAGAGCAGACCCGGCAAAGGAAAGGGCGCTCCCCGCAAACGGCGCTGAATACAATATAAATGGTAAATCCGGGTTGCAAGCCGGTATGCCACTGTGATAGGAAGGTTGCATGACCGAGGAAAAAGAAAAAGTACTTCCCGTAATTGAACATCTGGTTGAACTGCGCAAACGGCTGGTCGTTATCGTTGTTGCGGTGGTAATTGGTATGGGGGTGGCCTGGAACTTCTCCGGCGACCTTCTCAAATTCATCGAAAAGCCGTTGACCGGCAAGACGTATCTGACCGGGATAAAGAAGGATATTTATCTCAAAGTCAAAGAGCTTGCTCCCTCGATGTACACCCGTTACAAACTTGACCAGGAGATCAATGCACCCCAGAAACAGCGCCCCCTTAACTACAGTGCCCCCCTGGAACCGTTCTTCATCCAGTGCAAGGTCTCGATGCTGGCCGGCTTCGTCATGGTGCTGCCGATCGTGTTCTATCAGGTCTGGCTTTTCATCGCACCCGGCCTGACCCGGCGGGAGCGAAGAATGGTGGTCCCCTTCGTTGTTGCCGCTACGGTAACTTTTTGCATTGGCGCCATGTTTTTTCTGGTCATAATCTGGCCGGTGATCATCAATTTTTCGCTCTCGTATGAAGCAGAAGGGCTGCAAAGCTGGTTTAACATCAGTGCCTACGTCAATTTTTGCCTCCGGCTGATTCTGATGTTCGGCCTGATTTTCGAACTGCCGGTTCTGACGCTCGTGCTGGCCCGCTTCGGTATCGTAAGCTATTCTTTCCTGGCGCCTAAACGGAAGTACGCCCTGCTGGCCAGCTCTATCATAGCTGCTTTTCATGCGGATTTGATAACCATGTTTGTCATCATGATCCCCCTCTATCTCATGTACGAAATCAGCATCTGGGTAGCGTTGATCTTCGGCAAGAAGAAGATTACCATCGAAGACGAGCTGCCTGGCCAGGCAACGTAAAACAGCATACCGAAATATCTGTTGACAAGTTCCTGTAAAACCCATAAAAAAGGATATAAACTGTCTTTTTAGGGGTTTTCATATGATGGAACTTACTCGTAAAGGTGAATATGCAATCCGGGGCATCGTGTACCTGGCGGGGAGACCGCTCGACAAGGTCTGCTTGCTGAGTGACATTGCTGCCGCCGTTGATGTCCCTCCCACGTTTTTGGCCAAGATATTTCAGCAGTTCAGTAAAATTGGATTGGTGAAGTCATTCCGGGGCACTGGCGGCGGATTTATGCTGGGGCGTCCCCCCGAAAAAATTACCCTGCTGGAAGTTGTTGAGGCGGTTGAAGGACCGATTGTTCCGAACCGGTGCGTCGCTAAAATACCTGACTGCGAACGTTCAAACTCCTGCAATGTTCATCCGGTGTGGAAAAGGGTACAGGACGAAGTTCGCGGCGCACTGGAAGCAGTCACCCTCAAAGAGCTGGTTTCCGAGGAATAGTCGTCCGCAACATATTGTTTTTTATACGTTTAATTATAAATAAATTGACACAGCACGCCTGACCGTTTATGGTGGCGTCATTATTCCAATAGAACTTCCAAAGTCCCGTTTATCGGGATTTTGGCGTTTTATGGATAAAATTTATCAGAAAGGAGCATCCCGCCGGAGATACGCCCTCGCAGTTCGTGGGTAACGACGCCGCTCCGGCAAAGCCGACACAACTTCCTACTCTTTTATTATGCGAAAAAAACTTATCTATCTGATGTGCCTGTTCGTATTGACTGCATGTGAAAACGCGCCGTTCAAACTGTCCGAAATCCAATCAACCTCTTCGCTGGCCACCGAACCGTCCATCCTCGACAGCAGAAGCATTTCCCTCATCCAGCGAAAGAAACAACAGGCAGTTATTGAGTCTGCATTCTCACGCAGAACTTCGCCTGACAGAGCCCACCGGCTTGCGGCAATCTGCTTTGACAAAACAATCGGCACCGTCTTCATGCCGTTTGATCTGGCAGAAATAGCCCTTGCCGAAACGGGTGGTCACAACCTCTCCGCACGTGCCGTTTCGGTACGAGGCGCACGTGGAGTCTGGCAATTGATGCCACAACGGGCAAAAAGTCACGGTTTCTCAACCAAAGACATGCAGGACGATGGCAAATGTGCCGAAGCCGCCGTTTGTGAACTGTACACCAAACTTGACATGGCTCAGGGGAATCTTGAGCGGGCCAAAAAGTATTACTGCGGCCAGGGTCCCCAGGCAAATGCCTACATGAAGAAGATTCGCCTGATTCGTCAGGAAATGATGACAGAACTCAATGTGCAAAACGACAAACTGGCATTGGTAGACTCAGGTTCGAGGTTCCGGTGATAAAACGGCTCCAGCTTTGCATGATTATAGTCTCCCTCGTGGCCTTTTCCGGGTGTGCTTCGCTCGTAAAAACGCCACAGGTATCCGTTCGCTCCTCAAATATCGTCAGCATTGACACCTCCGGATTCGACATAGAACTTCTTGTCGGGGTCGAAAACAGGAACATGTTTGATGTATCGCTGCTCAGCTACACCTATGACCTCCAGGTTATGTCTGTCCCCTTTTCGAGCGGGGGATTGCAGAAAGGGGTTGTATTCCCGGCAGGACAGACGGTTGACGTCAGACTCCCCTTCAGAGTTCATCATAGCGACCTGCTCGGCATTTTCAAACGGCGCCCGGACCTGGACCATGTCCCCTACAGCGTTGATGCCCGCCTGAATCTGGACACCCCCGTCGGCGAGCTTATTGTTCCGCTTAAAAAAAGCGACACTGTTTCGGTCCCGGCGGCATATCGTCCGGGAACCTATTTAAAGCGTCTGCTGCAACCACTCAAAGAGATGCTCTAACCCGTCAGCCGGGGCGTTTTTTCTTGATATAAAAGCAGCCGCTCTGCTATAGTCGGGCGCCTTTTTCATTGATGGCACGCTTGCTGGCATTGCGATTTTTACCGTGCGATTTCGGCAAGATACGATTCAACTGCACCCTTATCCTGTTAATCAGGGTCCGGAGAGGAGTTATTTGTGGAAAGAGCAACGCCTTCCGATAGTTCGACCGGCCTTACGCTTCGTACAAAAATGGTGCTTCTCTCGGCAGCATCTTTTTTGGGCATCCTGCTGGTTGCTTCGATCAGCTTTTTCATGATGAATGAGGTCCGTGTTGGCGGACCTTCCTACAAATTCATCCAAAAAGACAAGGATGCCCTCGAAAGTATTGCGCTCCTAAAAGCAGATCTGTTTCAGATAAACAGTGAAATGCAGAATTTCATGCTTGAAGCAGATCCCGTAACAGCAGAAAAAAACATTACCACCATAAAAAACCTTTCGAATGACATTGAGCTTAACTTCGGCATCGTCCTTGAGTCGGTTGTATCGCCGGGAAGACTGGCGGCAATAAACAAGTCGAACAACATCTGGAAAGAATACCAGAAAACACTGCTGGAAGAGGTACTACCGGCCGCTTCCAAAGGTGATGTGCTCAAGGCAAGCTACCTCATGACCGGAATTCAGGCGCAACGGTTCGCCACCTTCAGCAATGCTGTTGCCAAGATGGTTGACCTGATCCGGCAGGATGTTGCTTCTACAGAACAAGAGGTTGCCTCAAAAGTCAGAATAAAGATTGTAATTTCTGCAGCAATTACCCTCCTTACCATCGGATTGATCGCACTCTTTTCATACCTGATCACGACCTCGGTCACCACTCCGCTCAAAAGCTGTGTTCAATTTGCGAAAGCCCTGGCAGCCGGAAGACTGGATGCCCGTCTCGAAGTTCGCGGCGGGGGCGAAGCGGCCGAATTGGCGAGCGCAATGAATACCATGGCCGAGAGCCTTCACAGCATGGTTTCGCGCATCGGCTCCGCTTCCGAAGTACTTACTTCCATCGACAACAATTTGGAAAACGCGGCCCATCAGGTCGTAAACTCAGCGCAAATGCAGGAAGAGTCGGTACATGAAACGTCGCGGGCGGTTGCCCAGATAAACAGCTCCGTCCATGAAGTATATGGCGGGATCGACCGGCTCTCGGAATCAGCGACAGAAACCTCCGCATCATCGCTTGAAATGGCTGCAACAATCGAAGAAATAGCCATGAGCGCCGAAAAACTTGAGGAGGCTGTTGAAGAAGTAAGCTCCTCCATCACTGAGATGGCTTCTTCAATAAAAGAGATCGGCACAAGCATCGTCAACCTTTTGGACGCTTCAACGACGACCGCATCTTCAATCGCCGAGATGGACGCAACGATCAAACAGGTTGAAAAGAATGCCATGGATTCCGCAGCGATTTCAGAGACCGTCAGAAGCGATGCCGAGATCGGCAAAAAGGCGGTTCTCGAAGCAATTGCCGGCATGCAAGCCATCAGGGCATCTTCTCAAATAACCTCGGAAGTCGTTGAGACGCTTTCTCTGCGGGTAAACGATATTGGTGCCATTCTTTCCGTTATTGATGAAGTTGCCGAACAGACCAATCTGCTCGCGCTCAACGCCGCCATCATAGCCGCACAGGCGGGCGAGCACGGCAAGGGGTTTGCTGTCGTTGCCGACGAAATCCGGGAACTGGCCGAGCGGACCAGCAGTTCCACCCGGGAAATCGCCACCGTTATTAAAGGGGTTCAGGAAGAAACGCGTCGTGCCGTGGATGCAATCAGTCAGGCAGAAGAAAGTATTGCTGCGGGTGAGAAGTTGTCGCAGCGGTCCGGCACAGCACTTGAAAAGATTGTCACAGGTGTCGAACGAGCAGGAATCCAGGTAAGCGAGATTGCCAAGGCAACGGTCGAGCAGGCGCGTGGCAGCCAAAGCATTCGCGAAGCGATGGAAAGCGTTGAAGACATGGTTGAAAGTATTGCCAATTCTTCTCGAGAACACTCCCGTGGTACCGATATGATTTCATCCGCGGTCGAACGGATGAAAGACCTCACCATCCACGTCCGGACTTCAACCCGCGAGCAGAGCAAGGCCAGCAGCCTGATTGCCCGGTCTACGGAAGATGTCACCTCAATGGTTGACCAGATCCGAGATGCGTGCCGTTCGCAGGTAGACAGCAGCGCCTTGATATCAAAATCAGTGAACAATATAGAACGGGCAACGCTTGCCAACAGCCATACGACCAAGGTCATGAATGCTGCTGTTGCCGATCTGACGCTTCAGATTGAACTGCTCGAGAAAGAGATGACCGGCTTCAAGATATGACCGGCTTTGTGAAACATACATGAGCAGACTCACTGCACGCTTTACATCCCTTAAATCCCGGCGTTCCAAGGCTTTGGTCACATTTGTGACCGCAGGAGACCCTGATCTGTCTGCAACCGAGGAGATCATCTATCTGCTTGAAGACGCCGGCTCCGACGTCATCGAGCTTGGTGTTCCGTTTTCAGATCCGATGGCTGACGGACCGACCATCCAGCTCTCCTCGGAAAGAGCTTTGGCTGCAGGAACGACACTGCATGGCATTCTTGAGCTAGTAAAGAAAGTTCGTACCCGTTCGCAGATCCCTCTTATCCTGATGGGTTACCTCAACCCTGTCCACGCCTATGGTTACGAAAATTTTTGCCGTGATGCAGCTGAAGCGGGCGTTGACGGCGTTCTTCTCGTGGATATGCCGCCGGAAGAATCCCGCGAATTGACAGTTCCAGCAAAGAAGTACGGCCTGGATGTGATTTTCCTTCTCACTCCAACCTCTGACGCGGCTCGCATAGCAACCGTAAACCGGCTCGGCAGCGGTTTCGTGTATTATGTCACCGTGACCGGAGTAACAGGTGCAAGATCCTCCGTTTCCGGAACACTGGCACAGGAGCTTGCCAAGGTGAAACAAACCGTCTTTCTTCCGGTCATGGCCGGCTTCGGGATTTCAACTCCCGAGCAAGCCTCGGAGGTAGGACAAATGGCGGACGGAGTTGTCGTCGGCAGTGCAATAGTCAGGTTATTCGAGCAGTTCAGCGGCGAAGAACTGAAACAACGCCTTCATCGCTATGTCGCTGAATTGAAACAGGCTCTCTGACCAAGCTTGACAGCGCCTCCTGATTCTGCTACCTAGCAGTTTTATTGCTACTTAACTATTTTAGGGTTACGAAAGACACGAGGTTACACATGAGCTGGTTTACCAAAGAACGGGTTGGCATAGAAAAATCGGGCGGCAAAAAGGTCACCTTTCCTGATGGTATGTGGGTAAAGTGCCCCGGCTGTTCCGAAACGCTTCTCAACAAGGACATTGAAGCCAATCTCCAGGTCTGCCCGAAGTGCGGCCACCATTATCGTATTTCCGCACGCAAGCGCCTTGAAGCCCTGTTTGACGGCGGCACCTGGCAGGAATTTGATGCCGGAGTGACCTCGGTCGATTTCCTTGAATTCAAGGACGCCAAAAGTTATCAGGAACGAATTGATGCCGCTCTGGCCAAAGGCGGTTCAAAGGATGCCGTGATCTGTGTCGAGGGGATGATCGAAGAACTTCCGGTGCAGGTATCCTGTTTTGATTTTTCCTTTATGGGCGGAAGCATGGGGAGCGTTGTCGGGGAAAAGATCACCCGCTCCATTGAGCGCGGCCTGCAGAAGCGTCAACCGGTGATCATCATCTCCGCTTCCGGTGGAGCCCGTATGCAGGAAAGCATCCTCTCCCTGATGCAGATGGCCAAAACTTCGGCAGCTCTGGCAAAACTCAAGAAGGCCGGATTACCCTTTGTATCGCTGCTTACCGACCCTACGACCGGTGGCGTTACCGCCAGCTTTGCCATGCTCGGGGATGTCAATATTGCCGAACCGAAGGCGCTGATCGGCTTTGCCGGCCCCCGTGTCATCGAGCAGACCATCCGTCAAAAGCTTCCCGAAGGATTCCAGAGGGCCGAATATCTGCTTGATCATGGTATGATCGACGCCATCATACCCCGCACTGAAATGCGTTCAAAACTGGCTTCCATATTGAAAATGCTGTATCGTCCTGCCGTTTGATATGCCTCTGACAGATGTCCTGGAAAGGCTTTACGCCCGTCGGCGCTTTGGTATACGGCCAGGCGTCGACAGGGTTGGCAAGCTGCTTGGGCGTCTGGGAAATCCCGAAAAACAATTTCGTACTATTCACGTTGTCGGTACCAACGGCAAAGGCTCTACGTCAGCCTTTCTCTCCTCTATCCTTATTCAGGCCGGGCATCAGGTTGCCCAGTTCAGCTCTCCCCATCTGGTTCGTTTCACCGAGCGCCTCAGAATAAACGGCACGGAATATTCCGAGGCAAAACTGGCGGACAGGCTGGACGCCGTATTGAAATCCGCACCTGATGATGCAACATTTTTTGAGATCACCACGGCTCTTGCCGCGTATATTTTCAGTGAGGAGCACGTTGATCTGGCGGTCATGGAAGCCGGTATGGGGGGCCGGTCTGATGCAACAGCCGCCATTCGCGGCGAAATGACCATCCTGACCCCGATTTCTCTCGACCATACCGGTTATCTCGGTTCGACCATTGAGGACATTGCCCGGGAAAAAGCCGGGATCATAGAACCGGGCACGCCCGTTATCAGCGCCGCACAACCTGAAAGTGTTCGCCGGATTATTGAAGAGAGCTGCTCCCCGGACAAGGGGATGCTGAAAATGCTGGGCAGCGAATTTTCTGTAACATGGAACTCCGACAACACCCTCGACTACCATGGCATGAACAGGACGCTGACTCATCTTTCCCCCGGCCTGGCCGGGCGCTTCCAGGCGGGGAACGCCGCCGTAGCGCTTGCTGCCGCAGAAATTATCGAGCGAGGAGGGACAGCCATCCCTCCTTCAGCGTTTACGCAAGGAATCAGCACGGCTTCCTGGCCGGGACGAATGGAGCTTGTGCCCGGCACCCCACGGATGCTGCTGGATGGCGCTCACAACCCGGCAGGCGCCACGGCCCTTGCTGAGGCGTTGTCCGACTACTCCTATTCCCGGCTGCTGCTCGTAACCGGGGTCTGTGACGACAAGGATATTGAACAGATATATGCGCCTCTCCTGCCGCTCGTTAACAGCATTTATACTGTTACACCCGCTGTTGACCGGGCCATGAGTGATAAAGCACTCACAAGTTTTTTCCACCGGCAGGGAGTTAAAGCCCTTCCGTGCGGATCTGTTATTGCCGGCATAGATTCAGCACGGAGCGATGCTTCCGAAACGGATCTGATCCTGGTGTGCGGCTCTCTTTTTATAGTTGGTGAAGTAAAGGCATGGCTTGCGCGCAAAAACTACTCTGGAATCAGAGGCTGACGGTACACATGATGCTCATTCGATTCATCCTATTGCTCTCTTTACTCTGTTGCGGAGTTCCAGCCGTCCGGGCTTCCGAGGTACCCAAAGCCGCCAACGCCGTTTCCGCGCCCGTATCCGATGAAAACATACATATCAAAGCTGATCGCATGAATCAGAGCACGGCGGACGGGGTATATACCGCGGAAGGAAATGTCGTCGTACTGTGGCAGGGGATGAATCTTACCGCTGACAAGGTTCGCTACGCTGCTGCGACGCATCATCTGAACGCAACCGGCTCGGTTGTCCTCAAAAAGGGATCTTCGGAACTCAAGGGGGATAATCTGGACATGAATATGGAGACCGGTCTGGCCGAGATGGACACAACGCTCCTCACGGTCCCCGACACCGGCATGACCGTTTCTTCCGGCAAACTTACCCGCATAAACGAGAACGAATTCATTGCAACATCCTCCGAGCTGACGACATGCGAACTGCCTGATCCGAGCTGGAAATTCGGCGCCCACACCCTTAAGGTTAACCTCCTCGGCTATGCAACCGGCCGAAACGTCATATTTTACATCAAAGACATTCCGGTGCTGTACATTCCCTGGATCGCATTTCCGGTGGTACTGGAGAAACGATCCGGACTTCTATTCCCGCGTCCCGGCAACTCGACCACGAGAGGGGCGCAGCTCGACATCCCAGCCTACTGGGTGATTTCTCCCAGCCAGGATCTTCAATTCGATCTGGACATCATGTCACGCCGCGGAATTGGCACCGGCCTTGACTACCGCTATATACGAAAACGCGGGAGTGAAGGGCACCTCAGCGTTTATCAGATCTACGATCAGCTGGAAAACCGGTGGCGCTGGCAATTGTCCCAGGACCATAAAGAAATTTTTTCCCGCGACGCAAATCTGCGTATGTCGGTCAACACCGCCAGTGACCGGACTTTTCTCAGCACATTCGGCGAAAAGAGCGGTGACTATAACCGTCAATCGAACGACACGACCATCAATACGCTGAACACGTGGCAGAACTATGCTGTAACGTCATACCTGCGCTATAACGAGAACCTCTATGCCGCTGATAACAAAACAACCCTGCAGACGGTGCCGTCACTTGGGGTGGCCGGTGTTCGCCAGCACATATCTACCCAGCCGCTCTATTTTGATATTGACGGTTCCGTAGACAATCTTTATCGCGATACACGACCCAGCGGACAGCGGCTGTACCTTTTTCCCCGCATGACCCTGCTCCCGTTTCAGAGCAGCTACCTTCAAACGACCTTGTTTGCAGGGGCCCACTTCAGAGGCTATACAACCGACCGGCGGGAAAACATCAGCGACGTACATGCCGTAGACGGCGACCTGCTACCGGAGGCAGGTGTCCGCATATCTTCTTCTCTGACGCGCATCTACGATACGGATTTTCAACGGCTCAAAAAGGTCAGACATGAGCTTATTCCGGAATTCCGGTACAACCTCATACCCGGACGCGATCAGCAGCGACTTCCGCTCTATGATTATACGGATCGCATGATCCACCTGAACATGATCTCTCTTTCTGCGACCAGTTTGTTGAACGGCAAGTTTGTAGCCGGCGATACGACGGAATATCGGGAATTGTCGCGAATCAAGCTCGAAGCGCGGTATTCTCTTGCCGGGGAACAGCGCGATCTTTTGATACCTGCAAAGAGTCAGCGCAGTTGGAGTGACACGACACTGGCATCGGAAAGCAGTTGGAGTGACCTGATACTGGAATCGGAGACATGGCTGAGTAAACAGCTAAGGGTAACCTTCGACACTCGCTACAACCTCTACGAGAAGCATCTGTCAACGGCAGTGGCAGGGGCCGAATTTGATGACCGGCAGGGTAATGTGATCGGTGCCGGGTATCAGATGGCCCGCAATGAAGTTGAATATTTTGAAGGACGAATAGCTACGAAACTGATCAGACCGTTCCAGCTTTCCTATACAGCACGCTACTCGTTTGATCGCAGTGACTTTCTTGAGTCGGTGTATGGCGTTGAATACCGGCAAAAATGCTGGAGCATTAACCTGGCAGTTCATCAACGCCCTGGCAACCAGTCATACACCGTTAGTTTCAATCTGGCAGGGATGGGAAGTAAATAATCGGAGAATAGGTAGACGAGACCATCATTTTTTGTGACACTGTTTGCACTCGACAGGTCCTTTTTCATTCAAATCATGGCACGGAATACAGAGGCCATGAGCGGCTTCTTTTCCCCACCCTTCGATTTTCCCTCCTTCGGCCCCTTTGTGACAATGGAAACATTCGCTGCCGTTAGTAAGCTGGTGTTTCCAGTGCGCAAACGGCAAAGGTTCCACCCCCGTTTTAAGCTTGATTACTTCAGGTCCTGCCCCCGCTAAAACGGGTGAATAGGCGGCAATACTTAAGATGAGGGCAATTGGCAACACTATATTTTTCATTACGAGACTCCTTTTTGGCGTTTTAGATAAAAAACACCTTTCATGTCTGGTAATCTACCAGAAAGAGACAGCGTTTGTAAACAGCTACACGTATTGCATCATCAGGCGACAGGTCACGGCTGTTCACCGGCGTGGCAAACCGCCGGAGAAAACTCCGGTCTCGGTACGTCAGGCCCGGATTTTCAATTCCTATTCGTGCAGGTATGGTAAGCGTTCCCAAGGTAAACCGGCTGACAGCAGATTCCAAACAGGGGTTGAGCATGATCATGCTATCCCCATGTTCGGGTGCAGGTGCCGGAACTCTTTTGCCAAGATATGCAACAAAATTGCCGGGTGACCGGCGTTCCAGCTCCATCCCCCTCAGACGCTCAACTTCCTCCACGGGGTTTTCACAAGCACCATGATGGGCAAACATCCGCAGCTCAAGACCTGCTTGAGCAACCATCTCCAGCAACTCATCAATCCGATAGGACCGGACGCTGGGGTGAAGAAGTGCATCGGCAAGCCCTGAACGTGTCGTCGCCTCATCGGAAGCATCCCGGTAGCTTGCCAGACGCGATTCTGGAGCAGCCCGGCGCAGCATCTTGAGGGCGAGGCCGGGTGAATCTATGTTGAGAAGCCTGAACGCACGGCGGATAGACTCCTCTTCCCTGCGGGCATAGCGGCTGTAGACCATTATCCTCAGAATACCGCCCGGCACGAGGCGACAGGCCAGTGCCTGCAAACCTTCCAGAGGATCAGGCAGGTGATGCAGGACACCGTAAGCATCAATCAGCCCGAATGCACCATCGACGGCCGCCTGATCCGACAAATCGCCACAGCGATAGACGATATTTCGCCGCCCGTGAAGAAGGCAGTGCATGCGAGCCCTTCTCAGGCTGCGCCCGGACAGGTCCAGCGCGGTTATCGGCACCTCGGGATTGGCAACTGACCAGGGATAGGGAGCAAACGTACCGCAACCGGCGATAAGAATATTTTTCGCTTCCGCTGGCGGCAACGCGTGATTAAAGCGCCCCCAGAGGGCATGCAGATTGAGTGCGTAGGTATCACAGCGACGTACCGAGGCGAAAAGCGGGTAGTGCGGATAAGGGTAATTCTGATAGTGTGCTTGAACCGGATTGACCATGACGTACTGTAGCAGGATGCCGTCCTGCTTTCAACCGCAAGAAAAAGAGCCCTTCGCTGAGTGTAGGCGAAGGGCTCCCGTTGATGACGTATGAAGGGCACTTACTTTTTGATCGTGGCCTCTTCAACAATAGCGCTGTATTTGTAGCCGCCGCCAAAATCCTTGTCTTTTGCCAGGATTCCGCTCACCGTTACAATATCGTCCACATCAGCCGTTGCCTTGGAGGTACAGACCAGGTTATGAGTTTTTTTGGTCTGTGAACCGGTTCCGTCCTGAATATGAATCCAGTTTTTGCCCATGATTCCGGTTGATACCTTGACCACCTTGCCTCTGACAACGACTTTCTTTTTGTTCAGCTTGGCACTGTTGGCAAAAACATCCTGGACCGTGTAAGCATTTGCTCCGGTTGCCTTGGCAACGGAAATTTTCCCATCCTTGACTGAAGCAGCAGCCTTGCTCCCTCCGGAGACCCCTTTTTCTTTCTCTTTTTGAGGGTCTTTGGCAGGCGCGTCGGAAATGACCGCGTCGGCAAAGAGAATCTTGTCGAATTTGCGTTTGAGGCTCTTGCTCTCAAAGTTTACCATCTCCATGCCGCCCTGGAATACTATCTGGGAGCCGACCGTCACGGCAGTCGCCGGAGCAGCAACCCACACTTTTTCTCCATCCTTCTTCTGGAGATACACATAGGTATACCCGCCGCTATCCATACTCTGCAAAATCTTGCCGGAAAGGCGGTCGCCCCCGGCCTGAGAGCTGCTGGCAGCAGGCGCCACGGCTTTGTCAGGCATGGCAAGTACGGTTGTTACGGATAAAAGTGCAACTACGCAGGAAAGTGAGACTATAAGGTTCTTTTTCATGAATGCCCCTTTTTTATATTTACCAACCATGCGTGCGATACTATCATATTTCAGCGTACTCGGCACTCAAAAAAACAGGAGACTCCATGGTTAAACGCCTCTACATTCACGTGCCGTTTTGCGTTGAAAAATGCCACTATTGCGCTTTCATCTCCTCCCCGCCACAGAATGGGGAACTGGGTGAATACCCTGATTTACTGATACGCGAACTAAGAGGCCATCCCTCCGGCGGCGAAGCATTGGCTTCAATCTACTTTGGAGGCGGCACCCCCTCGCTTTTGCAGCCACCGCAACTTGCCAGACTGCTTGAGGAAATAAACAAACATTCCGGGATTTCCCCCGATGCGGAAATAACCCTGGAAGTAAACCCCGGCACCGTCGATCAAAGTTCCCTGAAAGGATTCCGCGCTGCCGGCATCAACCGGCTTTCCTTAGGGATTCAATCGTTTGATGAAAATCACCTGAAATGCCTGGGGCGAATCCATACAGCTGAGCAGTCCCACAGGGCTTTCCAGGACATCCGTGCCGCCGGCTTTACCAATGTCAGCATTGACTTGATTCATTCGCTTCCTAACCAGACGCTGGGCCAGTGGCAAACCGAACTGAACCATGCCCTTAACCTTGACCCTGAGCATATTTCCATCTATGGGCTCACCATAGAGGAGGGCACCCCGTTCGCACATAGCTATCCCGACAACAGCCCGGCACTGGCCGATGAAGACCTCTCTGCGGACATGTTTGACCTGGCAGACACGCTTCTCACCGGATCCGGTTTTGAGCACTACGAGATCGCCAATTACGCCCGCAGTGGATACCAGTCTCAACATAACAACGGCTACTGGAGACGGGATGGCTATCTGGGACTGGGTGTTGCAGCTCATTCATTTCTACGTGAGGGGTACGGCATACGGTTCAGCAATCCGGACACTCTGGAGGAATACCTGCGTGGTGTATTGTCCGGTAAGTTGCCCCGGATTGGCGAGCAGCAACTTACGCGCCATGATGCCATAGCCGAGTATATGTTTTTAGGTCTGCGCCTGGCGAAAGGCATAGACCTGAACCATTTTGAACAAGAGTTCGGAGTCTCCTTGCAGTCTGTTTACGGCTCCGTGATCCCCGAACTTGCCGGTCTCGGACTGCTCATCCAGAGCGAAAGCACGATCACCCTTACAAAGCGGGGAATGCTGCTTTCAAACCAGGTATTTTCCCGGCTGTTACCCTGAAGACATGACAATGAGAAGTAATGAACCTTGACAATCGTCACCGGCATGGCATACTGTCACAACCTAAGTATGCTCTTAGATTTGCGCTGCAACGCATGGTAACACACCGGCATCTCCCAATGTTTTTCACCCCCCCATCTTTGTGGGGGAACTTACTCCATAGGAGGCATGTATGAAAAAAGTTCTGTTGGGATTGGCATTAAGTGTAGTGGTAACTGGATCGGCGTTTGCCGGGCAAGCTCAGAACAACGTCGGCTGCGGCCTGGGAACGATGCTGTGGGAAGGCAAGGCTGATAATTCGATTGTATTTCAGGTATTACAGGCAACAACAAACGGCACCTCGGCCAACCAGACCTTCGGCATCACGTCAGGAACCTCCAACTGCCAGAAGCCATCCAGGATTGCCCAGAACGAGAAGCTGATTAATTTCGTTCAGGCCAACATGGACAACCTGGCTCAGGACATTGCCATGGGCAAAGGCGAGAGCCTCGATACGTTTGCTGAAATGCTCGGTGTTGCCCCTGGACAGAATGCCGCTTTCAATGCAAAGCTTCAGTCAAATTTCGGCAAGATTTTCACTTCTGAAAATGTTGTTCTCGCAGAAGTAATCGACAATGCGGTAACCGTTGCCAACAACTAGGCTTCGCTTTCCGTCGTTTAAAAACAGGTACACAAAGTCTCTTTGTGTGCCTGTTTTACGTTTTCAGCCAGGATTTTGCTCGTGAGATTATTACCTATTACAAAAGCAGTTCCACCGTCTGCACTCTGGTACGGTGTGCTTCTTTTTGCCCTCATATTCATTCCGGCCCCTGCCTTGAGTCAGGAACCGGGCTACGTTGAGAAGCTGGTTCATGAAGCAAAAAAACGCAAACTCCATGAGGAGCGTGGCTGGAAAGCCCTTCTTCATTACGGAAAGAACTTCTCCGGAACCGAAAAAAGCAAAATCGACGATGTAAAGTTTTTCACCTCACCGGATGGCAGAATCAACCCCGAAGCAGAACTTGAGTCAACTTTGAAAAGCTTTTTTGCTGCCGAAACAAGGGACAACTTGAGCAGCGCCTGCCGTTTTCCGGCCCGCTATGCCTGGCTTGTCGAACAGCTGCAGATTGATGTCAGCCAGTTGCCCACCCCTGTATGTAGCGAACGGGACCGGGTATATGAAGCGATTGACCCTAAATCCGCCGTACTTGTATTTCCCGTGGGACACATCAACAGCCCGGCCTCCATGTTCGGCCACACCCTGATTCGTATCGACGGCAGCAGCAAAAGCAGCCTTATCTCGTATGCCGTCAACTATTCCGCTGAAAACACCGACTCAAACGGGATTGCCTACGCCTGGAAAGGGCTGACCGGGATGTACAAGGGTTTCTACTCACTGATGCCCTATTATGACAAGGTGAGGGAGTACAACAACCTTGAGCACCGGGACATGTGGGAATACCGGCTGAAGCTTACCGCCCCCGAAGCGAGACGGATGCTTGATCACATCTGGGAGCTCCAGCACATCGAATCGTCATACTATTTTCTGGATGAGAACTGTTCCTACAACCTGATGTTCCTCATTGAAGCCGCCCGGCCGGAACTGCATCTGACCGATAAAACCGGCATGTTCGTTCTGCCATCGGACACGGTCAGGCTGGTCATGGATAACGGCATTGTTGAAGAGGTTACCTACCGCCCTTCACAAGGAACCAAAATCCGGAAGATCCTAGGCCTGCTCGATCAGAACGGACAGAATATCGCACATGATATTTCCTTTGAAACATACGACCCGGCCCTGGTGAAACAGCTTCCCGCCACAACCGTTGAGAAGATCAAGATACTTGATCTGGCCACGGGATTCGTACAATTCAGATACGGCCGCAAAGAACTTGAAAAAGACGCCTATTCCAGGCTGTACCTCAAAATACTGAGAGAGAGAAGCACCTTGGGAGCTGCCCCTGAAGAGCTGTACCGCGTAGCAGAACCGGCCAGACCGGACACGGGGCATGGAAGCACGAAAATCGCTGTTGCATCTGGAGTGCGCCACGGGGAGCTGTTTGGCGAGCTGAATATTCGCCCCGAATTTCACGCTCTTCTGGACCCGGACCAGGGATATCTACCGGGTGCACAGATAAAGTTCCTTGACACAGCTCTACGCTATGGCGGCGGGACCGAATCTGTGTATATAAACTCGCTGCATGTCATCAACATCGTTTCAATTTCTCCGCGAGATACTTTTTTCAAACCTCTGTCGTGGAAAGTGAACACCGGTTTTGACCGTGAAACGCTCAGTGACGCCCGTGAGCATCTCATCTATCGCCTGAACACCGGCGGCGGCTTTGCGTATACATCTCCACTCGGGGGCATCTGGTATGCGCTGGGCGAACTCGACATCAATGCAGGGCCTGAATTCCGGGCTGGCATAACCGCCGGGCCGGGGATAAGCATCGGCGCGGCGGAACAGCTTTCGAAGCACACCAAATGTCTCCTGAATATTTCCGGTTACTGGTATGGCCTGGGCGATGACCGCACTGCCATAAAAGCCTATCTCGGCTTGAACCGTCAGATCTCGCAACATAACAGTCTCTCCCTTGAAGCGTCTCATGAAGCCGTCAGCAGCAGGCAGATATCCGAAATCGCCCTGCGCTGGAACCATTACTATTAATCCCCCAAGCAAACAGCCACTTGTCTGTACCGCTCTGAAGTGGTATGGTGCGAAGCCCTTACCGGCCTCCGAAAAGAGACCTGTAATGAAGCGCACCCCTGACAAAGGAACTCATATTTCCTGATGATTCTTGTACTTCGCCCCATCATTCTCCTGCTGGCTCTGGCAAGCACCTCATTTGCCCTCACGGAAATCCGTTCGATTCCGACCCGTCCGGGGATCACCATGAATGTCCTTATGATGACGCCCGAAAAAGCCGGCCGCCAGGAGGCATTGATTCTTTTTCCCGGAGGAAATGGAGCCGGACCGTTTAAAATAACCGAAAGCGGAACCGTCAGCGGCTGGAGCTTTCTGGTGCGCAGCGCAGATACCTTTATTGAGAGCGGCTTCTCGGTTTTCACCGTAGCTCCTCCTTCAGATCACTCCACCGGTATGAGCACCGGCTTTCGCGAGTCCCCTGAACATGCCGATGACATTGTCTCCCTGATTAATTTCCTTATTCAACAAGGGTACGAACGTATTTTTCTGGTTGGCAACAGCCGGGGTACTCTCTCTGCAGCCTCCCTCGGCACGCGGCTCAAGGACAATCACCTGAAGGGGATCATCCTCACGTCGTCGCTCGAGTACGAGAACTTCCTTCGCTGGCTGCCGCTGAATCAGATTCATCTTCCCGTGCTGATGATTCATCATCGTGATGACGCCTGCCGGGTCAGCTCAATTGAAGAAGCCAGGATAACCAGAGCCAACCTGAGTGCCGCTACCGCAGTTGATTTCGTCGAAGTAACCGGCGGCGCCTATCCCCGTTCAGCACCCTGCGACAACCTGAGCGCCCATGGCTTCTTCGGGGCAGAAGAAAGAGTCGTCCGGGTAATTGCCGATTGGATAGACGGCAGAAACGTTCCGGACAAAATCGAGTAGCATGCTTCGACCAGCCTCCTACAGAATGGAATCACATGATTAAAATACCGGTTCTCACACGGCGGCTGAATCTGCGCTGGCTGACAGGTGCAGCGATAGCAGTGGCGATTGCATTCGGCGGCGGGTATGTCACCGGCAGGGGAGGCTGGCACGTCAATGTTACGTTCCATGACATGCTGATCAACAATCCCCGTGACCTGTGCAACCTCGTCACTCCCTACGACAAACGCGTTCGAGCCCTGGCGGATTCGTTCAAGAGCCATGACGAGGCCTATCTCTACGTTCGCGACCGCATCGACAACGATCCATCCCTCGCGGCTCTGCCAGCAGGCGACGTTATCGATGCAGGACGGGCCAGCTGCTTCGGCAAGGCCATTGTGCTCTGCAGCCTCTACCGGGCCCTCGGCAAGCCGGCCTCGGATGTACGGGTCGTGATCGGCGAAGCTGACCTGCCCACCGGCGGCTTCGACCATGCCTGGATTGAACTGGAACACGAAGGACAGTGCCTGCAGCAGGACACAACCAACATTCTGGGCCATTTTGCCTTCGGTCAGTTCCGGAGCGAAAAATACGTCGAGACTTTTATCAGGGACGAAGAGTTTGTTCTCAACGATAAAAGGTTTGCCATTGTCTCGCAGCTGAACAGGCTGAAAAGCACAGGACACCCGCGTTTCTGACAACTAGCCCGTTTCATCAACCACACGACCATGGAGCTTTGACATGAAAACAGCAATTTTACTAATGGCCCACGGCAGCCGCATTGCCGAGGCAAATGACGCCGCCCGCCAGGTGGCGGAAATGGTACAGGAACTGACGGGATTCGAGATTATTGAGGTTTCCTTCCGTGAGCTGCATGAACCAAACATCCAGAGCGGCATTGACGCCTGTGTCGCCAGGGGCGCGGACCGTATACTGCTGATGCCCTACTTCCTGTTCATGGGTGCCCATGTCCAGCATGACCTTCCGGAAGAGATCACAGAGGCCAAAAAGCGGTACCCCGACCTGATCATGGAGATGGGGGGGCACCTGGGAGCACATCGCAAACTGGCGGAAATCGAGGCAGAACGGATCGGCGAAGCGCTTGAAAGACTGGGGTGGCACTGATGGACTCACTGCAGATGAAGCCGGAGCAGATTGAGACCGAATCCTTCCGCATTATCGATTCCGAGATCGGAGACCATGACTGGTCTGAAGCGGAGTGGCAGATTGTCCGCCGTGCGATCCATACCAGTGCCGACTTCGAATACGCCCGGACAATGATCTTTTCCGAGGATGCGGTTGCAAGAGCGGTCACCGCGCTTGCAAGCGGAGCAGGCATCGTTACCGACACCAACATGGCTCTTTCCGGCATAAGCAAGCCTCGTCTCGCCACTTTCGGCTGTTCGCTCTCATGTCATGTTGCCGATCACGACGTTGCCGAACAGGCACGCCAAGAAGGAGTCACCCGCTCTATTATCGCCCTGCGCAAGGGTGTTGACAACCCGGACAACCGCATTTTTGTCATCGGCAACGCTCCTACAGCATTGTTTGAACTGCTCCGTCTTATCGAAACCGGCGCGGCCAAACCGGCGCTTATCATCGGCCTTCCGGTCGGTTTTGTAGGCGCGGAAGAGAGTAAAAATGCCCTGGCTTCCGCTCGACATGACATCCCCTTCATCACCAATATCGGGCGTAAAGGCGGCTCCAATGTGGCTGCCGCAGTCGTAAATGCCCTGGCAATCCTGGCAACCGCACGGTCATGACAAAAGAGCTGCGCGCTGCCCCTTCGACGCCACTCAGGTCCGGCTACACAACCGGCGCCTGCGCCGCTGCCGCCGCCAAGGGGGCAGTTCGGATGCTGGCGGCCCAAACCACCCAGTCCGAAGTCAGTATAGATCTACCCGGTGGGACTACGGCCACGTTTGCGCTGCATGGCCAGACGTTTTCAACCGATGAAGCACGCTGTTTCGTCGTAAAAGATGCGGGAGATGATCCTGATATCACCAACGGAGCTGAAGTGCACGCCACGGCATCATTCCTCCCCCGCAAAGAGGGGGAGACGATAACCATCACCGGTGGTATCGGCATCGGCAAAGTCACCAAACCGGGCTTGGCGGTCCCGCCGGGCGAATGGGCCATCAACCCGGTGCCGCGCCGGATGATCGAACAGTCGGTTCGCTCTGTTTTCTCATCCCTCATCCCTCATCCCTCAACCCTTCACATTGCCATCTCAATTCCCGACGGTGAGGAGCGGGCGAAAAAGACTCTCAATGCCCGTCTCGGAATAATTGGAGGGCTCTCGATCCTCGGCACGACCGGAATCGTCCGTCCCATATCGGTGAAAGCCTGGACGGACACCATTGATGCCGCTCTGGATGTAGCCAAGGCGTGCGGCTGCGAAACGGTCATCCTTTCTACCGGCCGCAGCAGTGAGGTGGCAGCACAACACCATTTCCCCCACTTCCCTGAAGAAGCCTGCATCATGATGGGTGATCATGTGGCGTATGCACTGCAAGCATGCTCCCGGCGCGGCTTTATGAGACCGGTTGTCGCCTGCCAGTTTGCCAAACTGCTCAAAATCGCCTGCGGTTACGAAAACACTCATGCCGCTGCGTCCGAACTTGATCTGGGCATACTGCGAGGGTGGGCAGAGGCCGCGGGCTTCCCCGCTGCCTATCTGGCACTTATCTCGAACGCCAATACCGCTCGGGAAATCGCCGTTGCAACCGGCTTTGACAGGGCATTCATGAAGCTTGTTGCCGACCGGGCCCGTTCAGCCGCCGCCGTGCATGCACCGGGAATCCAGGCTCAACCTCTTCTGTGCGGATACGATGGTCTGATCATCGAATGAATACCGCAAAAACTCCAGCCACTGGAAGCGGAGAACAGGCACACCCTCTGAAATATGAGCAACAAAAAAGGCCTCCCGATTATTCGAGAGGCCTTTTCATCTGGACAGAGCAGACAGGATCAATCCGTTGAATCCTTCAAACCCCGGATGATTTCCACCTGGCGCTGAAAACTGAAACGGGAGATCAGCTGTTCATGATGCTTCTCCGGCGCTATTCTGAACTTATAGCGGTACGGGGAAGCGTTTTCCGCAATGCCGACAAGCGTTGCCGGCACCTTGACCAGCGTATGCTTTTGCAGAACCGGATCAGGCAGCATAAATTTCACCGTCATTTCCGTTCCCGAAGCAAGATCGACATACTCATCGACCAACATTGCCAGACCAAGGGTCGAGATATCTACCAGGTCACCAATAACATTCATGTCCTCAAACTGGATCGTGGCGCGAATCGGAGGCTCCAGATTCAGCCGCACTGCGGTGCGTTGTTCGGCCAGAACTTCGACATAACAGAGCTTATTAAGTGATGCTGCATGCTTCTTGACGTTGATATACTGGACATGGGCCACAACGGGAAAGGGGAAAACATCGCTGCGGATCAGGGTATAATGGTCGGTGGCAATGGCAACTGCCTGTTGGGGGCTGACGTCCAGATCGAGATTGCCGCGCTCCACGCCAAGAATCGTTGCGGGATACGTTA
>Ga0154471_105_pt1 | contig 33326 bp, 33 predicted proteins | sample RifGroC2_FD_115950 | JGI IMG/M metagenome (GOLD analysis project Ga0154471, IMG submission 115950) | Geobacteraceae bacterium GWC2_53_11
GTCACTGGCCGAAATCAACGGAACGCTGGACGGATTCACAGCGGAACGGTGGACGCCATCACGTCAGTTTGACTGGACGCTTTCACCGGAATACGCATTTCCATTCATGGCATAGTAGACACGATAACCCGGACCATGGTCGATCTTCAGCTCACTTACGCCATCCCCTAACGATTTTGCCGTTCCGAAATTGCCCAGCTCCACACGGTCAAGACGTGCGCGTATCCGGTATACGGCCATCTTGTCACGGAGCAAATACAGCCACTCCGAAAAAGGAGCTTTGCCGTTATCGTCAAGGTAATATTCAAGTCGATAAGGAGTTTCAACCATGGCAGATTGTAGATTATATGCTACAGAGAGTCAAGAGGGTTGGGGTAATCATTTATTGCGAAGGAAACGGTTGACTGAGTTTAAGTATACTGCCCCCCGGAATACCAGAAACAGCCATGGGCTTCTATGGATTAACAAAGAATAGAGAACTGCTCCCGCAATCCGCGCATTCACGAAAGAACTTCTTACCTTGCTTCCGAATCCGTTCATTATGGCCAATGGTGCCACAGGCGATTTTTATTGGCGTGTTGCCATCACACTCCCCGCACTTGAAGTAATAGCCGAACTTCCCATACATAATTTCCATTTTTGGGCTATTACATTTTCGACACACCAAAGCATCTTTGCTTTCATGAACAACGGGGGAATATATAGGTGCCGGTGGGGCAGCTACTAGTGGAGCAGGTGGCGCAACCTGGCTGATTTCGGCGCCCTTAAGACCGAACTTTGCGGCATAATCAAAAGTTGCCGGCTTATGTAACGCTATAAGCTTTTGCCCAATATCGATGATGGTATCGAGTGAAACAATTCGTGCAAGGCTGGTAAAAACATCCAGTACGCCTTTATTTTCAAATTGGTTTTGTATTGTTTTCAGAAGGACGTCCGATTTTATTATGTGGCTGGTATCAAATTTCTTTGGGCGATCAATACGGGCTTTGGGCGCCACCAGGACGTATGAATGAAGGGTTGGTGATAGTTTCATACCGGCACGCGTTGGTAATTCAATATGTTCGAATACTTCTTTCAGTACGGCAATATGCCGCTCGTTTTGTGCAAGAGGTGAGGCCATACCATCAAAGTTTTTCTTAAAACTGTTCCACTGTTTAAACTCGCCTTCTTCGGTTATCTGAATTCCAGCATGGAAATGTTTGGTTTCAAGTACGAAGCAGTTCAGTGTGCGGTGAATCAAAAGATGATCAATCTGGGCGACCCTGCCATTGATTTCAAGCCGAAGGTCATGGATCACTACGGTTTTTTCGGCATCTTTAAAATCAAAGTCAATCAGGTACGCAGACTCGTTTTCACCCTTTATCCCTGCACGTAAGAAACGCAGTTCTTGTTCAACTTTGGATTTTCGATCAACTGGCGCAATCTTTACCAAGCGTTCAAGCTCTTCTATGTCGCGTTCTCTACTATCAGCATTTTTTAAAATCATTATTAACTCCTTGAGGTGGTAAGGTCAGCCATGGTTTTCCTAATTAGCATGAAACTGTAAGGAGTTGAAACACGCCCACTATGGAGTTACCGGTATATCTCTTCAAGTCGGTGAGTAAGCTGTCTTGCCTCCTGCCAACCAGCATCAACAAAAAGATCAAGCACATCGAGAAGTGCAACAAAAGGTGCAGAATCTTTACCATCCTGGTTGTGAAAGATTTCTCGATGGTCTGCAAGCGCCTGTTGTATTAGCTTTACCACCTCTGCAACCGCCAATGAATCATGAATGAAGTCTGTTTTTGCACTCGACAGAATCGATTTTGTGGCCAGTAGAAAAGCATCAGCTCCACCATAAGGTAGTAAATGCCTGAGTGACTGAATTATGTTGTAAACCGTGTGAGGGTGTAGCTCTTCAGAAAGTATTGAGAATACAGGAAATGACTCCTGCCAAAAAAGTTGTAACTGTGAAGAGTTTAGTCCTTCCTTGCCAACAATTTTTCGCTTTCCATCAAAAGCACCGCAGGCAAAATATAATTGCAATGCAATTTTGTCCACTAGGTGAGCAGCAGCATCCAATTTCCTCTGCACCTGCTCAATGTCAGATGCAGTCGCTACTTCCTGTTCATGCAAGTGACGCAAATGGCTGCGATGTTGATGTATCCTTTCCTGTGCAACAGAAGCCAATTTTAAGATAAAGGTCCACGTTCTGCGCCGAATTCTATCATAGTTTGCATCATGCACTACTCCTTCATCAACAGTCATCCATCCACCTTCACGGCAGGTATGCAATTGAGCTTGCAGGGCTTTACTGAAGGGTTCAAAATCACAATTGTCAATTAGCTCATCAATGTACTTTTGACATTCAGTGTTGTCATGGCGCAAAAAGCGAAACAGGTACATTTGTGCAAGTGTTTCGTGTATTTCACTTTCAATAGGTGCACGTTTCTTTACGTGGCAGGCAATCTGCTGAAGACGAGTCATCACAATTACAGGCTCTCGTGTCCAGAACTGATCAAGAGTCAGTAATAAAGCATTGAGCACGGAGAACTTTGTCTCTTTTTTGATGAAAATATCTACCAATTTCCACATAAACTCAGGTGCTGGTTGATACAAAAAACTGAGACGGTCTGCAAGATTAATTCTCAGAGGCTGAGACAAGTCGGTGCACAACCTACGCAGAGCAGAACCAACTAATCTGTCCAAATGCCCGATACGAGATACTACGAAAGGCAGCCCACCCGCAGCATCAATCCGTGGAGCCGGCCATCCCCAACCTCGATAACCGTCATCTATGTCGTCTTCACTTTTTATTTTTGGGAAGGGATCAGTAGCCGCTTTAAGAAGGATTCTCTTTACAATCTGCCAGCGCTTATCTGAACTTGGCCAAGTGACATATTTTGCAATATTCTCACAGGCGCCAACAAGATGCCCCCAAAGATCCTGATACATATCCGATTGCTGTGCAGAGCGTTTCCGTAAAACAATCTGGCATTTTTGGATAATGTGCCAATTCCCCTCCACTTTTTCGTTGCTGATCTCGTTTCCATTGTGAGGAAGAAGTATCTTTAATGCATCACGAAGCTTAAAAAGTTCTTTGTTTGAATTTTCATTCAGATCAATCCCTCGCATAGCGAGAATATCAGCCTCAGAAAGTGCGCGTGAAGTGACTCTCGTTCCTTCAGGCTTCTGGTTAAAAGGAAGAGTCTCAGCGCTGCAACGGACTCGCAGCAATTCCCTAGTCTCCTCTCGTACAATGTTCGCCGGTTCAAGTACACCAAGAAGCCGGCCCTGTGCATGGATTACCCAAGAAGAAACTGGCTTCCGCCGTTGTCCCTTTCTTAGGCGGACCTTTTGTGGCAAATCAAGTATAAGCTGCTCTAAATGAATGCGTAGAGCGGAGTCACTAGTTGCGTGCAAGGCACCAAGCAGCTTTGTGCCGCCATAAATATAATCCGGGTGACTGAGGAAGGTTGGCTCCTTGAGGACATCCTGAATGAGCGCGCCAAGTCCCCTTGGATTTTCAGCCCCTACCTCCATTAATACCGTCCACATCTGAGAAGTCCTGTTGCATCTTGCAAACACGTCTAAGGCGATTTTTAGTTGTTCTCCATTATTTCCAACTGCCCACACACGTAAAAGGCTCTCGAAGTGAGACAATATCTCCTGTTCATCATGATCATATCCGCGCCCCCAAATATGGCCCCAGTCCTCAACAATCGGGCATTGAAAACCACGAAATTTTATGGTCGTAATGACCGTATTTTCGGTATCTTTGTTAACATTGCGTCTTCGTGGTACGGAATTCCAAGCGATGCATGCTATTTCGGTCATTAGAGCGACGCTTCGTTCGGTGCTAGCTTTATAGAATTCTGCCAACACATATCGGCAAAGATTCCATTGATCACTTGTCTGAAACTTCAACGACAGGATAGATGAGCCCATTTGGCTCCATTCATTTTTTTCTGGTTCAGCAATGAATGCTGACTCAAACACCTTTACAATGACATTGTCACCCGTTTGCGGGAGATACTTTAAATTGTTAGAGAGGTCATGAAGATCATCATGGGGAAATTGGGCTAAACGAGCAGGAGAAAGAAGTGAAAGAAGAACTTCTTCATTCTGAATGGAAGCTGAATCGAAAGTTTGACAAATAATTTCAATAGCAACATGTGCTGCATATCGCCAGCCCTTTGAAACAGGCTTCTTCGCATGATGATGGAGCAAACCGCGGGCGGCACTATTCAAGTGTGGAGTTGCCGAATGATCGTTTCCTACTCTAGCAGTTTTGAGTACGGCGAGAATATGTACCAGAGGCCCTTCAATGCCGTCATTTTTGGGGAGCAATGTAGCCAATCTTTCGGCGAAAGAACTCCAAGCTACGACTCCAATGGAAATTGCTTCCTCACCTACATCCTGAAGTCCTGATGCGAGGTGCCGGAGAGTCTTTAGAGGTGGCGATTCCGCTTTACTCTTTAAACTAACGCCATCTAATAATGGTTGAAGGTCCGAAAATGACTCAATGCGACGTGCTGCAAGAATCGGCGCAAGAATGCGGGTTAGCGCGTGAAGCGTAGGTATCCCTTCTAGCTTTATGGCCGTGCCCCAAAATTCAGTATGGGACTCATCGGCATCCCACAGTTCCTCTAAGGCAAACAGAAAACTCTGGCGGTAAAAAATTGGAAGCAGTGGATCTCGCTCGACGAAACGGATGAACTGTTCGCCGTGAGACGGGATTAATGCGCGGGCCACAGCATAATCATGGAGCAGGTGGTGTGTGAATCTAATATCGTCACTGCCAATTGAAGTACCGTGGCGTATCTTTGGCCCAAGCAATATTCCGCGACTCCGAAGTTCCTGAAGAGCAGCCCAATTGCTATCTTTAAGCGATAGTTCTTTGGTAGAAATGGACATGTTTCGAGACGCAACCATCTGGCTGCACACGAGGGTGAGTAATGATTCTCTGGCACCAGCAATTTGCTGTTCATCGACCCGTGCATCCCAGAACTTTCTAAGTAAAACGGCAGGACTATTCCAATCAGACAGTCTTGCAGGGGAAACACCCGCTTTCAACAGGTCAGCGGCAAGACTAAGATAAAATGGAGAACGGTAGACACCAGCGGACTTAGGGTTGGTTCTTGCTTTTTGAACAAAAGGAACGATTGCATGATATTTACTGCAAAGTTCATCGACCTGGTTCTCAGTCAACTTATTAAGGTAGAAATGGGAAACTCCATTAAATTCAGCCGATCCATAACCCTCCACGCCATTCCCAGGGAATTCTTCACGTAAAATTCGCCCATGCTTTAGGTCAAACTCTCTTACGCTAGCTATGACAGTCCACCCAGTTTCATAGGCCTTAATATCGCAAAGAAGGCGTCTCAAATATTTTTGGGCCTCAACGTCCCTAACAGCATCAAGAGCATCAGTGATGAAAACTCCTCCACTATTTGACCAATTTTTCAATACTTCCTCGACGGGCTCAGAAAGCTTAGAAAATCTATTCAATGCACCCGATGGGCCGAAAAAGTCGTCTGCAAGGATTAAAACTATTGGAACATTCTCTGCTTGTAATTTTTGGACCAATTCATAGATGAGGCTACTTTTACCGCATCCTGGCTCACCAGTTAAAAGTAAATGTCCTTTTCGTATAGCCGCGATAAGTGTATTAAGCTCGACATCTCTCCGGATATGGATTTCGTCAGTAGGCTGAAGTCCAAAGTGAATGAAGTTGTGCTTCCGCAGACTGGTGAGGTTACGTCGTGTAAGATCTTTTAGTGCAGATATATCCTTTTTGAAGCTATCCGCACCAACTCCTCCAGGAAATAGAGTGCCGACGTCAATGGCAGTCTTTAGAACCAGAACAGCATTCTTAGCAGCAAGTTTTTGCCATTTATCCTTTTCGCCCCGATTCTTGTGATGCCCCCAATCGCAAATTGCCTTGATCACAATCCAATCTACTTTATGCTTACAAGCAGCAACATATACACCTACCCCTTCCATTTCACCGCCGATAATCTCTGTACCAGCAATCTGCTTCAAGCTTTCACGGTAATCGTAATTATCAACCAATTTTTGCCCACTTAGCACAAGCCCATATCTAATTTTAGGCCACTTAGGCTTATTAATTTGTTTCTGCACCAAATCAGTTTGTTTTATCCGGTTACACAGAGGGTCAGAGGTACTAGGTTTGTCGCCGCGAGGAGTAATGCTGCCGTCTTCGTTTACACGTCCCAGATCATAATCCTGAACCTGTGTTGCAACCAGAACATCACCAATTTTTTGTTTATCTTCGTCAATGCCAAAAGCGATGCCAACAGCAATAACAGCGGCAGGATTCCAGTGTGCTATAGCTTCTCCTGTCCTCTGTTGGGCTGCTCCCACTCCTCCAGATCCCATCTCACATATTGTATGGATGAGTCGCATTCCTCCATGTATGCCTAGATGATTGTAAGTTATGCTGCCAGCAGTCTCTTGCTCAGGCGCTTTGCCTTTGCCGATAAACGCATTAAGAACTGCAGTCGATTCATGTTCGTTTACAGTGAGGATAATAATAGTTGGCTCTGAACCATGAATATGCGTCATTAATGCTGACATTTAATATAACTCCCATTGGTTTTAAATTCTAAATACGGTAGTAGTTCTCATAACGCTAACGCGTAACTGATTCGCAAAATATTTACCCACCCCGCCGATTATCCTCAAACATCTCCACCGGCAATGAACACAGCAATTATGAAGGATGAATTATGAATGCTGAAAAAGAGCGCCCTTGGTCTGTTCGAACTCATCATCCCCAATTGAGTCATCTCAACAAAGAAACACCTCTTCCCGGTGCATCTGCATAAACCCTACATCCGGCGGAAACTTTTCCGGCATAACGATCTGCCTCCCTTCATAATCCAGAAAGTTCCGCGTCAATGAGTCATTCGGCAGAAACTCCCGCAAATAGGGACTAATAACGAGCCGATAATCTTCGTCCAAGGTTATAAGCCCCTTGTCAAATGCAGCATCCTGGGTCTGCGCTAAACAGAGGCCGTTGCTCGGGTTGAGCCTCTGCTCCGGGTACTTGCCCCACGGGAGGATGTGACTTGCCACCAGCAACTCCGGAACAGGATTGCCGGTTATGCAGCAGCAACTATTGTAGGAAGCAAGTACGCTCTGGCGGAAAAAGTGCTGGCCGAGGCGTGCCTTGGCTGTAACGACCTTTTCAGTCGGTCCCGTAGGCTCAGAGACAGGTAACTTGACTGCTGATTGGCGTTGTGGTCTGGTTGCAGCAATTGCCGGTTTTTCTTCTTCGACGCGCCCAAGCAGCAACTGCAACTGTTCCTCACTTGACACGCCGTACTGTTCCCAATTGGCAGTGAACTCATCCCAAGCTTCCCGGTCTGCACGGCTCGCACCACTCAACCCTTTGATGCCTCGCGCCTGATGGTACGGGTCGAGGGAAGCAAGGTTGCAAAGCTTCATGGAAAGGCTGCTCGGCGTCCTACCCAGCTTCTGCGCGACTTCGATGATCAGGGGATTACCGTGGCGCAATTGACCAAATGGGAGCTTGCAATAAAGGTTCATTGCCAACATTAATTCATCATGTGTCCATCGCTTACCTTGTGACATATGATTCTCCCCCAAAGCAACAGTTTTACGTAGGAATGCTTACTTAATTCACACAACTGTTGATACCATCCAGAATTGAAAGATACAAACAAAAAGGACTTAATCAAAACGACTAAGTCCTTAATACTTTTTGTGGTGCCAAATTCGGAATCGAACCATCACAGTTTTTCAGCCGAGGGACTTAAAATCCCTTGCGTCAAACATAACAGATTAAAACATTTACTGCCCATGCGCCTCCACATACTTGCGTAACACGGCATTTATCACCCTTCCCCTTGGTTCTTTAAAAACTCGATTACATCGGGATCAATGCGAAGCGTCACCTGTTTCTTCTTCTCCGACCAACGGACATGAGCATCTTTAAAGAAGTTGACATCAAGTGGCGGAATTTCGGAATAATCAATCTCCTCGTCCTTCATCTTGGTAACCCGTTCCCAATCAGTTCGCGAAGGCTTTGTAGTATGCTTCTCTTTCATGTCGATCACCTTTTCTGAACAAAACATCCGCATTACCAGAGCACTTTCAATCCAAGTTTTCGATAATCAGCAAATGCTCTATCCTGAGAAATGAGCGTCAGCTTGTGGGAGATGGCCTGCCAAATGATCAGACGGTCAAACGGATCTTTATGTTCCATACGAGGCAAGTGGTGGAAGGTGGCGGCATCTTCTGCGGCAATCGGCAGAATGTCAAAACCTGATTGACGGACTATAGCGGGAAAATCATCCGGAGCTACGCCGGACAGCTCCAGTTTTCCAGTGGCGTATTTGAGGGATATTTCCCAAAAAGAGACCACGCTGACAGAGACGGTTACTTCCGGATTTACGATGATATCCGAAGCCTTCTTACCCAGCCGGGACGGGTCAAACAGCGACCAAAGGAGAGCATGCGTATCGAGCAGACAGTTCATAATGACAAAAATTCCTCATCACTGACCTTGAAGTCAGCCGGGACGGAAAAAGATGCCTTTTCGGCCAGAAGACCAAGAATGCGCTGAGGCTTACCTGCGTAACGGTCATAAGGAACCAGCACGGCAATTTTTTCCTTCTTCTTACCAAAACTGATTACAACATCCTCGCCATGTTGCACAAAATCAAGCACTTGCGAAAAATGGGATTTAAAATGGCCAACGGTCATTGTTTGCATAGTGGAGACCTCCTTTTTCTTACAATAATATCGTGCTTTCGTGTCATGTTGTCAAGCAAATGAATAAAACGATACACAATATTTTGGTGGTGCTTTTGACAAAGGATTCCAGCAACCACACAGACAAAAAAGGGCCTGGTCAATAATGACCAGGCCCTTGATTTTTGGTGGTGCCCGAAGCCGAAATCGAACCGGCACAGCTTTTCAGCCGAGGGATTTAAAATCCCTTGCGTCAAACAGTGCAACCATTTGGGCGAAATCAGCAGAGGGCGGCTTGTCAACTCTAGTCAAAAAACCTATCACCCCCGCAACGCCCGCATCGCCGCTTCCGGTTCACGATCAATCACCTGCAAGAGAATCCGTGCCGGCCCTTCCGGATGGCGGACACCCTGTTCCCAGTTACGGACTGTTCTGGAGCTCAGCCCGAAGAGGGCGGCAAAACGATCCTGTGACAAACCGAGTTTTTCCCGCAGATGGGTAATGTCAACATCCGCAACCTTTACCTGATGTGCGGTGCCGCGCGAAATGTCGCCATCAGCAAACGCCAGCGCATCTTCCAACCCTGCCATGATCTTTTCAAAAGCTATCCGTGCCATGTTCTATCTCATTTCGCATGATGAAGGGCTTCTTCCAGCTTTTCGTTCAACCAGACCTTAATGAGCGACTGATACGGCACGTCCTGTTTGTTGGCAGTGGTTTTAATGGAGTCCAGCATCCAGAGCGGCAGTCGCAGTGAGATGGATTGAGTCGTCAGCTTGAGATTCGGAAAAGTAACTCGTTCGGCTTTCGACCAATCGACATAATCGGTCGAGTCGTGTGTCATCCAAAACTCACGTTCTTCGGTTTCGTTGGCAAATTTCGGTATCTTTTTACGTTTATTGCTCATAAATCGCCCGCTCCTTTCGATGCATGTCTCTGGCGGAAATTTTGGCAAAAGATTCCAGCAACCATACAGACAAAAAAGGGCTTGGTCAATAATGACCAGGCCTTGATTATTGGTGGTGCCACATCCGGAATCGAACCGGCGCAGCTTTTCAGCCGAGGGACTTAAAATCCCTTGCGTCAAACATAACAGATTAAAATTTTCACTGCCCATGCGCCTCCACATACTTGCGCAACACGGCATTAATCATGGACTGATACCCCTTCCCCTGTTTCTTGAAAAACTCGATTACATCGGGATCAATGCGAAGCGTGACCTGTTTTTTCCTCTCCGGCCAACGGATATGAACCTCTTTAAAGAAGTTGGCATCCACGTGCGGAATATCGGAATAATCCGCACGGTCCCTTTTCCGCCTCAATGCAGCCCTCAAAATTAATTCAGCTAACATCACCTCTTTTGCTGTCGGATTCAATCCATTTAAGCTGTTCTTTCAGTATCTTCAGCTCAGTTGGAGAGTATACTTTATAACCTTTAGAAATCTCTTTTCTCAGATCCTTTACCCTTTCCCGCACTGTACTGGATTCTGTTGCACAGTTTTTGGCAACCAGCAGACATTCATTTTTCTGGTTGGATTGCACGCTTTTTCCATATGATCCAAATGGTGCCAAATAGTTTTCCGCTCTTAAGGGTACTATTGCTGAGAACAACACAGAAACCATCAAAGCTGGGATTACAGCAGAGATCCTTTTCATGGTTGAACTCCTCGATATATTTTTTACTTCTTCAGTTCATTATATTAAATCCGAAAATGCTTGTAAACCGGCTCTATAGCCTGACGACCCCCCCCCTCACTCCCACCCGTCCCAACCAACCCGCATAATGGGTTTATCAGGCTTGGAATATTTTTTTCCATTTGGTTGCCTGTCAAAGTTCCCCGGTGCAAACCGCTGCTACCAGATTGCTCCCATTTCCACATACAAACGAACCAAGGGCCTGGTCAATAATGACCAGGCCCTTGATTTTTGGTGGTGCCCGAAGCCGGAATCGAACCGGCACAGCATTTCTGCCGAGGGATTTTAAGTCCCTTGTGTCTACCAGTTCCACCATTCGGGCGAAATCAGCAGAGGAGAACTTAGCAGCAGTTTACCCGCTCCTTCAGCTCTTTGCCGGTTTTGAAAAACGGGGTCTTCTTGGACGGGATACGTACAACTTCGCCGCTTTTCGGATTGCGAGCTTCACGTCCAAGACGTTCACGGATGGTGAAACTTCCGAAGCCGCGTATTTCAACTTTGTCACCGGTTTTCAGTGCTTCCTCAATCGAGTCGAATACCGTGTTGACAACGATTTCAGAAACCTTGATGTTCAGCATTCCGTGTGACTGCACTACTTTTTCAATGAGTTCGCTCTTGGTCATACATCCCTCTTACGCGTAAAAAATAAAATTAGTTGTTTTTGTTGTTCAGGCTCTGCTTGAGAAGATCGCCGAATGTTGAGGTCGATTCTCCCTGCGATCCCATGTATTGCTCGAATTCAGCCTTTTCAGCAGCCACGTGCATCGACTTGATGGAAAGCGAAATGCGGCGTTCCTTGGGGTCACAGCTGAGTACGGTAGCTTCAAGTGTGTCGCCGACCGCTGCAAATTCCTTGGCGGAAGCAACTTTTTCACGGGACAGTTCGGATACGTGAATCAGGCCTTCGATCCCCTCTTCCAGCTCCATGAAAACGCCGAAATCGGTCAGGGATGTTACTTTACCGGTAACCATTACGCCGGCACGGTATTTACCCGGTGCGAGGCTCCATGGATCGGGCTCAAGCTGCTTGATGCCGAGAGACAGACGCTCGTTCTCAACATCAACCTTCAGCACGACAGCCTGTACAAGGCTTCCTTTTTCGTACACATCACCAGGATGCTTGATGCGCTTGGTCCAGGACATGTCGGATACGTGGACGAGGCCGTCGATACCGTCTTCGATGCCGATGAACATACCGAAGTCGGTCATGTTCTTGATCTGGCCTTCGATTCTGGTGCCGGCAGGATACTTGTCGGCAATGGTTGTCCAGGGGTTATCGGAAATCTGCTTGAGGCCGAGGGAAATCTTGCGGTTGCCCATGTCGATGCCGAGGATGACGGTTTCAACTTCGTCGCCGATGTTCAGCATGTCGGCAGCGCGGCGGACGCGCTTGGTCCAGGACATTTCGGATACGTGAATCAGGCCTTCGATGCCCGGCTCCAGCTCGACAAATGCACCGTATTCCATGAGGCTGACAACGCGCCCTTTTACCCGCTGACCGATCGGGAATTTGGCCGGTACGTCGAGCCATGGATCAGTAATGGTCTGCTTGACGCCGAGGGAAATCTTCCCCTTGGTGCGGTCGAATTTCAGGATCTTGGCGGTAATCTGCTGACCAGGTTTCAGTACGTCGGAAGGCTTGCCGACGCGTCCCCAGGAGAGGTCGGATACGTGCAGCAGGCCGTCAACGCCACCCAGATCGACGAATGCGCCGTAATCGGTTACGTTTTTGATGGTGCCTTCAATAATCTGCCCTTCTTCAAGTTTCTCAAGGGTAATGTCGCGGATGGCGTTGCGCTCTTCTTCGAGCACGGCACGGCGGGACAGCACGATGTTGTCACGGCGCTGGTTGATCTTGATGACCTTGAAGCGCGACTGAACGCCGATGTAGCTGTCGGAGTCGGATGAAGGACGGATATCAACCTGTGATGACGGCAGGAATGCCTGCACGCCGATATCGACGGTGAAGCCGCCGTTAACCTTGCCGGTGATGGTGCCTTCGATGATGCCGCCTTCCTGGCAGGCATCGCCGATTTTGTCCCATGCAGACAGGTAGTCGGCCTTACGTTTGGAAAGGACATACCCTTTTTTACCATCTTCGCGAGTCATGAGAACACGAATCTTGTCGCCGATCTGAACCGATACGCTACCGTCCGGATTGCGGAATTCTGCGGTTGGAACATGCCCTTCAGACTTCAAACCGATATCAACAAGGACCGTATCCTGATCCACGCGCACAACAGTTCCTTCTATGATTTTATCCCGTTCGGGACGCTCTTTTAAACTTTCAGTGAAAAGCGCTGCAAATTCACTGCTCTGCTGATCGCCGTCGAGTTCCTCCATTTCTTCTCCGACAGCATCAAGCCTTTTGAAATTAACCATTACACCATACCCCCTGGACGTTTTTCGTACATATATTTTTTTTGAGCTTGGCAATGTAACAATTTAAGCCAAATATTTCAATCGCTTTTATTCATTTCCTCAATTTTGTTCATTACTTCATCAATTATCCACTTCGGGGTCGAGGCGCCTGCCGTCACCCCTACCTTTTCCACCCCGGCGAACCAATCGGGGTTTATTTCGGCCGCCGTTTCGATATGGTAGGTATGGGGCTGGATTTCAGTGCAGACTTCCAGCAGACGGCGGGTATTGGCGCTGTTAAAGCCACCGATCACCAGCATGCAGTCCACCTGCCCGGCCAGAGCCTTTGCCTCTTCCTGGCGAACCGCGGTGGCATCACAGATGGTGTTGTACACCCGGATCTCACCGCCGCGCAGCAGGCACTCCGTAACAACGCTCTTCAGGGTTTCAAACGACTGGGTTGTCTGGGCAACGATGCCGATCCGGCTCATCTTGGGGAGTTTTTTCGCTTCTTCACCAGACGCTACGACAAATACCTTTTCGCCGGCGTAGGAGACGATCCCCTGGACCTCGGGATGATCGGCATCACCGACTACGATGACGCTATATCCTGATTCGGACAGGCTTTTTACATGTTCCTGTGCCTTTTTGACAAACGGGCAGGTTGCATCGACAATTGTCAGTTCTTTCCGCTGCGCCTCATCAATGTCTTTGCATTCGACGCCATGGGAACGGATTATGATCGTGCCGCAATCAAGACCGTCGAGTGAATTAAGGGCGTGGATGCCCAGTTCTTCCAGCTTGCCGACCACCTGCGGCGAATGGATAATCGGCCCGAGCGTGAAGGTTTTCTGGTCCTTGCCGGCCGCTTCAAAGGCCATCTGGGTAGCCCGCTTCACGCCAAAGCAGAAACCGGCCTGTTTCGCCAGGATTACTTTCATTTTGAAGCTCCCCCGGTGCTGCTTTTATCGCGGCAGACCGCAATCATAGCGGCAAGAACATCATCGACCGAGAGCCGGGACGAGTCAATCATGATCGCATCATCAGCCTGCCTGAGCGGGGCGATATCACGCTCAGAATCCTGGCGGTCGCGGCTGGCAACATCGGCTATCGTCTCTTCCAGCGTAACCCGTTCCCCCCTGAGGGTAAGCTCTTCACAGCGCCGCCTGGCCCGCTCTTCCACGGAAGCACTCAGGTAAAATTTCACTTCGGCATCAGGAAACACGACCGTGCCGATATCCCGCCCTTCAAGGACAACGCCGCCCCGCTTCCCCATCTGCTGCTGCGCTTTCAGCAAAGCTTCCCGCACCGGCTTGAGCGTTGAGGTGCGCGAGGTCAGCAGAGACATTTCGGGAGTACGGATAAGATCCGTCACATCTGCGCCGTTGGCCCGCACAAGCTGTTTACCTTGGACAAGCTCCAGCCGGATATCGATCGTGCTGCAGAACCGCTCGACCGCGGCCAAATCCTCAAGATCGATCCCCGCACGGGACAGAAGCAGGGCAGCGGCCCGGTACATGGCGCCGGTATCGATCTGGATATAGCCGAGATGATCCGCCAGCAGCCGGGCAATCGTGCTCTTGCCTGCTCCGGAGGGGCCGTCAATCGCCACAACAATGCCGTCTGGTCTGGTCGCCATGCTTATTTCGCGGCCACTTTTTCCAGCAGCGGGAAAAAGGTCGGGAAGGATGTTGCCACACAGCCGATATCGGTAACGGTGATCGGACCGGTCGCCACAAGGGCGGCAACCGACATGGACATGGCGATGCGATGGTCTCCGGAACTGTCCACCGTGCCGCCGAGCAGCCGGTCAGAACCGGTGATGTCCATGCCGTCTTCGCATTCGGTAACCGTGATACCTACCTTGCCCAGATTGACGGCCATGGCAGTGATCCGGTCGGTTTCCTTGACCCGCAGTTCCTTGGCATCCCTGACGGTAGTAACACCTTCCGCACGAGCCGCGGCAATACAGATGGCCGGAAATTCATCGATAGCCCTCGGCACGACGCTGCCGGAAATGGCGATCCCCTTGAGCCGGGAGGAACGTACCAGAAGATCGGCAACCGGCTCGCCGGACACGTCGCGCTCGTCAATCAACTGAATGTCGCCACCCATGGCCTTGAGGATATCGATAACTCCGGTACGGGAGGGATTGACGCCCACGTTTTTGATCAGCAGTTCGGAGTTAGGGGTAATCAGCGCCGCTACCAGGAAAAACGCCGCAGACGAGATATCGCCCGGCACGGTCACGTCCTGGGCGGTCAGCTCAACGCCACCGCGGACCGTGACGCCATTGGGGTTGACCTTCAGCGATGCGCCGAAGTAGCGGAACATCCGCTCCGAATGGTCGCGCGACAGGCTCGGCTCAGTAACCGTTGTTTCCCCTTCGGCGTACAATCCGGCCAGCATGAGCGAAGATTTGATCTGGGCGCTCGATACGGGAGAGTGGTAGTCGATCCCCTTGAGGCCGCCGCCGGTGATCGCCAGAGGCGCCAGCGTGCCGCCGTTGCGGCCGGCAATGCGGGCGCCCATGCGTGAGAGCGGCTCCACGACCCGTTTCATGGGGCGTTTGCGCAGGTACTGGTCGCCGGTGACGACCGAAAAGAACGACTGTCCGGACAGCAGCCCGGTGATCAGCCTGATGGTGGTGCCGGAGTTGCCGCAGTCAAGGACATCGCCCGGCTCCTGCAGGCCATGCAGGCCGCGGCCGGTGATCCGGATCGTTTCGCCGTCGTCGTTGATATCAACCCCCATGGCGCGGAAGGCATGCATGGTGGACATGTTGTCTTCGCCGCGCAGGAAGCCGCGCACGGTGGTTACGCCGTTGGCGATGGCTCCGAGCATGATGGAACGGTGGGATATGGATTTGTCACCCGGAACGGCTATCTCGCCCCTGACAGAAGCTGCTGGTTGAATGGTTATTGAATTCACGGAAACTCCAGAAAAAGTTTTTGTGTATTAGACTATGCCGTCGCGAAACTGTTTTGCGATGGTAAAAAACTCGGTTAACCCCGCCTGATCGCTCGTATCGATCCTCCTGCGCAGTTCGGCAAGACTGGCGGAAAAGCCGTCGATACTCTTCAAAAGCGCATCACGGTTCATCAGGGAGATATCGCGCCACATGACCGGATCGGACGAGGCGATGCGGGTAAAATCACGGAAGCCGCCGGCTGTATAGGAAAGCACATTTTCCCCTTCCACGTCGGCCGTGCCCACCGCATGCACCAGGGCATAGGCCACGGCGTGGGGAAGGTGCGATATTTCGGCGAAGATCCGGTCGTGATGCCCCGGCTCCATGGCACAGACTTCGGCGCCGGTAACTCGCCAGATGCGGTCAACGGTTGCCAGGGCGGCCTTATCAGTGTGTGAGGTGGGGGTCAGGATACAGCGTTTGCCCCGGTAGAGCGTGGCAAACGAGGCAGAAGCACCGGAATGTTCGGTGCCGGCGATGGGATGTCCTCCCACAAAGTGGCATCCGGCCGGCATAAGCGCCTCGCACTCCCGCACGATGGCGGTCTTGACACTGCCACCATCGGTGACGATGCAGCCCGGCTTCAGAGACGGAGCAATCTCGGCAACCACGGAGGGAATGGCACAGACCGGCACGGAGATGAACACCATATCCGCCCCCCGCACCCCTTCAAGCGCGTCCTGGGTAATTTCATCGCAAATCCCCAGGGAGAGCGCTTCTTCAAGATTGGCGCGGGAGCGGCCGATGCCGGCCACGCTCCCCACGGCACCCGCTTCACGCAGTGCACGGGCCAGGGAGCCTCCGATCAGCCCGACTCCTATTATTGCCAACCGATTTATGATTTTAGACATGCGGCCTCCCCTACATTGTTCTCGGATACGATCCGAGAACCTTCAGGAATTGGCAGCACTGCTTGAGCTCTTCAAGGGCGGCATGAACGTCCGGGTCCGAAACGTGGCCGAACAGATCCAGAAAGAATATATATTCCCACGCCTTCTTTTTGAATGGCCGTGATTCAATTTTAGACAGGTTGATACCGCGTGAGGCAAACGGCTCCAGCATCCGGCAGAGAATGCCCGGCTCGTCCTTGACCGAAAAGAGCACCGACGTCTTGTCGTTGCCGGAACGGTCTATCCCCTTGCGGGAGATCGTCAGGAAGCGGGTGAAGTTGTTGACCTGGTCCTCGATACGGCTCCGCACGACCTTGAGGTCATACAGCGATGCGGCCAGTTCACTGGCGATCGCCGCCGACGTATAGTCGTCGCTGGCAATCTGGGCGGCAACAGCGGTGGACGCAACATCGACCGTCGGAATACCGGACAGGTTCTCATCCAGCCACTGGCGGCACTGGGCGATGGGCTGGGAATGGGAATACACTTTTTTGACATCCTCGATCCGCCCGGTGCGGGAGAGGAGATCGTGGTGGACTTCAAGCAGAATCTCACCGGTGATCTGGAGGCCGCTTTCAACGAACATGTCCAGGGTGTGGGAAACGACCCCCTCGGTGGAGTTTTCCACCGGCACGACGCCGTAGAGCGCCCTCCCCTTTTCAACCTCTTCGAACACCGCCGGAATGGATTTCATGGGAACCAGCTCGGCGGAGAGCCCGAACTGCTGCATGGTCGCCAGGTGGCTGAAGGTCGCCTTTGGCCCGAGGAAAGCAACTTTCATGGGCGATTCCAGGGCAAGGCAGGCGGAAATGATTTCGCGATAAATGCTTTTCAGGGCGTCGTTGGGGAACGGTCCGGGATTGTTGCCGAGCAGCCGTTCATAAATCTGACGCTCACGTCCCGGCACATGAAAATCAAGGTTGTTGCCCGATTTCAGCCTCCCGACTTCAAGCACGACCTGCGACCGCTCGTTGAGCAGGTCAAGAATGGCATCATCAATAGTATCGATCCGCGTACGAAGATCCTGAATGGTCAGTGCATTTTTCTGCAAGGGGAACCGCCTGGTGGGTAGTAATGTGAAGTACAAAAGGAGGGTTAATGTAAAACAAGGTATGATAAAATGCAACCGCTTTTAAACCGGATTTACAGAGCTCCTGCCCGTCAACTCTGCGGGTCGTGATACCCGAACGTGTCAAGCCATGCGTCAAAAACGGCAACTTTTTCTTCACCAAACGGGAGCAGCTTGCTGCGCACCTTGCCAACACTCTTTCGCCTGCCCAGATGATCCGGATTCTTTGAATAGAACAGATCGGCAAAACAGATGATCTGCTCAGACTGTGACTGCGGACACATGTCCCGGTGGGGAAGCGGCAGGTTCTGGCGGACGATGTCGTCAAGCGTCAGGCCTACCCCGGTATGGCGTTCACAGACCAGGGCGTGCAGCGGATAACCTTCCCGGTCCAGAATCTCGCGTCCGAGGACACCGTGCATGATATAGGTGTGCGGGCCGTGGATACCAAGTTCGGGAGCACGCACCTGGCTGACCCCGATATCATGCAGCATCGCCGCTTCATCAATAAAGCGGCATTCACGCTCCGGCAGCGACAAGCGATGTGCTATCTCCAGGGCAAGGCCGGCAACATACCGGCTGTGCTCACGGACAATCCCGAGCGGGCCGCTTTCGAAATAGCGGGATAAAAGGTCTGTTGTCCACATAGGTCATTCTCCGTCATATTTTTGAAAAAACTGCCGCCAGCTGTCGCCCCAACAAGTCAAAAACACGACACCAACTAATAACTGACTGTATTTATTATACCATTTAATTTGGCATTGAATATGCTGTATGTGTAAGCAGCAGATCTCATCACAAAAAGTATACGCAATTAAAGTTCGTCAGGAGTTCGTCATGTATGCAAAATTTCCATTTTACTCGGTAGCCCAGATGTATGCGTTAACCCTGAACACTCCGGTGGCAATCATGCTCGGTGAAGATCATATGTATTGGGTTGTGGACCGGGGCAACGAGTTGAGATTTGCACGGGAAGGGTGTTCACTATTGTCGCATGCCGTCTAGTATAGTGCCGGACTGAAGGATTTATGCTTCTCAGGGATCCGCTCTAATCTTCCTGATGAACCAGGGAACTTCTCCAGTTAAACGCTTCAAGCTGAGCTGTCAACAGTTGGTCCAGAGAAACTCCGCATTCACCCAGCAAAACCGTCACCGCATCAAAATCAGTCACTTCCAGCTTTTCCGTCAGCATTAACATCTTGCCAAGCTGCCCGTCCCGCCGCAACAGAGCCGAACTGACATCATCATTGAGGTTCAGGTTGGCGATAATTTCATCCATCGGTGTTTCAAACAGCACATCCAGCAGCGACAGTATCCCGACCATAAACGCCGCTTCTGCCTGCTCATCGCTTGCCGCACGTCCGGACACCTGTTTCAGCATAATCTCCATCAGCCGCCCGCGCACAGCAGCCATCTCAAGCAGCGGATGATTCATTGCGCGTGAATCATGACCGGCAAACAGGGACAACTGGGTCCAGCGCCGCAGATGGTTCATACCGAGCATGAGTATGGCATGGCGGAGTGTCTTTATTTTCTCGCGCATGCCGATGGCAACCGAATTTACCAGCCTCAGCAGGTTGTAGGAAAGGCCCGGATTTTCCTTGAAGGTCATTTCAATGGTTTCAACCGTGGCCCCCATGGTCAACTGCTGCAGCAGCTTTAACAGCGCCAGCCCCGATACGTCGATCTTCCTGCGATTAAGCACAACCGGACGGGCAAAGAAATACCCCTGAAACAGATCAAAACCCAATTCAAAACAGACTTGAAACTGCTCGACGGTCTCAACTTTTTCTGCCAAAAGTTTGACAGGATACTTCCGCAACGCATTTACAACATCCGGCAACGCTTCCATTCCGGTCAAAAGGATATCTATTTTTATAATATCGACAACATTGTAAATTTCGTCATTGTGCGAATCAAACTCATGGTCATCCAGGGCAAGCAGAAAACCCATCTCCTTCAGCTCGCGACAACGGTCAATCACCTGATCGTCGAGCCGGATCATCTCAAGCAGCTCAAGTACGGTCTGGCCGATCGGTAAAAGCTCCAGCATTTCAGACAACAGCAGCCCCAAGTGCACGTTTATAAAGCCGAATTTCCCCCCCAGAACTTCATGCATGCCGAAAGATGAGAGCGCATGCGTGATCACATTCGAGCTGGCGTGGGAATAACTTTCAAAGACGGCATGATCCATATCCGCCGAGCGAAACAGCAGCTCGTAACCGACGATCTCCTGATTGCGATCAAGTATCGGTTGACGTCCTAAAAAGAATTTTTCGGAGGATGAGGCCATAACAAACCTTACCACGTAAAAGTGAACTACCGGCGAATAATTAAAAATGTTTTTGATGATAACAGAAGTTTGGCAAAGTTCAAGTGTCATTATTTCGACATGCTTTACATTCAGCCATGCGTCGTGCTAGCTTGACAAAAAATTTGGTCCTGTGACGGTCACCACCTTTTCAGATTGTTCTCGTCATGGAGCCCCAGGAGCTCTTTCATATGAAACGTAAAGCAATTGCCCTCCTCTCGGGAGGTCTCGACTCGACCCTTGCGGTCAAAATGATGCTCGATCTCGGCATCGAAGTCGAAGCCCTCAACTTCACATCCCCCTTTTGCACCTGTACCGGCAAAAACTCCGGCTGCAAATCCGAAGCGGTCCGCGTCGCCCAGGAATACAATATTCCGATCAAGGTAGTACACAAAGGACTCGATTATCTCGAAATAGTCCGCAACCCGGTGCACGGCTACGGCAAGGGCGTTAATCCCTGTATTGACTGCCGTATTTATCTGCTCAGAAGAGCCAAAGAGTACATGCTGGAAAGCGGCGCCGACTTTGTTTTTACCGGCGAGGTCCTTGGTCAGCGCCCCATGAGCCAGCGGCGCGACACGTTGCGCGTCATCGAACGGGAAAGCGGCCTGGAAGGGCTGCTGCTGCGGCCGCTCTCGGCCCGGCACTTCGAGCCGACGATCCCTGAAAAAGAGGGGTGGGTTGACCGGGACAAGCTGCTGGCCATCGAAGGGAGATCGCGTTCCGTCCAGATGCAGATGGCTGAGGATCTTGATGTCAAGAACTACCCCTGCCCGGCCGGGGGGTGTCTACTGACGGAGCTCTCCTTTGTCCCCAAGATCCGCGACGTCTTTGATCATTCGGAAGAACTCAAGTTGCGGGACTTCAAACTGCTCAAAACCGGGCGTCATTTCCGCATCGGCCCTGACAGCAAGGCGGTCATGGGGCGCAATGAAGCAGACAACAACCACCTTGAACATGCCCGGGGACCGGGAGAAGCCGCCCTCACCTGGATGGACGGCAACACCCCTGTTGCCATTATCATCGGAGAGCAAAGCCATGATCTTGTCAACCTGAGCGCCCGGATCCTGCTCCGCTATACAAAAGCTGAACCGGGTGCGGAATGCCGCATGGAGCTGCGCAGCAATGACACAACAGAGGTTTTTTCCGTAATCAACGACCTCGGTCCTGACGGGGTGGAGCAGTATCTGGTGGCGTGACACTCCGCTTCGGCATACCCCTGGCATCATAAAAGCGCCCTCCGGAAGCAAGGTATCCGGAGGGCGCTTTACGATTCCCGCACTTCTTCCCCTGAGCTGTTACCAGCTTCTGTCGATTTATGTTGTTAACAGCACCGCATTTCACTAGATTCAACAACAGAGCCGCATCTTGGCTAACCTCCCAAAACATTTAGGATTGAACATATGATTTTGATAACCGGTGCAAACGGATTTATCGGAAGCAGGCTTGCCAGGGAACTCTGTGCAAAAGGGCTGCCTGTCCGCTGCATGGCACGACATCCGGAATCCAGTCGATTCCCCGAGAGTGCCGAGGTTGTCGCCGCTGATCTGCTGATGCCTCTGTCCCTCCAGCCTGCTCTGAAAGGGATCGACACCGCCTACTACCTTGTGCATTCCATGGCAGGCGGAAGAGCGGGGTTTGAGCGTCGTGACCGGGAGGCCGCCCGTAACTTTGTAACAGCTGCAGAAAAGGCGGGAGTAAGGCGAGTCATCTATCTGGGAGGGTTGGGAGAAACAGGCGGCGGCCTCTCGGAACATCTGAAAAGCCGTCTGGAAGTTGCCGAGATTATACGTTCCGGTTCATTTGCCACCACGTTCCTGAGGGCGGCCGTCATCATCGGTGCGGGAGGAGCTTCATTCGAACTGGTGCGGGGCCTGGTCAACCGCCTGCCGGTCATGATCACACCCCGCTGGGTCTCCACCAGATCACAACCCATTGCGGTCAACGACGTCATTTCCTATCTCACCGGCTGTCTCGATGACGAGCGCACCGCCGGCAGAACCTTCGATATCGGCGGGCCGGACATCATCTCCTACCGCGATATGATGCTCCGCTTTGCAGCCATTCAGGGCAAGCGTCTCTGGATCATCCCGGTGCCGGTACTGACACCGAAGCTTTCGTCATACTGGGTGGCACTGTTCAGCCCGGTCCCTCCCTCGGTTTCGATGCCGCTGATCGAAGGGCTGGCCAATGAGGTTATCTGCAGGGAAAACAGCATTCGCGAGTTGATGCCGTTCCGGCTGACGCCGTACGACGAAGCGATCAGAAATGCCTTTCAAGAGAATCAGAAACCCTGATTCCCGGATTCAAAGTCACCCCAGTTTCAGTTCATCCAGCGACAGCCGGTAACCGGGCAGAAGCTTTTCCAGAAAATAGATCACCTCGGGGAGTTTGCTGACGGAAAGCTGCTCAAAATGCTCTGCTTCGGCACGCCGGAACTCGTGGTTGCCGCTCTTCCCCTCTTCAATGCATTTCGTCAGCGCCGCGATCTTGTCGGCGGCCTTGACGATCCGGACGTATTCCTCCTCGTCGTCGAAAAAGAACAGCGGCTCGTACTCCTTGGCCAGCTCGGGCGGGAGCATCGCCAGCAGTTTCCGGCGCGCACGGTCCTCAAGCTGATGGAATGAGCGTTTGAAATTGGGGTTGAAATGCTTGACCGGCGTCGGCATGTCTCCGGTGAAAATTTCGCTGGCATCGTGGAAAATCCCGTACATCGCCGCCCGTGACGGGTCGAGAGTGCCGCCATAATAGGTGTTGCGGATCATGACCAGCGCATGGGCAATGACGGCAACATCGAGACTGTGCTCCTGGATGTTTTCCGGCACCGTGTTGCGCATCAACCCCCAGCGGCTGATGTAACGCATGCGGGAAAGGAAGGCAAAAAAGTCGTACTGTTCAGCTGGTGCAGATTTTTGCATTAATTACACTCTCTCGTACGGCTCAAAAAGCCGCTTATATTCGTCAAGGGCAAACCGGTCGGTCATGCCGGCAATATAATCGCACACCACCCGCTGCAGTCCAAACCGCTCCAGGCGGGACCGGTATTTAGGGGGGAGCAGGTTCGGGTAGCGCAGGTACGTTTCGAACAGGCGGGTGATAAATATTTCCGCCTTTACCCGCATCTTGTCCACCTTGTGGTGGCGGTACAGGTTCTGGAACAGGAACTTTTTGAGGGCCAGGTTCCGCTCGGTGATGTCATCGTTGAAGTGCACCACAACCCGGTTGACCCGCCGCAGGGCGTCAATAGAGGTAATACCGAACCGGTCAATATTGCCTGAGGTGGTTGTACATATATCGCTGATCAGCAGGCCGATCAACGCGCTGATCGTCTGGTACACGAGACGCTTGTCGTCGATGGCCGGATACTTTTGGCGCACGCCGGAGCAGACTTCGCGCCACAGATTGACCTGATCCAGCATCTCCAGTGTTATGTAACCGGATTTCAGGCCGTCATCGATGTCATGGTTATTGTAGGCAATCTCATCGGCATAATTAATGATCTGCCCTTCAATGGTGGAGACAATCCCGGGCAGGAATTCAGCCATGATGTCACTGGCGGCATCGTAGGGGGTCGAATGCTTGATGATCCCTTCACGCACCTCCCAGGTCAGGTTCAGGCCGTTGAAACCGGGATACCGCTCTTCCAGTTCATCCACAACGCGGAACGACTGCATGTTGTGTTCAAACCCGCCGAAACCATCCATCAGGTGGTTCAGCACCTCTTCGCCGGTATGGCCGAACGGTGTATGCCCCAGGTCATGGGACAGCGCCAGTGCCTCGGTCAACTCCTCGTTCAGGTGCAGTTTGCGGGCAATGGCCCTGCCGATCTGCGCCACTTCGAGCGAATGGGTCAGGCGGGTGCGATAGTAGTCCCCCTCGTGGTTGACAAACACCTGGGTTTTGTACTCAAGGCGCCGGAACGCCGCACAATGGATAATCCGGTCCCGGTCCCGCTCAAAGGCGGGGCGGTTGTCACGGTGCTCCTCCGGATGTTTGCGCCCCCGGGACGTGGCGCTGGTGCAGGCATAGCCGGCAAGATCAGTTCGTTCTGTTGAATCATTCATAGGTGTTCCCTGTTTGCGCTACAACTGAGACCGGCTACAGTGCCTGATAGGTATTTTTTTTGGCATGTCGTTTCACATGGTTCTTCTTCCCCGTTACTCCGGCAATGGAGAGGACATCGGCCAGCTGCATCTTCCAGACCCCTTCCTGGTGGGTCATTTTGAATTCACGGGTTGCAGAATCAGCAACACCGGGAGTGCCCTCCAGGCCGATCTTGACATAGACCGTGGCTTCGGTCCGCTTCTCGTTCAGAACCTTGAAGTTTTCCATCTTCTGCCAGCAGCAGGCGGGACGAATGGACGATTGCTGCATTTTTTTCACAAAGGCTTCCTTGGATGTTTTGCCGCGATGCGCCAGCTGTTCGAAAAGCTGTTCGTAGCGGCCGTCACGCCAGGTATCAAGCGTATCGGACATGGATTTTTCAAGCGGATTTTCAGCTTCGGCGGCAGCCGTTCCGACGCCTCCCAGCAGCACCATAATGGTGAGACATGCACCAATCAACAAGTTGACCATCAGTAACCTCCCTGCCCCGATAAACGGGATAAGTGCGTAAACGAAGTTGTTTTCTGCCATACATGGGCAGAAAACAACTTCTTACATACTAAAAAATGAGCGTATCGTAAAGTAAATGCCGGATGCGCGCAACTTCAAAAACAATAAATGAGTGTTCGCTATTCTGCTGTTTGATAATCAACTGCAAATAAGGTAGTATGTCACCTCAGAGGCGGTTAAAGGGAGGATATATGGCAAGTAAGGAAGATAAACTTCGCAAGGTCATCGAACTTGGCTATGAGATTTCCCAGATCAAGGACATCGACCTGCTGCTCGAAAAAATCCTTCTCGAAGCACGCAATTTCACCAACTGCGATGCCGGGTCAATCTATGTGCGCGAAGGAGACGAGCTGAGTTTCCGCTACGCCCAGAACGACACGATGCAGCGCCAGCTTCCTCCCGGCAGAAAACTCCCCTACTCTACCTTCACGGTACCGATCAGCAATGAATCAATCGCCGGATATGTTGCCGGAAACGGCAAGATCCTCAATATTGCCGACGTGTATGAAGTCGGCTCCTTCTATCCGTTCTCCTTCAACCGCTCCTATGACGACCGCACCGGCTACCGGACCGGTTCCATGCTGACCATCCCGCTGCAGAACTACCGCAACGAGGTGATCGGCATCCTCCAGCTGATCAACGCCATGGACGGCCAGGGAGACGTAACCCCCTTTGCCCATGAGGACGAAGAGGTCATCCTGTACTTTGCCAACAACGCCGCCAATGCCATCGAGCGGGCCAAGATGACCCGCGAAATCATCCTGCGCATGAACAAGATGGCGGAGCTGCGCGACCCGAAGGAAACCGGACCGCACGTCAACCGGGTTGCCGCCTATTCGGTGGCGCTGTACGAGGCGTGGGCGTTCAAAAACAAGGTGCCGCAGCCGGAAATCGACCGCAACCGCGACGTGCTGCGCATGTCCGCCATGCTGCACGACGTGGGCAAGGTCGCCATTTCCGACAATATACTCAAAAAACCGGGGCGGTTCACCCCGGAGGAATTCCAGGTCATGAAGCTGCATACCCTGTTCGGCGCCAACCTGTTCTCGGATATCTACTCGGATTTCGACGAATCGGCAGGCATTGTCGCGATCAGCCACCACGAGCGCTGGGACGGCAACGGCTATCCCGGCCACATCGATCCCGTAACCCAGAAACCGTTGCCCGGCTTTGAAAAGGAAGATGGCCTGGCCATGGGCAAGAAAGGCGTAGAGATCCCCTTCTTCGGCAGGATTGTCGCGCTGGCCGATGTCTATGACGCACTGTCCTGCCGCCGCTGCTACAAGGAGGCGTGGGACGAAAACGAGGTGGTGGACAATATCCGTGCAGAGGCGGGCAAGCAGTTCGACCCGGAGATGGTGGAGGTGTTTCTGGAGAACATCGACACGTTCCGGCAGATCGAGAAACTGTATCCCGACCATTCGGAATAACCATTAACGGCATTTTTGCCACAGAGACACAGAGGCACAGAGTTTTTGATATCTCCGTGCCTCTGCGTCTCTGTGGCACATGTTTATTTTGCTTTAAACATCATCCTTCCTACAACGTCCTGCCATCCGCCTCGGCGAACAACTTCAGCTTTTTCATCATTTCATCGAACTTGGCCGGCTTCAGCGACTGGGCGCCGTCGGATGAGGCATGCTCCGGGTCGGGATGCACCTCTACGATCAGGCCGTCGGCACCGGCTGCCACGGCCGCGTAACTCATGGGCGCCACGTAATGGTGGTTGCCGGTGCCGTGCGACGGGTCGATGACGACCGGCAGGTGGGTTTTCCCTTTTAGTACCGGAATTGCCGACAGATCGAGAGTGTTGCGGGTGGCCGTCTCAAAGGTGCGGATGCCCCGTTCGCACAGGATTACCGACTGATTCCCCTCGCTCATGATGTACTCGGCGCTCATGAGCAGTTCCTGAATCGTCATGGCCATGCCCCGCTTCAATAGTACCGGCTTACCCAACTGGCCGACCTTTTTCAGTAACGCAAAATTCTGCGAGTTGCGGGCGCCGATCTGGAGGATGTCGGCATATGATGCCACCAGATCGGCTGTTTCCGGATTGATGACCTCCGTGACGAACGGCAGCCCGGTAATGTCGCGCGCCTTGGCCAGCAGTTTCAGCCCTTCCTCTTCGAGTCCCTGGAACGAATAGGGCGATGTGCGCGGCTTGAAAGCGCCGCCGCGCAGGATGTGGGCGCCTGATTTTTTGACGGCAATCGCGGTCTCAATGATCTGCTCTTCGCTCTCCACCGAACAGGGCCCTGCCATCATGACGATCTGATTGCCGCCGATTGATACATTGTCGCTGATCCGAACCACGCTCGACTCCTTCTTGACCTCCAGCGAAGCCAGTTTATATGGCTGCAGGATCGGCACGACGTTTTCCACGCCATGAAGTGTTTCCAGCGCCTGCAACGCCGACTTGCCGCGCTCGTCACCGATAGCCCCGATCACGTCACGCGTGGTGCCGTGAATGACGTGCGATGTGTACCCCAACTCCTTGATGCGTCTCAGCACCTCATCCCTGTCCTTTTTTGCTGCCCCTGCCTTCATTACGATTATCATCCCCTGATCCTTTCCCACAAACAACAAGAGCCGAAGGTTTCCCCCCGGCTCAGGCTGATCTGGTGTTCAGACAGCAACAAACCGGGGAGACTTTCGTCTGCCCCGGTTTGTGGTTTTGTGTAATAGCTTCTTTGCTTACACGATTACCCGGGCAGACGGCCTGAAATAAAAGCCGAACCAAAAGTAAAAGCTGAAAGCGATGTAGAAGCGGTTAGTTGTCATGTGTTGTACTAAATCACAGAGGTATATTTGTTGTCAAGCGCAAATCACGCCGTCAGTTCATCAACTACCACGACCAGCTTCGGCAGGTCAGGCTTGGTCAGGATGCAGTTGGCACCCAGCCCGATCCATTTACGCTTGTTGTCTTCAGAAGCCAGCGACGAAAAGATTGCCACAGGAAAATCTTTCAGGGTTTCTTCCTTACGAACCAGCGACGTAAGATGCAGGCCATCCATCTGGGGCATTTCAACATCCGTTATCATCATACAGATACGATCCGAGAATGCTCCCCCTTCCTGAGCAACCTGTTGAAGAACCTGCTGAATCATCTTCCATGCCTCTGCACCGTTCTCAGCTTCAACGACTGAATATCCGGCAGAACGAAGGCTGCTGCAGAGTGTCTTGCGTATAAACAGTGAGTCATCGGCAACCAGAATCGTTTTCTGAGCCCGCTCGGAACTTATCAGCGAACGCCCCATCGTCACATCATCAAGCGGCTTGAGGGCGCTTTCGGAGCAGAGTTCAGCAACGATCTTTTCAAAATCCAGTACCAGAATAATCCTGTCTTCCATCTTGACAAGTCCGGTCACTTCGTCACTGTGAACGGCAGCCGAAGGGGGCTCGACATTTTTCCAGGAAATGCGGTAAATGCGCGACACAGAGTGGACCAGCACACCGACCATCAGGTTGTTAAATTCGAGAACGACAACCCGGTCGGCAACCAGATCGCCGGTTGATTTATTAAGTACCGTGGCCAGATTTATGATGGTGATAACCTTGTCACGAAGCCTGATCATCCCTTCAACCCCAGCCTTGGCATTGACTATGCGGGACATCTGCGGCAGGCGGATAATCTCACGGACCTTGGCGACATTGACACCGTAATAACAGGGAACCACATTGCCGTTCCAGTCAACCTCGTCAATCCTGAACTCGACAATTTCAAGTTCATTGGTATCGCTTTCAAGAAGAATCTTCTGTTCCATAGCCATTGTAGCCGCCTTTCGAATCGCAATGCAGAGTATTGTAACACGCTTTTATACAATTAACAGCAGCGTGTCAAAATATATATAGTCATTTCCAATGCTTTCTCACCTTCGGCCGGACTTGACTCTACCCGGTGCCTGTGCTAGCGTTTCAACAACTTTTTACAAGAGGTATATTTAATGCATTTCCCAACCCTTACTAATTTTCAAACTCTCACTGAAAAAGGCAACCTGATTCCGGTCTATCGTGAAATCATGGCTGACATGGATACTCCGGTGTCCGCGTTCAGAAAGCTTGATGACGGACGTTTTTCGTATCTGCTGGAAAGTATCGAGGGGGGAGAAAAGTGGGGACGCTACAGCTTCCTGGGTTCCAGTCCGTCGCTGATCATCCGGTCCAAGGGAAATGTGGTGGAAACCATCGAGAATGGCGTCACAACGTCCCAAACGGTTGTTGATCCTCTTGCAAGCATCCGCGATCTGCTGGCCCGCTTTACTCCTGTGGAAGTGGAAGGATTGCCCCGTTTTTTTGGCGGAGCTGTCGGTTACCTTGGTTACGACATGGTGCGTTATTTCGAGCACCTGCCGACAGAAAAGCCTGCACTGATTGATGCCTATGATTCATATTTTTTAATCACCGATACCATTGTCATTTTCGACAATATGACTCAAAAGATCAAGGTCGTCTCCAACGCCCATCTGCAGGGAGGATTATCTCCGGAAGAGGCGTATGCGGAAGCAACGAAAAAGATTGAAGCCATCGTCCAGAGGCTGCGGACCCCGCTTTTGCCCGAGAGCAGAAAACCGGCCGGCAGTCCCATTGAACTGACCTCCAACGTAACCCGCGAGCAGTACGAAGCATCGGTGGAAAAAGCCAAGGAATACGTACGGGCCGGTGACATCATCCAGGTTGTTCCGTCCCAACGATTCAGCGGCAGGCTTTCCGCGGACCCTTTTGACATCTACCGTGTGATGCGCACGCTCAATCCATCTCCGTACATGTTTTTCCTGCGCCTTGACGACACCATCATTGCCGGAGCATCCCCGGAAGTAATGGTGCGCAAGGAAGGAACGCGGGTTGAACTGCGACCGATCGCCGGTACCCGCCCCCGCGGCGCTACTACAGCTGATGACGTGCGCCTGGCTGAAGAACTGCTTGCCGATCCCAAGGAGCGTGCCGAGCATGTCATGCTGGTGGATCTGGGGAGAAACGACCTGGGCAGGGTCTGCACCGCCGGGTCAGTCAACGTGACGGAGTTGATGGTTATTGAACGGTATTCGCACGTCATGCACATCGTTTCCAATGTTCAGGGTGAACTCGAAAAGGATCGGGACGCTTTTGACCTGGTCCGTGCCGCGTTCCCGGCCGGCACTCTCTCTGGTGCCCCCAAAGTAAGGGCCATGCAGATCATTGATGAACTGGAACCGGTCCGGCGCGAGATCTACGGCGGAGCAGTCGGTTACTTTTCCTTCTCGGGCAACATGGATCTGGCCATCACCATCAGGACGCTGGTCATCAAGGACGGCATGGTACATCTGCAGGCAGGTGGCGGTGTGGTAGCCGATTCAGACCCTGCGGCAGAGTGGCAGGAAACGGTCAACAAGGCCATGGCAGCACGAAGAGCAATCGAGATCGCCGAGAAAGGGCTGATCTGAATTATGCGAGATCATCAGCGGTAGTATTCAAAACCCCGCCCGGCGGGGTTTTTTGTGCCATAACACGGTATGGCGGACACATGTTCAACCGTGCATCATGAAAGGGTTACCAGCTTTTCGCGCGGTCCATCGGCGACCACACGCCCTCCGTCCAACGCAATAACACGTTCGACCGTATTAAGCATGATGGCGCTGTGTGTGGTCATAATAAGCACTGAATCATCATCAAGGAGCGTCGGCAAACGTTCGGCCAGCAAACGCTCACTTTCGGGGTCAAGCCCCAGGGTCGGCTCGTCCAGAAGCAGTATCCGGCTGGGCTGGGCAAAGACGCGTGCCAGCGCCACCTTCTGACGCTGGCCGCCGGAGAGATTGCTGCCCCGTTCGGCCAGATGCATCCCCAGCGACATCCGCCCGCTTTTGAACTCCTGTTCAAGGCCGGAAGCCCAGACAGCCTTGTTAAAACGGCTGGTATCCGTACACCCTGAAACACGAAGATTATCCTCAAGTGTTCCGGTAAACACAGCCGGATCCTGCGCTTTATATGCCAGCCAGCGCACGCGATCAAACCGGGCGATATCATCCAGCGCAAGGCCGTCAATAAGGATCTGTCCGGTATCCGGGCGGCAGAGCCCGCCAAGACATTGCAGCAATGTTGATTTACCGGCGCCGGGGCGCCCCAGCAAGGCAACCCGCTCGCCGGGAGCAAGGGCGAATGAAACCGCCTCCAGCGCCGCAGGACGCCCTTCATAATGTTTGCCCAGCCCGATGACTGAAATATTTCCTGCAATATCCGGGCGGGGGGTACATTTCCTCTCTGCAACAGCTTCCAGACTGTTTTCCATCCTCGCTGCCGCACGCTTGAAATCCTGCCATTTTCCGGTTACCGCAAACAATGAAGCCACCAGCGCCATGGCGCGGCTCGCCAGCAGGTTACAAGCGATGAGCTTGCCGATACTTATCAGCTGCGCCTGGATCAGGTAGACACCGGCGGTTAATATAACCACCGTCGTGAAAGTCTGCATGATCGAGGAAAACAGGCCGACATGAGTTACCGCCAAACGTCTTTTCGTATCAGAGCTCGTTGTCTGTTCCGCCAGATCCCGCCAGCGGCGCAGAAAAGCTCTTGCACCGGGTGTGGTGCGAACGACATCAAGACATCCCAGCGTTTCACCCATGAACGACAGTTTACGCGTATTATTACGCTCGGCTTCCTTGGACAGATTGTTTTGACGCGCCTGCAGCAAAAGCCCTATCCCTGAATAGAGAAGCACGAGAAACAGGGAGACAACCATAAGTTGCCAGGCGATGATGCCTACAACAGCCAGGTAAAGGAGGAGAAACGGAATGTCTGCAATCGCCAGCAGATAGCTGGAGGAGACAAAATCACGCGCCAGCGTCAGGTCGCGATAATTGGACAGGAAGCGGGAAAATCCGCCTGCCGGAAGGTCAACCTGCGCAACCAGCTTTGACCAGAGCGTTTCATCGCCCCGCAATGTCAGATCGACACCGATACGTTCCGTAGCCCAGCTTCGCACCAGGCGCATTCCGGCATCGGTGGCGACATAAAGCCCCATGCCGAACGTCAGTGCCCAGAGTGTCTCAAACAAGCCGTTTTGGGCAATCTTGTCGTAGACCAGCATGGCAAAAAGCGGCAGCAACAGTTGACCGGCGTTTATGACAAGACTGGAAATTCCCACTTCCGCCCAGGCAGCGCGCAATTTAGGCCACAATGCTGCCAAAGAGGCGAAACTGCCTGATACATGGCTCTCCTTCGGTATACCCATCACGACGGCTTCGACACTGTCTCCCCCTGCCGTTACCGCTGGTCCCGGAAGCGGAGCACCATCTTTGTCAACAAACTGCCAGCGCTGCTCCATTCGATGCAGCAGCGTGAAACGGTTTTCCCTGCTCCGCAGCAGGACAAGATCGCCCGGATTATCAAGAACATCCTCAAGCTGTCCGGTAACATATCGTACCGAAAGTCCGCGCCGCTCCAAGCGCTTGACTTCCCGTGCCCAGTCGGCAGAAGCGGCAAGGCTTTTGACAGAGCTCCGCAGTTGCGCGGCCGCAGCACGATCTGAACCGCACAGCGCTGCAACGGCTGTCAGAACGGCCTGTTTTTCCAGCATGTGTGCGGATTCATTCGGGAGGGGTGTATAAGAGGTGTCAGTCATCACGTGGGTCTCTTCAGTAAAAAAGGATTGTCAAAGCAGCACACTTACTCATGCACAACCGGGAAACGAAGGAGCAGTTACGCAACAACAGTCCAGTGAATTTTTGCCACATCCACTCCCCCGTTGGAAATCGTGTAGATACCGTCAACACCGGGTGTGAAAGGATCGGGAATACTCGGGGTAATCGAATCACCTGAAGCCAGGGAAATAGTGAGGATGTCGCCGCTGTCAGCCTTAATGAAAAGCTCCGATGTTGTACCTTTATCAACCATATTCTGTATATCAAGGCCGGACAGGGTAATCGTCGTTGCAACGCCGTCTTTGAAATTCAGGGTATCAATATTGTCACTGACAGAGGCCAGACCGGCAATATTGTAACTCCCTCCATCAACAAGATCCTGCACTACAATGGTGTTTCCGGTGCCAGAGTCACGCGTTTCTCCATCAATCCTGGCTGGCATGTTGGCGGGCAAAGAAGATACATAGAAGGTATCGTTGCCGTCTCCGCCAAGTGCCGTATCGTTGCCCCTGGCATATATGGTGTCGTCACCAAGGCCGCCAGAAAGTGTATTTACGCCACTGTTGCCATACAGGATGTCGTTGTGGTCCGAACCGGCCAGATTTTCTACGCTGTTGAATTTGTCTCCATCTGAATTGATAAACCAATAATCCGGATCAAGTGTAGCGGTGACACCGCCCGTAGCGTTGGCGTAGCTGGCGGTGTCAACGCCGCCTCCGCCATAAAGGGTATCTGCCCCTGAGCCGCCGGTGAGAATATTGGCATTGCCGTCACCGGTCAGGGTATCGCTACCATCGCCGCCAATCAGGTTTTCAATACCGTTATAGGTATCGCCTGCAGCATCGCCACCTGTCCCCATACCGGTGGCAAGCGAAGCATTAACGGCTACCGAAGAACCGGCATAGCTGACCGTGTCACTGCCGGTGTCAGTGATGCCGTCACCGCCGGTCAATATATCGATACCGGCACCACCGATGAGGATATCATCGCCGGCACCCCCCATGAGGGAGTTGGCGCCGCCATCACCTGACAGCACGTCATTGCCTGCGCCACCGATCATGTTTTCAATACCGTAGTAGAA
>Ga0154471_104_pt1 | contig 33280 bp, 22 predicted proteins | sample RifGroC2_FD_115950 | JGI IMG/M metagenome (GOLD analysis project Ga0154471, IMG submission 115950) | Geobacteraceae bacterium GWC2_53_11
GAGAGGCCGCAAAAGGGGCGCTACCGGCAGTTTCACCAGATAGGCGCCGAAGTTACCGGCGTCCACGACCCGTTGGTTGACGCGCAGGTGTTGAACATGCTGACCGCGTTTTTCAGGGAAATCGGTTTGACGGAGCCGACTATGCAGATAAATTCGCTCGGCTGTCCCGAATGCCGTCCCGCCTATCGAGCCGCTTTGCGCAGCTTTCTGGAAGAACGGATGGAGCACCTGTGTGAAGACTGCAAACGCCGCTTTGCTACCAATCCTCTCCGTACGCTCGACTGCAAGGTTCCGGGCTGTATCGAGGCGACGGCCGGAGCCCCGTCGGTTCTTGAGCATCTCTGCAGCGGCTGTGACGACCACTTCGGCAGCGTGCGACGTTACCTTGATCTGTCCGGCACGCCGTACAGCATCAATTCACGCATGGTGCGCGGCCTGGATTACTACACCCGCACGACCTTTGAAATGGTCACCGGCCTGCTCGGCTCGCAATCCGCGGTTGCTGCCGGCGGACGCTACGACGGGCTCATTTCGCAGTTGGGGGGGCCGTCCATTCCCGGCATCGGTTTCGCAATGGGGGTTGAACGGGTTGCACTGCTGCTCGGCAGCCAGGAGTTTACCACTGTTCCCGATCTGTTTATTGCAACCATGGGAAGCGGGGAGCGGGATGTGGCATTCCGTCTGATGGCTGATTTGCTGAAGGCGGGTGTTCGCGTCGAGATGGACTACGAAGGGAAGAGTCTGAAGAGCCAGATGCGCCGTGCCGACAAGCTTAAAGCGCGCTACAGCGTTGTCATCGGCGAAAACGAGGTGGCTGCAGGACGTGCCGCGTTCAAACGAATGGCTGACGGAATTCAGACAGAAACCGCTCTGACGGCAGCGGCGATACAGTCTCTGGTCAGGACGTCTGCACCGTGATGGAACCCCGCACAATCACACCTGAAAAACGCGATGATGACTCCCAGTATGACTCTACTCTGCGCCCTCGTTCTCTCGATGATTACATAGGACAGGAAAAGATCAAAGGCAATCTGCGGCTGTTTATTGATGCTGCCAAGGGTAGGGGAGAGGCGCTTGATCATGTTTTGCTCTATGGCCCGCCGGGTCTTGGCAAAACTACACTGGCGAACATAGTTGCCTGCGAAATGGGGGTAAATATCAAGTCGACGTCCGGGCCGGTTATTGAGCGTCCGGGGGATCTGGCCGCCATTCTTACCAACCTTGAGCCGCATGACGTTCTTTTTATTGATGAAATTCACCGCATCTCCCACATTGTCGAAGAAATCCTTTATCCGGCCATGGAGGACTATCAGCTCGATATCATTATCGGTCAGGGACCGAGTGCCCGATCGATCAAGCTGGATCTGCCCCGTTTTCCCCTGGTTGGTGCCACTACCCGTGCCGGACTTCTTTCTTCGCCGCTGCGTGACCGCTTCGGGGTTATTTCCCGCCTCGAATTTTACACTATTGACGAGCTGGCGACCATAATCTGCCGTTCATCGGGAATTCTCGGCATGGAGATCGACCCTGTCGGAGCCTCGGAGCTTGCCCGCCGCAGCCGTGGCACCCCACGGATTGCCAACCGCCTGCTGCGCCGGGTGCGCGACTATGCCCAGGTGCGTGCCGATGGCGTCATTACGCTCGATGTGGTGCAGCAAACATTGAAGCTGCTGGAAATCGACGAGATGGGTTTTGATCAGATGGATCGCATGATCCTGCTGACAATCATCGACAAGTTCGGTGGCGGCCCGGTGGGGCTCGATACGATTGCTGCCGCTATCAGCGAAGAGAGTGATACCATAGAGGACGTCTATGAGCCGTTCCTTATCCAGAATGGCTATATCAATCGTACTCCCCGCGGCAGAGTGGCTACACGGGCGGCCTATCTGCATTTTGGCCGCATTGCGCCGGAATCCCCTCAGGCACCTCTGTTCTAGCCATGCAGCAATTCTTCGATTTCCCCGTTATTCCGAGCTTCAGCTTTGACAGCTTTGTTTCCTGTGAAGGAAACTCTGCCGCTCTGCGCTTTGCCCTTCGAATTGCCGACCCTGCCGATTCCGAATGTCTGCTCTATCTGTACGGCCCCTCCGGTTCGGGAAAAACCCACCTGCTGAAATCAATTGCCGGTACCAGGTATCCGTATCTTTCGCTTCGCGAACCGGTGACTCCCGACCGGCTTGTGACCATGTTTACTGCCGCGGGCGGCTTGATAGTGGATGATTTGCAGGCGATGCCCGATGATGGCGATATGCGGAGAGCTCTCTGGCAGCTCTTTAACGATTTTCATACATCAGGGCGCACTATTGCCATGGCTGGTGCACTTCCGCCCCGCGACCTGACCAATCTGGATGATCACCTGACCTCACGGTTATTGTGGGGGCTTGTCGCGCGTCTTGATACATCGGATGACAATTCCCGGAGAATGATTATCAAGAAGGTCGCCGATGATCATCAAATCCGGGTTCCTGATGATGTGGTTGATTACATTCTTGCTACTACCAGCCGTGAAGTTGGCGCCTTGATCGCCTCTTTTCATCAGGTGTACCGTTATTCAATGGCTGAAAAAAGACGCATCACGCTGCCGCTTGCCCGCGAAGCACGGGAATACGGTTTGTCAGGGAGGGTGCTATGACCCCTTTCAATAACCGCTTGAAGACGCCGGAAGAAATTGAACTCGATCTTAAATACGAGCAGTTGTCCAAAGTTAAGGCAGAACTTCTGAGTCATGAACGTGAGTACAACCGTCTCAAGTCGGAAATCAGGACGTTTGAGCAGGTGTACGAGGATATTTTGGGGTGCCGGATTCAGACTCTTGATGATCTGGAGTGGCAGTTGAAAGGTTTGCTTGGCGAGGCGGTCGCTGAACGTTCGTCTGCACAGGAGAAACCGTCACCGGCCTACAGCCATTTTCATCACACAACCGACCTTCTTGATGATGAAGAGATCGTGCAGAATGTTGCCAATCTCAGCCTCAAATCCTTGTATCGAGGGGTAGCCAAGGCGGTCCACCCTGATCTTGCTTCCGGAGAAAGTGATCGTCTGCGCCGGGAGGAGTTGATGGCGCTGGCCAATGACGCCTACCAGACCGGAAACCGCCAGATTCTGATCGACCTTCTGAGCGAGTGGGAACAGGCGCCGACTTTGCATGGAACATCTGAGATAGATATTGCTCTTGAACTTGTCCGCGTCATTCGCCAGGTAGCAGCGGTGCAGCAAAATATTCATGCGGTTATTCGCCAGCATGAGGAGCTGAAACAGAGCGATATTTATCATTTTAAATTGAGAGTGGATGATGCGCTGGCTGACGGTATTGACCTCCTTGCGGAAATGGCCGCGGCCGCAGATCTGGATATAGCCCGTCTCAGGCGCCGCCTGGCAACCGCTCGTGGAGAGTCGGACAACGCCGCTTGCGGAGATGCGGCATCGTTTGAAACGCGTATTGTCCGCTTTTCGGCGGATCAGAATTGCGGGATTATTTATATCCGCAAGGCAACGTCAGCTGATTTTCGCGATTGGCAGCGTATCGGCATAGCGCGGGGCGCCAAAGAAATTTTTGTCGATACTTCGCTTCGTCTGGATGTTAAAGTTGACGCCGGTTTGGATGCGGCTTTTTTGAGTGATCTGCAACCGGATGATCTACAGTCGCTGTTTCTGTATAATTGTGATGATACGATTATTCCCAGAATTACCCATCTCACCGGACTACAGGAGTTGTATCTCTCCGGTACCAGCATCAGCGATCAGACACTTGTTCAGTTACGTCCCCTGAGGTCACTTGAACGCATGTCGATTTACCACACCGCAATCGGTGATAAAGGTATTTTGAATCTTGCCATTCTACCCGGCCTGAAGTGGCTTACCTGCAGTGGTACGGCAGTGACGGAACAGGGCTTCAATAACTTCCGGAGAGTCATGCCGGGATGTAAAACAGTCAGCTTCAAGTGGCGTTATCAAGAGGGGGAGTAACCATGCTTCACGTTGGAAGCTTTAATACATTGACCATTACCCGCATCACGGCTGCCGGTGCAGTTTTCAAGACCGGCGAAGGGGATGTGCTGCTCCCGTTGCGCCTTGTTCCGACGGGAGCTGAGGCGGGTACCGTTCTGGATCTGTTTGTCTACGTTGATTCCGAAGAGCGTCTGACCGCTACTACAAAGCGGCCACGTGCAGTTGTCGGTGAGTTTGCGCTCCTGAAAGTCAAGGAGGCGACGACTGTCGGCTCGTTCCTTGACTGGGGATTGGAAAAGGATCTGTTGTTGCCCTTTGGCGAGCAGATTGACCCGGTCAGGCGTGGTGACCAGGTGCTGGTATATGTCTACCTGCACTCCAGCGGGCGGATTGCCGCGTCTGCCAAGCTGGAGAAATACATCAGACCGGTGGACGACAGCCTGTTGGAAGGAGCTGAGGTCGATCTGTTGGTTTACGCCTGTACGGATCTGGGAGCCAAGGTACTGATCAATAACCGTTTCGGTGGTCTGATATTTAATACCGAATTTGTCGTTAAACCCAAATGCGGTGAGCGGTTGCGCGGTTATGTGAAAAAAATACGGGAAGACGGCAAGGTTGATATCACGCTACGCAAGGGTGGAGCAGATGAGGCGGCAAAAGATCGCGACATCATTCTGGCCGCTCTGTCAGCCCACAACGGTTTTCTCCCGCTGAACGACAAAAGTACCCCGGAAGCGATTGCCAATATGCTTCGCCTGAGTAAAAAGAGCTTCAAAAAGGCGATTGGCGGACTGTACAAAGATGGTTCCATAACCATTCTTCCCGACGGCATCAGCCTGCGGAGCGACCAGACACGGGATGTACTGTGAACATGAAATGTAGAGGTGTCATCTTATGCCTGGTTTATTGCTTTCTTGTATTCACAGCCGGCTGTAAAAAAGCTGACGTGAAACCTGCTGTTGGTTTACAGGTGGTTACTACCCTGTTCCCGTTGTATGATTTTGCCCGTACCATTGCCGGTGACAAGGCTCAGGTAACCATGCTGCTCCCACCCGGCGTTGAACCGCATACGTTCGAACCGAAGCCGGAAGATATGATCAGGATCAGCCGTGCCGGTCTGTTTATTTACACCAACAAGTACATGGAGCCGTGGGCGGAAAAAATCATCTCCGGTATCGATAACAGGAAACTTCGGGTTGTTAACGCCGGTGAACGGGCTACCTATCACACGGCACTACATGAAGATGAACATGGCCACAGCGGGGAAGAAGGACATGGCCGCTCGGGAATGGACCCGCATATCTGGCTTGATTTTACCAATGCGGCGCAGATGGTGGATACTATTCTTGACGGCTTCATCGCCGCCGATCCGGGCAATGGTGGAACGTACCGTCAGAATGCCCTGGCTTTGAAATCACATCTGGCTGCGCTTGATGAACGCTACCGTAGCAGCCTCTCCACCTGTATCACTCGAAAACTGCTGCATGGCGGACATTATACATTCGGGTACCTGGCGCGGCGCTACAATCTGGAGTACCATGCGCTGAGCGGCATATCGTCCGATTCGGAACCTTCGGCAGAACGTATGGCCTCGCTTGTGCGGGGTATCAGATCGTCGGGCACAAAATTCCTGTTTGCCGAAGAGCTGCTGTCGCCCCGCTTAACCGAAACGCTTGCTCAGGAAGCGGGCGTGGGGGTCGTAATGCTCCACGGCGCGCATAACCTGTCGCGGGATGACCTGGCCCGCCAGGTGACTTTTTTCGATCTGATGGAACGCAACCTGGAACAGTTGCAGAAGGGTCTTCAATGCCGGGAGAAATAGTATCAACAGAGCTGCTGTCGTGCAGTTACCGCGAGGGGAGGGTGCTGGAGGATGTCTCTTTTCAGGTGGCGCGTGGCGATTATGTCGGCATCGTCGGGCCGAACGGCTCCGGAAAGAGTACGCTGATCAAGGCGCTGCTCGGACTGGTGACGATCAACAAAGGATCTGCATCGCTGTTCGGTACTCCCCTGTCAGGCTTTCGCGACTGGCACAAGGTCGGCTATCTGCCGCAAAGTCTGCATCTGGTCAACCCGGTGTTTCCTGCGACCGTGCATGAAACAGTTGGTCTGGGCTTGCTGTCACTCAAGCGTTTCCCCAAACGGCTGAACCGTGCCGACAAGGAAAAGATAAATATAATCCTTGAAGAATTAGCTATTTCAGATCTTGAGCATAAACTGATAGGTGAACTTTCCGGTGGCCAGTTGCAGCGTGTCCTGCTTGCCCGTGCTATCGTCAATGATCCGGAATTGCTGGTGCTGGATGAACCGACCGCCGCTCTCGATCCGGAAACCAGGGGGCGCTTTTACGCCATGATTGCCGATATCAACCGCTCCCGGGGCGTTACCGTTCTTCTGGTGACCCATGACAGCGGAGCAATCGGTGAGCATGCCTCAAAAATGCTCTACCTTGATAAAAAGATCCTTTTCTACGGCGGGTTCGACGAATTCTGCCATTCACCGGAAATGTCGTCGTTGTTCGGCGAACATTCACAGCACCTGATGTGCCACCGACACTGATATGAATCTCCTCGAAATACTCTCATACGGCTTTATTCAACGGGCCCTGCTGGCCGGAACCCTGATTGCCCTGCTCTGCTCGGTGCTGGGGGTCTTTCTGGTGCTGAGGCGCCTTTCTTTGATCGGCGATGGCTTGGCGCACGTAACCTTCGGCAGCACAGCCATCGCCCTGGCGCTCAAGTTCTATTCTGTCATGTCGCTGCTGGTGACCATGCCGATTGTGCTGCTGGCATCGCTCGGTATCCTCAAGTTGACCGAAAAGGGGCGGTTGAGCGGCGATGCCGCCATCGGCCTGGTCTCAGCCCTTGGAATCTCAGCCGGTATTATTCTGGCCAGTGTGGGTGGCGGCTATAATGTTGACCTGCTCAGCTTCCTGTTCGGCAATATCCTGTCAATACGGAGTGAAGAGGTGGTGATTGCGGCACTCCTCTGCCTCGGGGTCATGCTGATGTTGACGCTGTATTATCACGAACTGTTCGCCATTTCCTTCAGTGACGAACTGGCCAAGGTTTCCGGTATCCACACGTCGTTCATCAATTCCGTACTGGTACTTCTGACGGCGCTGTCGGTGGTTCTGGCCATGAAACTGGTCGGTATCATGCTGATTTCGTCACTGCTGATCGTACCGGCGGCAGCAGCCCTGCAACTGGCGCGCGGCTTCAAGGTCTGCATCGTCTTGGCAGCGCTTCAGGGGTGCAGTTCGGTGATCATCGGTATCATTATTTCCATTATGTCCAACCTCCCTGCCAGCGCTTCCATCGTCATGGTGAATCTGCTGTTCTTCGCCGCAGCCTGTGTTATCCGCCGGATTAAATATCCAACGTAGGGGCAAATAATCTGTAGGGGCAAATAATAATTTGCCCCTACCCAAACGCCATAAGGCTTCACTCTCCATGCTCATCATCGTCGAATCGCCTACCAAGGCGAAAAAAATACAATCCATCCTCAAAGTCAAAGCCATGTCCACCGTGGGGCATTTTAAAGACCTCCCCGATGCTTCTATCGGCGTCGATCTTGCCACCTATGAGCCTACTTTTGTCTTCCACGAGAAGAAAGCCGGTCTGCCAAAAGAACTTCGTGCGGCAGCACGCGGCGAGACCGTCATGTTAGCCGGCGACCCTGACAGGGAAGGGTATGCCATCAGTTGTCATATCTACGAAGAGGTGAAGGAAGTAGCCAAGGAATGTCTCCGCATGGAGATTTATGAGGTTACCGAGAAGGGACTGAAGGAATCGCTTGCCAAGGCGGTGCCGTTTGAGCAGACCAACACGGGCCTCTATAACGCCTTCCTTGGCCGCCGTATCGGCGACCGGTTGGTCGGCTACATCCTCTCGCCGATTGCCAGCAAAACCCTGCGCAGCAGCTTCAGCGTCGGCCGGGTGCAGTCTCCGGCAGTCCGCCTTGTGGTTGACCGCGAACGGGAGATTCGCGTTTTTACGTCAGCTCCTTACTGGATGCTGGATATCCAGCTGGACAAGGACGGCACGACCTTTCTGGCCCGCCATCTCCATGGCAAGTTTTTGCAGCAGGCGGATGCACAGGCGATCATCGACGTCATCAAAGCCGAAACCCATGCCCTGGCGGAAAAAGTTGACAAGAAAGAGGTCAAGCAGTCCGCCAAGCCGCCGTTCACGACGGTTGACCTGCAGGCCGCCGCAGCCGCCCGTCTGAAGTTCACTCCGGAACAGTCGATGAAGCTTGCCCAGGGGCTGTTCGATCATGGCGTCATCACCTACCACCGTACCGATTCCGTCCGGATGGACGAGGCCTTCGTCGCCGAAATTCGTGAATTTCTTACCAAGAGTCTCGGCGGCAGTTATCTCCCGGAGAAGCCGAACCTTCACAAATCGAAAAACTCCCAGGCCGAGGCGCACGAAGGGATTCGTCCGACCCACATGCACTCGGTCGCCGATGTATCCGCCATCATCAAAAAGGAAGGGCTTACTCCCGATCATGCCAAGCTCTACGAGATGATCTTCAAACGTGCCGTCGCCAGCCAGATGGCAGCGGCCCGCTACGACTCCACCGTGATGATTTTTACCGTTGCCGGTGAACGGTTTAAAGCCGCCGGCCGGGTACTGGTGTTTGACGGTTTTCTCAAGGTCTATGCAGAGATTGATGAGGAAAAGGATAAGAAGGGCGATGAGGACAACAAGCTGCAACTGCTCCCTCCGGTAGAGGTTGGCGAGCTGGTGCCGAAACTGCAGGAAGTGCTTGACGAGAAAAAAAGCAAGCCGCCGGGGCGGTTTACGCTCGGCTCACTGGTAAAAGAGCTGGAACGGCTTGAGATTGGCCGTCCTTCCACCTATGCCGCCATCACCAAGAACATTACCGACCGCGGCTATGTCAAGGAAGAGAAGGGAAGGGTGGTGCCGTTGCCGCCGGGAGAAAAGCTGATTGATTATCTCAGGGACAAACATGGCTGGGTGATTGATTATGAACTGACCAAAAAGATGGAGAGTTTTCTGGACCTGGTGGTGGAAAACAAGGAAACCTGGCAGCGGTTTTGTAAGGGTGTGCATAACAAGATGGGCTTTTCAATACCACCTGCACGCGCGGCAGGTGGCGGTCCGAGCGAAGGACAGCTTAAATACGCAGGTGATCTGGCGCGTAGAAACAACCTTGTTATCCCTGATGAAACCCTTAAAACCGGTAAGGCACTGTCCTTATGGATTGAAGGTGTTGTCGGCGCAAAGGAACAGACGTCATCTACATCCAAATAACGTCTCCCGGCTGGATATTAAAAATAGTAGCTGAAATCCTTCATTTCAAATGGTGAATCGTTCAGGCACTCAATGAAGACATCAACAATAAACGGGTCAAACTGTGAATCTTTTTTCTTTACCAGTTCGCGCAGAGCGGTCTCCTTGTCCAGGCCTTCACGATAGGAACGGTTTGAAATCATGGCATCGAATGCATCCGCCACGGCAACGATGCGGGCATGAAGCGGTATCTGCTCACCTTTTAGTCGTCCCGGATAGCCGGTGCCGTCCCAGTGCTCGTGATGATGAAGGATGGTCGGGCCGAGGTGACTCAATTCGTTAATCCCCACGACAAAGAGTGTTCCCTTCAGCGTATGTTCACGCGTGAGCGTCTCCTCGCGAAGATTGAGGCTGTCCGGTTTGTTGAGTACGTCTTCCGCAGTGTTATACTTTCCTATGTCGTGCAGCATCGCCCCCAGATACAGGTCGCGCAACTCGATAACTGACAGGTTCAATTTTGCTCCGATACTCAGGCAGTATTCCGCTACCCTGCGTGCCTGCCCCTGGGTGTAGCTGTCTCTCAGTTCAAGTGCGCCCAGCAGAGCCTGGATAATGCTGTTGAATAGGCAGGGTTGCCAGATGTCCGCCATTGTGTCTTGAACCAGCATGGCCTTGGAGACTCCGCCGGCGTCAAGGCTGCCGTTCAGGCGGGCGGTAAGTGCCAGTCCGAAGGGGATAGCCGTGCCGGGACCCTGGCTGGTCATGATGGTGCCATCGCAGACAACCGGTGCATCTTCATAGATCCCGCCGTTCAACTGATCGATATATGACGGATAACAGGTTACTTTTTTACCATCCAGTATTCCGCTTGCTGCAAGTACAATAGGAGCAGCACAAATCGCACCGATCAGCTTGTTCTTGGCCGCAAACTCCTTAATGAGAGCGTGAATCCGCTGGTCTGCGTTTAGATTGTTGGTTCCCGGTTGCCCGCCCGGAAGAACGATCATATCAAAGGTATCGGCATCGACGTCATCCAGGATCGCGTCGGGAACTATGCTGATGTTATGGGCGCCGGCAACCGGCCCGGATTGAAGTCCGGCCACCACGACTTCCACGTTTGCCCGGCGGAGTATGTCAACTATGGCGAGAGCTTCAATCTCCTCAAAACCTGTTGCCAGCGGCATAAGAACTTTTGACATAACCTGCCTCCAGATGATGTAAATTAATGTGATTACTGCTCAGTGAGCGATATGGTTTCATCTATCGCCTTGAAAAAATCCTCAGTGCGGTATGGTTTCTGGATAAAGCCGCGTGCTCCCAGCTTGATAAATGAATCGTTGGTTTCATCCTGATGGAATCCTGATGACATCAATACCTTGACATTGGGATGGACCTCCAGCAGCCGTTGAAGCGCTTCCTTGCCGCCCATGACCGGCATGACAACATCCAGAATAACCAGCTGAATATGTGCCTGCTCCCGTTCATATATCTCCAGAGCCTGTTTGCCATCTTCAGCCAGAAACACCTGATAACCGTGATCTTCAAGGAGTGCTTGCCCCATTTCGCGAATCAGCATCTCGTCATCAACCAGCAGGATTCCGCCAGAACCGGGGCGGGTTTTTTCCAGCGGAATGTCAGAATCTTTCTGTTCATCGGCCAGGGGCAGATACAGTTTGAACACGGTGCCGATTCCTATCTCACTGTACACGTTGATGCTGCCATGATGTTCTTTTATTGTCCCATAGACAGCTGCCAGCCCGAGTCCGGTCCCTTTGCCGATACCTTTAGTGGTGAAAAACGGTTCAAAAATATGATCAATAACATCTTTTTTAATTCCCATGCCGGTGTCTGACACGGAAATCTCCACGTAGGTTCCGGGCTGTATGTGAAAGCTGTGCGACCCGCAGTAGGTTTCATCCAGATACACGGTGGCAGTCGCATAGGTAATCGTACCGCCATTCTGCATGGCGTCGCGGGCGTTAATTCCCAGATTCAGCAACGCATTCTGCAACTGCGTCGGGTCGCCGATTACCAGATCACGGTCAGCGATGAGTCGTGTTGTAAGACGAATATTTTTGTCAATAGTACGTTCAAGCAGGCTAATAACCGATTGAATGGAATTATTTATCCTGACCTGTACGGTTCTCGTACTCCCTTTACGGGAAAATGCCAGCAGTTGACCGGTCAGATCCGCTGAACGCCCGGCTGCCTCCTGAATCGTGGTCAACAGCTTGACCAGTGCCGGATCGTTTTTGACGTGTCGCTCCATCATTTCGGCCGAACCGATAATAGCGGTCAACATATTGTTGAAATCGTGGGCTACACCGCCGGCCAGCTGACCGACGACATCCATTTTTTGAGCCTGCCGGAGTTCAGCTTCGGTCCGTTTCTGCTCGGTAACGTCCATAATAACAATCAGCAGGCATGTTTCATTGCGGAAATCTATTTTGGTGCCATACATTCTGATGTAACGAACTTCGCCGTTCCGGTTTCTGATTTCTCCAGGGTAACCCGATACCGTTTGCTGCTCATCGATGGTACGAATAAAAATATGCCGCTCGGATATGTCACTCCAGAGCCCCAGCTCCAGAGTTGTCTTGCCGATGACTTCATCGCGCGGGAAACCGAACGAAGTGCAAAAAGTCTGACTTGTCTCGCGGACAATGCCGTCTGCATACGTTGAAATGAGTATTGGTAACGGAGAAACGTCGAAAATTGCCTGCAGGTTTGAATTCGATTGCTTCAGCTGTGTTTGACTGCGTTCGTACTCGCCTAGCTGTACGCGAAGCATCTCTTCGGTTGCCTGAAGCTCGTAGTTCTGTTCCAGCAGTTTACTCTCACTCTCCTGCAACGATTCCTGCGTCGCCTGACGTTCAGAAATTTCTTCTTCCAGTTTAAGCGCCTGTTCCTGCAATTCCGCCTCAATCTGCTTCTGAGCGCGCGCGGTACGTATAAGCTGACGCGATCCCAAACCGGTCATGCCGAGTCCGAGTAACCAGATAATGCCATGTGCAGCCAACCTGCCGTTCAGCTGGCTCCGGGTGGCTTCAAAGAGCGGCTGTGCCGGTAAGGTAACGCTTAACCCGCCGCGAACGTCGCCTTCTTTGTAACCCTGGACGGCGTGGCATTTCAGGCAGGAACGTTCGGTGATAAAAGCACGCATCAACCGCATGTGAGGCTGATTATCAATCTGAACCAATTCGCTTACTTCCCTGCTTCCCTTCTCAAATGAGTCGAGCGCTTTTTTCTCCCAGGGATCAGGTGCGTTTTCCGGGCGAATCGGTTTCAGGCTTGTGAGATGTCCGCTGCCGAGATACGCTTCGGATTCCTTGGCGATCTCGTAGACCTGACGGGTCATGTACGCAGGGTTTATAAGCGTCAGTTTTCGACCTGAAGGGGTAGTGATGTCGCGTTCGGGAATGTGTGACAGATAAGGGTTTGGAGCACTTTTTTCCGTAATGGGGGTATAAACGCCGCCATGGGATGAACCCCAGCGGCGGTACAAAATATCGCGGCCAATGGCTGCCCGTGCTTCAGTCAGCGCGAGTTTTGCAAGAGTGTTCTTGTGTTCCCTGATGGTGAAAATAGCTGAAGCAGATAACAGCAGCGTCCAAGCTGCGGTCACATACCAGGCATAATTAATGATCCGGCTGACTTGTTTACAATCACTATGTTTTGAATGCTCGGGCATGGTTACAATTCCAAGTATAGCCGTGTAGTTGTTTGAATGTAGAAGGGCTATTACTCAGGCAGTATACCTTAAATCAGAGGTAACGCAATTGGTAACTAAAGCGGACTTTAACGGATATTATGACATGATATTGACATGGTGATGAGAAAACAGAGATGCATTAAAAGCTGATGTCCGGTTGGACGTCTGAAGTATCGTTTCGCCGCGATTCAATACGCTACCACCCTGTTGCGCCCTTCACGCTTGGCTTCATAGAGGGCATTATCAACCCTTCTGATCAAATCATCCTCGTTTTCACCGTTTTGCAGTTGGGCTACGCCAAAACTTGCGGTTACAGACAGTGGTTTTGCGCTGCTCGCCTGGTTTTCGAATATGGAGCGTATTCTCTCTGCCAGTGTGACAGCAGCATCACGGGACGTGTTCGGCAGAAGGATGATGAATTCCTCACCTCCCCAGCGGCTGGCAATATCTTCGATGCGCACCATCTCTTTCAGCAGGTCTGAAAATTCCTTCAGTACCAGATCTCCGGTACTGTGACCGAACGTGTCATTGATTCTCTTGAAATTATCAAGGTCAATACTGATCAACGACAGCGGATGATTATGACGCCGGGCAGAACTCAATGCCAGCGTAAAACTTTCATTAAATGAACGGCGATTATGCAGACCGGTTAATTCATCAGTCCGGGCAAGGCGAGAGATGGTTTCGGAGGCGGATTCCAGTTTATGCAGCTTCTCCGCGAGTGCTTCATGCAGGTGTGTTATTCGGCAGCCAACATTTACCCGTGCCCTCAATTCTGCATGATTGAACGGCTTGGCAATAAAGTCGTCTGCTCCGGAATCAAGAGCGAGAACCGGGGTGTTCTCGCATGTTCCGGACGTCATAATTATCACATAGTGAGGGGTGCTTCCCTCTTTAACTCTCAGCCTCCTGACAATTTCCGGACCTTCAATTCCCGGCATCATCCAGTCAAGTATGACAAGCAGCGGATGATCCGGTTCGCACAGGATCCGCCATGCTTCGTCACCATCAGCTACCGCTGTGACGGTGTAGCCCCACTTCGTCAGCAGTGACTGAAGAATGAGGCGGGATGGTGCGTCGTCTTCAGCTATCAGGATGTTCATGGTGCTGTCTTTCTTCCGGTGAGTTGTAAGGTGCTTCAGGTACGGTCCGGGCATCAAGAAGAAGTTCATGTACTGCTTGCTCGGCCTGAACGAAAAGCACTTCCAGTTCAATCAGCAGTTGGGCGGCGTTATCCAGCTTGTTATCCTTTGCGGCTGTTTCAATCAAAGCGGCTGTTTCATGCACTTTTGGCAGAGCGAGGTTTGCAGCAGCACCTTTTAGTTTATGTGAACTCTGCCGCACTGCTTCACAATCCTTCAGTTCTACTGCGGTGCGAATTGCCTGAAGGTATTCCGGCCCATGATCAAAGAATATTCCCGCTACATCATGACACAGTTCAACATCACCGAGATTGCGGCGGATAAACTCATCCCGGTTGAAGTCATTCAAACCGGGGCAACTTACTTCCGGATTCGTGTCCGCCGGAGCAACTGCCGGAGTAAAGTAAGCAGATTTAATTACCAGCCACTTATCAAGTATAGCGAGCAATTCTGAAACATCAAACGGTTTTGTCAAATAATCGTTCATGCCTGAAGAATAACAGTTGTCGCTGTCTTCCTGCATGGCATTGGCGGTAAGCGCAATGACAGGGATTTCATGGTTTCTGACCGAGGAGGCCGGATCCCGTATGATGGATGTAGCTTCATAACCGTTCATCAGCGGCATCATACAGTCCATCAATACCAGGCCATAGTCGTTTTGTTCAAGTAATGCGAGAGCTTCGCTGCCATTGTTTGCCAGGTCCGCCTGGTACCCGAACCTGTCAAGGATGGAGAGTGTTACCAGTTGATTAGTCGGATCGTCTTCGGCCAGTAGAATACGGGGCAGGGCGGAAATGGCCTGACTCTCAGGTTCCTTCCCGTGCGGCTCAAACGTCCGGCGTATCTCTGTCTGGTGGCGGTCGTCGATGAGCGGCATATCAAGCTGCTTGGCTACCACAACGGTGAACCAGAACGTGGAGCCTTCTCCTTCAACACTTTCCACGCCGATGGTTCCACCCATCAATTCCGTCAGTTGCTTGGAAATGGTCAGTCCCAGTCCGGTGCCCCCGTAATTTCTGGTGGTTGAGCTGTCTGCCTGGGTGAAAGGGTCGAAAATGGTATTGAGTTTGTCCGCCGCAATGCCTATTCCGCTATCGCGCACAGAAATACGGAGTGTTACCGTATGTTCACTCTCGTCTTCTTTACGGATAAGCAGCAGAATAGAGCCTTTTGTGGCAAATTTAATTGCATTGCCGATCAGGTTGGTGATGATCTGACGTAGCCTGCCGGGGTCGCCTCTTAAAAGCCGTGGAACATCCGGATCAATGCATGAAGTTAATCCAAGCCCCTTTTCCTGAGCGTGGAGAGACAGGAGGTTGATAGTGGCCAACGTCTCGGAGCCGAGATCAAAATCCCGGGTTTCAAGAACTATTTTATGAACTTCTATTTTGGAGAGGTCGAGAATATCACTTATCAGTTGCATCAGAATTTTGCCGGAGCGTTTGACCAGTTCGGCATATTCACGTTGTTTTGCCGACAAATTGGTACCCAACAGCAATTCCGTCAGACCGACTACGCCGTTCATGGGGGTGCGGATTTCGTGACTCATGTTGGCAAGGAAACGGCTTTTAGCCAGGTTGGCTGCATCCGCATCTTCTTTGGCTTGACGTAATTCTTCTTCGGCGTGTTTGCGGTCGGTAATGTCCCGTACAATCAAGACAATACAGTTGAGCAGGCCATTCTTGTCCCGTATGACGTCGCTATTTACTTCAATTGCAAATTCACTGCCGTCGGCTCGCAACCCGCAGTACTCACATGTGCCGGGATGAGTACCTGCGGAGAGAAGGCTCATATCCCCGGCTGCCCGCTCACGATCCTCGGGAGCGATAAACTCAAAAATGGTATGTCCAATAATCTCTTCTTCCCGCTCGTAACCGAACATGGTTATTCCAATGGGGGACAGCATGCGTATCTGTCTGTTCATATCTGTTATGACGATATCGTCGGGTGATGCATTGAGGATCGAGCGATACAGCGCCTCGCTTTCCCGTAATTCGGCGGTCCGCTCTTCCACCCGCTGCTCAAGAGACTCGTTGACCTTTCTGGTTTCAATGAACTGAGCTGTCAGAGTGTTTGCCATCTGCCTGAAGTTGTTGATCAGATGATTTGCCTCTTTGATAATACTTTCTGGCCAGGCAATGTCGGCAGTGTTAGCGGCCAGTTTGTGCGGCAGTTCATGTGTCAGAGTGCGGAGCTGAGCAAGTGTTACAACTATTTTGCGACTCAGGAATTCGGCCAGTGCCAGCAGCAAAATCAACACCAGAAACAGGAGGGCCAGTTTTCCGGTGTACTGGTCATACAGGGCTTTTTGAAATGGCGCTACCGGCTGTTCAAGAATCAGCCTCCATTCCGACAGGGTGCCGAATGCTGATTCAGAAACATAAAATGACTCCTTCCATTTTTCAGAAGACGGGGTTCCGGGAGACAACACAGGGACCCACATTCGTAAACCGTTGGGGAGATGATGAAGAACACCCGAACCGCGTACAAACCGCGTCATCACTTTCTGATCGGAGCGGTTGGTCATTATGATATTTCCGTTTGTGTCAACCAGTGTGAAGATAGACGTTTTCTCACGTGTACTTGCGTTGAGGTATTCCCGTATCTGTTCCAGTCCCAGCACGCCAACAATGTACCCGTTGAAGGTTCCATGGCTCACTACCGGTGCGAGCATCATGACAATTTGCCGCGGCCTGCCTATTTTGCTGATGACAACTTCCGAAAGCATCGGTTTGAGTGTTTGCTTGAGCGTTGGTACGTAGGGGCGATCAGCAAAGTTTTTACCGATGTTGCTGCTCCCCTGTTCGTCCACCAGCGGATAGTAGGCGGTAGTAACGGCGTCCCGGTCCAGCAGGCCGATCCGTTCGAAATTGACATCCGATTTCTTGGCCAGTTCCAGGTAGGGCTGCATCTGTTGCGGTGATCTGGTTGCAGCCATCCCGGCAAGGGTCAGAATGGCGGATTTTCTGTTTTCGATCCATGTATTCAGACGCTGATCGGTTTGCTGGCTGTCATGAATCAGTGCTTCACTGATGCGGCGATCAATCGAGGTGAAATCAATCCGGCTTTCCACTGCCAGAGTTATCAGCGCCGGACATACGACAAAAAAAGCCAGCATGTTGTACACAATTTCACGAAATGAGATGAGTGAACTGCGCGACCACAGGAGATATCCGGTAAACAGAAGGCGGGCGGCCAGGGCATTGGCAAACCCGTTGACCGCCTGCTTGGTCATGGTTATGTATGTGTTGCTGGGGGGAACGTGCATGATTATATGATAAAAGAAGTAAATCAGCGGCATGCCAACCAGAAGCCAGTAAATGGCGTCTGCCTGAATCAATCCTATTTTACGGCGTCCCATAATCCAAGCGACCGCCGCAACCTCAGTGGTCATGATTATAATGGCGTAGGGGTGGTTCCAGAGGAAGTAGGTATAGCCGGAGATAATGGCTGCTGCCAGCACAGCCCGGCCCGGTCCGAAGAACTGCAGTGCCAGCAGGGCAAAAATACTGCCGAAGAGAAAATCAATATTGAGGAAGAGCGGGTAGTTGAAATAATTGCCTGCAAGGCCAGCTGCAATAAGGATGATAAAAAGCGGGAACCGGTAGGTACCAGGTATGGCGGAGGCTGGTGCAGCGGGCATGATTTCTCCTCCACAAGCAGTAGAAACTGCAACAGTGAAAGTGTATCGCCTTTTGTGAGGAATGCAACCGGTTGCACGCGGTGATTATAGGTACGGCTTCATAATTAGATGCTCATGTCTCCAATTGCTTCAGCAACGCTTTTACAGAGACTCTGGCGCAGATACGGTTTTTGAAGAAAACCTATTGCGCCGAGTTTCTCGAGCTCTTCAGCTGTTCCCTCCTGGTGGAAACCGGACGAGATAAGAACCCGGACATCCGGATAACGCTCCTTGAGACGAATAAGGGTTTCCTTTCCTCCCATCCGGGGCATCAGCATATCCAGAATTACCAGGGAAATATCGTTCATTTCTTCTGCATATACTTCCAGCGCCTTGACGCCGTCTTCTGCCAGAAAAACCCGATATCCCAAATCCTCCAGAATTGCCCGGCCGACGTTGCGGAGGATCTCTTCGTCATCGACCAGCAGCACGCCTCCGGAACCGTGAATCATTTCTTCATGAGCGGCCTCATCAATTTTCTTTTCCCAGGAGAGGGGGATGTATAATTTAAAGACTGTTCCGACACCCGGTTCGCTGAAAATGCTTATACAGCCACGATGGTCGGTAATGGTGCCGTAGACAGCAGCCAGACCCAATCCCGTACCTTTGCCGACCTCCTTGGTAGTGAAGAACGGTTCAAAAACACGCGAAATGACTTCTTTTGACATTCCGGCACCGGTATCGGATACGGATATCTCGATGTACGGACCGGGGGTGATGTTGAAAGGGCTGGCTGCGCAGAATTCGGGATCAAGCTCGACGTTGGTGGTGGCAAAGGTGATTTCTCCGCCATCGGGCATGGCATCACGCGCATTTACGCCGAGATTGAGCAGGGCATTCTGCAGTAACGTCGGATCACCGGTTACGCAGGAATTTTGAGCAATCAGCCTTGTTTTCAAGGTGATCTTTTTGTCAATGGTCCGCTCCAGAAGCGAAATAACCTCGTTGATCGTCGCATCTATCCTGATATGTACGGCGTTTTTCTGCCCTTTTCGGGAAAATGCCAGCAACTGACCGGTAAGGTCCGCAGAACGGCTGGCGGCGCGTTGAATATTGCCGAGCAGTTGCATTGCGGCCGCATTATCCCTTACATGCCGCTCCAGCAGCTCGGAAGAGCCCAGTATGGCGGTCAGCATATTGTTGAAGTCGTGGGCGACACCACCTGCAAGCTGACCAATAACGTCCATTTTCTGGGTCTGGCGGATCTGATCCTCCATACGCTTCTGTTCGGAGACATCCAGAAATACGATCAGGAGGCACTTCTCGTTTTTGTAATCCATGACGTTACTGTACAAAAGCACATTGCGTACGTCGCCACGGTACGTCTTGATTTCCGTCCCGAATCCGGATACCCCTTGCTGGTCGAACATGATTTTTAAAAAACGATCGCGTTCGCTGGTATCTCCCCAGAGGCCAAGATCAATACCTGTTTTGCCGATGGCGTTTTCATCCGGGTAACCGAAAACGTCACTGAAGGTATGGTTAATTTCGCGTATTATGCCGTCCGGATAGGAGGACACGACAATGGCCAGAGGGGAAACATCAAAAAGGGTCTGGAGACTGACGTTGGATTCATTCAAGAGTTTCTGGGCTTCCTGATATTCTTCAATCTGTACCCGCAGCATTTCTTCGGTGGCCAGGAGTTGATCATGGGTTTCGACAAACTCGATAACCTGACCGCGTAAAAGTTCTTCCGTTGCCATCAGCTCGCGATTACTTTTCTGCAGCAGTTCATTGCTTGACTGTAATTCGGCGGTTGATTTCTGTAACTGTTCCGTCCTCTGTTCAACCAGTTCCTCCAGGTGGTTCCTGTGCAGTTCTATCTCACGCCGTTGGCGGTACAGCTCGGCAAAAATCCTGACTTTACTCTGCAAAAAAACCGGCTCAATCGGTTTTGACAGATAATCGACCGCACCGGCGTCATATCCTTTAAACAGAAACTTGAGATCTTTCATACCCGCGGTAACAAAAATAATCGGAATATGTCTGGTCTTCGGATTTGCCCGCATCAGCTCCGCCGTTTCAAAGCCATCCATATCCGGCATCTGTACATCAAGCAAAACCAGGGCAAATTCCTGTTTGAGCGACAGACGCAGTGCTTCATTGCCCGATGATGCCCTGACGAGCTCATACCCCTGGCCGCTGAGAAGTTCTTCAAGCGACAGCAGGTTTTCCGGGCGGTCGTCTACAATCAGAACTGGAATTGCAATAGGTTGTGATGTGTGGTTCATGGTTTCACCTGTGTCCGCTGAAAAGCGGGGTACATGCGTTAACGTCTAACCTGCCAAAAGTTTTGTCAAGAGGCGGGGAATCTCATTCAGGCATACTATGTGATCGGCCTTTACCATCTGCAAGGCACTCTCGGGCATGGAGCTGAGTTCGGCATCGGCAGGTTCCTGCACAATTGTCATGCCGCCGCTCTGCTTGATTCTCAGCAGTCCCCTGCTGCCGTCGGAACCGGCTCCCGTCAAGACAACGCCAATCAGCGCCGATCCGAAAACATCCGCAGCCGTCTCAAAAAGTACATCCACCGAAGGGCGGGCAAAGTTGACGGGCGGGTCTACTGAAAACGTCAGACTGCCACCCCTCTCAACGAGAAGATGATAATTGGCGGGTGCAAGGTAAGCAGTGCCGGGAACAACAAATTCCTGTTCGTCAGCTTCTTTTACACGAATTGTGCACATGGTGTCCAGTAGCACGGCAAGGCCGTCGTCTGAATCCGGCGTGATATGGGTAACAACCAGAACCGGCGCCGGAAAATTTTTCGGGAGCGAACCGAGCAGAAATTTGAGAGCAGAGACTCCGCCGGTTGAAACCCCGATCACTACGGCTTTGAATGGGCAGACGCTATTTTTTTTCATACCGTTTCCGATATATCGGCATTCGGGCCGCTACGGTATCATACCTGTCGGATATCCGGCGGTGCTCCAGGCTTTCTTTCGTACCGAGACAGAGAAAGCCGCCGGGCAACAGGCTGCTATCAAAAAGCCCCAGCACCCGCTCTTTGAGTGACTGCTTGAAATAGATCATGACATTACGGCACAAAATCATGTTCATCTCACCAAAATCGGTATCAACGGCCAGGTTATGAGCCGCGAAGACAATGTTCTCCCGCAGCGACGGCGCCAGGATGGCATGGTTGTAACGGGCTGTATAATAATCGGAGAATGACCCGGTTCCCCCGGCATGCTGATAGTTCCTGGTAAAGTGCTGCAACTCCTGGAGCGGATAGATTCCATCCTGTGCTTTTCTGATGACTTCTTCATTGATGTCGGTGGCATAAATCCTGAACCGTCCCTTCAAGCCTTCTTCCAGAAGAAGTATCGCCATTGAATACGCTTCTTCTCCGGTAGCACATCCGGCAAGCCATATTTTTACAAAGGGGTAGGTCTTCAGGTACGGTACAACCTGTTCTCTGATTGCCTTGAAAAACGCGGGATCGCGAAACATTTCTGAAACATTGACCGTTATGCCGCGCAGCAGGGTATCAAAAAACTGACGATCACGCAGTATCTGGGACTGGGCAAGGGAAAGCGTCGCACAACCGGAACCGGCCAGCCATTGCGACAGGCGGCGCCGCAAGGAAGACTCGGCATACTCCCGGAAATCATACCCGTAGACCTGGTAGACTCCCTCCATGAGCAGCTGTATTTCTATATCGAAGAGTTCCTCAGGCGTCATGCCGGTGTCTCCGATGCGCGCTGTTTGCGTTGCAGTTCCGCTTGTACATGGGTACGTTCTTCCAGCTCCTCATTGGTTTGCTGTAACTCTTCAGCCTGTTGCTGCGTCTGTTCCAGCAGGATGTTGACCAATTGGCGTGAGTGGTTGATGTTCAACGCAATTGCAATGCCTTCCAGAGATTGCTGCAGGAAATCCATGTCATCAGCGCTGAACGGCTTGAAGCTGCCCAGTTCCACGATACCTATCAATGTATCATTATGCACGATGGGCAAAATTGAGACATGGAGCGGCTCGGCTTCGCCCAAGGCTGAATTGATCGTGAGGTACCCCGGCGGCACGGAATCCAGGGTAATGTTTTTTCGTTCGAGAGCTGCCAGGCCGACCAACCCTTCACCAAGCCGGATCGCTTCTTTCAGTTTGCTGTTCCCGGCAAGCGCAAAGGTCGCAATTGGATGCAATAATTCATGGGCCGCATCGAATTGGAACATGATCCCGGCTCGTGCGCTGAGAAATCCGGCTATGAATGCTAATGTCCTGTCAGCAAGTACGGTCGTGATCTGCTCGTCCCTCAGGATCTTGTTGAGTTCGAATAGCCCGTTTTTTAGACGATTACGGCGATCTTCGTCAGTCCTGTTGTTTCGAAGCGATACCGTCATGTCAGCAAACGCACGATCCAGAGATACCTGGGTTTCACTCATACCCACAACAGCTTTCAGAACCGTCCCTATCTCATCGTTTTGTATCTGTGACTTCTCAAGTGCGAGTGCTGTGCCGATGGAAACCTTTCGGTCCAGATCCCCTCCGGCAACAGCTTCAACCAACTTGACTTTTTCTTCTCCCTGACGATGCTGAGAGCTGACAGCGTCAAGCACAATACGCAGAGGAAGCAATACCGACCGGTAAATCCAGAGGCCGAACAAAATGCCGATTAATATGGCTACGATGCCGATACTGACAATTTGTGACATGCTGCGGTGGATCATCCTGTTTATCGCTGCGATCGCTTCACCCTGATCCCCTTGGGCAACCGAAATATTTTCTTTACCCTTTGTCGATTGCTTGAGGACCATGATCTGAAGTTTGTGTGCGGAATTGTTTGCATGCTTGATGGCATCAAGCTTAACTTTAAGCGTGTTGACAATGCCACGGTTTGAATTAAGGTCCGAACGGATTGCCTCAAGTGACGTATGTGCCGTGTTCAGTACCTTTAGAACATCATCTGCTTCAAGTTTGGCAAGTGAGCGTTCCATACGCTGGATACGGTCATGAATAGTTGTGAATGTGGCAAGGATAACCGTATTGACGCGCTCCAGCTCTTCCGGCGAATCGAGCGTAAACAGACGGTTTGTTTCACTCGTAATCGTTGTGCTCAGCGCCACTAATTCCGAGTTTATCAGTAGTATACTGTTGGCTTCTTGAGACCGGGCAAAAATGCTTCCCTGTCGAGTCGTTTCAATCGCAAGTCTTGAGGATGCCAGTTCTATTTCCTGATTAAGTGCCAGATTGAGGCGATTCAGGAATTCTGTCAGTTCTTTGTAAGACTCACCTGCCCATTTTTTTGATTCATCATCCTTGTGTGAAATTCCCGTGGCGCTTAGGTGCAGAAATTCATTCACGTCATCTGCAAGTGTCTTGAAATCCGCCGGGATGAATGTGGTGCTTTTATTCCTGGCGATACGCGCCAAAAGGGTCTTGGCTTTACCTTTTATGATAAGAAAAGCAGTGGTGTTGTGAGTGTTAAGAGCGGAAGCCGAAACCGTGTGGAGTTCTTTCAGTGTATTTCGAAGCTCTTCAAGATTGCGTAAATTTGAAGAATACTGTTCGGTGCTTTTCAAAGCCTGGGCAAATGATTCCGTATGGGCGATCTGCAGGGTACGAATAGCGGCTTCCAGTTCCTTGAGTCGAGCTGATGAATCCTTCATCTGTTGTGACATCTTTGCATTCACCTCATTTGCTGCCACGTCGCTATTTAGTCGCGCGTCCGTGGCAGAAATGAGTTCATCTGCTACCTCGTTCAATTCCTCAAAAACCGCAAACCGGCTGGTAGTGACGTTCATCTTCTGCAATGCATCCTGAGTATTGTGCACTTCACCGAGAGATTGCACGGCTTTTGCCCGGAAGGCTGAGAATTCAGTCACGTTATGGGCCGCGTTTACGCTTATCAGGTCAGTAACGCATTGTTGGAGAACCGACTGAAACTCCATCGTTTTCATTTGATATGGGGTACTACGCTCGGTAAGATATGAAAGCTTTTTCTGCAAAAAGCTCGTCGAGATATAACTTGCCTGGGAAATCCCGGCAATAATGGCTGCTATGACCAGAACATTGGCTATGAGTTTGGCCTTGATGGTCATTTTATGTAGGATTTTCCTTCATCTTTTATAAAATCAAGCAACCTTTGCAGGTTTGGAGATGGTTTCCCCTTATAGACAAGGGTTAACGGACGTTCGATGGCAGGCGCCACTTCCTTCAGTCCCGCCTCTAGCGCAGTTCCGGTAACAATACCTATCGCCTCGGGAGATGCGGATATCGCTTCGGGTACATCGGCCATGGATTCAACGTCATAGATGGCATTCGTTACAGGTTCATTATCCATGATCCTGGCTTTAAAAATTATGAGCGCTCCGGAGGAGACGGTCGGCCAGACAACCAGAATCGGGGCATCATCTCCGCCGACATCCTTCCAGTTTTGAATTCTGCCGGTAAAGATTCCCTTGAGTTGTTCCTTGGATAGCATGCCTACCTTGTTGCTTTTATTCACCGTAATCATTGATTTCTCGAAGACCGGAATAAACGATGTGTACGCGGCGGTCTTTTCAACCGGCACCGCCGCTTTTTTAGCCAGTTCAAGCCAGTTTTCGAGTGTCAGGGATGCTCCGGCGGCATCGGCATGACCTTTTTCAAGTTCATTAAGTGCGGGGACCGGATCATTGAACAAAATAACGATATCTATGCCGGTTTTATCTCTGAAGGCGCTTCTGATCGGATCGAAGACCCTTTTGATGAAAGTATGTCCCGTTGCTATTTTGACTTCGGCAGCCGAGGCTCCGGAAACGCAAAAAAGCATTACCACCAGTAGGCAGATTATAAAGAACCGGTAATTCATCATGAATCTCCCCTGTATTTGTTGTAGTGCGCTGCGCATAATTCCTATCCTATCTCAGCGCGATCCGCCGTTGTAGAATACAACCAGACCCGCAGTAGCGAGAACAGTTTGTCCATATCAACCGGTTTTGGAATGTAGTCACTGGCTCCGGCTTTCAGGCACTCTTCACGGTCTCCCTTCATTGCCTTTGCCGTCAGGGCAATGATGGGGAGGGTTTCGAAACGAAGGTCTTTTCTGATGCAGCGCATTGCTTCGTAGCCATCCATTTCAGGCATCATGATATCCATGAGCACGAGATCGATATCAGGGAAATTATCAAGCTGTTTTAGGGCCTCGCGACCGTTTTCCGCTTCATAGATGGTGATATTCTTTTCCGACAGTGCGCTGGACAGCGAAAAAATGTTGCGCATGTCGTCGTCCACAATCAAAACTTTCTTCCCGTCGAGCATTGCTTCCTTGTCGAGCGCGGAACGGATCATCCGCTGTTTGCCGGGATCCAGCGAAGTTTCGATCAGATGGAGGAACAGCGTTACTTCATTCAGAAGCCGTTCCGGACTCTTGGCCCCTTTAATGATGATACTCTCTGCATAGTGATGCAGCTTTCGCTCATCTTCATGGGTCAACTCGCGACCGGTGTGAATAATAACGGGAATACGCCGCTCCGGATCAAGCTTCTTGAGCTCTTCCAGCAGTTCGAACGCACCCATGTCCGCAAGTCCCAGGTCAAGGACAATACAGTCGAAATGTTCGGTGGAGAGAAGTTCTATGGCTTTGTCGCCGCTCTCGGCAACCTTGATTGTCACATTTCTCTCTTCCAGCAAAGCTACCATTGCGGCGGCCTGTTTTTGATCGTCTTCAACGATCAGGAGCATTTTCATGGTCTTTTCGATGGCCGATTCCAGTGTGCCGAAAACGGCATCCAGTTGCTCACTGCTGACCGGTTTGGTGACAAAGCCGATGGCGCCCATGCTCATTGCCTTCTGGCGTTCCTCAAGACAGGTGATGAAATGTACCGGGATATGCCGCGTATGAGAGTTGTCTTTCAGGCTGCGCATGACCCCCCAGCCGTCGATGTGCGGTAGCATGACGTCCAGAATGATTGCACTCGGCTGATACCGTTCGGCAAGGGCAATGCCGCTTTCTCCGTCAGCTGCAACCAACACGGAAAAAGCGCGTCCACGCACCATGTCGGACAATATTCCGGCAAAGGTCAGGTCGTCTTCGATGACAAGGATGCATTTGTCGCCACTCTGAAGCAATTCGCGATCATCCGGAATCGGAGCCGGCAGCGGGTCCGGCGACTTGAACGATACCGGTGCCGGTTCGGCCAGCCGCTGCATCGAAGCATTCGGTGCAGCTATGGCCGGCAGGGCAGGCCGTTCGACATGTGAAGAAAGACTGCAATCTCCATGGACAGGGAGGTACAGTGTGAAGGTGCTGCCGGAACCTGTTTCGCTCCGCAGGGTGATTTCACCACCCATGGATCTGGCCAGCTGGCGTGAGATGGAAAGGCCCAGTCCGGTGCCGCCATAGGTGCGGCTGGTACTGCCGTCTGCCTGCTGAAAGGCGTTGAAAATAAGGGACTGCTTGTCCTCCGCAATGCCGATACCGGTGTCGGTTACTGCAAACGCCACAGATGACGTGCCAAGCGGGTTCTCCGAAGAGACGGGCGAATAGATATGCAGTGAGACTGTTCCGCTATGAGTGAATTTGCAGGCATTTGAAAGCAGGTTTTTCAGGATCTGCTGTGTTCGCTGCCGGTCGGTGGTCATGACAGCGGGGGTTGCTTGATCAAGCTGTATGGTGAAACGGATATCCTTATCCTGCGCAATTGGTTGAAATACGGATTCCATCTGATCATGCAGTTCAGACAAGGCCAGATCTTCATAATGGAATTCCAGGTGTCCGGATTCAATTTTGGAAAGATCCAGAATATCATTAATCAGATGGAGCAGATCACGGCCCGCGCCGTTAATGGTGGCGGCAAACTCCACCTGCTTCTCAGACAGGTTCCCGTCACGATTGTCCCGCAGCAGGCTGGAGAGAATCATCAAGCTGTTGAGTGGAGTTCGCAATTCGTGAGACATATTGGCCAGAAATTCGGATTTATAGGCACTGACCCGTTCAAGCTCGTCAGCTTTTCGCTGTAATTCACGGCTTGCTTCCTCCACCTCCCGGTTTTTTGCCCGGATCTGCTCCCGCTGCTGTTCCAGCATCTGGGCACGCTCTTCAAGTTCCTCGTTGGTCTGCTGCAGCTCTTCCTGCTGGACACGCAACTCTTCTGTTTGAGATTGAGTCTGTTCAAGAAGCTCATTGACCTGTTGCCGCGACTTGTTGACACTGAGTCCGATGGCAAGGGCTTCCATGATCTGTTTCAGAAATTCCAGATGATCCTCCCCGAATTCGCTGAAAGAACCCAATTCGATGAGTCCGATCAACGTGTTGTTATGTAGAAGGGGGATGGCAACGATATGTGACGGCTCTGATTCGCCCAGACCTGAATTAATCTGGAGATAGTTGGCTGGTGCGTCATTCATGGTGATGATTTTCTTTTCGAGAGCAGCCTGTCCAGCCAGTCCCTCACCGAGTGCAAGCCTGTTGTTCAGCCGCTTTTCCTGCGATAGGGCATAACTTGCGGCAATTTCAAGCATCGACTCCTTCTCGTCGAAAACATAAAACACCCCAACACCTGCACCAAGATATTCAGTTAGGAAGGTAAGGACCTGATGGGTCATTTCGGCAGTTGATTTGTCGCCACGCAGGATAAAGTTCAGCTCGTTTTGACCAAACCGGAACCAGGTTCGCTGGGACTCCTGGTCACGGTTTCGCCGCAGGCTAAAGCTCATTTTGGCAAATGTCAGGTCAAAGGCATTCTGTACCTCGCTCATTTCAACGATTGCTTTCAGCAGCATGCCCGCTTCATCGTTGTTAACCTCATCCATGTCCATCTGAAGCGGTTCGGTAACCATTACCTCCTGGTTAAGATTGCCACCGGCAATAGCCTCCACAATCAACGCTTTTTCCCTGCTGCCTTCCTGCTGGGAGCGGATTGCGCCAAGTACCGTACGTAGCGGGTTGGCAATGCTGCGGGTAATCAGGATGGTCATGATAGTTGCCAACAGTGATGCTCCAAAGGCCAGACAGAGCATGACCACACTGGAATTCATTGCCGTCTCTATGTTCTTTTCGGAAATTATTTCAGCATTTGATACCAGGTACGATTGCAGATTTTCTATCGCTTCAATTTCATCATGTTCTGCAAGGTACACAGCATCCGAGCGCATATATTTTACAGCTTCTTCAAATCTGTTGGGTTTGGCAAGTTCCAGAATACGGTTGACGTGAGGGGTGTAGTTACTGCGGGTTTGTATTAAGCGGGCATAGAGTTTTTTTGACTCGGCATCGGGAAGTTTCTCCTCCAGCTTCACAACGCTTGCATCGATCTCTTCACGGAACTTGATGACGCGTACCCGGTAGTGGTCATGTATTTTCTTGTCACTGGCCAGGATGTACTCTCTGATATTGACCCGCAGACGTTGAAAATCAGCGGCGATGTCACCGATATGCTCAACCGGTTTTACTCCCTTGTTAAAGAGGACATGATCTGCCCGTTCAAGTGTGTGTATCTGGAAATAACCAAAAATTCCGATGGCCAGAGCCATACATACAACTGTGGCAAAGCCGATGATCAGTTTGTTTCGGATTTTCAGGTTGCCATAACTTGTCATAACAAAAGTTCCTTGTGCCGCCGGTTGATTGTCTTGTCAGTCTGACTGGTGCCTGCCGTTATACAAAAATGGCTGTTACCAATGAGTAACAGCCATCATTCCTCTTTATGGAAACAGGTCGGCATCCTTAAATAGCCGGCCTTCACGGTCTTTGGGCGATACATTCGGTTCGGTTGCCATCGGCCAGCCGATAGCCAAATCCGGGTCGTTCCAGACGATGCAGCGTTCATGCTCCGGCGCGTAATACTCCGTCGTCAGGTAGAGAAATTCGGCTGCTTCGGATGTGACGCAGAAGCCGTGGGCAAAGCCGGGCGGCACCCACATCTGGCGCTTGTTTTCGGCGGAGAGCAACGTTCCGAACCATTGGCCGAAGGTTGGCGAGCTCTTGCGAATGTCAACCGCGACATCAAACACTTCCCCGACAACCACCCGCACCAGTTTTCCCTGTGGCTGCTGAATCTGGTAATGCAATCCTCTCAAAACGCCGCGGGAAGATCGGGAGTGATTATGCTGCACAAAAGAGAGGGTAACGCCGGTCAGTTCGCGCCAGCGGCGTTCGTTGAAGCTTTCATAAAAGAAACCGCGCTCATCGCCGAATACTTTCGGCTCGACAATCAGGATATCGGGAATGGTTGTGGTTACAATCTGCATCAAGGCGTCTCCAAAAAGTAGGTAACTTGTTATTGCTGCCGCTGTGACACATAGGCGCTGCTGCGCCCTTCGGCAAAGGTCAGGTGGTGAACCATGGCATCGCGGGCGGCCTGGGGATCCTTGGCTTTGATCGCCTGTACGACAGCGCTGTGATGTTCGAACAGCAACTGATGGTCTTCATGGGTCAGATAGACTGCCCGCCAGACCGACTGCTGAAACTCTTTCATGGCATCAAACAGATTCTGCATAAGGTGTAGCCAGACCACGTTATGGGTGGCACGGGCAATAACTATATGCAGGTTGGCATCAAGGTCTTCGGAAGGCTGCTTCAGTTCAAGATTCTGCTTCATGCCGGCAATAATCTCATCCATCCGGCGAATGTCGTCGGGAAGCGCCCGCTCCGCAGCGTACCAGGCAGTCCATGATTCCATGCATTTACGTACTTCGATGACGTCGAGGGCTCGGTCCTGCTGGACGCGAATCAATTCACTCAAAGGGTTGGATGCCGACGTCTCTACCAGTGATTTTACAACGGTGCCGCCCCCCTGGTACGACATGACCAGACCGGATGACGACAGAACGTTGAGCGCTTCCCGCACTGACGGTCGCGATACACCGAACATCTCTGCCAGTTCCCGCTCCGGTGGCAGTTTGTCGCCCGGTGCAAATTCGCCTGCCAGGATCGAGGAACGGATTTGATCTGCTATCTGGGCGGAAACTTTTTTCGGCTTTATTGGCTGAAAATTCATTGATGTGTCCAATTAAAAAGGGGGGTGACATAACGGCACTCCCCTTTTAACGTATTTTTGGCTGTTCTGCAACCGCATCGGCACTATATTTGAGATGAGATCCCCTTTTGCATGGAATGATACTTGAAGGATAACGGCATGGTCTGTTTGAATTCGTTGACGCGAATCATCAAGAAGATTGTGCTGCTCAAGGAGCTTCCCTTACTCTGCGTGTGAATTCATGCTCTCAGACAGTACTTCTGTCAGATGCATGAGTCTGATACCGGGCAGTTGATCCGCCAGACCCTTTTTTAACTGCAGCAGGCAGCCCGGGTTGCTGGTGACGAGTATCTCCGCGCCGCTGGCACGCACTGTATCCAGCTTGCGCTGCAGAATCCTGTCGGACATTTCCGGTTTGGCGATGTTGTACGTTCCGGCGCTGCCGCAGCAGGCATCGGCAGTTTCCAGCTCCTGGTATATGAGGCCGGGAATCAGTTTGAGCAGATCTCGCGGTTCCTTGCGAATTCCCTGGCAATGGGCGATGTGACACGGGTCATGGTAGGTTACGGTTTTGTCTAGCGGCTTCAGCAGGGTGCACAGCTCTTTCGCATGAAGTGCAAGTACCTGTGAGATATCCCGGACTTTGGCGCTGAACTCCTCTGCCTGTGCATATCCGTCCAGGTGATGGCCGTATTTTTTCAATTCCGCCCCGCAGCCGCCGCAGTCCGTAACGATGAAATCGACATCGTAGCCGCCGAATATATCGATATTGGTGCGGGCGGCATCTTTCAGCCCGGCCAGGTCGCCGCCGAGCATGTTGGGAGCGCCGCAGCAGACCTGGTTCTTCGGCGTGATAACGGTATAGCCGAGTGCCGACAGCAGCCTGATGGTGGCCCGGCTGGCGTCGCTGAAAATCAGGCTCATGACGCAGCCGAGGAAGAAGCCGACCTTGCCCCGTTCAACACCTACGGCCGGAGTCACTTCCCGGATTTCCTGGCGCAACGACCGGGCGGGGAGGGGAGGGAGCAGCCCTTCCATGCGATCCAGCGGTTTGGGGAACATTTTGAGGACCCCGAGCGTCCGAACCAGTTTTTGCAGGCCGCTGTTCTGGTAGAGCCGCAGGGGCGCCAGTGATGTTTCCAGACGGTCGGGGTGGGGAACCAATTTGCGCAGGATAAGATCTTCCATGAAGCCGAGGCCGGTGTCGCTCTTCCGCTCGCAGGTGAATTCCGCCACCAGTTCGCCCGCGTTGACGCCGCAAGGACAGGCCGAGGCGCAGGCCTGGCAGTCCAGGCAGAGCGACAGGTACTCCAACAGCCGTTCCGATTGATCCAGTTCGCCTTCCTGCAGCTTGCGGATCAACGCCACCCGGCCGCGAGGGGAGGCGGTTTCAAGGAAGGTTTCCTTGTAGGTTGGACAGTGGGGAAGGCACATGCCGCAGCGCATGCAGTTGATTAGTTTGACGTAGTCCATAATAACCTCATATTTGCCACAGAGACACGGAGACTCGGAGAAAACCAAAAAACATTTAAGGGGTAAACCCAATAGAATAAATTTAGAATTAGATGGTTACCCTTGAATTTGTCTGTGTCTTTCTCTGCGCCTCTGTGTCTCTGTGGCAAACAATTTTAAAAGATTTTCCCCGGATTCAATATCCCCTTCGGATCGAACGCCTGCTTGATGCCGCGCATGACCCGGATGCCGGATTCGCCGACCAGTTTCGGCAGGTACTTCTTCTTGGCCAGGCCGACGCCATGTTCACCGGTGATAGTGCCTCCCATGGCGATGGCGGCGTCGAAAATCTCGGCGAACGCGGCATGGGCGCGCCTGATTTCGTCCTGGTCCCGCTCGTCGGTCAGGCAGGTGGGGTGCAGATTGCCGTCGCCGGCGTGGCCGAAGGTGCCGATGGTAACGTTGTGTTTTTTGGCCGAGGCCTGGATGACCTGCAGCATGGCCGCGATGCAGCTGCGCGGGACTGTGGCGTCCTCCAGGATGGTGGTCGGTTTGAGCCGCGCCAAGGCTGAAAGGGCGGTGCGACGAGCCGTGGCGAGTTTCAGCGCTTCATCGGCGTCCTTCGCCGTCTGGAAAAACGAGCAGCGGTGCTTTTTGCAGATCTCCGCCACCGCCGCCGCCTCTTCGGCAATCACGACCGGATGGCCGTCCACCTCGATGAGCAGCACGGCATCGACGTCCAGCGGCAGCCCCACATGGGCGTAATCTTCGACGCATTTGATGGTTACTTTGTCGAGGAACTCCAGCGTGGCCGGAATCACCTTGGCGGCGATGATGGCCGAGACCGCCAGCGCCGCATCCTGCAGCACCGGGAAGTGGGCGAGCATGGTGATCTTCCCCTTGGGTTTGGGGATCAGCTTCACCGTGATGCCGGTAAAAAAGCCGAGCGTCCCTTCGGACGACACCAGCAGCGGATTGAGGCTGTAGCCGGCCACATCCTTGACTACCTTGCCGCCGGTGCGCAACAGGTCGCCGTCCGCCAGAACCGTCTCCAGCCCCATAACGTAGTCAGCGGTAACCCCGTACTTGAGTCCGCGCAGACCGCCGGAATTTTCGGCCACATTGCCACCCATGGTGGAGATGTTCATGCTCCCCGGGTCGGGCGGATAGAACAGGCCGCGCGCCTCCACTTCCCGGTGCAGGGCGCTGGTGATGACACCCGGCTCCACCATGGCGGTCAGGTTTTCCTCATCCACCTCGATGATCCGGTTCAGACGGCTGGTCTGGACGACCACTCCTCCGGCGGAGAGCGACCCTCCGGACAGATTGGTGCCGGAACCGCGCGGCGTCACACTGATGCCGGCACCGTGGCAGAGGCGCATGATGCGGGAGATCTCTTCACCGGTGCCGGGCAGCAGCACGACTCCGGGGCTACTCTCCAGCTCGGGTGTCGAATCGTAGCCGTATACCGCCAGAGATTCCCGGTCGGAGAGGGTGTACTGCTCGCCTACAATTGCCTGTAACTCTTTTATGAATGCTGGTTGCATGAAGGGACTCCATTCTACCACCCCCCGCCCCCCTCCTAATCTAGGAGGGGGAGGAAGGCAGCTTTTGTTCCCCTCCTAATTCGCTTAGAAGCGCCTACTTCTGGTAGGAGGGGCTAGGGGTGGTACGGTTCTTTACGGTATCATCCACTGTAAGTAGTATGCCTGCAGATACACAATGATACCAACAATGATTGTCAGAAAAATCGAGTGTTTCAGGGTAAAGCGGAACAGCGTTCCTTCTTCACCCACCATGCCGCAGGCTGCGGTTGCCACGGCCAGCGATTGGGGAGAGATCATCTTGCCCATGACGCCGCCGCTGGTGTTGGCCGCGCCGGTCAGGATCGGGTTGAGGCCGAGTTGTTCGGCAGTAGCTTTCTGCAGGCCGCCGAAGAGGACGTTGCTGGAAGTATCAGAGCCGGTCAGGAACACTCCCAGCCAGCCGAGGAATGGGGCGATGAACGGGAACCAGTGGCCGGTTTTGGTGAAAACCAGGCCGAGGCAGTTGGTCATGCCGGAAGTATTCATGACATAGGCCAGGCCGAGTACCGAGGCGACGGTCAAGGCTGGAAAACGCATGTCGAAGATGGTCTTGCCGGCGATCCTGACTACATCACCCATGCTGACTCCGCAGAGCAGAGCGGA
>Ga0154471_105_pt3 | contig 33167 bp, 36 predicted proteins | sample RifGroC2_FD_115950 | JGI IMG/M metagenome (GOLD analysis project Ga0154471, IMG submission 115950) | Geobacteraceae bacterium GWC2_53_11
GACGGAGCGCTTCCGCCGTCAGGGGGCGCCCTGGCAGCAGAGCGTTGATGCTGCGACAGCGGAGTTCATGGGCGAAACCTGCCCAATCGTCATGATCATGAACCGCGTCGCGATATCGCTCCGCACCATCATCGGCGACCAAATGCGCCTGAAAAAGATCCCCGGCCGCCGCCCGGAGGCGTTCATCGCCCATCGTGATTTTGGCGACATCATCGAATACTGCCGGATCACCCGTGGTGACAAAAAGGACGTCGCCAAACAGCTCGACTGGTGGGTGGATCAGGCACAGCAACAGGCGCCGGTTCATATGTCGGTCGAACGCGCCCGGAGCAACGAGGCACCGAAATCAAAGAGAAAAAGGCGGCGGCGAAAGTCAAACGCTAAAAACAGGACGGAAGGTATATAACTAAAGTGGAGTGAGAAATGACTGAATCATTTGAAAATAAGCTACAGGCAACTGAAGCATATTACCGAAGGTCGCTTGATGCATTACTCTATTACGCTAAAACCTTTATCTTCGATGGAACCCACCCTTTGCACATCAGTACGGTATCCCTCTATGGGTCAATTCTTGAACTCTGCGGCAGCCTAATCCCACTTTTAGAGACTGAGCACTTTTCAACAATTCCTGTAGTCCTAAGAAGTATTCTTGAAGCATATGTGGATTTAGAAAACCTTTGCAAAGAACCAACATATGGTTACTCATTGGAAATTAAATATCTGACAGAGAATCTAAAATTCTTAAAAGAGGCTAGGAATGGAAAAAATGATTATCTCGGCATAATTTCAGAAGCTCCGGATTTAGAAGAGCGAATATCATTAATGGAAGTGGAAAAAAATCGATTACTTACCCTTGGTTACAAAGACCTAAACAAGTTCGAAAGATTTTCTAAAGCTGGCTTGGAAAACGAATATAAAACTGTTTACAATTGGCTATGCTGTGCATCTCATAATGATTACAGAGCGTTGCGGGAACGCCACTTGGAACCATGTGAGCAGGGGCTTACAATTTATTATTTTAAAGAAGCTGATTACCAAGAGCTGGAGACTTTATTTGGAACGGCCTCGGAGCTGCTCCTCAGAGCTTCTTTTGCTATACACACACTGCTGAAATCTGAAAAAATGACCGAGCTCACACATTTTCGGCAAGAATTAGACGAGTTACGAGGCGATGTATAATTTAACTGACTTGAACAAACCCTTCAGGTCAAACGCAAATCAATTAAATGACTTTATACACTCAGGAGATTTATACATGTCGATCAGCATATTTTCTGTACTGAAGATGGTTCCATGGGGCGAGGTCATCAGCAAAGCGCCGGAGATCGCCGATGGAGCCAAAAAGCTCTGGAACGCAGTTGCCAAAAAGCAGGCAGCGACGGAAACACCAACCGAAGCCACACCGTCTGAACTTTCACCTGAAGTTATCTCCCTTGCCTCGCTCCAATCACAATTGGCAGCCGCAGAAGCACGGATAACCGAACTGCACACCCAGATGCTGGAGTCCACAGAATTGATAGAAGCTCTTGCCGATCAAAACAGCCAATTGGTTAAACGCCTGGATGACACCCGGATAAGAATCCAATGGCTAACGGGAACCGTAGTTGTTCTTGGTGTTGTCACCGTGATCACCCTGGTTGTAATGTTCTCCCGCTAAACACGAAAAGCTCCGTTAATCCTGTATTCACAGTATTTACGGAGCTTTTCAACCAATCGAATATAAAACCCAGCTTACAACGTCTGGGTAGCAGAAGCGATACTGACCGCCATTGTTGCCCGCGCCCATGAATATTTCGCCTTCAGCACATCAAAATCCGGGCCTGACGTAATTATCTCCGCCGTCCCCTTGATCAGAAAACCAGTGCCAGGGCCGATGTTGCCCGCTACCTTACTGCTCCCGAAGGTGATCAACACATTGTTGTTGAATGCAATATTGGCCTCGGTATGCTGCATGTACCCAACCGGAATCAACAGCCGCTCATCATCTGTGATTGCTACATAACTGTTCCAGGTGTTGACCATGTGCGGCCCTTCCTGCCCCAATGTAGCAATGGCAACCACGCCATCTTGTTTCAAAACTTCCCGCATTTTGTCAGGAATCATCGTATTTATCTCCTTGTGTTTTTTAATCTTACTGCGGGAATTGTACTGCTGAGTGCAGGTTACCACGTTCGGGCAAATTTGTTTGAATCAATAATATTCCTCCTGATAAGCAGGCACCTCATCGAGAAAGCCAGGGCGCCCGGCGGCGTATGCCAAGGCGGTGTCAACATCGGCAATCAAGCGTTCGCGATCCTTGGGATAGCTACCGGCCAGGTTGAGGAAATTGGAGACGTGGTTCGAGCGGAGCATGGTTTTGCCGGGGTGCAGATGCAGAAGCATTTCCCGCGCTTCCAGCATCAACTCGCGGCGGGTGCATTGTTGGAGCGAGCGGACAAAGTCGTCATTGTGGCGGTGAAACATAGTAAGCAGCGAGAAGTACTCCGGGGTCACCCGGTTAACCCACCCGGCAGTCGCCCGGGCATGTTCCAGGCTCCGTTCCCGTCCCGCAAGACCAAGGATGGCCGTTACCGACAGCTTCATACCCGCCTCACGGGCCGACACTGCCAGCTCCGCCATACGGCCCGAATCAAACCCCTTGTTGACCGCCAGCAGCGTTGCGTCATCGCCCGACTCCAGACCGAAATAGAGGATCTTCAGCCGCTTTGCCCGCAGCACGGCCAACTGTTCCGCACTCTTGGTCGTCAGGCTGTTGGGTGAGGCATAGGAGGCCACCCGTGTCAGGCCGGGGAACGTAGCCGTCAGAGCATCGAGAATGGTGCAAAGATCATCGAACGGGTAGACCAGGGCATCGCCGTCCGCCAGAAAGACCCGGTCGATACGCGAGCGGTAATGAAGCGGAATCTCGGCAATCTCCGCCAGAATTTCACCCAAAGGCCGGATGTGGAACTTCTTCCCTTTGTACATGCCGCAGAAACGGCACTGGTTCTGGGAACAACCGATGGTAACCTGAAAGATCAGACTGCGGGCTTCACTGGGAGGGCGAAACAGAGGTTCGATGTAGCGTGGCATATCGAATAACCTTATGACGTTAGAATTTAAGATCCAGGCCGATTCCAAGAGACTGCGGTGTCGTTTTAGGGTCGCCGCGCTGGAGCTCGGGAGTTACCGCAAGATATTTATAATCGACTTTAAAGATCAGGTTTTCACCAACCAGGTAGTTGAATCCTAATTGAGCAGCAACACCTGTTCTAAGCCTGGTGATGTCTCCCGTCCTCGCGTCCGGATGGTACGTGTACGCAAGGCCGGTACCCATGTAGGGCAGGAAATCCTTGGCAATTTTAAAGCCGTATTTCGCCGTAACCACGCCCGGTTCCGGTGCCTTGCGGTCAGCAGGAGCAGTAGTCAGGTTCCCGCCGCTCAATGAGAACTGCCGATAGAGTTCATCGGCAGTTCCTAGAGATGGATGTGCGAGCATAACAGCACCAACAAACATTACTGCAGCAATGTGTATAGTAAGCTGCCTTATACGCAAAGAGTAAACTCCATTTCAAGTGTCCGGATAGTATGGGTTTATATATTCTGGCTTCTACTGAGGATTTGTATCTGTTGGCAGTTCAGTAACGATACAGGATGTGTGAATATATCAGAATTGAACGTAAAGTTCTCTGTAAATAAAAAAGGCCCGATGCAATGCACCGGGCCTTTTTACAGATATTACTCTGTGTATTAATCTCAGGCGCTTGCCGCCAGAGCCTTTTCATAACCGATACTGAAGGCCTTCTTGTTCAATTCGATAAATGCTTCCGGAACACTCGAAAGAACCGCCTTTTCAGCATTATCACGGCTAACCTGACCGGTCAACGCAACCATTGCCCCAAGAGCTACGATGTTGGCAACAATCTCACGACCAACATCGTTTTTAGCTGTGTTAATGATCGGGAAAGAAACGATCTTGAAATTCCCTTTGGTCGGAAGTTTTGTAACGAGATCAGAATCCACCAGCAGGATGCCGCCCTCTTTCAGGTCGTGAGTATACTTGTCACACGCTTCCTGAGTCATGGCCAGCAGTGCGTCTACCGTAGTGGCTTTCGGATAATCGATCGGACCATCAGAAATGATAACTTCCGACTTAGATGAGCCGCCACGTGCTTCAGGGCCATAGCTTTGCGACTGGACAGCCTGTTTCCCTTCGTAGATCGAAGCGGCTTTGGCCATAATAATCCCGGCGGTGATCAGACCCTGTCCACCTGAACCGGAAAATCTGAGTTCATATCTTGACATGAATATATCGCTCCTTTTCCTGTAATTGTTACTTGGCAGCCTGGGCACGCTCGATAACTTTAGCGTACTCGGCAGTATACTCAGGCTTGGTTTCATCCTTGTAGAGAACACCAGTAAGAATCTTACCCTGCAGCTGTTCAGCAGTCATTTTTTCGGCTGCTTTAACAGGCACGGCAACTTCTTTCAAGCGGTTCATCATTTCGATGACCGACTTGTACTTGTTACGACGGCCGTAGGTAGTCGGGCAGTCATCAAGGATTTCAACGACCGAGAAGCCTTTGTGCTGAATGGCTTCTGCAATCAGTTTATCAATCTGGTTTGCATGGAATGCAGTACCGCGGGCAACAAAAGTAGCGCCTGCGCCGATTGCCAGTTTGGCAATATCAAAACCCGGATCAGGGTTGCCGTACGGAGTGGTGGAAGCCTTGTGACCGGTAGGGGTACAAGGTGAGAACTGTCCGCCGGTCATTCCGTAGATGTAGTTGTTCATGATGATGTAGGTCATGTTGATGTTACGACGGCAGGCGTGGATGAAGTGGTTACCGCCGATTGCAGTACCGTCTCCGTCGCCGCCGACCAGGATAACATTCATTTCTGGCTTGGCCATTTTAACACCGGTAGCAAATGCAGCGGCACGGCCGTGAGCTGTGTGCAGCGTACAGCAGTCAATATAACCGGGAAGACGTGATGCGCATCCGATACCGGATACAACTGCAGTCTCTTCTTTTTTCAGATTGAGCGAGTCCATGGCGCGAATCAGCCCCTTCATGACGATACCGTGGCCGCAGCCTGGGCACCAGATGTGGGGCAATTTGCCGGGACGAATCCATTTATCATAATCAAATGCCATGTTATTTAACCTCCTTAATCTTTTCGAGGATCTGGTCAGGATTGATCGGTTCTCCGTCTACACGGAAAATCCCCAGGACCGGAACCTTGCCCTGCGCGCAACGCTCAAGCTCAAGTGAACACATACCCAGGTTCATCTCTGGAATAACGATGCCTTTTACTTTGGCAGCCAAAGCCTTGATCTGCTTATCCGGGAACGGCCAGAATGTCTTGATACGGAACATGCCGGCTTTGATGCCCTGTTCACGGGCAACGTTGACCGCATAACGTGCTGAACGTGAGGTTGAACCGTATGCTACAACGACAACGTCGGCATCTTCCAGCAGATACTCTTCAAACGTGACGATATCGTCAATGTTTGCATCCACCTTACGGATCTGGCGCTCTTCCTCAGCCTGAACAACATCAGCTTTTGTAGTCGGGAAGCCGTCCTGCATTTTGTTGAGACCGGTAACATGGAACTTGTAGCCGGAACCGAAGGCAGCCAGCGGAGGAACATCACCGAAGCTGGTGTCGTATGGTTTATATTGTTCAGGTGGTACTGTGGGAGTTTTACGCGGAGTTACTTCGATTTCGCCTGCATCAGGGAATACGATGCGCTCACGCATGTGAGCAACGATTTCGTCCGGCATAACCATAACAGGAGTACGATATTTTTCGGCCAGATTGAAGGCACGAATAACTTCTTCGTATGTTTCCTGAACTGAAGCAGGAACTAGACAGATAGCAGGATGGTCACCATGTGTTCCCCACTTGGCGCACATAACGTCGGACTGGCTCGGGCCGGTAGGCATACCGGTTGAAGGGCCGCCACGCATAACGTTGTATACTACGCAGGGAATCTCGGCGATGCAGCCATAACCGATCAATTCCTGTTTCAGGGAAAGACCGGGGCCGGATGTAGAAGTGAGCACTTTTGCACCGGCAAGCGATGCGCCAAGAATTGCAGCCATGGCGGCAATTTCATCTTCCATCTGAAGGAATTTACCACCGGTTTTAGGCAGTTCGGCTGACAGTACTTCAGATACTTCTGTCGAGGGGGTAATCGGATAACCTGCAAAGAAGTCGCAACCGGCGTATAATGCGCCGTGTGCAGCTGCTTCGTTACCCTGAAGAAACGCTACTTTTTTGGACACTGTTCATTTCCTCCTGTGGATTTATTCGGTAATGACTTTAATGGCGAAGTCTGGACAACGCAATTCACACTGCATACATTTGATACATGCCTCAAGGTTCTTAACAGATGCATAGAACCCTTTCATCTCGAGAACATCCTTCGGACAGAACTCGACACAAATATGGCATCCCTTACAGTACTTCTCAATAATCTCGATTTTTGGCAATGTTTTTTCCATCTTAGAAATACTCCTTTTTCCCGTAATAAAAGGTGGTAAATACAGGCTCAAAATGTAGCAAAAGAAGGGCGGAAATTTTCCACCCTTCTTTCAACTACTTCCAGAGACCTGGAATCAAAAACTACTTCATACTGCCAACCAGTTCCTTAACAGCAGCAACGGATTTGTCCATCATGGCCTGCTCAGCGGCATCCAGTTTGAACTGAATGATGCTTTCAACACCTTTCTCGCCCAATACAGCAGGTACGCCGACGTAGAAGCCGTTGACGCCGAACTCGCCCTGCAGGTAACAGCAGGTCGGAAGAACACGTTTCTGGTCTTTGAGAATGGATTCTGCCATTGCAATAGCAGAAGAAGCCGGTGAGTAGAATGCCGAACCGGTTTTCAGCAGAGCAACAACTTCGCCGCCTGCACCACGGGTACGCTTAACCATGGCTTCCATAACTTCCTTGCCTTTTTCTGCGCCGTATTTCTGCTCAAGCAGCTCCGTTACCGGAATGCCGTTAACGGATGCATAACGTACCAGAGGAACCATATCGTCGCCGTGGCCGCCGAGGGTCATAGCGGTTACGTCCTTGACGGATACGCCAAGTTCCCATGCGATGAAGCTGGCAAAACGTGCGGAGTCGAGTACACCGGCCTGGCCGATAACGCGGTTGTAAGGAAAACCGGTGATCTTCTGGCAGAGGGTAACCATTGCGTCAAGCGGGTTGGAGATGACGATAACGATGGATTCAGGAGCGTATGCTTTGATGCCTTCAGCAACTGAAGTCATGATCTTGGAGTTAACTTCGATCAGGTCGTCACGGCTCATGCCCGGTTTACGCGGCAGACCTGCAGTTACGATAACAACATCGGAACCTTTGATGTCTTCGTAGCTGTTGGTACCTTTCAGATTGACGTCATAGCGATCAACCGGTCCAACTTCAGCAATGTCAAGCATCTTACCCTGGGGAAGACCTTCAACAATGTCAAAAAGAACAACATCACCAAGTTCACGCAATGCACAAAGCTGAGCGAGAACGCCGCCGATCTGTCCGCCACCGATAAGAGAAATCTTTTTACGAGCCATACTTTTACCTCCTCTTTTGTTTTTGTAAAATAAGGCAAGGGTAGTATCCCCGGCCCCTGCTGACAATCACATATTTTCAATCAGAGCATCGGCAAAACCTGAACAGGAAAGCAGCGTAGCCCCCTGCATCATTCTTTCAAAATCGTACGTCACGCGTTTCTGACCGATAGTCCGCTCAAGCGATTTAACAATCAGATCAGCAGCATCCTGCCATCCCATATATTCAAGCATCATAACACCCGAGAGAATTACGGAGCCGGGATTAACCTTGTCAAGATTGGCGTATTTAGGCGCCGTCCCGTGCGTTGCCTCGAAAATGGCATGACCGGTTACATAATTAATATTAGCACCCGGAGCAATTCCAATTCCGCCGACCTGAGCGGCAAGCGCATCGGAAAGGAAATCACCTTCCAGATTCATGGTAGCAACGACATCGAATTCTTTAGCCCTGGTAAGAACCTGCTGCAGGGTAATATCTGCAATGGTATCCTTGATCATCAGAAGCTTTTTCAACTGACCGTTTCCGTGAGTCGGCATCAGGGTAAGAGCCGCTTCAACCTCGTTGCGTATATCGGCCTGCTGCTGGGGCGACATCATATCATATCCGGGATCAACCATTCGCGCATTTTCTTCAACAGACAGCAACGAATTGCGATCCTGATTACCGATAACCCACGATTCACGTTCAGTTACAACACGTGAACGAAACTCGGAAGTAGCCAGCGCGTACCCCCAATCCTTGAACGCCCCCTCAGTAAACTTCATAATATTGCCCTTGTGGACAATAGTCACTGATTTGCGCTTATGAGCAAGCGCATACTGAATAGCGGCACGTATCAGACGCTCAGTTCCGCACCGGGATATCGGTTTGATACCGATAGAAGAACATTCGGGAAATCGAATTTTGCTGACGCCCATCTCTTTGATCAGAAATCGGACGACCTTGTCACATTCCGCAGTTCCGGTCATCCATTCAATGCCTGAGTAGATATCTTCGCAATTTTCGCGGAAGATGACCATGTCAACATCTTCCGGCCTTTTTACCGGTGTAGGAACCCCCTGAAAATAGCGAATCGGACGAAGACAGGTGTACAGGTCAAGTATCTGCCTGAGAGCAACATTCAGTGAGCGGATACCGCCGCCAATCGGAGTAGTCAGCGGCCCTTTGATTCCGACCAGAAATTCCTTGAATGCCTGAACGGTTTCATCAGGCAACCAGGCCTTATCCCCCATCTGGTTGCGAAACCTGTTAAAGGGCTTTTCACCGGCAAACACTTCCATCCAGCTGATTCTTTTCGAGCCGCCGTAGACTTTTTCCACGGCGGCATCGAAAACACGAACCGAAGCTTTCCAGATATCAACACCGGTACCGTCACCTTCTATATAGGGAATGATCGGGTTATCAGGCACATTCAAAGTACCGTCGCTTCCCATGGTGATCTTTTCCCCTGAGGGAACTGTAACGTATGTATACTCCATCTAGCTCACTTTGCCGGACACTAAATACAATTATAAAAGAGCTTTATAACAGCAAACCTTGTTACGCAATAGCATCGATAATAGCGTTCAATGTTGCACTTGGACGCATGGCTTTTTCCGTCTTGGCCGGATCCGGCTGATAGTAGCCGCCGATATCCTGTGGTTTGCCCTGAGCACCGATCAGTTCTTCATTGATCTTTGCTTCGTTGTCCTGAAGCTGCTTGGCAACCTTGGCAAAACGTGCGGCCAGATCAGCATCCTTGGTCTGGGCAGCAAGGGCTTCCGCCCAGTACATTGCCAGGTAGAAGTGGCTGCCTCTGTTGTCTATCTGCCCAACCTTACGGGCCGGGTTCTTGTTGTTGTCGAGGAACTTGGTGTTGGCCACATCAAGCGTATCAGCCAGGAGCTGAGCTTTTTCATTCTTGAAGGTAGCGGCCAAATGCTCCAGCGAGACACCAAGTGCCAGGAATTCACCAAGTGAATCCCAACGCAGATATCCTTCCTGTACGAACTGCTGGACATGCTTCGGAGCTGAACCACCCGCGCCGGTTTCAAACAGTCCGCCGCCAGCCAGAAGGGGCACGATCGACAGCATCTTGGCGCTGGTGCCCAGTTCCAGAATAGGGAACAGGTCGGTCAGGTAATCCCTCAGAGCGTTTCCGGATACCGAAATCGTATCAAGACCTGCTTTTGCACGGGGAAGAGTGAATTTCATTGCTTCAACTGGAGACATGATATGAATTTCCAGACCGGTTGTATCAAGATCCTTCAGGTATTTTTCCACTTTCAGGATCATCTGGGCGTCGTGAGCCCTGTTTTTATCAAGCCAGAACACAGCAGGTGCACCGGTAGCCCGCGCTCTACGCACTGCCAGCTTGACCCAGTCCTGAATCGGCAGGTCTTTTGCCTGGCAGCCGCGCCAGATATCGCCTGCTTCCACGTCGTGCTGGATCAGTACGTTGCCCGCCTCATCAACAACACGTACCGTGCCATCTGTCGGGATCTTGAAGGTCTTGTCGTGTGAGCCGTACTCTTCAGCTTTCTGTGCCATGAGACCGACGTTGGCTACGGATCCCATAGTTGTAGGATCGAACTGACCGTTTTTCTGGCAGAATTCGATACACTCCTGATACCACTCGGAGTAGGAGGTATCAGGAATAACGCATTTCACGTCGTGAAGCTTGCCGTCAGGACCCCACATCCCGCCGGAATCACGGATAACAACCGGCATGGAAGCATCAATGATGATGTCATTACTGGCGTGCAGGTTGGTAATGCCCTTATCGGAATCAACCATGGCCAGAGCCGGCTGTTTCTTGTAGACTTCCTGGATATCTGCTTCGATTTCAGCCTGCTTTGCTTCCGGAAGCTTCTTGAGCTTTGCATACAGGTCGCCCATGCCGAGATCCGGGTTGACACCCAACTCGTTGAACGTGGCAGCATGCTTCTCGAATACATCCTTGTAGAATACGGATACGAAATGACCGAACATGATCGGGTCGGATATTTTCATCATGGTGGCTTTGAGGTGTACCGAAAACAATACGCCCTTTGCCTTGGCATCTTCGATCTGCTCTGCGATGAATGCACGCAGTGCCTTGGCGCTCATGAAAGCGCCGTCGAGTACTTCGCCAGCCTGAAGGGCAAGCTTCTCTTTGAGAACCTTGACGTTACCGGCTTTATCGACAAGCTCGATTTTTACGTTGCCGGCCTTTTCCATCGTAACGGATTTTTCACTGTGGTAGAAATCACCAGCAGTCATATGAGATACGTGAGTCTTTGACTCCGGGCTCCATGCGCCCATCTTGTGCGGATACTTCTTGGCGTATTCTTTTACCGCGCGAGCAGATCTTCTATCGGAGTTACCTTCGCGCAGCACAGGGTTAACGGCGCTGCCCAGACACTTGGCATAACGTGCGTTAAGCTCTTTTTCCGCATCGGTCTTCGGCTCTTCGGGGTAGTCGGGAAGCTTGTAACCCTGTTCCTGCAATTCCTTGATGGCGGCCTTCAGCTGCGGAATTGACGCGCTGACGTTAGGCAGTTTTATGATGTTGGCTTCCAGCTTCTGGGTAAGATCACCGAGTTCGGCAAGAAAGTCAGGTTTTCTCTGCTCTTCCGTCAGATAGTCAGGAAAGTTTGCTATTATTCTTCCGGCAACGGAAATGTCCCTCGTTTCAACGACAACTCCGGCTGCTTTTGTGAAGGCATTGACGATTGGAAGTAAAGAGTACGTTGCCAGTGCGGGTGCTTCATCAATTTTTGACCAGATGATTTTTTGCGTTGTCATATTCTCTCCTTAGTTTTTATACCAGATAGCCAAATGGCCCTATAAGCAGTTGCGCCCTGCGATAGTAACAGCCTGATGCGGACATTCTTCGTTGAAATTACCGGTATTTTGGATGGAACGCCGCACACAATATCGACGTTATTTTTGATAAAACTATAAGTTATATTGAAGCGTTACAGTCTTAATAAAAATCCTGTATACAGTATACAAAAGCCGTATAGCTGTCAAGGAAAATCAATATACTAAACCAGGAAGAGGCGCGCGCAAACCCGCCTGAATATCAATTGTTTTTATTAGAATAGCGCCTGGCTCCAACCGCCTCATCCCGGCTGAAATTTCTCGGAATGACAAAAACCTGGCCAGGCCAAAGTCGTTTCGGGTCACGGATCTGATCCCGGTTTGCCCGATATATGAGCGGCCAGAGCGTCGAATCGTTATAGATCTCGGTGCGGGCAGAGATCTGCGGCAAAGTTTCACCACGACGTACGGTGTAGGAGGTTGGGAGAGGTGGCGGGGTTTCTTTGCTTTTCTTCTGCGAAGTACGGGACAACTCGGCAGATCTGGCAGATTCCTGGGTTCTGAGCCGTAACTCGGCATCAGCTGCCGCGCGCATTAACTGTTCTTCTTCCGCCTTTGCGGCAAGCTCGGCAACACGCTGCTGCTTCTCTACGGCAAGTCGTTTTTTTGCTTTTTGGACCTCAGACTGAAGCATTTCGGCTTTTTGATACGCCAGTTGATAATAGACATCTGCGGCTTTATCATCTTCACGGACATGAAACAGAGCTTCCCCATGCTCAAATGTTTCCAGAAGGCTACGGTATTCCTGGGGAAACATGGCCTGTGCATCCCGTCTACCCAGTTCATCTACCAGCGGCGCCGCCTTGCTCCTCCACGTTGAAACCGGAGAAGAACACGCCGCCAGGACTGTACACAGCAACAATATATATACAGCCTGGCGACATCTGATAACCATGTGATTAAGCCTGTTTTTCTGCCAAACGGATCCCAAGCTCACGAAGCTGTTTGGTGTCAACCGGTGATGGTGCCTCGGACATCATGCAGGTGCCCTTCTGTGTTTTCGGGAAAGCAATAACGTCGCGAATGGAGTCACTGCCGGTCAACAGCATGATCAGTCGATCCATGCCGAAGGCGATTCCGCCATGCGGTGGCGTACCGAAGTCCAGAGCGTCCAGAAGGAAGCCGAATTTGCCGCGGGCATCTTCAACCGACATGCCGAGCAGTTTGAACATGAGCGACTGAACCTGTTCCTGATGGATCCTGATGGAACCGCCGCCGATCTCGTTGCCGTTCAACACCAGGTCATACGCCTTGGCACGGCAACGACCCGGATCTGATTCAAGAAACTCAACATCCTCGTCCATCGGTGCGGTGAAGGGGTGGTGGACCGCGCACCAGCGTTTTTCATCCTCGTCCCACTCAAGAAGCGGAAATTCGGTGATCCAGACGAAGCGGTAATCGTCCTTGCTGGTGAGCTTGAGCAGGTTGGCCAGGTGATTGCGCAGTTTACCCAGCGAATCGTTGACAACCTTCGGCTTGTCAGCCACGAAGAACAGCAGATCGCCCTCTTTGGCGCCAAAGGTGGCGTTCATGGTGGCGATCTCTTCCGGAGTAAAGAACTTGGCAATCGGTGAATGCCATTCGCCGTTTTCAATCTTGACGTAAGCAAGACCCTTGGCGCCGTAAATCTTGACAAACTCGGTCAGGTCGTCGATCTCCTTGCGGGAAAACTTCGCACATCCCTTGGCGTTGATCCCCTTGATGATGCCACCCTTGGAGGCTACATCGGCAAAAACCTTGAAGCCGGAAGCCTTGACGATGTCGGTCAGATCGCACAGCTCCATGCCAAAGCGGAGATCCGGGTTGTCGAGACCAAACCGGCGAATCGCCTCGGCATAGGTAAGACGTTCAACCGGCAGTTGAACCGCGACCCCCTTGGCTTCGGTGAAAACCTTCGCGATCAACCCTTCCATGACCGTGATGATATCTTCTTGGTCAATGAAGGACATTTCGCAGTCGATCTGGGTAAACTCCGGCTGGCGGTCGGCACGCAGATCCTCATCACGGAAACAGCGCACCACCTGGAAGTACTTGTCAAACCCTGAGATCATCAGGATCTGCTTGAAAATCTGAGGAGACTGGGGCAGCGCATAAAACTGTCCCTGATTGATACGGGACGGCACCAGAAAGTCACGAGCCCCTTCCGGAGTCGATTTGGTAAGAAATGGGGTCTCAAGCTCGATAAAGCCATTGTCGGTCAGGTACGAGCGGGTCAACTGTGCGACTTTCGAGCGAAGAATCAGGTTGTATTGAAGCTGGGGACGACGCAGGTCAAGATAACGATACTTCAGGCGGATATTCTCATTGATGTCGCTGTGCTCATCGAGCATGAACGGCAACGCCTTGGAACGGTTGAGCAGCTTGCACTCCAGCACCTGGATTTCAACTTCGCCGGTTTTCATGTTCGGGTTAACCGTACCTTCAGGGCGGGGAATAACCTTTCCCTTGACCGCCAGCACGAATTCGCTGCGTACCGATTCGGCAACCGCATGTCCGGACGGATTGACCTCAGGGTCGAACACGATCTGTGCTATCCCCTCGCGGTCGCGCAGGTCGATAAAGATCAGGCCGCCATGGTCCCGGCGACGCAGAGCCCATCCCATCAGAATAACCTCGCTGCCGATATCCGCAGCTTTTAAATCGCCGCAGTAGTGTGTCCGTTTCCAGTTTCCAAGAAAATCCATAGTATCCCCCAATCGTTGTTCTTATATTAGTTAATCAGTCGGCCGATATTTCCGAATCGCGGTCTGAACTTGTCGTGATCCCATGACCAGTATTTGATAAATGCCAATCCCTTGATCTGATCACGACGGACAAATTTCCAGAAACGGCTGTCGTATGAACGATCACGGTTGTCCCCCATGACAAAGTACGAATTGGCCGGCACGGTAATCGGGCCGAATGTATCGCGAGGATTCATCTCTTTCGGGATAATATCCTTCTCCTTGTGCACCTCGTGGGGATTCGCGTACAGTTTGCCGTTAACGTAGACTCTCTTCTCTTTTCCTTCTACCACGTCGCCGGGAACTCCGATCACCCGTTTGATGAAATCCTTGCTCGGGTCTTCAGGATATTCAAACACGACAACATCTCCCTGGCGTGGATCGCGAACCGTCAGGACACGCGCGTCTACAAAAGGGATCTTTGTGCCATAGACAAACTTGCTGACCAACAGATGATCGCCGATTGCCAATGTATCTTCCATCGAACCGGACGGGATTTTAAATGCCTGGACCAGATAGGTACGGATCACCAGGGCAAGCAGAATCGCAATGGCAATAGATTCGGCATATTCACGAATCAAACCCTTTCGTTTGATCTGCTCCGGCTGCACCGGGGTAACTTCCGACTGTAATGATTCCTGCTGCTCTTCCATACGGTATCCTTTTAACGTAGTCTGTCAGTCAACCTTCAAAATAGCCAGAAACGCTTCCTGCGGCAGCTCGACGTTGCCGACATTCTTCATCCGTTTCTTGCCCTCTTTCTGTTTCTCCAGCAACTTCCGCTTACGGGTGATATCGCCACCGTAACATTTGGCCAGAACATCCTTGCGCATCGCCTTGACTGTTTCGCGGGCAATGATCCGGTTGCCGATGGCGGCCTGAATCGCCACCTCAAACATCTGCCGTGAAATCAGCTCCTTCATCTTGGAAACCAGATCACGGCCACGGAAATAGGCTTTGTCCCGGTGGAGGATCAGCGACAGGGCATCGACAACTTCGCCGTTAATCATGACATTCATGCGCACCAGATCGCTCTGCCGGTACTCAAGATGCTCATAATCAAGAGACGCATACCCCTTGGTGATCGATTTAAGCCGGTCGTAGAAATCAAGCACGATTTCGTTGAGCGGCAACTCATAAATGATCATGACGCGGGTCGGCGTCAGGTACTTGATCTCGCGCTGCACGCCACGCTTGTCTTCGCAGAGCGCCAGCACGCCGCCGACAAATTCGTTGGGCACATGGATATGGGCCAGAATAAACGGCTCTTCCAGAAATTCGGTGCTCTGCAGTTCCGGCATCTGGTTGGCGCTCTGAATGGAATACACTTCGCCATTAAGCTTATGAACACGGTACACAACCGTCGGCGCGGTGGTAATCAGGTCCAGGCTGAACTCACGCTCCAGCCGCTCCTGAATAATTTCCATATGAAGCAGTCCGAGGAAGCCGCAGCGGAAACCGAAACCGAGTGCCAGAGAGGTTTCCGGCTCAAAGGAAAATGACGAGTCATTCAGCTTCAATTTAGCCAGCGCATCCCGCAACTGTTCGTACTGCACGGTATCAATCGGATACAAGCCTGAGAACACCATCGGCTTGACTTCCTTGAAACCTTCCAGCGCCTTCTCGCACGGGCGATGCATCAGGGTTACCGTATCGCCGACCTTGGCATCGGCCACATCCTTGATGCCGGCAATGATAAAGCCAACCTCGCCCGCCGCCAGTTCCGGAACCTCGACCATGGTTGGAGCAAAGACACCTACTTTCAGCGCCTCGAACGTGGTGTTGGTCGCCATCAACTGGATCTTGTCACCCTTTTTCAGCGTGCCGTCAAAGAGGCGCACCAGAATGATAACTCCCTGATACTGGTCGTACCAGGAGTCAAACAGCAGTGCTTTGAGCGGTGCATCAGGGTTACCGACCGGGGGCGGAATCTTCTTGACGATTTCTTCGAGGATCTCGTGAGTCCCGATCCCCTCCTTGGCACTGGCCAGAACCGCATCGTGGGCATCGATACCGATGATGTCCTCGATTTCCTGCTTGACCCGTTCGGGATCGGCGGCAGGAAGGTCGATCTTGTTCAGCACCGGAAAGACCTCAAGGTTGATGTCCAATGCAAGATACACATTGGCCAGCGTCTGTGCCTCGACACCCTGGGAAGCATCCACCACCAGCAGTCCGCCCTCACAGGCAGCCAGCGAGCGCGACACCTCATAGGTGAAGTCAACATGACCCGGGGTATCTATCAGGTTAAGGATATAGTCAATGCCGTCGTCGGAACGATACTTGAGCCGCACGGTCTGGGCCTTGATGGTAATGCCCCGCTCCCGCTCCAGATCCATTTTATCAAGAAACTGGTTCTGTTTGTCGCGGTCGGACACCGTGCCGGTGTACTCCAGAAGGCGGTCAGCCAGGGTCGATTTGCCGTGGTCTATGTGGGCAATGATGGAGAAATTGCGAATTCTGCTGATTTCCATGAATTCCTTCGTGTTAAAAAAAAATCGGACTGTGGAGAATAAATAAAGATGGCGGGAAAGTAAAGGGGAAAAGGGAATTGCATCCCAACTGCCAAGCGATATTCGTTCTTGACAAGCGGGTACGGAATGAGGCTTATTTCAGTTATTCAGACAGATGACAAGTGCTGCTCAACCGTACAAACATCATAAAAAGGATCATCTTATTTCGCGACCAGCCCCCCCTAAAAAAAACGCCCTTCCCGGCAGCCACGAATTCTGGATGCGCAAAGCAATCGCCGAAGCCGACAAGGCAGGAGCCAAGAATGAGGTCCCGATCGGCTGCGTTATCGTACTCGACAATAAAATCATTGCCCGGGGCCACAACCTGCGGGAAACATCACAAGACCCTGCCGGACACGCCGAACTGATTGCCATCAGAAAAGCCGCCAGAAAACTTGGTTCCTGGCGGCTCCTTGATACCGTGCTGTATGTTACGCTGGAACCCTGCACCATGTGCATGGGAGCTATCGTTCTGGCCCGCATCCCGACTGTCGTCTTTGGCTGTTATGACCCGAAAGGGGGAGCTGCCGGCTCGCTCTATGACCTGTCGTGTGATCCCCGTCTCAATCACCGCGTCGAACTGGTGCCCCGTATTCTGGAAAAGGACTGCTCCACACTCCTGAGCAGTTTCTTTGCGGCATTGCGACAGCGCAAAAAAAAAACAGCCGCGCTGACTGACAGCCCGGCATATCTCCTGCTTTGACCAACAAAAAGGGGAGAACGACATGTTGTCGATCTCCCCTTGATACATCAGGTTCCTTCAGCTTACAAAGATCAGTCAGCCAGACCGAATGTTTCGTGCATGACGCGCACAGCCAGTTCGGTATATTTTTCATCGATGACAACGGAAATCTTGATTTCCGAAGTTGAAATCATCTGGATGTTGATGCCGTTCTGGGACAGCGCACTGAACATCTGCGTCGCCACACCGGCATGACTGCGCATGCCGAGACCGACGATCGAGATCTTGCTGATATTCTCGTCGGAAAGGACTTCTTTCGCCTGAACAACCTTGGCAACTTCGTTCGTGATCATCAGGGCCTGCTTCAGATCGGCCTTGGTAACGGTAAAAGTGAAGTCGGTCATGCCGTTGTCGCTGACGTTCTGCACGATCATATCAACCGAGATGGCGGCGTCGGACAGGGGGGTGAGAATTTTTGCGGCAATGCCGGGCTTGTCAGGTACTCCCTTGACAGCAATCTTGGCCTCATTCTTGTCGTACGCAACTCCTGAAACGAGTATTCCTTCCATTTCCTTATCCTCCCTGGTAACCATCGTACCGGTATTTTCATTAAGGCTTGAGCGGACGTGTACGTCCACGTTATATTTTTTGGCGAACTCGACCGATCTGATCTGGAGCACTTTGGCGCCGAGACTGGCAAGTTCAAGCATCTCGTCATAGGAGATCTTTTCGATCTTGCGGGCTTCCTTGCAGACGTTGGGATCGGTGGTGTAGACGCCGTCAACATCGGTATAAATCTCACAGACATCGGCTTTCAACGCAGCAGCAATCGCAACAGCCGAGGTATCGGAACCGCCGCGCCCCAACGTCGTCACATTGCCTTCGGCATCAACGCCCTGGAAACCGGCCAGTACGATGATGGTGCCTTCCTTGAGATCGGCACGGATATTTTTGTCATCAATACTCTCAATGCGGGCTTTCGCCGCAACCGAGTCGGTTACGATGGGAACCTGCCACCCCTGATACGATTTTGCCTTGTACCCCTGGGACTTGAGATACATGGAGAGCAGACCGATGGTAACCTGCTCACCGGTTGCAACCAGAACGTCATATTCGCGACCATCCGGCAGTTCACACATTTCATTGGCAAGCGCGACCAGCTTGTTGGTTTCGCCCGACATGGCGGAAACAACGACAATCACATCGTTTCCGGCGTCATAGGTTTTGATGATGCGTTTGGCAACATTCTTGATACGATCGGGTGAACCGACCGAGGTGCCACCGTACTTTTGTACTACAAGCGCCATACTGCTCTCCTTGTTGGAAAATGGTTCAGAGATGAAGCTAGGGTGTGCTCTATAGCAGATAACCTGCTGTCCGGTCAAAGTTTTTTTTGCTTTTTGAACGTCTCTGACAACTGTTCAAGAACCATGTCCGATTTTTGCCCTGAACTGGTAATGGTGATACGGCGCTGATTGTCCTCGCCATACTCAAACAGAAGTGTCAGAGCGTCATCCGGAAGCAGTTCTTCAAGGCGCTCGGACCATTCCACCACACAGACCCCATCACCGTGGAAATACTCTTCAAAGCCGAGCTCGGCAATATCGTCATCACCCCTTAACCGGTAAAAGTCAAAGTGGTATACCGGGGTGTTGCCGGGATAACTGTTCATGATGGCATAGGTCGGGCTTGCGACATGATCGGCGCTTTGAGGAGCCAGCGCGGCAACCACACCGCGGGTCAGGCAGGTTTTGCCGCCACCGAGGTCACCCTGGAGCGCCAGAAAAGCGCCCGGCTTGAGCAACGAACCGAGACAGGCACCCAGTTCTTCAGTTTCCTGGGAAGAACCGGTTGTAATCTGCACACGGGACACTAGCGGTTCATTGAACGGATGATGTCGATGCGGGACACCATGCCGACCAGTTTTTTCCCTTCCACAACCGGAAGCGCATGCAGTTTTTTGCTGCTCATTATTTCGGCTGCGCTGCTGACCGAATCGGTTGGCGTGACGGTGACGATATGTGTTGAAGCCAGTTCTTCAGCGGTCTGCGCGGTCATCTTATCCAGATCGCGCTGAAGTGCCCCCTCCCCTTCAATTGGAATGATCCAGTCAAACAGGGAGATTACCGTCGGCATGTGGAGCGGGCGATCCTGTTCAACCAAGTCGGAAGCGGTCACAATACCGGTCAGGTTTCCGGCATCATCGACCAGCGGCAGCGTGCCAAAGCCCATCTTGTCGAACAGAGCAGCCATTTCGCGCACCGTGGTGGTTCCTTTAATCGAGACAACATCTCGGGTCATAATATCTGCAACGGTCAGCATAGGAAATCTCCTTTAAATTCATTTTCACAGTTCGTTAAAGTTCACCAAACATCCTCAGATTCGACAGCAGCGTGTTTTTCAACAATTTATTATAGGCATAGGGAAGCTTTTCCAGCACATCGGACGCGTTTATGCCGATTTCCCCCATCTCTTCGGCCACCATATCCGCGGCAAATCCGTGCAGGAATACGCCCAGGCGGCAGGCATCCCACGCGCCATACCCCTGACCCAGCAGTGACACGATGATGCCGGTCAGCACATCGCCCATGCCTCCGGTTGCCATACCGGGATTACCGCTGCCGTTGATGGCTGCGGTTCCCGTGGGAGACGCTATGATGGTGCGGGCCCCCTTGAGCACGAGATAGACGCCGTTGCTGCGAGCAAACTCCTGGGCTACGGAAATCCGGATCGCCTCGACATCGGGAATTGACGTGCCCAGCAATCTCGACATTTCTCCCGGATGCGGCGTCAGGATCACCTGTTTCGATTTTTTCCGTTTCAGGACGGTAATATCCTCTGCCAGCGCATTCAAGCCGTCGGCGTCGATGACCAGCGGCAGTGAAACGGTTTCCACCAGGTTCTGGACAAGGGCATAGGTTCCGGGACGACGGCCAAAACCGGGGCCGATGGCAACAGCATCCTTACCCGCCAGCATTTTTTCTATGGCCGGGAAAGCGCTGTTAGTCAGGTGACCACTGCCGGAATCGGGCAGAGCAGTGGTCATCGCTTCTGTTGTTTTTATCTCAAGTATGGGGTGAATACTTTCCGCCACACCCAGCGTCACCAATCCGGAACCTGCCCTCACGGCGCTGTTGGCGGCAAGAGCGGCCGAGCCGGTCATGCCGGTGGAACCGGCGAGGATCAGGCAATGCCCGTAATGCCCCTTATGTGCCTGACGGTCACGCCGGCGCAGCATGGGGCGCATCGTATCGGTATTCAGAAAATCATACCCCGACGCGGTTTCCATCAAGGCAGCCGGAATACCGACATCGGCCACCACCAGCCGTCCGGTATGCTCGGCGCCCGGATAGAGCACATGGCCGAGCTTGGCAAAAGCAAACGTGACGGTTATATATGCCCGGACGGCGTCACCGAGGACCCGGCCGGTCGTGCCATGAATGCCCGACGGAATATCCACCGCAACCACGGGGCGCCCGGAGGCATTCATCAGATCGATTGCCTCAAGGTAAACTCCGCTGACATTGCTGCGCAGCCCGGTTCCCAGCAGTGCATCCACGATCACGTCCGCCTGAAAGATTTCCTCCATGTGCAGGGCAGACAACTGCCCTTCGTGGGTACAGTAATTAATGACCGTATCCTGCAGTTTTTCCAGGTTTACCGCCGCATCACCAGTGACCTGGTCCCGATCGGCCAGGATGATGACTTTGACACTCCACCCCTTCTGACCGAGCTGACGGGCAATCACATAGCCATCCCCACCGTTGTTCCCCTTGCCGGCCATGACAACACAGCGCCCTTTGAGGCCGAACTCGGCGATAACCTCTTCAACACAGCTCCGTCCGGCACATTCCATCAACTGGAGTCCCGGAATACCGTACTCCTTGATGGCCTGTTTGTCGATTTCCTGCATGGTATGTGCGGTAACAACTCTCATTTTGACTCCAGAACAACCATCGCAACGGCATTGCCGCCATCATGAGACAGCGACAGCAGAACACGTGCCAGATTATTAGCTTCAAACATCACGGCTGCTTTTCCGGAGAGCTGCAGTTCCGGTTTGCCCAGTTCATCATTCGTCACTTCCATGTCGTGCCAGGAAAGACCATCGCGCAGGCCAGTCCCCAGCGCCTTCAGAAACGCCTCCTTGGCCGCAAATCGCGCCGCCAGGCATGATGCCGCGTCTTTCCTGATTTCACACCGGGAGCGTTCCGCCGGAGTAAAAAGCCGCTCGATGAGGGCGGTTTTGCCGGTATCCAGAAAGCGCTGAAAGCGCTCGACAGCAGCGATATCGACCCCGATGCCGTAAATCATGCGTACTTGAGCAGCTCGACCATGTCGCGCACCGCCCGGTCCAGGCCGACCAGCATAGCACGGGCAATAATGGAGTGGCCGATATTGTACTCTTCAATACCGCCCAAAGCGGTAATCGCCTTGATATTGGTATAATTGAGGCCATGTCCCGCATTTACCCCCAAGCCGACCTTGCGGGCCAGCTTGATGGCGGTATCGATATGTTCGAGCTCATGCTGCTGCTCGGCCCATGAGACCGCTTCGGCGTATGCGCCGGTGTGAATCTCGATATAATCGGCATCGGTTTTTTTCGCCGCCTTGATCTGTTCCTGATTGGGGTCCACGAACAGGCTGACAATTATGCCGCCGTCTTTCAACCGCTTGACCGTATCGGTTATCGCCTTCAGGTTGACAATAACATCAAGGCCGCCTTCGGTCGTCAACTCCTGCCGTTTTTCCGGCACCAGGGTTACCTGCTCCGGCTTGACGGTCAGCGCAATCCGCACCATTTCCTGTGTTGCCGCCATCTCAAGGTTAAGCTTGGTCTTCACGGTGCGGCGCAATATTTCCAAATCACGATCCTGAATGTGTCGGCGATCTTCGCGCAGATGAATCGTTATCCCTTCGGCCCCGGCCATCTCACCAAGCGCGGCGGCAGTTACCGGATCAGGCTCCGCACCACCCCGCGCCTGGCGGACGGTGGCGATATGATCAACATTAAGACCCAGTTTTGCCATTACTTCTCTCCGATGCTTTTTTTAACCAGATCGCAGATTTCATTGGCCCACGATGTGATTTCATACTTGTCCTGCCCCTCGATCATGACCCGCAGCAACGGCTCGGTGCCGGAATAGCGGATCAGCACCCGCCCTTCGTTGCCAAGTTTCGTTTCCACGTCATGGATCTTCGCGGCAACCTCAGGAATGGTGCGAATATCGCGTTTTTCACTGACCCGGGCATTGACCAGCACCTGCGGCAGCGGAATCATGATTTCCGCCAGCTCGGACAGGGTTTTTTCCTCGCGGCGCATGACCGCGAGAAGCTGGAGTGCCGATAGGATGCCATCGCCGGTGGTGTTGTAGTCAAGAAAGATCATATGACCCGACTGCTCTCCACCCAGGTTATATCCCCCCGCCCGCATCGCCTCAACGACATAGCGGTCGCCCACGTCGGTCTTGATAATCTTGCCGCCGCATTTGCGCAGGGCAATATCCAGCCCCATGTTGCTCATGACCGTTGCCACCAGGGTTTTCTTTTTGAGGAGCTTGCGCTTCAGCATGTCGCTGGCGCAGATGGCCATGATGTGGTCCCCGTCAACTTCATTGCCGAATTCATCGCAGACGATCACGCGGTCGGCATCACCGTCCAGGGCAATGCCCAGATCGGCGCGATGCAGTTTGACCGCTTCGCTGATCACCGTCGGACAGGTGGAACCGCACCCGGCATTGATGTTGGTACCGTTCGGCGAAACACCGTACGGGATAACCTCGGCGCCCAGTTCTTCAAACACCGCAGGTGCGACCTTGTAGGCGGCCCCGTTGGCGCAGTCCAGTACGATCTTCAAGCCGGAAAGATCCATCTCCGGAGGAAAGGTGTTCTTGAGGAACACGATATACCGTCCCGCCGCATCATCAAGGCGATACGCCTTGCCGACTTCGGTCGCGGTGGGGCGCAGAGCATCGATCCGTTTTGATTCAATCAGCTTTTCGATCTTCAGCTCCAACTCGTCCGGTAGCTTGAAACCATCAGCCGAAAAAAACTTGATGCCGTTATCCTGAAAGGCGTTGTGGGAAGCGGAGATGACCACACCGGCGTCAGCACGCATGGATGAGGTAATGTTCGCGATACCGGGAGTCGGCAGCGGACCTACCTGCAGCACATCGACCCCCATGGAGCAGATGCCGGCCACCAAAGCGTTTTCCAGCATATAGCCGGACAGGCGGGTATCCTTGCCGATGACGATCCGGTGACGGCGCTTGCGCCCCCCCTTGAAAATATAGGCCGCGGCCCGTCCGAGCTGCATCGCCATCTCAGTCGTCATGGGGTGAACATTGGCAACGCCGCGAACGCCGTCAGTGCCGAATAATTTCTTCATAGTCCGTAGAGCTCCTTGCTGGAAATAATCAGTGTTCCTGAGGTGCCGATGCCCTCGGGGCGCGGCGTCCTTCAATCGCCTTGCGGGACAGGCGGCGTATCTCTGCGGGGTCGGCGTCATAGGTAATTTTTCCTTCATGAACGATGGAAATTTTACCGGTTTCTTCCGATACCACCAGCACCAGAACATCGGTCTGCTCGGAAATACCGAGCGCGGCACGATGCCGGGTACCAAAACTTTTAGCTATATCCGGATTCTGGGAGAGCGGCAGAAAGCAACCGGCAGAGGTGATTTTATCCCTTTGAATAATGACGGCACCGTCATGAATCGGAGAATACGGGAGAAAAATTGAGTTGAGCAGCTCACTGGTCACCTTGGCGTCAATCTCGGTACCGATCTGGACCAGGTGATCAATCGACATCTGGCGAATGATGACGATCAGTGCGCCGATTCTCCGTTCGGCAAGTTCGGTAAGCCCCTTTGACAGCTCATCGACGGTCGATGTCAGTTCAACAGAATCTCCATTCGCCACGGCATGAGGTTTCCAGATGGAGAACAGGGCACGTTTCAGATCGCTCTGAAAGATAATAGCCAGAATCACCGGAGCAGAGGAAAGTATAATATGGAAAAAGGAAGCAGTGGCGGTGAGTCCAAGCTGTGCCGAAACAAATCCGGCAACAGCCATGGCGGTCAAAACGGCAAGAATGCGAAGCGCAGCCTCTTTTCTGAGGATCAGCGTACAGCCATACACGAGGCCGACAACAACAAGTTTGTCAACGAGGCCGGGCAGGGTGACGCTGTCGAACAGTGAGGCCATAGTTCCCCTTTGAAACGGGCGTTCATCAGATTTTATGTTTGGGTGATGACGGCATGGGCCATGTCGGCAACGTCGCGCATTGCCCGGACGTCATGGACGCGCAGAATGGCAGCGCCGTGCGCCACGCAGAGGGCAACCGTTGCCGCAGTGCCGAAGAGACGATCATCGGTCTGCGTTCTTCCCAGGACCGAACCAATGAACGACTTACGCGACGGCCCGACCAGAACAGGCAGACCGAACACAGATAATTCAGACAGACGCCGGATGACTTCCAGGTTTCCCGCGACATCCTTACCGAAACCGATCCCCGGATCAAGCGCGATACGGTCATCGCTGATGCCCGCATCACGGGCAAGCAGGAGAGAATGGCGCAGAGCGCTCATTACCTCTCCCATCAGGTCAGCATACCCGGTATCCTGCTGCATCGTCTCCGGTGTGCCCCTGGTGTGCATCAGCACGACTCCGGCGTTGTGTGCTGCGGCAACTCCGGCCATCTCCGAATCAAAGGTGAAGCCGCTGATGTCGTTGATGATTTCCGCGCCGGCCAGGACCGCACGCTCCGCAACGCCGCTTTTCCAGGTATCAACCGATATGGCGCAGGACAATTTCCCTGCCAGCCGTTCAATTACCGGAATGATGCGCTCGCATTCATCTTCCCACGAAACCGCTACCGAACCGGGGCGGGTACTCTCGCCGCCGATGTCGATGATATCGGCTCCATCAGCCTCCATCCGCAATGCTGTTTCGACCGCACGATCACGGTCGAAATGAAGTCCGCCATCGGAAAACGAGTCCGGGGTCACGTTCAGGATGCCCATGATCAGCGGGCGCTGGAGCGATAACGAACGGCGGGACGTTTTCCATACGGCCGGCAGAGCAGAAGATTGAGGGCCGGAACCTCCCATCGCTACGCCGTAACGTCTGTGTGCGATGTTGCCGCTTCAGCCTCTTTAACCGGTTCAGCAGGTTCAGAAGGTTGCGTCTGAGGAACATCGGAACAAAGTGCCGTTCCCGAGGAAATGATTTCATCGACCTGGTCGCCGGTCAGATTTTCCTTCTCGATCAGACATTCGGACAGATTGTGCAGTGTCTGGGTATGCTCACGCAGGATGCCGATAGCCCGTTCATACGACTCATCAACAATCCGCTTGATTTCGTCATCGATATGCTCGGCGGTCTTCTCGCTGAAATTCTTGTGCATCGCCATCTCACGGCCAAGGAAGATCGACTCGTCCTTCTTGCCGAAGGAGAGCGGCCCCATCTTGTCGCTCATGCCCCATTCGCAGACCATCTTGCGGGCCATGTCGGTGGCGCGTTCGATATCGTTGCCGGCACCGGTCGTAAACGTATCGAAGATGAGGGATTCGGCGGCGCGGCCACCCATCAGCACCGCAATGCGTGCCAGCAGTGATTCGCGGGAATAGCTGTGCTTGTCTTCAATAGGAAGCTGCATGGTGACGCCAAGCGCACGGCCACGCGGGATGATTGATACTTTATGAATCGGATCAGTACCGGGGACCATCTTGGCAACCAGAGTATGACCCGCTTCGTGATAGGCGGTGCTCTTCTTCTCTTCGTCGGAGATAACCATGCTGCGACGTTCGGCACCCATCAGAACCTTGTCCTTGGCGCTGTCGAAGTCGCTGGAATCGGCGACGGTCTTGTTCAGACGGGCCGCCAGCAGGGCAGCCTCGTTAACCAGGTTGGCCAGATCGGCGCCGGAAAAACCGGGGGTACCGCGGGCAATAACGGCCAGATCGACCGATGGCGCCAGCGGAACTTTTTTCGAATGAACTTTCAGAATCATTTCACGCCCCTTGACATCGGGGCGCGGTACGACGACCTGACGGTCAAAGCGGCCCGGACGGAGCAGAGCCGGGTCAAGAACGTCGGGGCGGTTGGTTGCGGCGATCAGGATGACACCTTCGTTGGACTCGAAACCGTCCATCTCTACCAGCAGCTGGTTGAGGGTCTGTTCACGCTCGTCGTGCCCTCCCCCCATACCGGCGCCACGGTGGCGGCCAACCGCGTCGATCTCGTCAATGAAGATGATGCATGGAGCGCTCTTTTTCCCCTGCAGGAACAGGTCACGTACCCGGCTGGCGCCGACGCCGACGAACATCTCGACGAAGTCCGAACCGGAGATGGAAAAGAACGGCACGCCCGCCTCGCCTGCGACCGCACGGGCCAGCAAGGTTTTACCGGTACCCGGAGGGCCCACCAGCAGCACCCCTTTGGGGATTTTCCCGCCCAGGGCGGTAAACTTTTTCGGCTCCTTGAGGAACGCGATAATCTCTTCCAGCTCTTCCTTGGCCTCTTCGATACCGGCCACGTCTTCAAAGGTAATCTTACCCTGCGACTCGGTCAGTAGCTTGGCGCGGCTCTTGCCGAACGACATGGCCTTGCCGCCCCCCACCTGCATCTGGCGCATGAAGAAAATCCAGACGCCGACAAGAAGGATCAGCGGAAACCAGGAGATAAAGATGGAAAACCAGGAGAATTTTTCCTCTTCCGGCTTGGCGATGATCGTAACCTTCTTCTCCAGCAGCTTCTTGGTCAGATCGGCATCCGAATACGGTTTGTAGGTATGGAACTCCTTGCCGTCCTTACCTTCGAACTTGCCGGTGATATCGTTCCCCTGGATCGTGACCGCGGTGATCTTTCCGGAATCAATCTGGGTAATGAAATCGCTGAAATTAAGCTTTTCAGCAGTCGGACGCGGTTTGTTGAACATGTTGAAAAGCAGGATCATCATCAGGCTGATAACAAGCCAGAGTGAGAGATTTTTGTAAAACTGATTCAAAGTAAACCCCCGAATGAATGTGCGTGTCTATGGCGTTGAAAATTTTGTAAAGCTAGCATACCGGGGGGATGTTGACAAGCTGAATTGCGGAATATGACCGTATGACGGGAGTATACATTCAGGTAATGGTATAGATCGTTTGTCTTATCAGGGTGAACCGTGGATGTGGCTCTCCTCCGCAGTGCGATATCGAACCACGGGACCATCCCATGTAACGACCGGGACGTATCAAAAACCGGTGATAAGGAAATCAATGGCGGCGATGATTTCGTTGCGATGGTCTTTGAGGGAACATACTTTTTCGCCAAGACTGGTTACCGCAACTCCGGCCAGCTCAGCCGTTGACATTATGACAGTGGTCCGTTTGACGGAAAACTGGAGGTTCAGATATTTGGCAGCTTTGCCCATGGCAGCGACGGTATAGAGAGGAATAACCACGCGAGTGGTCAGGTTGCTCAAGAGGTCGGCCTGGATATCCAGCAAATAGGGGACTGCATGTTTTGTTACAGGGTTTGGATTTGCGTACACATCGAACTGGGCCATCAGAATTGCCTCAAGCCGTCACTGAAAACTCCTCGTGCCTCAATGCGTCTATTATATTCTTCAATAGCCTCTTGATTTTCCTCCTGCCATTCTTGCTGCTTCTTGTCTCGTAATATTTCCGCGAGGCGAAGCTCTAATGTCTGTGACAAGTTAACATGGTGTTCTTTGGCTTGCTGGAGCAGATCGCTGTTAATACTCAAATTGGTTGGCTTTTTCTGCGCATTTGGGTTGAAGAAAGTAAGCTGCATTATGCACTCCTTATACGCATTTTGTATGCGCATACTCTACGAACTTCAAGAGAAAAGCGCAAGAAAGATTTGAGTTCTGATCTTCAATCCAACGGTCGCGCCTCCTTGAACTTTTTCCTTCAGAATTGGAAATCGTTTGTTTTGAGGCTGACTCACGACCCTTTGACCTGACATTTCATTTATGCCGATGTAACTAACATCAGCCAGTTCAACATCCAACCGCGGGGCCGACAGCAATCAGTTGCTCACCCCACTGAGCTGACGATCATTTTGTCCCTGCTTTGTCAATCCAGGTCCTTCGGGTTCTTTCTGGGTAAGTTTCTTCACTGACAGGGGCCATTTATCCTTGGCAACAGAAGTGAGTGAGCCGGCTTTCATCACAGCATAGCTGATGGGATGTCCTTTTTCATAAACCGTGACGTTCTGAAGCTGGCCACCTTTGTCCCAAAATTTCCATTCGCCGTGCCAGTAGCCATCCTTCCAGAAACCTTGCTTACTTTTGTTACCGGTCGAGAAAGACCAGATAATTGCCTCACCATTGTACAAACCGTTTTTGTCAACGGGTATTTCAGAAACTTTACGCCCTTTATATGACTTGACTTCGTACCTGACCATACTTCCGTCAGTACCGGCACGATTTTCAATTTCCGTTTTCGTGAGCATCACGGCCTTACCTGACTCAACGACCAAAGGTGCAACTATACCTACTGCCATAAAAACAACATATACGGCTATCAGCCCAATGGTGGCGCCAACAGTGGCTGGCCGGTTGCACACTCGCTGCCAGATCGCCTGTGAAGCCTTTGCAATTGCAGTTGGATCAGAAAGCCCTGATCGGTTCTGAAGTTGATCCATAATTTTAACGAGATAACCGGTAGGGATATGGTGGGGAAGTAATTCGCTGTCTTCTTGTATGTCGGTGGTTCGGAGTTCGTGGGCAATATGAGCTGAATGAGAGGTGCTTTTCAAAGTCAGTAATACCATGAATGCAGCAATACCCAATATGGGGGCCTTGAGTAGAAATGCGATCCCAAGCAATGCCAGGCCGGTTATGAGCTTGAAACCGACCTCGTAGAGCGGCTTTTTGGAGAAGATCAGATATTCGAAAAACCTGCCGCCATCCAGCGGGTGAAAAGGGAGCAGATTGAAGCCGTTTATAAACAACAATGTGCTGGCACAGAGAGCATAGAAGTCCTCTTTTGTTTTAAAGAAAACAACAGCGGCAATAATACCAACAATTATTCCTGGAACCGGACCTAAAAGAGCAACAACAGCCTTTCGTGCACTGCTCGGATTAGTCTCTATGCCGGAAGCGGCGGCACCGAACAGCGGGATAAAAAACACCTGTAAATCCCGATATCCCAAGAGCTTCATTCCCACCAGGTGACCTGCTTCATGGAAAAGAATCACACCAACAAGGACAAGCACACCGGTTATAGAATTTTCCAAAAGTGCCAAGATTCGCAAAAACAAAAATACTTATGAGAAAGATAATGATCTTTTGCGGCAGGGATTTTTTAGGGGATGAAATATTTTCCAGCTCTGCTTTTACTTGATCGATCAAAAGCGAACTTGATGAAGAATCGGTTGCTACCACAGATTGATCCACACGATCTTTTTCATGACCGCAATGGCATCTGATACTGCCATCATCGTTAAGAGTGAATCCGCAAGAAGGGCATTGCCATGACATGAATTATCTCCCTTAGGAATATTATTCGCTTTTGCAATAAAGATGATCTGAGTATCCTAAACCCAACCACCCCCAACCCCTCCTTTAGTAAGGAGGGGAGCTTAAAGTCCCCCTCCTATTTTAGGAGGGGTTAGGGGTGGTAAGGTTTCAGCTTGATTGCAATGTGGAATTACGTTTTTACTTTCACCCCAGCCTATATCCCTTCTGGGTTTCATTCATGGTTTTCCTTTTTTATCATCAGGAAAAGGAAGCACGCCAGGCTCTGGGAGCGGTCGGATAGAACCTTGCGGATATTTTTTCAGTTGCAGGTAATTGGTAAGTGACTGTATGCGCCAGAGGGTGTCCGGATGTGTCGAAACTATGTCCGGCCCTCCGTGTTCATGGCGAGCCAATACCTTAAACACGTCAATCGTGCCTCCGGAATGACCATAAGCACGGACAAACAGATCCATGGCGTAGCGGTCCGCTGCCGACTCCCGGTCACGGGAGTGTTTCAAATCAAACGTCTGCACTGAAGGTGCTATAAAACCTGGCAGATCACCGGACAAACCCAACGCAGTCATAATGGACACAAGGACAAGCCCTCGGCCCAATCCTCGTAAATGGTCTCGATGGGCATAATGGCCCAACTCATGGGCCAAAATGATTGCTACTTCATTCTCGGTTTTCAATTCAGAGAGCAGCCCTTTGAAAACGGCAATATTCCCTGCCGGCAAAGCCACTGCATTGACGGCGGCCTGATCATAAACGGTAACTTTGTACGTGAATGGCGGTAGTCCCTCAGCCGAGGACACTAAAGAGTCGAGTACTCTTTGCAAGTATTTGTTGGTGCGGGGAAAATCGCTATGATCAAAATTGGAAGTAATACCGGCAGCAATAGCTGCTTCAAATTTGGGGGGCAGACGTTCTGCGATTTTCTCGGCTGCGTACCCCAGGACGAAGTACAGTGCGAATATAATCCCCAACAGCCATAAACTCAGGCGGATAAATTCCCGGAAATGGTCGTGCGACGGGACATTTACATTGTTCTCACAGTATCGCGGCTCAAATTTCATTTAGCATAATAGACCGCAGTACCGCATGCCAAGGCCTCGATCCCGGTTATTTTTTTTCGCTCGCCTATTTTCATGCCCTCGAACCGGACGTTCAGAATTGCATCCGCGCCCACCGCTTTCTCTTTCATACGCAGGATCGCTTCGCGGCGGGCTCTGTCCATCATGGCTTCCGCAACAGAAATTCTCATACCAAAAAGACTGGCCAAACCTGCTACGGTCTGCTTAAAAAAATCACCGCCAATCACGACACTACCCATTACCAGTTCTGTTTTGACAACAGGCCGATCTTCAGCAAACTTCAGGGTTAACGCCGGAAGTGAGACAAGTGCTTTTTCCCGTTCAACAATATTCTTTAAATGAGCTTTTTCTCTATATGTCCCGATAAAATAGGAGAAAACGAAGAGTGAAATCCAGATTCCCCAGGTAATCATATCTGCCATGGTTTGTTCTCCTATTCTACCCTGACAGCGGTGCCATAGATGTAGATCTCTGCCGCACCGGCAGCGACATCAGATGTTGCGAAGCGCACATTTACGATCGCATTGGCGCCGATAGCGGTCGCCTGTTCAATCATTCGGCTTATGGCTTCCTGTCGCGTTTCTTCCAGCAGGCGGGTGTAGTTTTTCAACTCGCCTCCGAACATATTCTTAAAAGAAGCGCCAATATCCTTAAAGGCATTCTTCGAGCGAACCGTACTGCCGCAAACCAGTCCATAATGCGTTGTGATTGTCTTGCCGGGGATAGTTTCAATGTTTGTGATTTCCATTGTTCCTCTTTTGGTGTTGGTAATCATAATTTATTTCCTTTCTCCGTTTGTAATCAGTCATTCAGCCGATTAATCAAATTCACAATTACTTTGACGATTGTGTCCTTTTCATCGGGTTTGCTCTCGGCAATTAAGAGAGTCAGGGCGACCAGAGCGTTGTCTGCCAATCGTTTGCTGCCATCGGAGCGATACAGGACACCATTCATGCCCAGGAAGTAAATGAAGATGGCCGCGGCAATCCGTTTGTTGCCATCGCTGAAAGCGTGGTTTTTGACAACAAAGTACAGGAGGTTTGCTCCCTTCTCTTCTATGCTGGGGTAGAGCTCCTTGCCGTCAAAGGTCTGATAAATTGTTCCAATGGCACTCTTGAATCCTTGGTCCTTCTCAATGCCGAAGAGACCGTCGAACTCTTGCTTCATGGAGGTGATTATTTCCATTGCCTCGTTGTAGGTTATGACATGCAGCGTCTTCTGGGTGGTTTCCTCAATGGTTAGGGTGCCGTGATCATAGCGATCCAGAAGCGTCAGGGCATAGGCATAGTCGGTGATAACCCTGAGAACGTCTTTCCCGGTTCCGCTGACCAGCTCCTGATTGGCAAGGGTGCGTGCCAATAATTCCACGGTCTGGCGCATATCCGCCAGCTTTTCGGCCTGCTCACGGAAGCGCTGCTCATTAAGTGTGTAGCCTTTGATGATGTGGTCTCGCAGAACTCGCGTGGCCCACTGGCGGAACTGGGTTCCTTGTCTGGATTTGACCCGATAGCCAACGGAGATAATGACATCTAGATTATAGAAACGGATCTTTCTGCGAACCTTGCGAGTACCTTCGTTTTGAACTACCGAGGAATCCTCGGCAGTTCCATCTGGTTGCAACTCCCCCTCTTTGTAAGTATTACGGATATGCAAGCCGATAGTATCGCTGTCCTTATCAAACAGCTCCGCCATCTGCTTTTGAGTCAGCCAGACGGTTTCATGGTCAAGGCGAACGTCGAGTGAGGTGGTGCCATCGGGGCTCTGGTAGATAATGATGTCGTTGGTTCTGTTTGTCATATTTATTCCAGTTGAATATTGGTAACACCATAAGCCTGCGGATGACCTGAGAGCGAAGCGAAACAGATCTATTCGCTCGTTGGGCTGCCGTCGAAGAGGCCAAACGTCTCGGGCACGGAAGCCACGACGTGGCAGCCATACCGCTGGTCAAAGTTGAGCGGCCTACTGCAAAGAAGTGCCTTTAACGGGCCATCAGTTAGGAAAACCGAACAGTAGGGGACTGCAGCAGCCGCATGTCCAAAATCGTGAAAGTCATTGGGTTTCAGTCGTCGTTTTTTGTCGCGCCGAATGGCAGTGTGAACTCCAGCATGAATGTCAATATACGGAAGAGCGTTACCCGTAGCATGTCGTTTAAATGCGGCTAGCACCTTAACCTTCACATTCTGATATGCCTCTAGGAGCCTGTCGGCCTTGAGGTTTTGACCGAATTCAAGTTGAATCCGCTGGTCGATCCTGACCAGCCAACAGATCAGTTTCGATACG